>Ga0209571_1000052_pt1 | contig 300405 bp, 303 predicted proteins | sample EBPBio102011_DNA_FD_185866 | JGI IMG/M metagenome (GOLD analysis project Ga0209571, IMG submission 185866) | Wastewater treatment Type I Accumulibacter community from EBPR Bioreactor in Madison, WI, USA - Reactor 1_1/10/2011_ DNA (SPAdes)... | ecosystem: Engineered > Bioreactor > EBPR >... | reverse complement strand
ATCCGCAACCACTGAGCCTCATTCAGCTCGTAACGCTTCGTAACCATCACAGACCTCCACCAAAACGGAGACCTATGAAACACGCATCCGCTCCAGCGTGAATCACCTGAATGTCGATTAGACCTAGGCCGTGTGGACGAAGTGGATTCCCACATCGTGTGATCTCTGATTCAAGGCTGTTCTTTGCGGAGAGCGGCCTTGGTTCGTGGATTGATGTCGGATGAGGAATGGGCGTTCTTCGAGCGGTTCGTGGTGGAGACGGGTCCGAGGCGGGGGCGTCGGCCTCGGGATCATCGGCTGGTGCTGGACGGGGTGTTCTGGATCGCGCGAACGGGAACGGCGTGGCGGGATCTGCATAGCCATTTCGGGGCGTGGAACTCGGTCTATCGGCAGTTCAGGCGCTGGACCCTGGCGGGCGTGTGGGACGTGATGCTTGAGGCTCTGAACCGGGCTGGAGAAGATCACGCCGGCGTCCAGATGATCGATTCCACCATAGTGCGCGCCCACCAGCACGCCGCCGGGGCGCTTAAAAAGGGGATGCGGACCAAGGTATTGGGCGCTCGCGAGGTGGCTTCTCGACCAAGATCCATCTCCGCAGCAACGCTGTGGGCCTCCCTGTCGCGGTCACGCTGAGCGGCGGGCAGGTCTCCGACATGAAGGGCTATGCTCCGGTCATGGACCAGCCTGGGCCACGACCCTGTATCCTGCTCGCCGACAAGGGCTATGACGCCGACTTCATCCGCAACGATCTGGCCGCCAGAGAGGTCGTCTCTGTCATCCCCGCCAGGCGCAACCGTAAGCTCCAGCCTGTTATCGACGAGCATGTCTACGCCCTGCGAAACCGTATCGAGCGCTGTTTCTCGAAGCTCAAACACAGCCGACGACTGGCCACGCGATACGATAAGACCGCCGACAGCTTCCTCGGCTTCGTCCTGATCGCCTCAATCCGGTCGTGGATCAGACACTTTGTCCACACGCCCTAGGCCCGTCGCAGCTCGAACCAGATCAAATCGTATTTCTCCGCCCACCGATCCACCAAAGCCTCCGGCTGTTCGCCGTCCCGCCACAGCTTGGTTAGCTCTACGCGCGACAACCCCGCATCCGCTGTGTCGATGCACCAATCGCGCAGCATGAGACGATTGACCACCTCGACCCATTCATCTCTTTCCATCACACCCCCAAGGCGCTGCGTCCGCTTTCATGCAACTTGGCATGGTTAATGCATGGCGGTGGCGACGACCAGCTCGAGGTGACGCTCATGGCCGAGACAACAATCGAGTGGACAGACGCGACGTGGAATCCCGTCGCAGGCTGCGCCATCATCACGCCCGGCTGCACCAACTGCTATGCCATGAGGATGGCCGCGCGCCTCGATGCGATGGGCGTGGATAAATATGCCGGGCTTACCCGCAAAAGCGGCGATCGCTACATCTGGACAGGAAAAGTCCGGCTGGACCCAGCGTCGCTTGATATCCCGCTTCGCTGGCGCAAACCGCGCAAGATCTTCGTCAACTCGATGTCGGACCTGTTTCACGACGAGGTGCCGGCGGACTTTGTGGCGAAGGTCTGGGACGTAATGCGGCGTACGCCGCAGCACACGTATCAAATTCTCACCAAGCGACCGGATCGGATGCGGCAAGTTCTGACGGCACTCGATGTGCCGGTGCTTCCGAATGTCTGGCTCGGCACAAGCGTGGAAGATGCGGCCGTTCTTGAGCGCCTCAACGATCTGCGGGCCACGCCAGCGGCGATCCGCTTCGTTTCGTTCGAGCCACTCATCGGGTCAGTAGCGGGCGCCGATCTGACCGACATTCATTGGGCCATAGTTGGCGGCGAATCCGGTCCTCGATCTCGCCCAATGAAAAGCGAGTGGCTGGAGGAGATAAGGGTGCGCTGCGCGCTCGCGGGCACTGCTTTCTTCTTCAAACAATGGGGAGGTAAGAACAAGAAGGCGACAGGACGTAGTTACCTTGGCCGCACCTGGGATGAGTTGCCCGCGCTCAGAACGTGACCCGCTAGCCTTTTGGCCAGACCGATAGCTGGCCCAGACGCGTTAGAAAGGGCGAAGAACAGTGAGAACTGATGAACTCGCCCTCGATCCATATAGAGCCGGAGGGGTTGAGGAACCCAGGTGAAAAGGTCTTCGAGGCGTGACTTTACCCAAGCTTCAACAGCCGCCTCATCGGCAACCCGATGACCAAAGAGGTCGGCCTCGCCAAGAAGGTCGTGTTCCTTCCTTCGGAAATCATACCAAGCTGTCCTCCAAGCACCCGTTCCGAACATCCGGGTCAAACGGCGGTGCTTGTGGTCGTCGACGGCAACACCCGAACGTGCTGCTTGGCGCAGAATTCCGTTGATGTTGACGAGGTACCAGACATCGATAGCACCCGTCCGCCTTATGGTTTCAAGCGTGGTCCAGTCTACCGTTAGGCCATAAGGGTCGAGGAACATCACGGCCCGCGTTCCGGCCCAGTTCTGTTTTAAAAGCTCGCGAGGAATAACCTCGTTGCAATCACCTCGGACCACGTCAATGGGCTGGTCAGCGAAGTCCCGGCGCAGTTGTTCCAGCGCCGCTACGTGGCTGGGCTTCTTTTCGATAAATGTAAACCGATCGAACTTGGGCTTTGTCTCAAGCGCAATTAACGCCGAACCCCGCCGCTGCTCTTTGAAGTCCTGCTGCGTTTGGCCGAGCAGCAGACCGTCCGAAAACTGGCGAGACACCGTGCGGTAACCAGTTCCAGCAAAGGCATCAATGTACCAGAGGCGCTTAAAGCGTGGCCGGAGCGCCGTAGTGTACATCCCGAGATAGTCTGAGATCACGCCCAGCTTTAAGTCGGTCGCCTGATTGCCAAAAATGTGGTCGGAGGTGCTCATCGCTAAAGGCAGAGCTTGCGCGATTCCACACATAGCGCAACTTTTGATAGCGGCAGGAGGGGGCTTTGAAACTACTCATCGAGAGCATCGTTCAAAACGCCCCGAGCTGGACCGCTATCGCCGCAGCCGTCTTTGCTGGCTTGGCTATGGTGATACCTGAACGGTTCCGATTCAGGGAGCGAGCAATCCGACGGATCGGGCTGGCCCGTGCAGCGGATGACTTGGCCCGGGAAGCGCTGCAACTCGTATCTGAGCGGCTCGAATGGGCGCTGAAGAGCGTTGACGGCCCAACGCTGTTCGAACTTCGCGGACACCGAACAACAGGAATGGTTCAGTGCATGAGAGAATTCGATACCGCAGCCCTTCATCCAGATTTATTGGAGTCCTTTGCGCGGGTGCGGAGAAAGTGTTCGCGATGAATGCGAGGATCACTGATGTCTTCGATTCCGAAACCAAGGCAAAATTCAAGAAGCGGCTCAGGGTGCGTCGACGATCGCACCTTCTGAGTTGTGGTCGCGTCTTAGATTTGGCGGATCAGGGCTGCGATAGGCTACGAAGACGAACCTGGCTGGCATTCTGCATCGACATCGGGCCGGTGGTCCATGGCGACCTCACCTCGGCGCTCAAAGACTAGGCGGTAACGAATGATGTAAGCCCGTTCGATGCCCACGACTGAATAGTCTCCTTAATCCTCATCCATCTTCAACGCCGCGATGAACGCCTCCTGAGGGATGTCCACCTTCCCGAACTGACGCATTCGCTTCTTGCCGGCCTTCTGCTTTTCCAGAAGCTTCTTCTTGCGGGTGGCGTCGCCGCCGTAGCACTTGCTCGTCACGTCCTTTCTCAGCGCGCGCACGGTTTCGCGGGCGATGATCTTGCCGCCGATGGCGGCCTGGATCGGGATGACGAACATATGCGGCGGGATCAGCTCCTTCATCTTTTCGACCATGCTGCGCCCGCGCGTTTCGGCGCGGCCGCGGTGGACCAGCATGGACAGGGCGTCGACCGGCTCGGCATTGACCAGGATGCTCATCTTGACCAGGTCGCCGACCTTGTAGTCGGTCAGTTCATAGTCGAACGAGGCATAGCCCTTGGAGATGGATTTCAGCCGGTCGTAGAAGTCGAACACCACCTCATTCAGCGGCAGCTCATAGACCACCAGCGCCCGTGAGCCGACGTAGCTGAGCTCCAGCTGATTGCCGCGCCGGTCCTGACACAGCTTGATGACGCCGCCGAGATATTCGTCCGGGGTCAGGATGGTGGCCTTGATCCACGGCTCGGAGATCGTCTCGATCTGCATCACATCGGGCAGGTCGGCGGGGTTGTGCAGGTCGATCGAGGTCCCGTCGCGCAGGCCGATCTTGTAGACCACCGACGGGGCGGTCGCGATCAGATCCAGATTGAACTCGCGGCTGAGGCGCTCCTGGATGATCTCCAGGTGCAGCAGACCCAGGAATCCACAGCGGAAGCCGAAACCCAGCGCCGCCGAGCTCTCCATCTCATAGGTGAAGGAGGCATCGTTGAGCCGCAGCTTGCCGATGGCGGCACGCAGGTCCTCGAAGTCTGCGGCGTCGACCGGGAACAGGCCGCAGAAGACCACCGACTGGACCTCCTTGAAGCCCTTCAGCGGTTCGGACGTCGGGCGCTTTTCCTCGGTGATGGTGTCGCCGACGGCGGCGTGGGCGACCTCCTTGATCTGGGCGGTGATGAAGCCGACCTCGCCGGGGCCCAACTCCTCGACCGGGGTGTTCTTGGGCAGGAAGACGCCGACCCGGTCGATCAGATGGGTCGAGCCGGACTGCATCATCTTGACCCGCATCCCGGCCTTCAGAACGCCGTCGAAGACCCGGACCAGCAGGACCACGCCCAGATAGGGGTCGTACCAGGCGTCGACCAGCATGGCCTTCAGCGGCGCGTCGCGGTCGCCCTTGGGCGCCGGCAGGCGGGTGACGATGGCTTCCAGCACATCCTCGATGCCTAAGCCCGACTTGGCCGAGCACAGGACCGCGTCACTGGCATCCAGGCCGATGACGTCCTCGATCTGGGCTCGCACCCGGTCGGGTTCTGCGGCCGGCAGATCGACCTTGTTCAGGACCGGTACGATCTCATGGTTGTTGTCGATGGCCTGATAGACGTTGGCCAGGGTCTGGGCCTCGACCCCCTGGGACGCATCGACGACCAGCAGACTGCCCTCACAGGCCGCCAGCGACCGGCTGACCTCATAGGCGAAGTCGACGTGGCCGGGCGTGTCCATCAGGTTCAGGACATAGGTCTCGCCGTCGGCGGCCTTGTAGTTCAGACGCACCGTCTGGGCCTTGATGGTGATTCCGCGTTCCTGCTCGATCTCCATATTGTCCAGCACCTGCTCGCGCATTTCGCGCGCGGTCAGGCCGCCGGTGAATTGAATCAACCGATCCGACAGGGTCGACTTGCCGTGGTCGATGTGGGCGACCACAGAAAAATTTCGGATGCGCGCGGTGGGCGTGGGCATTTTCGGGAATTCCTTCAGGGCGCGGCCCCTAGCACGTCAGGGTTTACAGCGCCAAGGTTCAGGCGAACGGACGCCTCACCGTTGTGAAGGATTTTTAATCAGGACGTTCGTCGTTGCGGACGCGATGCAAGTCCGTAATTAGGCTGGACGATAAAGGGGATTTCCGTGTTCGACAACTCCGCCCAATCCAATGGCCGCCGTCCACGTCTGAGCCGACGCGTCGTGATCGTCGCCGGCGTCATCGCCGTCGTGGCGGTGCTCGCGATCCTGTTCCTGGTTCTCGGGGGCGGCCACGGCGACGAAAAGGCCGAGAGCGCCACGCGTCAGGGGGCGTCCAGCCAAACCGTAACGGTCGCGACGGCCACGACCCGGAGTCTCGCACGCACCGTCACGGCCTCCGGAACGGTCTCGGCCTGGGAGGAAGTGCCCGTCGGAGCCGAGACCGGCGGCCTGACGGCCACGGCGGTCCTGACGGATGAAGGCCGCTATGTCCAACAGGGTCAGATCCTGGTGCAACTCAACGACACCCTGTTGCGCGCCCAGCTGCGTCAGCAGGATGCCGCCGTCGCCTCGGCCCAGGCTGGGCTGGACCAGGCCAACAATGCTCTGGCCCGGGCGCAGGAACTGCGCGATCGCGGATTCCTGTCTCAGGCCGGCCTCGACACCGCCGTCGCCCAGCAGGCCACCGCCCAGGCTCAGCTCAACGCCTCCACGGCCGGACGCTCCGAAACGCGCGCCCGGGTCAATCAGGCCGCTATCCGGGCGCCCGTGTCGGGGCTGGTGATCAGCCGGTCGGTCACACGCGGCCAGATCGTTCAGCCGGGATCTGAGCTGTTCCGCATCGTCCGTGACGGTCGGCTGGAACTCGACGCCCAGGTGCCGGAGACGGAAATCAGGCTGCTCCGGTCTGGACAGAGCGCGCGGGTCTCGTCGGACGATGTGGGCCAGGCGTCCGGCTCGGTCCGCATCGTGACCCCCGAGGTCGACGCCCAGACCCGGCTTGGCATCGCCCGCATTTCGCTGGCCGGCGGTAGCGGCCTGCGTCCCGGTATGTTTGCCCGGGCGGAAATTGACGTCGGAGCCCAGGACTCGGTGGTCGTCCCGACCGCGGCCATCCTGTACCGCGAGAATCGCGCCGGTGTTTTCGTTCTGGCTGACGGCAGCACCGTCCGCTTCCAGGAGGTTACCGTCCGGTCGCGCACCAATGACCTCTCCTCCGTCGACGGTCTCGCCGCCGGTACGCGTATTGTGGTGGAGGGCGCTGGATTCCTGGGTGACGGCGACCGGGTCACCGTCGCTCCGGCCCAGTAGAGGACCAAGATCATGAACCAGATCTCCTCCTGGTCGATCCGGAATCCCATTCCGATCATTCTGATGTTCATCATCCTGACGATCGCCGGATTCGTCGGTTTCAGCTCGATGCGGATCAACAACAATCCGGATATCGAGTTTCCGCTGGTGGCCGTCACGGCTGTGCGGCCCGGCGCGGCTCCGGCAGAGATGGAGGTCCAGGTCACCCGGCTGATCGAGGATTCTCTGACCAGTCTGTCGGGCGTGCGCAACGTCTCCTCGACCATTACGGACGGCGTCTCCTCCACGGCCATCGAGTTCGAACTGGGCGTCGACACCGAGCGCGCCACCAACGATGTGCGCAACGCCATGAGCGGCGTTCGCGCCAGCCTGCCCCAGGATATGCAGGAGCCGGCGGTCCAGCGCATCGACATCACCGGCGACAGCCTGATCACCTATGTCGTGCGTTCCGAGACCATGACGCCGGAGCAGCTGAGCTGGTTCGTCGACAATGAGGTCAGCCGCAGATTGCTGGCGCTGGGCGGCGTTGGCGAAGTCAATCGCCAGGGCGGCGTGGATCGAGAGATCCGGGTCGAGCTGGACCCCGACCGGCTGGCTTCGCGCGGTGTCACCGCTGCTGCGGTCAGCCAGGCCCTTTCGGCCGTCAATAATGACCTGCCGGGTGGCCGGGTCACTGTGGGCGGCGCTGAGCGGTCGATCCGTACCCTCGGCTCGGCCGGGTCGATCGAGGCTCTGCGCGCGACCCTGATCCCGCTGTCGGGTGGCGGCACCGTGCGCCTGGGTGACCTGGGTCGCGTCGAGGACAGCTGGTCCGAGCCGCGCCGCCTGGCACGCCACAACGGCGCGGAGGTCGTCACCTTCAACTTCCTGCGGTCACGTGACGGCTCGGAGGTTCGGGTCGCCGAGCGGGTGCGCGAGGAGATCGCGCGCATCGATGAAGAGAACGACGATCTGACGATCGAGCAGATCCAGGCCAACGTCGAATATATCGAGGAGAGCTATCTGGCGTCGCTGGAGGCGCTGGGCCTGGGTGCCCTGCTGGCCGTGCTGGTGGTCTGGGTGTTCCTGCGCGATTGGCGGGCCACGGCGATCGCGGCGGCGGCCATGCCGCTGTCGCTGATCCCGACCTTCGCCATCCTGGCTCCGATGGGTCAGTCCCTCAACGGCATCTCGCTTCTGGCGCTCAGCCTGACCATCGGGATTCTGGTCGATGACGCCATCGTCGAGATCGAGAACATCGTCCGTCATATGCGCCAGGGCAACAAGCAGCCCTACGAGGCCGCCATGGAGGCCGCAGACGAAATCGGCCTGGCGGTGGTGGCGACCACGGCCACCATTGTCGCGGTCTTCGCCCCGACCGGATTCATGCCCGGGATCGTGGGCCAGTTCTTCAAGGCATTTGCCCTTGCGGCCTGTGTCTCGGTGCTGTTCTCGCTGCTCGTGGCGCGGACCATCACGCCCTTGATGGCGGCCTATATGCTGAAAGCCGACACCAATCTGCAGCATAAGGATCCGTTCTGGATGGGGCCCTATCTGAAGGGGCTGGCCTGGTCGCTGCGAAACCGCTGGAAGGTCTTCCTGATGGGGACCGCGCTGCTGATCGGATCGGTTGCTCTGGCGGCCACCAGCCTCCAGTTCGAGTTCATTCCGACCGCGGACCAGTCCCGCGCCTCCTGGTCGGTCGAACTGCCGCCCGGCGCAACACTTCGCCAGACTGACGCGGTCGTTCAGCGCCTGACACGCGAACTGCGCGAGCGGCCCGAGGTGACGTCCGTCTATGCCGCCGTTGGTGGCCAGTCTCCCAACCAGGCCAATGTCTATGCCGACATGGTCGAGCCCAAGAACCGTGACGCGAGCCAGATGGAATTCCAGCGGATCATGGTCGACCAGTGGGACGCCATCCCCGGTGCCCGCATCGGTGCCGGTGCAGCCCAACAGGGCGGTGGTCCGTCGGACGGCACGCGCTACACCTTCTCGATCATCGGCGACAATGGACGAGTGCTGGAACAGGCCGCGCGCGCCGTCGAGGCTGAAATGCGGGACGTGCCGGGGCTGGCCAATGTGATCAACACCGCCGCCATCGCCCGGCCAGAAATCCTCATCACGCCGCGCCCGGACCAGGCCGCCCTTGCCGGCGTTTCGGTTGGATCGATCTCTCAAACCGTCCGGGTCGCCACCATCGGCGATGTCGAACAGGCCTTGCCCAAGTATAATCTCGGCGACCGCCAGGTGCCGATCCGCCTGATGCTGACCGAGCGGGCGCGCGAGGACCTGTCGGTGATCGAGAACCTCAGGGTTCCGACCAACACCGGCCAGTCGGTGCCGCTGAACGCGGTCGCCAGCGTGGAGTTCGGGGCCGGTCCCGCCTCGATCAGCCGCCGAGACCGGGCCCGTATCGTCACCATTACCGCTGAACTTGACGGAATCGTCTCGGGGGAAGCCGCTCAGCTGGTCAACGCCCTGCCCTCGGTCCAGAATTTGCCGGAGGGCGTACGCCAGACGCCGGCGGGGGATGCCGAGTTCATGGCCGAGATGGCGACCGGTTTCACCATCGCCTTCGTTTCCGGGATCATGTTGATGTACGCAGTGCTGGTGTTGCTGTTTAAGAGCTTCACCTATCCGATCACCATCATGGCCTCGCTGCCGCTGGCCATCGGCGGCGCCCTCATCGGCCTGGTCATCGCCCAGTCCAGCTTCTCGCTGCCCAGCCTGATCGGATTCATCATGCTGATGGGGATCGCAGCAAAGAACTCGGTGCTTCTGGTCGACTACATCATCATCGCCGAACAGGGCGGAATGTCGCGATGGGACGCGATCATGGACGCCGCCCACAAGCGCGCCCGACCGATCATCATGACGACCTTCGCCATGGGAGCCGGGATGCTCCCGGTCGCCATGGGCTGGGGCGCGGATGTGGAGTTTCGCTCTCCGATGGCCGTGGCCGTGGTCGGCGGACTGATCTCCTCAACCTTCCTGTCGCTGCTGTTCATCCCGCCGGTGTTCACGATCATCGACGACGTTTCAGCCTTTGCCCGGCGCCTTGTCGGGCGCAAGCTGCGGCACAGTCAGGCCACTGAGCCCGGCGCACCGGAGGCACCGCACTCACCCCCCGCGTAGCTGGGTGATGGTGCGTCCGGGGGCGATGTCTTCGGGCGAGGTGATCAGGTGGACCAGGCCGCCGTTTGGGGCCTTGAGCGCCGCCTCCAGCGCCGGTCGGAAACCGTCCGTCGTCTCGACCCGCCAGGCGTCCAGGCCGAACGCCTCGGCGAAACGCACGAAGTCCGGGTTCTTGAGGTCGGTGCCCGACACCCGCGCCGGATAGTCCCGCTCCTGGTGCATCCGGATCGTCCCATAGACGCCGTTGTCCACGACGATGAAAACCGCCCGCGCATCATACTGGCGCAAGGTCGCCAGCTCCTGGGCCGTCATCATGAAGTCGCCGTCGCCGGCCACGTTCATAACCAGACGATCCGGTTTCATGATGGCCGCCGCAACCGCCGCCGGGACGCCATAGCCCATGGCCCCCGACGTCGGGGCCAGCTGGGTGAAGCGGCCCTGATGCGGGAAGAAGCGGTGTAGCCAGGCCGCAAAGTTGCCGGCTCCGTTGGTCACAATCGCATCATCCGGCAGGACGTCACGCAGCGTCTGCATGACCTCGCTCATATTGACCTCGCCGGTCACGGCGATGGGTTCGATGAAGGCTTCGAACTCGGCATGGGCGGCGGGGCCGTGCGACCAGGCACGACCCGGCTCCAGCGTCGCCAGGGCTTCGGCGGCCAGCGAGACATCCGCAGCGGCTGAAACGGCCGCGGGCCAGACGCGGTTCAACTCTTCGGCACCGGGATGGATGTGGACCAGATTTTCGCCAGTCTTGGTCCGGTCGAGCAGGGCATAGCCCTGGGTCGGATTTTCGCCGAAGCGCGCCCCGATGGCCACGATCAGATCGGCGTCCTTGACGCGCTGGATCAGCTTGGGGTTCGGCCCCAGCCCCAGATCGCCAGCATAGGTCGGATGGCGATTGTCGATCAGATCCTTGCGCCGGAACGACAGGGCAATCGGCAGGCCGAGCCGTGCAGCCCAGTCGGCGAGGGTCGTCGTCGCTTCCGGGGTCCAGCCCGATCCCCCGAGCACCAGCATCGGCGCTTCAGCCTGTGCCAAGCGGTTGCCGATGTCCCGCAGCGCGCGGGGATCCAGCCCGGCTCGCGCCGGCGTCACCGCCCGCACAGGGGCCGCGCCGCCCTGGTCGTGCAGAATGTCCTCGGGCAGGGCCACCACCACCGGACCCATCCGGCCCTGCAGGGCCGTGGCAAAGGCGCGCTCGACGATCTCGGTCGTGCGTTCGGGGCTTTCGATCTCGGTTGCCCATTTGGCCAGACCGCCGAACACCTCGCGATAGTCGACTTCCTGAAAGGCCCCGCGTCCGCGATCCGCCAGTCCGACCTGGCCGACGAACAGGATCATTGGGGTCGAATCCTGATGGGCCGTATGCACCCCGATCGAGGCGTGGGTGGCGCCGGGTCCGCGCGTGACCATGCAGATGCCGGGCTTGCCGGTCAGCTTGCCATAGGCCTCGGCCATGTTGGCCGCGCCGGCCTCATGCCGACAGATCACCAGCTTGATGCGGTCGCGAACGTCATACAGGGCATCCAGCACCGCCAGGTAGCTTTCGCCCGGCACGCAGAAAACATGATCGACGCCGTTGGCGACCAGGGTGTCGACCAGACGACGGGCAGCGGTATCGGAGGCTTGGGTCATGGCCGCGCTCCTAGCCGGAAATCCTCAACCTGGCGAGCCTTCGCCTTGACACGCTCGCCCCAGGGCCGATGGTTGGTGCGTCCATTGGCGGACACAACCTGACCCCCCCGAAGGAGGCCCCGAGTGGCGCACAAGTTCGAAATCTACAAGGACAAGGCCGGCGAGTTCCGTGTCCGCTTCAAGTACAACTCCGAAACCATCTTCGCGACCGAAGGCTACAGCTCCAAGGCCTCGGCCCAGAACGCCATCGATTCGATCAAGAAGAACGGTCCGGGTGCTCCCACCGAAGACAACAGCTAGGGCCTCACGGCCCGCTGACGATACCGTCCCCGGAGCGATCCGGGGGCGTCTTCAATTCGAGAACCGCCTAGTAGCCGCCGGCCCTGGCGACCCGCTCGGTATGGAAGCCGGCATCGCCGAACAGCTCGGACGCCACCCGTACCCGCCTCATATAGAGGCCGACATCGAACTCGTCGGTCATGCCGACGCCACCATGCATCTGGACGGCTTCCTGGACGGCCAGTTCGCCGGATTTGATCGCCCGGGCCTTGGCCACCGAGATCAGCAGGTCGGCGTCGTCCGCGCCGGCGTCCAGCGCCTGAAGCGCCTTGATCAGGACGGCACGGGTGATCTCAATCTCTGAATAGAGATGCGCCGCCCGGTGTTGCAGCGCCTGGAATTCGCCGATGGCCCTGCCGAACTGGGTCCGGTCGCGCAGATAGGCCAACGTCTGGTCGAAGGCCCCTTGTGCCGCCCCGGACATCTCGGCGGCGACGGCACCTCGCCCCCAATTCAGCACCTGCTCCAGCAAAGCCCCGTCAGCAGCCCCCAGCAAGGCGTCTCCATCGACCTCGACGTCCACCAAGTCGATGCGGGCCGCGTTGTGGGCATCCACCATGATCGTTCGCTCGGTCGTCACGCCGTCGACCGTCGGGTCCACCAGAAAAAGCCCGATGCCGTCATCGGTGAGGGCCGCGACGACCAGGATGTCAGCGACATGACCATCGACGACCAAAGCCTTCGAGCCGCTGATGCGCCAACCGTTGCCGGCGCGGGCGGCGCGGGTCTGAATCCGCTCCGGGCGGTGCTTGGCCCCTTCGTCGATGGCCAGGGCGGCGATGACGTCACCGGCGGCGAAGCGTGGCAGCCAGTCCGACTTCTGCGTGTCGGAGCCGCCCTCTATGAGCGCGCGCGCGGCAAGGAGGCCCGTCGACAGGAAGGGCGAGGGTGTCAGGTGCCGACCGATCGCCTCGGCCACCACCCCGGCCTCCACGGCCCCCAGGCCCGACCCGCCGTAAGCCTCGGGAATGATGACACCGGCCAGGCCCATCTCGCCAAAGGCTCGCCACAGATCGCGCGAAACGCCGTCAGCGTCACGGCTGTCACGCAGCTGACGCAGATGAGCAATCGGGCCCTGTTCGGCCAGGAATCCGCCGGCGGCCTCGGCCAGCATCGTCTGTTCCTCGGTCAGGATCAGCGGCATGGATCAGGCTCCCGGCAGTTTGAGAATGTGTTTGGCCAGGATGTTCAGCTGGATCTCGCTGGTCCCGCCCTCAATCGAGTTGGCCTTGGTCCGCAGCCAGTCGCGGGCCGGTTGCCCGTCGTGCGACCGTTCCCCTTCCCACTCCAGAGCCTCGGCACCGCCCGCCGCCATCAGCAGTTCGTGGCGGCGCTTGTTCAGTTCAGACCCATAGTACTTCAGCATCGAGGCGACCGCGGGGTGCGCCTGACCGGCCTTGACCTGATCGCCGGTTCGCTCCAGCGCGGCACGAAAGGCGATGGCGTCCACATCCAGTTCGGCGATGCGGGCGCGCAGCATGGGATCATCCAGGCGTCCCTGGTCGTCCACGCCGATATGATCGACCGCGACCTGACCGGCCGGGCGTCCGGCCCCGACCTCGCCCATCGCGCCGATCATGGTGCGCTCATGCGCCAGCAGATATTTGGCCACGTCCCAGCCGCGATTGAGCGTGCCGACCAGATTCTCCTTCTCGACCCGCACGTCGTCGAAGAAGGTTTCGCAGAACGGGCTCTTGCCCGAGATCAGGGTGATGGGTCGCGTCGTCACGCCGGGCGTGGCCATGTCGAACAGGACGAACGAGATGCCCAGGTGCTTGGGAGCCTCCGGGTCGGTGCGGACCAGACAGAAGATCCAGTCGGCCTTGTCGGCATAGGAGGTCCAGATCTTCTGGCCGTTGACGATCCAGTGGTCGCCGCGATCCTCCGCACGGGTCTGGAGCCCGGCCAGATCCGACCCGGCACCGGGCTCCGAATAGCCCTGACACCAGCGGATCTCACCGCGCACGATCTCGGGCAGGAAGCGTTGCTTCTGCTCTTCTGTGCCGAAGGCCAGCAGGGCCGGGCCCAGCATCCAGATGCCGAAACTCAGCAGGGCCGGCTGGGCCTTGATCCGGCGCAGTTCCGAGGTCAGCACCTTGGCCTGTTCCCGGCTCAGGCCGCCGCCGCCGTAGGCGGCCGGCCACTCGGGCGCGGTCCAGCCGCGCTCGGCCATCCGCTCCAGCCACTGCCTGTGGGCCGGCGTCTTGAAGACGGCGTTGCGTCCGCCCCAGATGCTGTCGTCCTCGCTGTCGGCGGGGCCCCGCACCTCCTGAGGACAGTTCGCCTCCAGCCAGGCCCGGGTCTCGGCGCGGAAGGTCTCCAGATCGCTCATGCACACCGCCTCCCAACGGCAGGCCAGACCTAGCAGGCTGCCGCTGGGTAAGGCCATGCCCATCAATGCCCTAGTCGGTCGCGCGCACGCGTCCTATAGACGCGGGCATGACCCTGACCCCGATGCCGGGCCTCACGCCCAACACCGCCGCCTTTGAAAACACCCCGTTGGTCAAGCCGACCGGCTTTCGTGAGTACGACGCCCGATGGGTGCTGAACGACGAGATCAACCTGCTCGGGATTCAAGCCCTGGGGCTGGGGCTGGGAACCTATATCCACGAGATCGGGGTCAAGCCGCGCATCGTCGTGGGGCACGACTTCCGGGCCTATAGCCTCAGCGTCAAACAGGCTCTGACAATCGGCCTGATCGAGGCGGGCTGCGAGGTTCTGGACATCGGCCTGGCCCTGTCGCCCATGGCCTATTTCGCCCAGTTCGCGCTGGAGGCACCCTGCGTGGCCATGGTCACGGCCAGCCACAACGAGAATGGCTGGACCGGCGTGAAGATGGGGGCCCAGGCCCCGCTGACCTTCGGCCCGGATGAGATCGGTCGGCTGAAAGAGATCGTATTGGGCGGCACCGGCGTCGCGCGCGATGGCGGCAAGCTGGTCCGCATCGAGAATTTCCGCGACCGCTACATCGCCGAGGTGTCAGGTGGCGTGAAGCTGAGCCGTCGGATCAAGGTCATCGCCGCCTGCGGCAACGGCACCGCCGGGGCCTTTGCGCCGGATGCCCTGCGCGCCATGGGGGCCGAGGTCATCGAGATGGACTGCGACCTCGACTGGACCTTCCCCAAGTACAATCCCAACCCCGAAGACTCCGAAATGCTGCACGCCATGTCCGCGGCGGTGAAGGCGCAAGGGGCCGACGTCTGTCTGGGCTTCGACGGCGACGGCGACCGCTGCGGCGTGGTCGATGATCAGGGCGAAGAGATCTTCGCCGACAAGATCGGCCTGATGCTGGCGCGCGACCTGTCGGCCCTGCACCCCCATGCGACCTTCGTGGTCGATGTGAAGTCCACGGGGCTGTATGCCACCGATGAGGTGCTGAAGGCCAACGGGGCCACGACGGTCTATTGGAAGACCGGCCACTCCTACATCAAGCGCAAGACCGCCGAACTGAAGGCCCTGGCCGGGTTCGAGAAGTCAGGCCACTTCTTCTTCAATGCGCCGCTGGGTCGCGGCTATGACGACGGCCTGGTCGCGGCGGCGGCCATTCTGCAGATGCTGGACCGCAACCCCGGCAAGTCGCTCAGCGATTTGAGACAGGCCCTGCCGGTGGCCTTCACCTCCCTGACCATGAGCCCGCACTGTGCGGACGAGATCAAATACGACGTGCTGGCGCGCGTGGTGGCCGAATACGAAAAGCTGGGCACCGAGGGCGGCTCGATCCTGGGCCGCAAGATCACCGAGGTCATCACGGTCAACGGCGCGCGCGTGCATCTGGAAGACGGCTCATGGGTGCTGGTGCGCGCCTCCTCCAACAAGCCCGAACTGGTCGTGGTGGTCGAGAGCACCCAGTCCGAGGACGACATGCGCCGGCTCTTCCGCGAAGAGGTCAAACCGCGCCTGGCGCGGCATCCGGAAGTCGGGGCCTATAATCAGGAAATCTGATCGGGCGTCAGCCGACCGCCCGCACTGCCGCGCTGATGTCGCTGACGACCTGTTTGACCAGGGTGGCGTCGTCGCCTTCGGCCATCACCCGGATCAGCGGCTCGGTGCCTGAGGCCCGCACCACGATCCGGCCCGAGCCGTTCAGACGCGCCTCGGCGTCGGCGACGGCGGCCTTGACGGCGGGATCGCTCAACGGCTTACCACCCTTGTGCCGGACATTTTCCAGGATCTGGGGCACCGGCTCGAATTGGCGCGCCAACTGGCTCATAGATTTGCCGGAATCGGCTAACACCGCCAGCACCTGCAGCGCAGCCATCATGCCGTCGCCGGTGGTGGCATGGTCATGCAGAATGATGTGGCCGGACTGTTCGCCCCCGATGTTGAAACCGCCCTCACGCATCCGCTCCATGACGTAGCGGTCGCCGACCTTGGTGCGCTCCAGCGTCAGGCCCTCGGCCTGCAGACGGCGCTCCAGCCCGAGGTTCGACATGACCGTGGCGACGATGCCGCCGCCGCTCAGACGGCCCCGCCGGTGCCAGTCCAGCCCGATCAGCGCCATAAGCTGGTCGCCATCGACGACATGGCCCGTCTCGTCGGTGATGATCACGCGGTCGGCGTCCCCATCCAGGGCGATACCGACGTCGGCCCCGTGCCGGCGCACCGCCGCCGAGACGTTTTCGGGATGGGTCGAGCCGCATTCTGCATTGATGTTCATACCGTTGGGCTCGACGCCCACGGCGAAGACATCGGCCCCCAGCTCATACAGGGCCGTCGGCGCAACCTGATAGGCGGCCCCGTTGGCGCAATCCACGGCGATCTTCAGCCCCTTGAGGCTGAGCCGCTTGGGAAAGACGGCCTTGATGATCTCGACATAGCGGTGGCGCGCATCATCGATCCGCTTGACCCGGCCCAGCTTGGCCGGGGCCGCCAGGCTGTCCGTCAGATCCTGCTGCATCAAACGCTCGATCTCGAGCTCGATGTCGTCCGACAGCTTGTAGCCGTCCGGGCCGAACAGCTTGATGCCGTTATCGGCATAGTCGTTGTGCGAGGCCGAGATCATCACACCCAGATCTGCGCGCATCGATCGGGTCATCATGGCCACGCCGGGCGTCGGCACCGGACCGAAGGTGCGGACATCCATGCCCATGGCCGCGAAGCCCGCCACCAGCGCCGGCTCGATCATATAGCCGGACAACCGCGTGTCCTTACCGATGACCACCAGATGACGCCGGTCATCCCTGGACATGAAGAGTTTGCCGGCCGCCAGGCCGACCTTCAGGGCGATCTCGGCCGTCATCGGGAAGGCGTTGGCCTTGCCGCGGATGCCGTCAGTTCCAAAATAGGCACGTTCAGTCATGGATCGTTTCAACAGCGAGATCGCGCGCGAGTCGAGAAACTTCGTGCAATCGGGTTTTACAACTTGTCGAGACTGCGGATGCTATGGGCGCGTTGAAGTCCGGTCAGACAGCAGGAGCTAGGCCATGTGCGGCATTATCGGCGTGACCGGCAACGGACCGGTCACCCCCCGTCTGATCGACAGCCTCAAGCGGCTGGAGTACCGGGGCTATGACTCCGCCGGGGTCGCCGCCCTGGTGGACGGCCATGCCGAACGTCGCCGCGCCGAGGGCAAGATCCGCAATCTGGAGGCCGTGCTGGCCGAGGCCCCGCTCCAGGCCACCGTCGGCATCGGCCATACGCGCTGGGCCACCCATGGCGCACCGACGACGGCCAATGCCCATCCCCACAAGGCCGGGCGCGTCACCCTGGTGCACAACGGCATCATCGAGAACTTCGCCGAGCTGAAGGCCGAACTGGCCGCCGCAGGCCATGTCTTCGAAAGCCAGACCGACACCGAGGTCGTGGCCCATCTGCTGGACCAGGAACTGTCCAGATCCAATGATGGTGTCGCCGCCTTCAAGCGGGTCCTCGACCGTCTGACCGGGGCCTATGCTCTGGCGGTCCTGATCGACGGAGAAGACGAGCAGATCCTGGGCGCGCGTCGGGGTAGCCCCCTGGTCGTCGGCTGGGGTGAAGACGAAATGTATCTGGGCTCGGATGCGCTGGCGGTCGGGCCCTTCACCCAGCAGATCTCCTATCTGGAGGAAGGCGACTATGTCGTCCTGACCCGCCGGGGCGCCCGGTTCTTCGACGCCTCCGGCCATGAGGTCGAACGAGCTGTGGTGCAGGTCTCGGCGTCTTCGGCCATGGTCGAGAAGGGGGCCTATCGCCACTTCATGGAAAAGGAGATCCACGAGCAGCCCGACAGCGTCCAGCATACCCTGTCGGCCTATCTGGACCTGGTCTCGGCCACCGCCCGGCCGCAGCCGCTGGACTTCGCCGAGATCGAGCGCATCCAGATCATCGCCTGTGGCACCGCCTTCTACGCCGGCCAGATCGGTCGCTATGCCTTCGAACGGATCGCCGGTCTGCCCTGCGATGTCGAGATCGCCTCGGAGTTTCGCTATCGCGACCCGGCTCTGACGCCCCGGACCCTGGCGGTCGCCGTCAGTCAATCGGGCGAGACCGCCGATACCCTGGCGGGCCTGACGTGGTGCAAGGCCCAGGGGCTCAAGACGGCCGCAGTCGTCAATGTGCACACCTCTTCGATGGCGCGCGAGGCCGACATTCTGTGGCCGACCCATGCCGGACCGGAGATCGGGGTCGCCTCGACCAAGGCCTTCACCGCGCAGGTTGCGGCCCTGCTCGCCCTGGCGGTCGCCGCCGGGGTGGCGCGCGGACGCATCGACGCCGCGCGCGAGGCCGAGCTGGTCAAGGCCCTGTTCGAGGCCCCTCGCCTGATCTCCGACGCGCTCGGCATGGACGGCGACATCCGCCAGGTGGTCGTCGACCTGTCAAAGGCGACGGACGTGCTGTTCCTGGGGCGCGGGTCGATGTTTCCGCTGGCCATGGAGGGGGCGCTGAAGCTCAAGGAGATCAGCTATATCCACGCCGAAGGCTATGCCGCCGGCGAGCTGAAGCATGGCCCGATCGCCCTGATCGACGAATTCACCCCCACGATCGCCCTAGCCCCGCTGGACGACGTGTTCGAAAAGACGGCCTCAAACCTCCAGGAAGTCTCCGCGCGCGGCGGCCCGGTGATCATGATCACCCCGGCCCAGGCCGAGGCACCGCACGGCGTCGGCATTCGCCGGATCAACGCGCCGGACTGTCCGGCCCTGATCGCGCCGTTGGTCTATGCCGTGCCGATGCAGCTGCTGGCCTATTATACGGCGGTTCAGAAGGGCACCGACGTCGATCAACCGCGCAATCTCGCCAAATCCGTCACCGTCGAATAACCCGCCTAGGCCGGTGGGGTCGTCGGGGGCTGTTCCTGCGTCGGTCCCGCCTGGTCCGGGACATCTTCCTCTGCCGGAATGGCATCGTCCGGAGGCAAATCCTCGGCGCGGATCGGTGCATCGAGCGGACGCTGTCGGGACGGGGTCGGGCTTTCGTCGGGCTGAGCCGTTTCAGCCGGGGGCTGGCAGGCGGCGATGCCGGCGACGGCAACGATGAGGAAGCTTAGGCGCATCAGACGGTTCATGGCGGACCCCTGTCGGTTGGCGGCTGGACGCACCGCGTTCGCAAAGCCGGTTCCCAAGCCAGGGCGTTCAGCCTATGTCGTCGGCGTGTCCACCCTTGGAAGCTAGACCATATGACCGCTGTGAGAAAAGCCGTTCTTCCCGTCGCCGGTCTCGGCACGCGTGTCCTGCCGGGAACCAAGACCACGCCCAAGGAACTGCTGAACGTCGTGGACCGGCCCATCCTCAGCTACATCGTGGAGGAGGCGCGCGAGGCTGGGATCGAGCACATCGTCTTCGTGACGGGCCGGTCCAAGGGCGCGATCGAGGACTATTTCGATCATCAGATCGAGCTGGAGGCCCAACTGGAAGCCAAGGGCAAGACAGATGTGCTGGAGGCGGTGCGCCGCGACCTGCCCAAGGCCGGCGAGATGAGCTTCACCCGCCAGATGGCCCCGCTCGGCCTGGGCCACGCGGTCTGGTGCGCAAGGGACATCATTGGAAATGAGCCATTTGCGGTGCTGCTGCCGGACGTCATCGTCGACGCCCAGCCCGGCGCGCTGGGCCAGTTGATGCGGGCCTATGATCTGGTCGGCGGCAACATCATCGGCGTCGAGGAAGTCCCGGCCAGCGAGACCCACAAATACGGCATCATCGATCCCGAGCGCACCGAAGGCCGGATGTCGGCCATGAAGGGAATGGTCGAGAAGCCGGCCCAGGGCACGGCCCCCTCGAATATGTCGATCGCGGGCCGCTATATCCTACAGCCGGAGATCTTCGGCATCCTGGAAAGCCAGCCACGCGGCGCGGGCGGGGAGATCCAGCTGACCGACGCCATGGCCACCCTGATGAAGAACCAGCGGTTCACCGCCTATCAGTATGAGGGCACGACCCACGACTGTGGCGACAAGATCGGCCTGTTGAAGGCCAATGTCGCCCTGGCGCTCAAGCGACCGGATCTGGGCGAGGCGGCGCGCGATGCGCTCAAGGGCCTGATCTGATCGCGATGCCCAGGGTCCTGCTCATCGTCGGCGGGGGCGTGGCGGCCTACAAGTCGCTGGAGCTCGTGCGGCTGATGCGAAAGGACGGGATGGAGGTTCGCGCCATCCTGACCGAGGGCGGCGCACATTTCGTGACGCCGTTGTCGCTGGCGTCCCTGACCGAGAACCCGGTGGGGGGCGATCTGTTCGACCTGACGGCCGAACAGGAGATGGGCCATATCGTCCAGTCGCGCTGGGCCGATCTGATCGTGGTGGCACCGGCGACGGCGGACCTGATGGCCAAGGCGGCGAACGGACTGGCCAACGACCTGGGTTCGACGACCTTGCTGGCGACGGACACGCCGGTGCTGATGGCACCGGCGATGAATGTGCGGATGTGGGCGCATCCGGCGACGCAGCGGAATCTGACGCAGCTGAAGGCGGACGGGGTTTCGTTCGTTGGGCCGGACGAGGGCGAGATGGCCTGTGGCGAGTTCGGGGCCGGGCGGCTGGCCGAGCCGCCGGTGATCCTTGAGGCCATCCGGGCGCGGATCGCACGCGACGACAGCCTGAAGGGTGTGCGGGTGCTGGTCACCGCCGGGCCGACCGAAGAGCCGTTGGACCCGGTGCGCTTCCTGTCGAACCGGTCCAGCGGGAAGCAGGGCTATGCGATCGCGGCGGCGCTGGAACGGTGCGGGGCCGAGGTGACGCTGGTGTCGGGGCCGACCGCCCTGCCCGCGCCGGCGGGCGTGACGCGGGTTCAGGTCGGCACGGCGGATGAGATGCTGGCGGCCTGTCACTCGGCCCTGCCGGTGCAGGTGGCGATCATGACGGCGGCCGTGGCCGACTGGCGGCCCGCCGAGGCCGCGCCGGAGAAGCTGAAGGACAAGGCGACGCGGACGGCGATCGAACTGGTCGCCAATCCGGATATCCTGGCAGAGCTGTCGGAGGCCGGGCCGGACCGGCCGAAGCTGGTCATCGGCTTCGCCGCCGAGACCGAAAACCTGGTCGATCATGCGCGGGCCAAACTGACGAAGAAGGGCTGCGACTGGATCGTGGCCAACGACGTCGGCGGCACCGGCGTCATGGGCGGCGACGCCAATACGGTGACGGTGCTGGACGCGGGCGGCGAGGACGCCTGGCCGACGCTGTCGAAGGATGAGGTCGCGGAGAGGCTGGTGGAGCGAATTGCAGTGACGCTGGGTTAGGCCCGCCCCGACGCCTCTCTCAACACCGTCGCATACCCCGGCGCAACCTCCATGCGCTCGGTCACCCCCTTCTCCGCCAGCAGCTGGTGCGCCTTCGGCAGGCTCCAGCAGGGCAGGTGCATGAAGATGTGGTGCTCGGCGTGGAAGTTGACCCAGTAGGGGGCGATGAAGGCGCGTTCCCACCAAGCGGCATGGGTGGTGCGAGCCTGGCGCAGAGGGTCGATGGCCGAGTTTGCGACGCAGGCGTGCTCGGCGATGTTCCTGAGGCGTGTGACCAGCGGGAACCAGGTCGCCAGCGGGATCAGCCAAAGGACGACATAGGCCCACCAGGCCCCAGCCAGGATGGCGGTGGCCAGAAACAGTCCGTTGACGGCCAGAAACGGCAGGGCCGAGCGGGCGGTGACGCGGGCGCCTTCGGGCAGGTCCTCGTCCGGGGGCAGCGTGCGAAAGACCGGCGCGATCCGCTGTTTGAAGAAGGTCTGACCCGTCAGGTCGCGGATGATCTTGCGCCGCAGGGACGCGCGGGTCACCGGGAAGGGCGACGACAGGGGCAGGTCCGGGTCCTCGACCTGCTGGGCGTATCTGTGGTGGCTCAGATGATAGGGGCGATAGGCGTTCAGACTGGCCCCGATAGGCACGGCGCACAGCCAGTGGCCGACCCCATCATTGGTCTTGAGGTTTGGGTGCAGCCCCGCGTGGGCCGCCTCGTGCATCAGGATGGCAAGGCCCAGCTGGCGCGTGCCGATGACCATGATGCTGATCGGGATCAGCCAGGGGATCCAGACGCCCGCTGTGACCGCCAGGGCGATGACGCCCCAGCAGTGGGCCACCAGCGCCAGCCCCTTCCAGTTCGACCGCGCCGACAGCCCTGCCCATTCCTCCGGCGAGAAAAACTGGCCAGGCTTGAGGCGGGCGACGGCGGGCATGGGCAGAGCCTAGCCCGTCTTCCCTTACGGGAGAAGGTGGTCCGCGACACCACGGTCCTGTCTCCTCCCTGACGGAGAAGCTGTTGGGGAGGAGACGGGACGCCTTAGCCCCAGGGGCCGCGCGGGGTCGTCGGGACGCCCGTTCCAGCGGAACGAAGCGGCGTAGGGGCCTCGGTCAGGACCGGACGGGTGCCCCCCATGCGGGCGGCGAGTTCCATCAATGCCCTGACCCGGTTGGCGGTGTTGGGATGAGTCGAGAACAGATTGTCCGCGCCCTGGCCCGACAGGGGATTGATGATAAACAGCTGGGCCGAGGCCGGATTGTGCTCGGCGGTCCGGTTGTGGATGCGCTTGGACCAGCCCTCGATCTTCTGCAGCGCCGAAGCCAGGGCCTGGGGGTCACCGGCGATCTCTGCACCGACGCGGTCGGCTTCGTATTCGCGGCCACGACTGATGGCCATCTGCACCACGGCCGCAGCCATGGGGGCCAGCAGCGCCATGGCCAGGGTGCCGATCATGCCGCCGGGACGGTCCCGGTCGCCGCCGCCGAAGAACAGGCCGAAGTTGGCCAGGGCCGAGATCGCGCCGGCGACCGTGGCAGTCACCGTCATGGTCAGGGTGTCGCGGTTTTTCACATGGGCCAATTCGTGGGCCATGACGCCCCGGATTTCCTCGCGGGTCAGGGCGTGCAGCAGGCCTTCGGTGGCGCAGACGGCTGCGTTGGCCGGATTGCGCCCGGTGGCGAAGGCGTTGGGCTGTTCGGTCGGGATGATCGCGATCTTGGGCCGGGGCAGGCCCGCGTCGGCCGACATCTGGACGATGTCGACGACATAGTTGCGGATCAGCGGCTCGGGATGGCTCTCATCGACCGGGATGGCCCGGTACATCCGCAGCACGATCTTGTCGGCGTTCCAGTAGCTGAACAGGTTCATGCCGCCGGCGACCACCAGGGCGATCAACATCCCCGTGGTTCCGGCGATCAGATAGCCGAGGCCAACGAACAGGGCGGTCAGGGCCGCCAGCAGGGCAAAGGTCTTGAGGTGGTTCATACCGCGCTATGTGGCGAGGCGACTCCCCGTTCTCAAGGCCTTAGGGACCGACGTCGTTCGGATCGTCCGAGCCGTCGTCGATGGCGCGCGGCAGGGTGATGTCGATGCCCAGCGCACGCGCCAGGGCGGCGTCACGCTGATAAACATCCTCGCGGAAGGCCACCGCCCCCTGACCGGTCACGAAGGCCGTCCAGTACAGCAGACGAACCGAGATTTCCCGCCCGGTCTGGACCCGCGTGGTGGTCCGGGCGTCCAGCGCACGATCGAACTCTGCCAGGCGCTCGGGATTGGGCTCCAGGAGCAGCCGCGCGAAGTCGATGGCGTTCTCAACCCGGACACAGCCATGGGAACGATGGCGATAGGCATTGCGGAAAACACCCCGCGCGGGCGTGTCGTGCAGGAAGATGGCGTAGCTGTCGCGCAGCTCGAACTTCACATAGCCGAGCGCCGCCGTCGGGCCAGCGCGCTGGACGACCCGACCGTCGGAGGTGACGTACATATTGTTGGCGCGCAGATAGCCGGGACCACGCGGCAGAATCTCGTTGCGGGCGATGCCCATGGGCACGTTCCAGGGCGGATTGGCCACCACCGAGGCGAAGGGCTTTTCCAGGCTGGGCGTCTGGTTGGCCGGGGTGCCGACGACAACGCGATTGGAGTGAACCGGCCGGCCTTCGTGCCAATAAACCATGATGGCCGCCGCCGTATTGACCTCGATGCGCTCAGGATTGAGGTCACGATTGAGCCAGCGGCGACGTTCGAGGTTGAGAGCAATCTGACGGGCGCGGTCTTCGGCGGTGGCTGAAAGCGCCGAGGATGAGCCCTGGCCAATGATGCCGTCTGACACCAGACCATGGCGAACCTGGAACCGGCGCACGGCGGTCTGGATGGCGTCGTTATAGACAGTGGTGTTGGGATCTATCGTCGCCATGTCGGCCCGGCTGAGGTCACCCTCGGCGCGCAGACGTTGGATCAGGGCGGGGATCCTGGAATCGGTATCACCGGGCCGGATCGGGCCACCGGTTCCGAAACGCGGCCAGCCGCCATTGAGCGAGATATCCCGGTACCGAATGTAGCCAGCCGACAGGTTGGTGTAGCCGATGTCGGTCGGTGCCAGGGCGTTCATCCAGTCCGACAGTCGATTGGCCCGCAGGGCCTCGGCCATGGGCGCACCCAGCGGTGCCCGGTTCGGCACCATCTCCCACAGCTCTTCGACATCGGTCGGATCGACCGTCCCTTCGGACAGGACCTTGGCATAGGTCAGCGCCGCCGTGGTCAACCGCACATCAGCCAGTTGCGGGTCCGACACCGCCGCCACGGCATCCAGATAGTGCGCCGGGTCCAGGCCGTGACGATCCGCCTCGCCGATCACCTGGCCGAGCATCTGAACGCGCTCCGGCGTCCAGGCCGGCCGCCAGCTCATGGCGTCGTAGAAGGCGCGAACTTCCGGCTGAAGCGCCTCCGGCTGCAACAGCAGTTGGTCGTTATAGGATTGAAAATAAGGGCTGGGCGGAACCAGGGCCGGAACGCCCGGCTGCACCTGCGTCAGGCCGGCGGATCCGCCGATGGCGACCGCTGAGGCCGAGAAGGTCAGTTCGCGTCTGTTCAAGCCCATAGGTGCCGTTCCTTGATCCGTCCCGTCGGACGACCTTAACGACACCAACTTAGAGGCGTTCCGCGCAAACAGAAAGGCGCCGAACCTGACGAACGGCGCCTTGTGTGACCTGTTTGCAGCTTGGCCGTGGCCAGGCGGGCTATTTCTTGATGAAGCCGCCGAACTTGTTGTTGAAGCGCGACACACGACCGCCGCGGTCCATCAGATGGGCGTTGCCGCCCGTCCACGCCGGATGGGTGGTCGGGTCGATGTCGAGGTTCAGGGTCGCGCCTTCCTTGCCGTAGGTCGAGCGCGTCTGATAGGTCGTCCCGTCCGTCATCACCACGGTGATGAAGTGATAGTCGGGGTGGATGTCCTGTTTCATGGCGTCTGGTCCGGCGGGGCGCACCCGAAGGCGCGGCAAATAAGGAAAATCCGCCGGGGTCCGGCGCAAGAGGCGGCGTCCATACAAGATGGTCCGCCAAGAGGCAAGAGTGGATGTCCCAGACTGATTCGCCATCGTCACGCTCCGACCGGCCCTCGGGCGGAGCGTTGCTGGCTGAACAGATGTCTGACGCCGCCGGGCGGCGTGAGCGGAAGCGCGATCTGAAGCCTCTGATGCGGTTGCGGCCCTTTGCCCTGCGCCACAAGCTGGATCTCGGACTATCAGTGGTTTTCCTCATCCTGGCGACGGTGGCGTCGCTTGGACTGACGGCCACGGCACGCGGGGCGATCGATCACGGCTTCGCCGCCGGTGGCCAGAACATCAATCGCTGGTTCCTCTGGCTGGGGCTGAATGCGCTGGGCCTCGCGGCGGTGACGGCCGCCCGATATTTCTACGTCACCAAGACCGGCGAACGGATGGTCGCGGACCTGCGCCAGGCCGTCTTCGATCATGTCCTGTCGCTGGACCAGCAGTTTCTGTCCGGTATCCGCACCGGCGAGGTGCTGAGCCGCCTGACGACCGACATCCAGATCGTCGACACCCTGCTGACCACATCGATCTCGTATGCATTGCGCAATGTGCTGATGCTGATCGGGGCGGTGATCATGCTGGCGACGGTCAGCCTGAAGCTGACCGGCCTGGTCGCTCTGATCGTGCCTTTGCTGATCGTGCCCTTGTTCTTCTATGGCCGTCGGGTCCGTACCCTGACGGTGCAGTCCCAGGATCGTTTCGCCGAGGCGGTCGGCTTCGCCGGTGAGAATATCGAGGCCCTGGAAACGGTGCAGGCCTTCGGTCGCGAACAGGCAGCGGCCCGCCGGTTTGACGCGGCTGTCGACAGCGCCTTTGCCGCATCGCTCAAACGGATGTCGGCCCGCGCCATCATGACCGCAGCCATCGTGCTTGTAATGTTCGGAGGGGTGACCCTGGTCCTGTGGCTGGGCGCGCGCGACGTCATCGACGGCCGCATGAGTGAAGGGGCGCTGATCCAGTTCGTGCTGTTGGCCGTGTTCGCGGCCGGGGCGGTGGCGGCGCTGGGCGAAAGCTGGGGCGATGTCCAGAAGGCGTCCGGGGCCATGTCTCGCATCGGCGACCTGCTGCAGGCCACGCCGGAGGTGGCCGCGCCGGGCGCGCCGCTCGCCCTACCCTTGCCACCCCGCGGCGAGGCCGAGCTGGCCAACATCGACTTCGCCTACCCGGGACGTCCCGACTTGCCGGCCCTGAAAGGGTTCTCGCTCAAGGTCCGGCCCGGCGATACGGTAGCCCTCGTCGGACCGTCGGGGGCCGGCAAGTCGACGGTGTTTCGTCTCTTGCTGCGGTTCTACGACCCCGATCAGGGACAGGTCCGGATCGACGGTGTGGACATTCGCCAGGCCGATCCAGCCGAGGTCCGCGCGCGCCTGGCCTGGGTCTCGCAGGAAGCACCGCTGTTTTCGGGCTCTGGTGCCGAAAATGTCCGCTTCGGCCGCCCCGAAGCCGATGACGCCGCTGTCCGACAGGCGCTTGAGGAAGCCCAGGCCCTGAAGTTTCTCGAAGCCCTGCCCAAGGGGCTCGACGAGCCACTGGGCGAACGCGGTCGATCCCTGTCGGGCGGTCAGCGGCAGCGCCTCGCCATCGCGCGCGCCCTGGTGCGCCACGCGCCGATCCTGTTGCTGGACGAGGCGACGTCGGCTCTCGATGCCGAAAACGAACGTCTGGTCCAGGTCGCTCTGGATCGCGCTATGGACACACGCACCACCCTCGTCATCGCCCACCGCCTCGCCACGGTGAAGCGCGCAGACCGCATCGTGGTCATGGATGAGGGTCGGGTCGTCGAAGAAGGCACCCACGCCAACCTGGTCAAGGCCGGTGGCCTCTATGCGCGCCTGGCCGAGCTACAGTTTCGGGCGGAATAGCGGCTCAGGCCGTGCGCAGATGCTTGCGCAGTTGGGTCTGAATATCCGGTGCCCCGACGCAGACCGACACGCCCGAGCGCGGATCATGATCCTCGTCGATGCCGGTCACGGTGCCGCCGGCCTCGGCGACCAGCAACAGACCCGTCGCCACGTCCCACGGATTGAGATTGCGTTCCCAGAAGGCGTCGTAGCGACCTGCCGCCACCCACGCGAGATCGAGCGCCGCCGAACCGAGCCGGCGGATGCCGGCAACCCGCTGGCCGACCGCATGGATTTCCTTGATGGACTGACCATGTCCGGGGCGACCAATGAAGGGGATGCCCGTGCCGATCAGGGCGTCGGCCAGATCGCGCCGGCCCGAGACGCGGATACGCGCATCATTCAGAAACGCGCCCTTGCCCTTTTCGGCCCAGAACAGGTCGTTGATGATCGGGTTGTAGGTGACCCCGGCCTGGATCTCGCCGTCGCGTTCCAGCGCCACCGTCACTGCGAAATGCGGCATGGCGTGCAGGAAGTTGGTGGTGCCGTCGATCGGGTCGACGATGAAGGTGTGGCTCTTGTCGGTGCCTTCGATCAGGCCGCGTTCCTCGCCGAGAAAGCCGTAGCCGGGGCGCGCCTTCATCAGGGCCTCGAACAAGGTCTGTTCGGCTTTCAGATCGGCGGCAGAGACGAAGTCACCCGGCCCCTTACGCGATACCTGCAAGGCGGCGACCTCGCCGAAGTCGCGCATCATCGGGCGCGCGGCCTTCTTGACCGCGTCGATCATGACCTGGACGACAGGAGAGGCCAGGGGCATCGGCTCAGTCCGCCCGGCGGACGTATTCGCCAGTGGCGGTGTCGACGATGATCTTTTCGCCCGCCGACATATAGGGCGGGATCATGACCCGCAGTCCGTTGGAGGCCAGGGCCGGCTTGTAGGACGATGAGGCCGTCTGGCCCTTTACGGTGGGCTCGGTCTCGGCGACTTCCAGCACGACCTGATCCGGCAGGCTCAGGCCGATCGGACGGTCCTCGTGGCTTTCGATGACGACCTTCATGCCTTCCTGCAGATAGGGGATGCGGTCTTCGCCGACCCAGTCCTTCTGCAGTTCGATCTGCTCGTAGTTTTCGTCATTCATGAACACCAGGGTGTCGCCGCCATCATACAGATAGCTGTAGTCGCGCTGTTCGAGGGTGACGCGCTCGACCTTGTCTTCCGAGCGGAAGCGCTCGTTCAGCTTGTTTCCAGTTTCCAGGTTCTTGGCCTCAACGTTGGCGAAGGCCCCGCCCTTGCCGGGCTTGACGTGGCTCGCCTTGGTCACGACCCACAGGCCGCCGTTGTGCTGAAGCACCATGCCGGGCTTGATGGTGTTGCCGTTGATCTTGGCCATGTCTGTCTCAGGAAGCTGGGCGGGCCATGGGTCGGCGCGCCGGGGAATTTCGAGGGCGCTCCCTACAGCCGAAGGCGTCCCAGGGCAAGCCGGTCACCCCGGAGCCACAGGAGCTGAGGGCAAGGCCATGGTGACCTGACGCAAGAGGGACGGCGGATGCTATCGACGGATGGTGGCGTTCACACGGACGGAAGTTCAATCCAGAACGTTGCGCCGCGGCCTTCCTGGCTGGTCACACCGATACGGCCGCCCATGAGCTCGACCAGGCGCTTGGCGAGCGCCAGGCCGATCCCGTGACCTTCCACAGAAGATCGCTCCATTCCCAGGCGGTTGAAGGGCTCGAACAGTTCGGCCTGTTTCGCCGCGCTCAGCCCCGGGCCATGGTCGGAGACTGACATCCGCACCCAGCCGTCCGGACGCAGCTCGGCCGCCAGCCTGACCACGCCGCCATTGCGACCGTATTTCAGCGCATTGGACGCGAAATTGGCCAGGACCTGGGACAGACGCACCGAGTCGCCGTTGACGATCAGCTTGTTGGGGAAAGGCACAAACTCGAACTTGATCCCTTCGGATTCGGGGCGGAGGCGGGCGGACCGCCGAATATCTTCGAGCAACGATGAAACATCGACCGGCTTGAAGTCGACCGACACGGCACCAGCCTCGGCCTGGGCCACATCGAGCAGGTCGTAGGCGAGGCCTTCGATCTGGCGGGCCGTCTTGACCAGCATATCGGCCATCTCGACCTGGCTCTCAGTAGCCGGGCCCAGTTTTCCGTCGCGCCAGAGTTCACCGATGCCGATGACCCCGGCGATGGGGCTCTTGATCTCATGGCTGACGTTGGCCAGCAGCCGGGACTTGCCGTCGGAAGCCCGCTCGGCCTGGATCTGGGCCAGACGTGCCCGGTCGGTCAGGCCGTCTCGCTCTTCCAGGACCCCGACAACAACGAGCATCGGCACGAACCCGACAAGAGCGACGACCTGGGCCATGACCGCTCGCATCTCCGGCGTGAAGTCGTCGGCAAAAAGGCCATATCCCTGCATGCTGCCGCCCACCGCAAAGGTGGTGATCAGAATGATCGCCATCGACATGCCGACAAAGCGAAGCCGAACAGCGATGATCAGCGACAGGGGAATGGCGAGGATTCCCACGGGAAATCGCAGCGGTGAGAATACCGCATAGGTGATGCCGGCCATGATCAGCAGCAGGGCCGCGGCCTCGGCCACGCGGCGGGGTCGGACGGCCCGTAGGGTGACCGGCTTGCCGAGCCCCAGGATCACGCCCCCGACGCCCGCGATCGACAGGGCATGGCCGAACCACCAGGTCAGGAAGGCGACTTCAGGACTGTCACCGCGCAGCACGCCCAGCCCGATGGCCGCCATGACGGCTGCTGGAAAAGGGGCCAGCACAACCGCCGTCACCAGGAAGCGGATGACCCCGTTGATCGTAGTCAGATTCAGCCCGCCGCCGAACCGACGCGCCAGGGCGACCGCCAGGATGATCTCGAGCATATTGGCCACCGTCAGCAGGGCGGTGACCTGGATCGAGTTGCCGATCAGAACTTCCGCCGTGACGATGGACATCGTCAGCAGACCGCCGAAGCAGAGATCCCAGGTTCGGCCCCGGTTCTCCCGCAACCAGATCCCGACAGCGAGGCCGCCGGCGCCCCACAGAGCGGCGATCAGACCCGCCGAGCGTGCGAAGAGGACAGCTGCCACGACGAGGGCGATGACGCCCAAAGCCGTCGCGATGGGCTCCGCCGGCTTCGAGATGAAAAGCGCTGCGCCGCCGTCATCCGGCCGCGCCCACGGCCAGGCGGCACGCGCCTGGTGGGTCGGGGGAGAGGTGTCGAGCACCGGGCTCAGGCTCATGGCGGGAGGTCTCAACGCTGACTGGGACTGCAGCCTAGCGCGTCGCTCCCTAATATCCCTTAAAGGTCGTCTCGACCGGCGAGACCCTCCGCGATGGCTCCATTCAAGGCCGTGACGGCGGCGGCGGGCCCACCGGCATGGTCCCAGACCCCCGATCCCACGCAGAGGAAATCGGCTCCGGCCCTGGCCAGACCTGCCGCCGTGTCGACGCTTATACCGCCGATGGCGACGCAGGGCACCTCCATCGTCTCCTGCCAGATACTCAGGATTTCGAACTCGGCGCGGGTGGCGGCATCCTTTGTGGGGCTAGGAAAAAAGGCTCCGAAGGCGACGTAGTCAGCCCCCGCCTCCGCCGCCTCCATGGCCAGGTGGCGGCTGTCGTGACAGGTGACGCCGACGATCCGGTCTGGCCCGACATCGCGTCGGGCTGCGGCAAGGGTGCCGTCCGACTGGCCGATATGAACGCCGTCCAGGCCAAGCGGCTTCACCAGATCGGGCCGATCGTTCAGGATCACCGCCACGCCGCGTGCCTGGGCGACCGGAGTCAGGACGGCGCAGACACGGCGGATCTCGGCGTCATCGGCGGGCTTCAGGCGGATCTGGAGACAGGCGACGTCACCCGCGTCCAGTGCCACCTCCATATGACGCGCAAAGGCGTTCAGATCCGGGATCGCCGGCGGGGTCAGGAGATAGAGACGGCATTGAGGGGCAGACATGGCCCGCTCCTGCGCCGTGCGCCTTGTCCGGTCAATGGTCGGCGTCGTCGATGACCGGCGCGAAGCTGATCCGATTGACCTCGCGCAGGGTCCGGCCCTCGGGCCGTCCCTCGACCAGTTCATAGCCCAGCAGGGCGAAGATCCGGTCACCGATGAAGATCGGGCGCGCATCGCCGTACCAGTCGACGCACGAGGCGACGCAATTGTCGTCGGCCTGGGTATCCGGGTGGGATTCGAGCAGGCCCTGAAGCGCCAGCCGGTCATTGCCCCGCCGCAGGAAGGCCATGTCAGCCGAGGCGTCGAACAGGCCGTTGTCGCCTTCGCTCTCCTGCATCACCGGCAGGCCGAGCAGCCCCCGTTCGCCGTCGGGGCTGTCGACCGCGGGCTGATAGAAGAAGGCATGGCTGCGGGTTTCCGCGCCATAGGTGTCAGCCAGGAGAAAGGTATCGCTGATCTGTGGGGCCGGACCGTAGGCCTCGGTTTCGTCATCCGCGAGGTTGACGGTGTTGAAGCTCACCCCGTCGCCGGTTCGGACCACAACCAGGGCGTCGCGCCCCATCACCTCGATCCGCTCCACGCCGCCGGCCATGAGCCAATTGGTGATACCTCCGCCGTCCAGCGGCACCACTGTGACGGAACTGGCCTGAGTTTCCGGATTCCACCAGCCGTTGGACACCGCGTAGAGCAACTGTCGGCCCACAAATCGGTTCTGAACGGGGCCGGCATTTTCGGGCAGGCCGCCCAGGCGGCGATAGTCGGCCTCGACAGGGGCGGCCCGGCCTTCGGAAAAGCGCGACAGTGGCAAGGTCAGGAGCGCCGCCTCGCCTCCCCGGAACTCCGAGTTCCACATCCCGTCGCCAGAGGCGGCGGCCGTCACCAGTACGTTGAGGACGCCGCGATCCGTGTCTTCCGAGAAGGACAACTGGTCGATCGGTCCGCCCCAGGTGTGCGCCATCTGGGGAGCGGCCCCGTCCAGCGGAATACGATAGACCGCCGAGCCGAGCCGCATGGCCCGGTCGTCACGATCCCACAGCCGTTGGCTGACCCAGAGATAGGCCGCTTCGTCCGCGACATAGACGCTGCGCCACTCCGGCCCTACGATCGCTGTCCCGCGACAGGCCAGCACCCGCGCCGTCAGATCGCAGCCGACGAGGGTGTGGATTACCTCGGCTTCGGGGTCTTCGCCGGCGATCAGGGTCGGCGTCCGGTAGATGTCGCCGACATCCAGAAGCGGCTGTTCGGCCTCCTGGCCATCAGCACGCAGCCGCGTCAGGCGCGGGGCATCGGACATCAGATCATAGTCACGACCGATCGACATCGGCGAATAGAGGACCAGCCGATTGCCGATCAGGCGCGAGGCGTAGTTGCGGCTGGAATAGTAGTCATTGGCCGTCAGCCGGTGGCTGTCGACGAACCGCAGCCGGCCCCGGCGATCGAGCCGGAAGCGATTGATCTCGCTGGTTTCACGCTCATAGCTGTAGCCAATGACGACGACCCAGCCGTCGGCGACCAGCATTTCGTCGTACCAGTCGTCCTCCGCCTCGACGCCCGGCGCATAGGCGGCGATGGACTCGACTGGCCGCAGCCCGCCCTGCGAGATGTCGACCGTGAACAGCCGCCCACGCCGGAGGATAACCAGGGTGTCGCCCGACAGCTTGACGATATCGCCCTCGTCGACGCCGGCTTCCTGGTTATTGGTGATGGTCGGGGACGGAGCCCTGGAACCGGTGACGACGACTTCGTCGATCCGGTTGCCGGGACACACCTCCCAATCCGGCGGACAGTCCGCCTGGACGGGAGGCTCCTGAGCCGCGTTATCGGCCAGCCAGATCTTCAGCTCGGCCTCTGATCCGAACGGCTGCAGCCCGGTCGTCTGGGCGGTGGCCGCGCCGCCCAGGCCAATCCCGAACGCCAGTGTCAGTCCCGCAATGATGGAACGCATCGGCCCCTCCCGCCTGGTGCCCATTGGCGGGGCGGAATGCGGCAGAAATCGGCCCGGCTTAACCATTGCGAACGTCTTGCAATCGCAGCTCGGTGCGTGATATGGAGAGTCATTCGCAATCAGCCGGATCGCGCACCTTGTACGTCTGTAACTGCAACGGCATTCGTGAACGCGAGGTCCGCACGGCCATTGAGGCCGGGGCCCAGCGACCGCGTGACATCTTTGCGGCTCACCAGTGCCAGGCCCAGTGCGCCAAATGCGTCTGCGATATGCGCCAGATGATTCACGACGCCCGCGAGATCTTCGCCATCGCCGCTGAATAGCGGCGTTTAGAGCTAAAATCATTCGCAATATCAATGTGGTGAGAAACGCTCTCATCTGAACCGCCGGCGATCTGGCGTGTTATGTTGAGCCTGGGTGAAGCGAGTCACCCCGCCGCGGCCGACAGGAGGGCCAGACCATGAAGGGCGATCCCCAGATCCTCAAATCGCTGAACGCGGTGCTGACCAACGAACTGACGGCGGTGAACCAGTATTTCCTGCACGCGCGGATGTTCGAGAGCTGGGGCCTCAGCCACCTGGGCCGCGTGGTCTATGAGGAATCGATCGGCGAGATGAAGCACGCCGACAAGCTGATCAAGCGCATCCTCTTCCTGGAAGGCCTGCCCAATATGCAGGACCTGCACAAGCTCAAGATCGGCGAAACCGTGCCCGAGTGTCTGGCCGCCGACCTGAACGTCGAGATTTCCGGTCGCGCCGACCAGATCGCGGGCATCAAGCTGTGCGAGGCCCAGGGCGATTTTGTCAGCCGCCAGATCCTGGCTGAAGTCCTTTCCGACACCGAAGAGCACATCGACTTCCTGGAAAACCAGATCGGCCTGATCCGCATGATGGGCGAGCAGAACTATCTGCAAAGCGCCATGAAGGATATCGAGCCGGACGGGGCCGCCACCGGCGGCTGACTCTAGGCGGTGCCTTCCGCTAACCCCGGCAAGGCCCGCCCGCGCGTCCGCGCCAGCCAGAGCTCGGCGACGACCAGATTGGGAATCCAGCACAGAAAGCTGATCGCCCGATAGCCCTCGGTGAAATCCAGCCCCACCAAGGGCGGCATCGGCAGCATCAGACGCAGCGTCACCGCCGCCAGGGTCAGGGCGAAGGATCGCACCATCCAGCGCCTGTGCGCCGCGACCCGGCCGGCCAGGATGTCGCGCAGCCCCAGGGCGGTCGTCGCAAACCAGGCGACCGCCAGGCCGGAAAAGCCCGCCGCAGCCACCGGACCAGCAAAGGAAAACTGGGCGATGACCAGGCCCGACGCCGCGCCCAACAGACAGGCGACGACATAGATCCGTCCCGCCGCCACATGCCACCGGCGCCGCACCCCCTGACGGGTGACGAACTGGATTCCGCCGAGCAGCAGGGCGGTGATGCCGGTCCCGACATGGGTGAGGAACGCGATCGGTCTTTGGTCCAGATGTCCCTGCATCGCCTGGGCCATCGGCGGCTCAGGCAAGAAAAATCGCGCTGAGACCGCGCACACGAGGAGGGCCAGGAGCACCATGATCGCGAAAGCGAGGCTCTGGCCAAGGCCGAGGCGGGGTGACGGAGCGTGCGGGGTCATGGGCACCAGACGCCAGACCCGACTGTCGGCGTCACGCGACCTTGCGTGAACACGGTCAGGCCTTGCGCGAACCGGACCCAGGCCGCAATCAGGGTCCGCGAAAGAGGCAGGATCAAGCGTGAACGGGACCGGAGATCAGTCATGGGCTCAGTGGCGGCTTGGCCGTTGCGGCCCGCTTGAGTTCGCCGGCTTATCGGTGATGGGCCTGTTCCTGGCCGCGTTTCAGACCTTTGACGCCCGCCACGACGCCTGGTGGCTCGACATCCTGTATTGGCAGCTGGCCATGCTGGGCGGCGGCGTCATCGGTGCCCTGATCGAACCCGTCGTCCATCGCCGCCTGGAGCGCCGGCCGCACCTGTTCGCGATCGTTCAGATCCTGGCCATGACGCCGCCGATCACCCTGTGGATCGCGGTGCTGGGTGCCGTCTTCCACGGACGCATCCCGCGTCTGGATCAGTTGATGTTCCCACTCGGGTCCGTGCTCGTCGTCAATGCGGCGGTGGTCATCCTGGCCTGGCTGCTGCGTGCCGCCACGGCCCCGCGCGCGGACGCCGCCCCGGCCTCGGACGCCGCCCCCGCCGAAATCCGCGCCAAGCTGGCACCCCGCCTGGCCCGCGCCCGGCTGATCGCCATCCAGGCCGAGGATCACTATCTGCGCGTCCACACCGAGGCCGGATCGGACCTCATCCTTATGCGGCTGGCCGACGCCCTGGCCACTCTCAAGGATAGGGACGGACTCCAGGTTCACAGATCCTGGTGGGTAGCGCGCTGCGCGGTCCAGACCGTCCAATGGAAGAAGGGTCGTGGCACGCTTGGCCTGGAAGGCGGCCTCTCGGTGCCCGTCAGCGAGACCTTCGCCCCGACCGTCCGCGCCATGGACTGGGCCTGATGGCCGCGTCCTCACGCCTCCTCGTCCTGGGCGCAACCAGCCTGGTCGGGCGATTTGCCCTGCCCCGGCTGGAGGCGGCTGGCCTTGCCTATTCCGCGGTCTCGCGCAGCGCGCGGGCGAGCTGGATCGAGGCTGACATCGAAACGCCCGACGGACGGGCCGCCCTGCCGCACGCTGAAGCCGTACTGTCACTGTCGCCGATCTGGCTTTTGCCAGCGGCGCTGGAGGCGCTCAAAGCCAACGGGCTGCGACGGCTGATCGCCTTTTCCTCGACCAGCGTCGTGACCAAGGCGCAATCCACCAATGCCGCCGAACAGGCGGTGGTGGCCCGGCTTCAGGCCGGCGAAGCAGCTGTGCGCGCCTCGGGCGTCGCCTGGACGATCCTCAGGCCCACGATGATCTATGCCGAGGGCCGGGACGGCAACATCAGCCGTCTGGCCGGCCTGGCCCGACGGTTCGGTGCCCTTCCCATCTCAGGGCGCGGTGAAGGCCTGCGCCAGCCAGTCCACGCCGATGACCTGGCTGTGGCGGCGATCACGGCTTTAACAGCCCCGGCATCAGTCCAGCAGACCTATGACCTGACGGGGGGCGAGACCCTGACCTATCGCGAGATGTGCGAGCGCATCTTCGCAGGATTGGATCGGTCGGCCCGGATTGTGTCGTTGCCGCCATGGCTGTGGCGCACCGGCCTGGCCCTCGCCGCGCCGGTCCTACCCGGCGCGACGGCCCAGATGGGCGAGCGCATGGACCGCGATCTGGTTTTTGACGATACGCCGGCCCGCCGTGACCTGGGCTGGACCCCGCGCGACTTTCGGCCTCGTTTCTAGAGCCTGATCGGTTGAGGTGGAATGGCTCCGCGATACCACCGAAGCCGTGAATCAGGCTCCAGATAAGAGCGCGAGTATGATTCAGCTTTTTGTTGAAACCGCGCGGCGGTTCCAACAAAACCATCATGCTCTAGGTGCGCGTCGCCTTGACGGGCTGGTCCGGTGTCCCTAGCCGCAGGCCCTTGTCAGAGATCAGAACCACCACCTCTGTCCCGGCGGCGGCCCAGCCGCGCAGGGTCGCTTGATACGGCACCTTCTTCCAGGCCTGGGGCGTGGACGGATCGACCTCGACGATGATTCGCCCCTCATCCTGATGCAGCAGAAAGCCACACCGGTCCGGGCGCCAGTTGTCCGGCAAGCTCGGCGTCAACAGCCAGCCACAGTTAAACCCCCGGCATTCGGGGGGGCGATCGGCATAGATGTCGCAGCCGCTACGTCGGCGAAAATGCACACACCATTTGCGCGGCGGCTTGTCCAGCGAGGGAGCCGACAACAGCTTGCAGCACATCCCGCATTCGCCGCAGCTACGCTCTGAGGTCACAGCACCCACCTAGTTCAGGGCTCCGCGCGGCTGGCTGTCCAGCGAGAAGGCCGGAATCTCGACATCCATCGCCGAGCCGTCGGCCTCGACGATGCCATAGCTCCCAACCATGGTGCCCGAGGCCGTGCCCAGGGGGCATCCAGAGGTATAACGATGGACCTCGCTCGGCCCGATCACCGGCTGTTCCCCAACGACGCCCGCGCCTTTGACCTCTTCCACCCGACCGCCCGCATCGGTGATCACCCAGTGGCGCGTCAGAAGCTGAATCGCCGTGGCCCGTCCGTTCTCGATCTCGACCTCATAGGACCAGACCCAGCGCCCAGCCGCCGGGTCGGACTGCTGGCTCAGATAGGTGGGCCTGACCCGTACCACTATGCCGTGGGTTTCGGCCCGATAGCCGCTCATGACGACAGGCTCGCCCGCACCGCCTCGAGATCGGCCGGGTTGTCGACCGACATCGGGGCCTCGTTCACGACGGCCGCCCATATCGACAAGCCCATCTCCAGGGCACGCAGCTGTTCGAGCTTCTCGCGCCGCTCCAGCGGTGAAGGCTCTGCAGAACAGAATCGGTCCAGGGCAGACCGCCGATAGCCGTAGATGCCGATGTGACGCCAGACCGGTGCGTCGCCGTACAGGGTCGAACGGGTGAAATACAGCGCCCGCCCGCGATCCGTGGCCGTCATCGCCAGGACCGCCTTGACCACATCAGGATTGTTGCGGTCGTCCACAGAGGCTTCACTCGCCACTGCCGTGCCGATGTCGCAGCCGGATTCCTCTGCCATCAGTCGCGCTACCGCCGCAAGGGTCGCCGGGTCCACGAACGGCATGTCGCCCTGAAGATTTATGACGGCATCGAACCGGCCGTCCGGATCGACGGCTTGCAAGGCCGCGCGGACCCGGTCAGAGCCGGATGGTAGAACGGGGTCCGTCAGCACGGCGCGGCCCCCGTGTGATTCGATGGCCTGGACGATTTCAGCGTCTCCGGCGGCCACGACGACAGGGCCGACGTCCGCCGCCTCGGCCTGACGAAGCGCGCGCACGATCATCGGCAGGCCCCCGATGTCCGCCAGAGGTTTCCCCGGCAAGCGCTGGGCCGCCATGCGGGCGGGAATGATAACGATGGCGGAAGACACGCCTTTGGACTCCGGTTTCGGCACGGGGCCGGTTGCACCCATGGCCATACGGTGTAAGAGAGCCGACGCAACCAGAGCAAGGGCAAGGGCGGCTTCACGGCATGAGCGGCGACCTCCAGTTCAACAAGATCGCGGGCGCGGGCCTGGCGACGGTCTTCACCATCCTCGTGGTCAACACGATCGCAGACGGGGTCTATCATCAGGAAGCCCCTGAAAAGATGGGGTACCACGTCGAGGTCGCCGAGGCCGGTGGCGGGGCAGCCGAGGCCGAGCTGCCGCCGGATTGGGGCACGATCCTGCCGACCGCAGACCTGGCCGCCGGCGAACAGGCGTTCGCGCGCTGTGCCACCTGCCACACCATCACCCAGGGCGGTGCCAACGGAACGGGCCCGAACCTTTGGGGCATCGTCGGTAACCGCGTGACCCACGCCGCCGGCTTCAGCTATTCCGCCGCCATGCAGGCCCATGCCGCCGAGGCCCCGACCTGGGGTTACGATGAGCTGGATCACTTCATCACCAATCCGGGTCGTTACGTCTCGGGCACCGCGATGACCTTCGGGGGTCTGCGCAATGCGGAAGAGCGTCACAACCTGATCGCCTATCTGCGCAGCCAGGGCTCGACGGGCTATCCGATCCCCGCGCCGGATCCGGCCCGCCAGCCGGCCGCGGCAGGTGCCGCTCCTGCCGCCGAAGGGGACGCGGCTCCGGCCGACGGCACCGCCCCGGCGGCAGAGACGGGGGCGGCGGCTGAGGCCGCGGCTCCTGCAGCTGTACCGGCGACGGCGGCGCACTGACACACGGCGTTTAAGGGGCCGTCGGAACACCGCACACCCCGACCGCCGAAGGCTTGCGGAATGAAGCCGAAGCCTGTCTGGGTTACAGACGCCGCAGGACCGGTGCCGAAGCTCCGGCGGTGCGCCATCGCGCATCGCAGTCCGCCACCGAGTCGACCCGCACGCACTGGTGGTCGGGGCAGGCGTGAATCAGATGCTCAGGGTCGGTCGCGATCCCGGCATGGAAACCAACCCAGACGATCAGGTCTCCCCGGCCCAGAAAGGGCGTCTCGCGGCCGAGCCGAGCCTGGAGATCGCTCCAGCGTGGACCCGGCTGCCCGCAGGCCAAAAGTGCCTGCTGGACGAGGCCGCCGCAGTCGACGCCCGCCCGAGACCGGCCCCTGGACCTGTACGGCGCCCCCAGAAGGCGTTCGGCCGCCGCCGCCAGATCGGTATCGAAAACACGGAAGTCCGCACATTCTTCCGGCTCGATGCCGTCACCCTCGGCCGCGAGGGAATTGAGCGGAACAGACGCCTGGGTGGTGGCCACCCGGGCAACCGGGAGGCTGCCCAAGGGCTCCAGCAGGTCCATGTCGACATGACCGACCGTCCCGTCCCGCCGAGCCCGACCCCAGCCGCGCCCATCCGACTCGTCGAGCAGGTCAAACGCCTCTCCGAACAGGATCTCGCCGACGGGCTCACCGGCGTCATTGGTGATGGGTGCAAAGCCGATCCGGCACCTCTTCGGCCGGGTGGCGCGATAGAGAGCCGCCGGGATCAAGCCTTCAAGGGCCTGTTCGGCCAAGTCCGGCCGGGCCAGCAGGAAGCGTGGATCTGGATCTGTCAGGAAAGCCACGCGGCCCGATAGTCCCAAAGAGTGTAAGGCGCGGTTAACGCCCGAAACGATCCGCGACGACCCTGAACATCGTCCGCAACCCCTGTGCGGCACCGCCCATCGGCCAACCGGGTCGAGCCCGGTTGTTCCAGGCGAAGACATCCAGATGCACCCAGGCCCCCGTATCAGGCGCGAATCTCTGCAGGAACAAGGCCGCCGTCACGGACCCGGCAAGGGACCATTCCGCCGCATCATTGCGGACATCTGCGATGTCGGCGCTGACCGCCTCGCGGTAGCCCGCCCACAATGGCATTCGCCAGACCGGATCGTGGCAAGCGGTCGCCGCCACGCGGATCGCGTCGGCGAGGTCTTCGTCATCTGTGTAATAGGGCGGCAGGTCAGGCCCAAGGGCGATGCGCGCAGCCCCGGTCAGGGTCGCGAAATCCACTGTGAGATCCGGGGAATATTCCGAGGCCCGCGCCAGCGCATCGGACAGGACCACCCGTCCCTCAGCATCCGTATTGCCCACCTCGATGGTCAGGCCCTTGCGCGTGCGCAGGATATCGCCGGGACGGAAAGCATTGCCCGAGATGGCGTTTTCGACGGCTGCGACCAGCACAACCAGCCTTACCTTGAGCTCCGCCTGCATGATCAACCGGGCCAACGCCAGCACATGGGCGGCTCCGCCCATGTCCTTCTTCATGTGGCGCATCCCGGCTGCACCCTTGATGTCGAGCCCGCCGGAATCAAAGACCACCCCCTTGCCGACGAGCGCCACCAGAGGCAGCGCGTCCTGGTCCAGATTCCAGCCGATCTCGATCAGGCGCGGTGCCCGCTCCGGCGAGGCTGCCCGACCGACCGCGTGAATGGCCGGGTAGTTTTCTTCCAGCAGGGCCTCGCCCGTCGTTACGGTCAGCCTCGCTCCATGCGCCTGGGCAATCTCGTGGGCGATGGTTTCAATCTGCAGCGGCCCCATGTCCTGAGCGGGCGTATCCACCATCTCTCGCACCAGCAGGCTCGCCGCAGCCACCGCCCTTGCCGCCTGGATACCCGGGCCGTCTCCAACGACCAGACGCGCCCGTCCACGCTCAGGCCGGGCCTTGTAGCGATCAAACAGATAGGCTCCCTCCGCCCACCCGTGGGCAAACAGGTCGGTATCCAGGCCGTCGGGGACGTCGGCCAGCTCATAATCCCCGCCAGGCAGGCGTGAGGCCAGCCAACGGGCGTGCATCGGATCGGTCGGCGTCTTTCCGACACCTGCGATGACCCGGCTTACCTGACCGGTGGGACCGGTCTCAAAAAGGATGCGGCCATTCTGTCCTTTGAAATCCTGCCCCTTCGCCAACCCCTTCAACGCCTCATCGGACAGGTCTCCAAATCCGGCCTCCGACATCAGGATCAGTGGCGTGGATGTCTCGGCGCGGGCAATCAGGACATCGGGCATGGGCGGCCTTTCGCAGGTTAACCCTTCCTTGATCCGGGCGGGCGGAGACTCTCCGGTGCCCAGATCGACCAGGGACGCTTGTCATGTCGCCCAAGACCATCTCCTTCGCAACCGTCGCCGTATTGGCGCTCACCGCCGGAGCCCCCGCCCAGGCCCAGATCTGGCCGTTCGGTCGGGATCGGGATTCGGCTCAAACAACACGGGAAACCGCCACATCCGCCACGCCGACCGCGTCGAGCGGCGACCGTCGCGCCGCCAGCGCTGACGAGCGGGCCCGGGCCGCCCGGCTTGACCCACTCTCACGCGCTGTCTTCTGGGCCGCCGAGGTCGCCATCTCGCCTCAGGACGTGGAATGCTATCTGAACCTGTCCCAGGCCCAGCGCGAGTTGCGCCGCTATTCTGAGGCGGCTGACAGCGCCCAGCAGGCCCTTTTGATCGCCCCCAACGACCGTCGCGCCCTTATGCAGCTGGCGCGCGCAAAGATCTCCGAGGGACAGGCCTTCTACGCCATTGCGCCCCTGGAGCATGCGCGCTCCCTCGACCCGCGCGACTGGCAGGCTCCCTCCTTGCTGGGCGTGGCCCTGGATCAGGTCAGTCGCCGCGACGAGGCTCAGCAAGCCTGGCGCGAAGCCCTGGCGCTCTCTCCGGATAATCCTTCGATCCTGACGAACATGGCCCTGTCCCTGGCCGGCGAAGGCCAGACCGTCGAGGCTGAAACCCTGTTGCGTCGCGCGGTCACCCTGCCGGGATCGACCACCCAGATGCGGTTGAACCTCGCGCTGATGGTCGGCCTTCAGGGACGCACGGTCGAGGCCGAGCAGATCCTGCGCCGCGAGCTGCCGCCCGAACTTGTCGAACAGAACCTGTCCTGGCTGCGTCAGACGACTTCAACCACGGCCGGTCGCACGCAGACCGGCGGTCGTACCTGGGATGCACTGCGCGGAAGCTAGCACGGGCCCCGCCGCGGATGCCGCAGACGTCCTCCCCGGCAGCGCTGCCGCAAGACAAGCCCTGGTGCCCCGGGTCGGACTCGAACCAACACGCCCTCACGGACAGCAGATTTTGAGTCTGCCGCGTCTACCATTTCGCCACCGGGGCCGGGGGCAAGGCCGCGCAACATAGGGCGTTGCGCGCGCGGGTCAATCGGTGGCCATCACCGCCGTCGCCAGACCCTGATCCAGCGACCAGGCCACGGGCTGATCGCCGCAGCGAACAAGGCGGAAGAAGGCGCGAGGCACGTCCTCACGAGCCGATCCTCTTTCCTGGAACGGGTGCGCATTGAGGGCCCAGCGCAACTCCGGAATCAGGATCAGGGGCGGGGCCTCGGCGGTCTCGCCGCGAACCTGCGGCGGCTCATAGCCGATCACGCCGTCCAGTCCCACGGGAAACAGGCTGATGACGCTGCCGGTTTCACCCTCAGGGAGCGACGGATGATCGGTTTCATCCGAGCCGGCCTGGAGGACGACCGCAGGCGGCGTGCCCAGGGTAGAGGCGTACCAGAAGGTCCTGCCCGTCACCTCGGAGCGAATCCAGAACAGGTGGGTTTGCGCCGAGTCGAACTCCGGCGCGGCGAGGCGGAACCCGACCGTATACTCCGGTGCCCCGTCCAGCACATAATGGCCGTCGTCGGCGGCGCAGCCGGTGTTCCAAACATGAGCATCACTCGGTCGCGTCGTCACCGGCACGACGGATGCCGATGCCGCCATCGGCTCCTGCGACGCGGCCGATCCACAGCCCGCAAGAAACATCAAACCCAACGCAATTGCCCGCAGGTCATCCTCCCCGATGCGCCGCAACTGTTAGCTGAACTTCAGCCGAGCCCTAGAGAGAGGGAACACAGTTCGTCAGACGATGTCAGCCGCCGCGATAGACCCGACCCGCACGCATGAGGAAGCCGACCCGCTCCAGCACCGCCGCATCCGTGATGGGATCACCCGAAACCGCGGTCAGGTCCGCGCCCATGCCGGGGCGCAGCGCCCCGGCCTCGTCGTCGATCTGCAGGTGCTCCGGAGCCCCGATCGTCGCGGCCTGAATGGCCTGCAGCGGGGACAGGCCGCACTGAATCAGAAGGGCGAACGCCTGGGCGTTGTCGCCGTGAGCCGAGACACCGCTGTCGGTGCCAAAGGCGATCCGGACGCCCGCGTCATGGGCGCGGCGGCACATATCGAGCATCAGCGGGCCGGCCTCCAGCGCCTCGGCCGTCTGGGCCGAGGCGAAATAGTTGTTCGGTCCCGAGGCGATGCGCGCCACAAAATCGCCAGGTAGATTCGTCGCCCCCCGGACCCTCTGGCTACACGAACAATCTATCGAGGCGTCCTCTTTTTGTGCAACCCCGGATCAATCCGGGATCAGGCCAGTGGGCCATGCCACCGGGGCGTCGCCGCAACGGACGAGACGGAAGAGGGCACGCGGAGCCGTTTCGCGCGCCGACCTATCTTCGGCATAGGGGAACAGCTCCAGCATCGACCCCAGGTCCGGAATCAGGATCAGGGGAGGAGCCTGGGCGCTCTCGCCTTCCCCTTGGGGCGGCTCATATCCGATCACGCCGTCGAACCCCATCGGATAGAAGGAGATGCCGGCGTCCAAGACGGTTGACGGCTCGTCCATCGGATTGGCCGTGTCGTCCGGGCCGCGCTGAGGCAGGGCGAAGGCCCCGCCCGAGCCATTGCTGATGGAGAAGCCATACCAGTAGGTCCGATCGGTCTGATCCGAATGAATCCAGAACAGGTGGGTGCGCGCCGATTCATAGCCGGCCGGTGCAAGCCGGAAGCCGGCGGTGTAGCCGGGATCGACGTCCAGCACATACTGTCCGTCCTCGGCGGCACAGTCGGTGTTCCAGTCATGGTAATCCATGTCCGATCGCGTGGTCACCGGGACCTGTTGTCCGCTCGCAGCGGCGGTCGATTCCGCAGATGTGCAGGCTGCCACAGCCAATAACGTCAGTCCCAGAACACGCATCACAGCCCCCTTTGCTCAACGACGAACCGACGTTAGATCAGAAGGTCACGGGGGCCAATGCCATCCTGGCTACGCGTCAGATTGCGTCACCAGCCGCGATAGATGCGACCGGCCCGCATGACGAAGCCGACCCGTTCGAGCACCGTGACATCGCTGAGAGGGTCTCCGCGGACCGCGATCAGGTCCGCCGGGTATCCCGACCGCAGCGCCCCGGCCTCTGCCGCGATCTGAAGGTGATCGGCGGCTCCGACCGTCGCGGCCTGAATAGCCTCCAGGGGGGTGAGGCCACATTGGACCAACAGCGCAAATTCCTGGGCATTGTCGCCGTGAGCGGAGACGCCGCTGTCGGTGCCAAAGGCGATCCGGACGCCCGCGTCATGGGCGCGGCGGCACATATCGAGCATCAGCGGCCCGGCTTCGAGCGCCTTCGTCGTCTGGGCGGGGGTGAAGAAGTTGTTCGGGCCCGAAGCGATGCGCGCCACGAAATCGCCGGCCAGCAGCGTGGGGATCAGCCAGGCTCCGGACTGGCGCATCATGCGGATGCCGTCAGCATCCAGATAGGTGCCGTGCTCGATCGAATCTCCGCCGGCGCGCAGGAAGCTGTCTATGCCGTCGGCCCCGTGGGCGTGTGCGGTCACGCGTCGACCCATGCGATGGGCGGCATCGACGATGGCTCCCAATTCCTCGTCCGAGAACTGCTGACCCAGTCCAGCGGCCGTATTGGACAGAACGCCGCCCGTAGCGGTGATCTTGATCAAGTCAGCCCCCAGACGGATTTGTTCGCGCACCGCCCTGCGGCAGTCGTCGGCACCCGAACAGACGCCTTCCGAGCGCAGGACTTCCAAAACCTCAGGGCGATAGCCGTGACTGTCGCCATGACCGCCGTGAGGGCTGATGGTCGCGCCAGAGGTGAGAATTCTGGGGCCAGGTACCCGACCGCGCGCCACCGCGTCGCGCAGAGCGAAGATGGCTTCGGAATTGGCCCCCAGATTGGCGACGGTGGTGAAACCGGCTTCCAGGGTCCGCCCGGCGTAATACGCCCCCTCAAGCGCCTGGGCTGAGCGGGTCATGGTCACCGCGTCGACGCGATTGGTCGGACCCTGCTGGCCCAGCAGGTGGACATGGCTGTCAATCAGGCCGGGCAGCACGAAGCTGTCACGCAGATCGACCACACGGCCCTGGCCCTCGCCGACGTAGCCGTTCTCGATGCGAAGGACACGACCGTTCTGGATCACCACCGTCTGCTCGGTGGAAACCCTCCCGGTCGCCGGGTCCGCGAGCAGCCGCCCGGCCTGAACGAACGTCAGGGCGTCCTCGGCCGGTTCGACCTGGGCCGCAACGGGCGAAAGCCCCAAAAACGCGACCACAGCCGCAATGAACCAGGCCTTCATGAAATCCTCCCCTGACGGTGGTCGATCCTACCGCGCTGACTCGTCGCACGGGAAGCATCTTGATCGTGGCACCGCGTTTGCAGATAAATCTCGATCTTGTTCTGCGTAGACGGGGGAGTAACCATGTCTCTGTCCAGACGCGGCCTGTTGGTCGCGGGAGCTGGCACGCTCGTGGCGGGGTGCGCCACAGACACCCAGATTGCTGAAACGCCTCAGCCGGTCGCAACTCGCTCGACCGCAACGCTTCAACCCCCCTATCGCCAGGCTCCACCACTGGACCCGCGCGGTCTGGTTCCGCGTGATCTGCGTGAACAGGCCCTGGCGGCCCTGGACCGGCACGCCTGGTCCCTACCCAATCGGGACCGGATCTATATCGTTGATTTCAGCCTGCATTCAGCGCGCGAACGCCTGTTCGAGCTGGACGTGGTCTCAGGCGAGGCGCGCGTGTTCCATACCGCGCACGGTGTCGGCTCTGACCCCTTCCATTCGGGCTATGCGCACGGCTTCTCCAATATCGTGGATTCCAATGCCTCGTCTCTGGGAGTCTATCGAACCTCCGGCATGGGCTGGGGCATGCGGCACGGCGAAAACGTGATGCTGGACGGTCTTGAGCCCTCCAATGACGCCGCACGCGAACGGGCCATCATCGTGCACGCCGCGGACTACTGCGAACCGGAATGGCTGGCGCGCGAAGGCAAGCTCGGTCGCAGTTTCGGTTGTTTCGCCACCAGCTACGCCTCGCTCAGCTATCTACGGTCGCGCATGGACGAGGGTCGGCTGCTCTATGTAGCGCGGTCGCTCTAATCCGCGTCGCTGCGCGCCAGAGCCCGCCAGCCGATATCCGACCGGTAGAAGCCACCCGGCCAGTCGATCTGGCCGATCGCGGCATAGGCGCGCGCGCGCGCTTCGGTCACGTCCTTGCCCCGCGCGCAGATATTGAGGACACGGCCACCCGCTGCGGTCAGGCGGCCTTCCTTGTCGCGAGCGGTGCCGGCATGGAAGACCTCCACATCCGGCCCGAACGCCTGCTCCGCACCACGAATAATGGACCCGGAGAGCGGGCTGTCGGGATAGCCCTTGGCCGCCATGACCACACAGACGACCGTATCGGCGTGAAATTCCGGGGCAGGAAGCCGAGACAGATCGCCCTGGGCGCAGGCCAGCAGATAGGGGGCCAGATCACTCTTGAGCCGCATCATCAGCACCTGGCACTCCGGATCTCCGAAACGGGCGTTGAACTCAACCAGCCGGGGCCCGGTCTCGGTCGCCATCAGCCCGGCGTAGAGGACGCCCTTGTAGGGGCTCCCTTCCTCAGCCATGCCCTGGACTGTCGGGCGAATGATGCTTTGCTCGGCCGCCTGGACGAGTTCCGGCGTGAAGACCGGGGCCGGAGAATAGGTCCCCATGCCACCGGTGTTAGGCCCGAGGTCCCCATCGAAGGCCCGCTTGTGGTCCTGGGCACCGCCGAAGAGGACGGCCCGCGTGCCGTCGCAGAGTGCGAACAGGGAGGCTTCCTCGCCCTCCATGAACTCTTCAATGACCACCTGCGCCCCGGCCTGGCCGAAGCGGCCACCCAGCATCGCCTCGATCTCGAAGCCGGCGTCCCTGGCGTCGGGTGAAATGACGACGCCCTTGCCGGCAGCCAGGCCATCAGCCTTGATCACATAGGGCGGCTTGAACACCGACAGGGCCTGGCGGGCCTCCTGAACATTCTCGTAAACGCCATACCCTGCAGTCGGGATGTCGTGTCGATCACAAAAGCGCTTGGTGAAGGCTTTCGAGGTTTCGAGCCGGGCCGCCTTCTTCGATGCCCCGAAACACAGGATACCGACCCGGGCCAGACGGTCCGCCAACCCGGCCTCCAACGCTGCCTCCGGCCCGACCACGACCAGGTCCGCCTTGATCTCTCGGGCCAGGGCGACCAGCCCCTCGACGTCGGTCGGCTGGATCGGTCGCAGGTCACCCAAACGCTCCATCCCGGGATTGCCAGGGGCGATCGTCAGGCGCGCCACCAGCGGCGACTGCGCGAGTTTCCAGGCCAGGGCGTGCTCCCGCCCTCCGGATCCAACCACGAGGAGATTCATGCGCCGCCCATGACCTGCGACCGCCCGGTGGTCAAGTCACTCAGGCAAAGCGAGCGAACAGAACATAGGCGGCGACACCCAAAAGCATGATCAGGCCGACGATCAGGACAGGATTCCACCCCTCGCGGCTCGCGCGTTCGTCGGCCGCCTGATCTTCGGGTTCCAGATCATCTTGCATGGGATCATCCTCCGATGGGTGGACCCCAGGCTAGCGCGGCGAAGGCCAGTGCGCCAATCGTCGCCAGCGCACCCGCAATAAATGCGATCAGCATCCGGCCACGCCTGCGCTGGTAGGCCCCCCGACGCAGCGTCCGGATATAGACGTGAGGCCGACGTCCGAAGGCTTCAGACCCGACAATATTGTGCTGTGACAAGACGCGACTCCACGCGGCGGCTACTCGATGACCCCCTGGGGCAACCCTAGCATGACCGATCCATCGACATTGTGGTGTTATATCCGGGGCCAGGGCTGCGGCCCGTTGTCTCGGGTGGCGTCAGGGGATCAGCACGATCTTCCCCGTGACGGTTCCAGATTCGAGCCGGCGGTGGGCCTCGGCCGCTTCTGCAAGGGGGATCTGGGCCTCGATCATAGGACGCAAGGCCCCCGAAGCGACCCACGGCCAGACCGACTGTTCGACCGCTCGCGCCAGGCGAGCCTTCTCTGATGCCGGGCGCGACCGAAGAGTCGAGCCGGTGACCGAGAGGCGGTTGCGCATGATGCGTGCCACATCCAGCTCTCCGGTCGCGCCGCCCTGGAAGGCGATGATCACCAGCCGGCCGCCCGGGTTCAGCGCGTCCACATTGGTCTTCAGAAACGCGCCCCCAACCATGTCCAGGATGACGTCCGGTGCGGCCTGGGCGAAACGCTTTGCAAAATCCGGATCGGTCGAATCCAGAGCGACGTCGACGCCCAGACGACGGGTCATCTCCGTCTTGGCCGCGCCGCGAGAGGTGCCTACGACCCGGACACCGAAGGCCCGTGCCATCTGGATCGCGGTCGTGCCGATGCCAGACGTCGCGCCATGGACAGCGAATGTTTCGCTGGGCTTCAGCGCCCCGATCTCGAACACATTCGCCCAGACGGTGAAGACCGTCTCGGGCAGGGCCGCCGCCTGGGCGAAATCGAGCCCTTCCGGCACAGGCAGGATCGATCCCGCATCCACGACCGCATAGTCGGCATAGCCGCCACCACCCAGGAGGGCACAAACCCGGTCACCGACGGCAAACCCGTCCACGCCCGGGCCCAGCGCGTCGATCTCGCCGGCGATCTCCAGTCCAGGCGTGTCGGGCGCGCCCGGCGGCGGCGGATACACCCCCATGCGTTGGAGCAGGTCGGGTCGATTGACCCCGGCGGCGCGGACTCGGATCAGGACCTCTCCAATGCCGGGATCGGGTCGACCTATCTCCCTGATTTCCAGTGCGTCTGGGGTCCGGTCGCCTTCTTTGATGGCGATGGCGCGCATCAGCGGGGGGCTCATGTCAGGGTCTCCGGGCTTGCCATTCGAACGCGGGAAGCGTTCCATAGCGGGTTATAGCTGCTGGAAGGAGGGCCTGGCATGATCGACGATCTCGAACCCCGGCGGGTGCGGGGCGACGCCCTGCGGGACCTGGTGCGCGAAGACCTCGACGGCCATTCGGTCGAAGATCTTCAGGAGCGGGCCGAGGTCCTGAAGAATGAGATTCTTCGCACAGAGGCTGCGGCCCAGAACAAATTGCAGAAGAAATCTGCTGCCGACGCCCTGTTCTCTTTTGGAAGTTCGGAGACTTGACGCCTCGATCCAGACGTCGTGGCATAGGGGTTGCATCGCTGCGGCCACGGTGCCAGTCGCGCCGCGCGTAAATGACGGAGCCTCAATGTCCCAGTTCGTAGCGTCCGGCGCTCCGGCCTCCGACCCGACCGCCGCCCTGGCACGGGCTCGGCAAGTCGCCGACTTCGCCCGTTCGGAGCTGTTCGAGCGGACGTTCCAGGACGGTATGTCGCTGGTCGAGGAGACGGCAGACTATCTGGACGGAGAGGGCCGGCGCGAGGCCAAGCTCCTGTCGCGGGCTGCGGCGTTGGCCTATGCGGCTGAAAGCATGGCCTTGACGACACGCCTGATGCAGGCGGCCTCATGGCTGCTGGTGCAGCGAGCCGTGCGCGAAGGCGATATGTCACCGGACCAAGCCTGCGACGGACGGTATCGGCTTAAGTTGCGGGCTGCGACCGACCAGCCGTCTCACGCGGACCTGCCGATCGCCCTGGTCGAGTTGATGGTGCGGGCCGAGAAGCTGATGGAACGGGTGGTCTATCTGGACCGGCGAATGTTCCTGGATGAGCCCGAGACCGAGCCGTCCAATGCCGTTCAGGATCAGCTCGACCGCCTCAAGGCTGCCTTCGGGGGGTGAGCGCCTGGCTCGATCGCCTCGCCGCCGAGGTTCAGGCGCGGCGATCGCATGCGTCTGAACGATCCTTCCTGATCGCGCTGGCCGGGGGGGTCGCCTCCGGCAAGAGCACGGTCGCCAAGGCCCTGGCGTCGCGCCTGCGCAAGGACGGCCTTACGGTCCAGGTGGTGGCGACGGACGGCTTTCTGTGTCCCAACGCCGACCTGGTCGCCCGCGGCTTGATGGATCGCAAGGGATTCCCCGACAGCTATGACTGGCCCAGACTCGAGCGTTTTCTCAACGAGGCTCGCGACGGTGCCGCCCGGCTGAGCGTTCCGACCTATTCCCACGCGACCTATGACGTCGCAGGTGATCGCGTTTTCGTCCGGCCCGACATTCTGATCCTTGAGGGACTGGTTGCCTTGCAGAACAGGATCGGGCCGGTCGATCTGGGCCTTTATCTGCAGACCGACGAGGACGATCTGATCGCCTGGTACATTGAGCGGTTCATGGATCTCGAACGCTGGAACGCACCGCGACTGTCAGAGCGGCTCGCTGAGGTGGGTGGCGATCCGGAGGCTCTGGCTGGTGATATCTGGGACCGGATAAACGGCCCGAACCTGCGTGACCATATTGCCCCAACCCGTGGGCGCGCCGATATCGTCCTGACAAAAGGCCACGATCACGTCGTCCGGATTGACGCCTGATTTCAGTCTTCGCCGTCGACCGGGTGCCAGTCGGGGCCCTGAACATCCAGACCCCGCGCCTCGAGTTGATCGAGGATTCCGCCCTCGACCGCCAGCAGGCGCACGCCTGCGACCGCGAGGGTTACCTGGGGTTCGTCGAGTGCCGTATCGATCGTGTCGGCCCACTGCCGTTGAAGCTGCGGCGCGATGTCGGCGTCGGCCCACGGCCAGCACTGGCTTAGCGCCAGGTCGATGGGTGAGCTCGCGACAACCGCGACAGAGCGAGCGCGCCAGGCCAGGGCACGCCGACGGGCAGTATCCGGGCCGGCTTCGGCCGCGACAATCGCCGCCTGCAGACACGCGACATGGGCCTGGGGCGGGGCATCGATCAGGCTGGCGACCAGAGACGATCCCCCGACCACGCCCACGGGTCGGGTATCCATCCCTGCCTCACGCGCCGTGCGCCGAACGACGTCTCCCGCGGGGCGCGACTGACGACCCTGACCGAATCCGGCCCGATTTTCGATCAGATCGAAGGCCAGCAGCAGAAGGCTTTGTCGTCGCCATCGATCGGATCGTTCGGCGGCCATCAATCGATCCAGACGCCCCTGCCAATCGGGGGAGAGATAGTCGGCTGTCGTGGTCTGGTCCGGGAGCTGGCCAATCGTCCGAAGCCGCCAGACGATGCGCAGTACGTCAGCGATGCCGATCTGGCCCTCCTGCGGCGTCAGCACCAGATCGGCTCCACGCACCGCACTTTCGAGCGCTTCTGGATGCCAGGTCACGTCGTGCGGAATTCCACTGATTGACCCCACCAGTACCAGCGTCGAGTCACCGTCGCTTATCGTCCAGATGGGGGCACCCGAACTCTGGGCAATCACGACGATGTCGTCGAGCCGGTCTTCCTGCGGCTGTGCTGCAGCTATCCCCGACCAAAGAACCGAGAGGCCCAGGGCAAACAAGGCGGATCTCATGATCAATCCTAGTCTATAGAGGCAATGTGGAAACGCGTCGCAGCCCCTTGTGACATTGAAAGGACCGCCGATGGAATTCAGGTTGGGTCGCGGCCTGCTGGGGCCGTTGAGGCCGCTCTTGGGCCACTGGGTTCATCGCGGCGAACACAACGGCCAGACTGTTGAAGTCAGCCGTCTGTACGAATCCTGGGGAAACGGCTGGGTTCGTCTGTCCGCGACGTGGGAGCTGCCGGGAAGGACCTACGCCGAAACCGCCTTTTATGGTGCCACGACCGAGGGACCGCTCGGCTTTTATTCCTTCACGAACGACGGCAAGCGATCCGAAGGTCGCCTCGCCGACGGGACAGACGTCCACGCCCAGGCGGTGGCCTTCGTGGCGCAGTTTCCCGCAGGTACCGGACGAATGATCGCCTGGCCGCGTGACGATGGCTTGCCCGGCTTCGACTTCGCCGTCGAGAGCCAGACGGCGAAAGGCTGGAACCGCTTCCTGCTCCAGAGGTTTGGACCCGTCACTTGACTGCTGCAGACCCCACCGCCTTCATCCTGGCGAACACCCGCCTCCAGCCCGTGACCCACACGCCCGAGGTGTCTCTTTGGCTGGCGGATGAGATCACGCCGATCTGGCGGCTGACCGAGGAGGAGCTGGGCGCGATCGGCGTGCCGCCGCCGTTCTGGGCTTTCGCCTGGGCGGGCGGGCAGGCCCTGGCACGCTATCTTCTGGATCACCCCGACAGGGTTAGGGGGCGGCATGTGCTGGATTTCGCCGCCGGCTCGGGATTGGTCGGGGTCGCAGCGATGAGGGCGGGCGCGGCTTTAGTCCTGTGTGCCGACATCGATCCTTTCTGCCGGGCTGCCGTGGCCCTGAACGCAGAGGCCAATGGAGTGGTCCTGGATTTCACCGCTGAGGACCTTCTGGAGCGCGATCCGCCGGCGGTGGATCTGATCTGCGCAGGCGATGTGTTCTACGAGCGGCCGATGGCCGAACGCGTCATATCCTGGCTGAAGGAGGCCCGGCACCGGGGCATCGAGGTGCTGATCGGCGATCCCCGGCGATCCTATTTCCCCAAGGGAGAGCTGTCACCCCTGGCCGAATACGAGGTGCCGACAACGCGCGAACTGGAGGACCAGGCTGTCAAGCACTCGGGCGTCTATGGCCTGAAGATCTAGGACGAGGGGGCCGCGTCAACCCGGACGACAACCACGGCCCCGCTCGGGCGCCCGCGCAGGCGCGGGCGCGTCGGTCATCGGGGCCGGTGCCGGCCCCGACAGGTCCGGGAAATCAGATGTAGCGGCGCAGCGACCGGGCCAATTCCTTGCCGCCATTCTTCTTCTGGGCGGGCTGGTAGGCGACGCGGGCGTGCTCGACACAGTAGGGCTGCCCCTCGTCCGAGCGGCGGCCACAGAAGCTGAACGCGTCCGACGACGGGTCGCCGATCGGCCATTTGCACATGTGCGCGCCCAGGGTCAGCACCGTCGCCGTGCCCGGAAGGTCCAGAACCGCAGGACGGGGGGCCGGAGCGCTTGGGGTCGCGGCCGCGACGGGGCGCGGGGCCGGTTCGATCCGGCGCGGGGCACTGGGAGCCTGGGTCGGGCGCGGACGAGCCGCGCGGAAAGCCGGACGCGAGGGCTGAGAAGGTGCCGCCCGGCCCGACAGACCCAGACGATGGACCTTGCCGATGACCGCATTGCGGGTCACGCCGCCCAGCTGTTTGGCGATCTGGCTCGCTGACAGGCCATCCAGCCACAGCTTCTTGAGATCCGCGACCCGCTCGTCTGTCCAGCCCATCGCACCCGCTCCACTGAATTGATTCAACATCTTGTGGTTCGCCGCCCCTCCGCCGGGGTCGCCACACAAGTTATCGTAAATCTTTCGTTAATGGACGCAACATCTGGCGCCCGCGTATCCACAGAATCTAGATATAGCGTTGCTCGCCGGACTCACCGCGGCCGACACGGCTGTCAGGCCCTGACGAAAGAGTCCTCGTCAGGGCCTTCGGTCGAATTATTGAAATTATTAGACTTTACTTGGACTGGACCAATCGGCCTCGGGCCACCCCTAGACGGTCAGGCAGACTGAGCCGATCCGGGTCTGGCTCGGCTCAAGGTGGGCGAAGCGCTTCAGCCGGCCGGCGCGTCCACCCGTGCGGCGGATCGAGGCCTGGCCATTCGTCTGTCCGTGTTTCCGTCCGACAGGCACGGCCGAGCTAGTGGCCGCCCTCGGGTCGCGGCGCCGGGTCGTGATAGTCCGACCCCTTTTTGGCATAGACGAAGCGCCGGTCGCAGTATCCGCACTCCACCGTCCCGTCATCGCCGACGTCGAAATAGACCAGTGGGTGTCCCAAGGCCCCGCCACCGCCATCGCAGGCCACCCGCGTGGTCGTCACCTTGATCTCTTCGGGATTGGGCGAATAGGTCGGGGCGTGGCGCGGCGGCATGGATCGGGATCCGGCAGGGATAGGGACCGGCACTCTCTAGGCGCGCCGCACCGCAGTCGTCAAACCGCCGTCCCTGTCGGAGCCGGCTTGCGACGCAGCAGCCGGTCCAGCAAGGCCTTGCGCTTGGCAAAGATGGTCCAGCCAAGAGTGGCGGCCGCCACCCACAGCCCCGCCTCACCGATCAGACCCAGTGTCAGGGCCACGACGACGGCCACTTCGCGGGAGAGGATCCCCAGGGCCGCCACGCCCAGGGTTGCGAACATCCCGCCGTAGCCCAGCACCAAAGCCGTAACCGCCGTGAATCCGATGACTTTCGTTCTGGTCATGTACAGTCTCCGTCAAGCACCCCAAACTTTCTGTCAAGGACAATAGACATTCAGCGACGCAATGACAAGTGTCTTTTACATTGCGAGCAGGGCGGCCCGCCTGGACGGCTTGGCGTGGCACGGCCGGGAGCCTACCTAGGCGTCCGAATGTCCCCCGATCGAGGTGCCCGTGACCGAGTCCCCGCCCGACAACGCCCTTGAGGTTCGCGGCCTGACCAAGACCTACGCCGGGTCGAGGAAGTCGCCGCCCAAGACCGCCCTGAAGGGGGTCGATCTGGTCGTCCCGCGCGGCTCCATCTTCGGCCTGCTCGGCCCCAATGGCGCAGGCAAGTCGACCCTGATCAACATTCTGGCCGGCGTCGTGAACAAATCGGGCGGCCAGGCTCTGATCTGGGGCCGGGACATCGATGAGGATCCGCGCGGAGCCCGGGCGGCGCTGGGGGTCGTGGCCCAGGAGATCACCGCCGACGTCTTTTTCACCCCACGAGAATCGCTCGAGGTCCAGGCGGGCTACTATGGCGTACCCGCCCGTGAGCGCCGCTCCGACGAACTCCTGGCGGCGCTGGGCCTTTCCGACAAGGCCGATGCCTATGTGCGATCCCTGTCGGGCGGCATGAAGCGGCGTCTCATGGTGGCCAAGGCTCTGGTCCATAATCCGCCGGTCCTGATCCTCGACGAACCGACCGCCGGCGTCGACGTCGAGCTGCGCCGGCAGCTCTGGGCCTATGTCCGTGAGCTCAGCTCACGCGGCGTCACCATTCTGTTGACGACCCACTACCTCGAGGAGGCCCAGGAGCTGTGCGACACCATCGCCATCGTCAATCACGGCGAGGTGGTGGCCTGCGAACCGACGGCCCAGCTTCTGCGGCGACTGGACACCCGCAACGTCGTCGTCACGCCCGAGCTGGCGCTGGACAGCCTACCGGAGATTTCCGGCTTCGAGGTCACGCCGCGCGGCGAGGGGTTCGCGGTCGCTTACAAGACCGGCCAATCTAGCGTCGAACAGGTCCTGGCCGCCGTGCGCGCCGCCGGTGTCCGCATCCGGGACATCGCTACCGAAGACCCGGACCTGGAAGACGTCTTCGTCGCCCTGACCTATGGCGATGAAAGCCAGGTCGATCCCACGAGAGACTTCGCCTAGACGACGCCGGGTGAAATCCGGCTCCAAGCGACGCGCTATCGGTTGTCGGCTGGCTCGGCTTCCTGTAAGCAGCCGCTCCGCTCAGGCGACCATGCACCCGTAGCTCAGCTGGATAGAGCGTTGCCCTCCGAAGGCAAAGGTCACACGTTCGAATCGTGTCGGGTGCGCCACTTCCTCTAAAATTATCAACTTGTTGCGTGGGCACGAAAATGATGCCGCACCGTCCGGCCCGCTCAGGGGGGCAATAGGGGGGCGCCGAAGTCTGTTCAGCCGCCCCGTTGGACAAGGTTCAGGGCTGGGTATGCCCGCGAACGGCAGCGATCAGACGGCGTGTCAGCTGATCATCATCGGCGCGTTTCCATCGATTCATGAAGCGACACACGATCTGAACATTGTCGGGTGTGTAGTGGCCGGCGCTGTCGATGCGATCTAGCGAGGCCAGCATCTCCTTATCATCGCACTCCCCGACATAGCCCAACGGCAAATCGGTCAGGGCGCACCGGTCCTGTTGTTCACCCATGAGGCGAAGGATCAAAGCTTCGCATTCCTCTCGACCAAGCGACGTGGTCTTCTCTTTCACCCTGCGTTCGACCACTTGGCCGTTGGCCTGAGCGACCGTACCGAGCATCGTGTTGGCCATATCGGCAGCCGACTTCTCCTTGGGCGAAAAGATCCGACCAGGATTCCGCTTGGCCTCAGCAGCCTTGTTGGAGAACAGGCGCTGGGAATGCCAGAAATCCAACGGCTCGCCGGCAACAAGCGCCCGTGCGTAATCAGCATAGCCCCGGTCATTGGCGAGAGCCTGGAAGGTCGCCTCAGTCGCCAGGAAATCGTGAGCCTTTCGATGCAGTGCGGACCAACGCAGGGGGCGGCCCATGGCGTCTCTATCCGACCAAGGCCTACATGGCTTCTCCAGAACCCAGACTTCAGGTCCACTTCGGTCGGGTCGATCAGCGGGCTGCAGGGTCTCAAGAAGCGCGCCCGGCATCGACCGCGTCCACCAAATCGAATCGCCCTGGCGGCTAATCCAAAGGTCGTCCTCGCTATCGCTAAGCTCGCTGATCAGATTGTACCAGCGCCCCGCAGTTGGCCGCGTAGGGTGCTGGCCAAGCGCGGTGAAGGTGTGTGCCATCGCGCCTTCGATATAGCCCTCACGGTCGCGCGCTCGCCAATAATCGTGGACATCCACATCGTCGAAAATGGCCAGGGTGCTGTTGGCTAGGCACTGTGGCCACAAGCTGTTCCCTTGGCCGAAGTTGGCGATGTAGACTCTGTCCATCTCAGACCATTCAACGTGACAGCCCCTGGCTACCATTCTGGGCGACTTTTCACGGTCGTCGTTCGCGATTCCAAGTACCGCTGCTCCTATCAGCCTATGCACAGTGAAAGAATCAGCGCCGCCTGACGCTATGCAGAAACTCGACGCAGAAAACACACGGCAGTTGGTGCAGCACTATCGAGCTGAGCAGGCGACCTATCAAAGACAGTGGACATTGTCGCTCGGGGTTGGTTGCGCAGGCGGTGCAATCTCCCTGGTTTCGCTTGCAGCGAACCTGCCGGACCCAAACTTTGCCTTCCGGTTATTCGCTCCCTCACTTTGGATTTTTCTAGCGGGAATAGTCTCGTCAGCCGGTAGCTTACCAGTCGCAGCACTCAGATCCGCTCAGATCGGAGAGCACTTTTCTGCGGCCTTCAATCGCGAGCAGTTTCAATCAGCCACGAGATCCCTTCCTCAGTACATTACAGCTCCAGAGAGCCTTGGAGACGAGATGAACGCTCCACGTAATGAGCTAATTCGGCAAGGCAATCAGGCACACGAGAGAGCAGAGCTGGCATGGCGCCGGCGAGGCCTATGGGACGCTGTGCTGAATGGCCTTCTCGCAATTGCTGCAATCGCCTTCATAGCCGGTGTCGCGTTGCCATTGATCCACACAACTTCAGGCGGCCTTCTAGTGCCGCCAAATGAGGTGGCGCTTTCGGGACCGGACACCCCTGAAACGCCTGCCTTGGAGGATCAGCAGTGAGGCCAGATTGGTCGATTATCGCCGCGTGGATCGGCGCCCTGGGTGGGTTGAGCGGGTTTGCCACTCTTGGTGTGACATGGTGGTGGCGACATCAGGATCGCAATCGCACCGAGACGGAACGAATTGTCGTCCACTACGTCACTGGCGGTGTCGAAGGTCTAGCTTTCTGGGTCAGCTTTGCAGATCCCGAAGCAAACGAGCCGGTTGAGGTGCTGGCGAACGTGCTGGGCGGCGGGGCAAGTGGGCCATTTATCGAAGGGCACAGGAGAGAGACTACCGGTCCCTCTTATGAACCTCAAAGAACGCTGCCGCCATCTGGTCGCTTCAAAGAGGTCGTCGAACCGATGGCACGTTGGTTAAACACCCCGATTCCCGAAGGCTCGGTGGGTGCGCATCTAATCGCACACGGGACTCCGCCTCCAACGGAGGTTCGCGTGCGCTTCCGAATCCGTGGCAAAGCCAGTGGAAAGATTTTGGCCAGTCGGACGCTGCATATTGCCCCCTAATGGGCATGGTCGGACTCGCTCCCCAGCGGCGCCATGTTCATGGGGCTGGTGTAGACATCGCCATCGGGGATCGGCGGCAGGTTCTCGGCGCGTCGGATGTCGTTAGGCGACAGCCATCCCCACTCTCGACCGACGCGATACGCCTCGAACCGCGCCGCCGTGTCGCCGCGTAGCAGGCCGGTCAGGTCGTGCTCGACATAGACCGAGCGCCGGGCCTCCCGAGACAGCAGACACCGCATCAAAGCGGCCTCCACGCGCTCGGCCAGGGGCGAGAGACAGTTGCGCACGAGCATGGTGCTTTCCTGCTCGACGTTGGAATAGGTGGCCTTGTCGGTGATGCCGACGCTGGTGGGCGGGACGCCGAACACGCGCGCCACGTCCTCATTCGACAGCTTGCGGGAGGCCAGAAGCTCGGCGTCCTCCGGTGACCAGGAGAGCGGCTTATAGGTCATGCCGCCCTCGAGGATCATGAGGGAGCCGGCATTCTGGCTTCCCATGTAGCCGCGCATGATCTTCTCGAGCCGGCCCCGGTCCTCGTCATTGAGAACCGTGCCTGTCTCCAGGAAGCCGGATGACCGAAGGCCCTGCCCGGCCAGCCCCTGCGCCGCCTGCGCCTGAGAGAGCATCAAGCCGAGATTGTCCCGCGCGATGGCCAGGGGGGAGATCCCGACCACGCCATCTCGCGACGGCCCGCGAATATGCAGCACCTCCTCCTGCAAGAGCGTCTCGGTTCCACCTGCGGGCTTGGACACCTGATAGCGCAGCCGTCCATTCGGCAGTTGCTCCACGGCCACCAGGAGCGGGGAGATGGGATAGAGGGCGGTCACCTGACCATCGCCGTCACGCTCGATGCGCGCATAGCCGTTGCCCGACAGGTCGAGCGAGCGGATCAGGAACTCGCGTCCCTCGAATGCGGACAGAGAGTCGTTGAAGTCGTCGTGCAGGACGCTGGAGAGGCCCAGATCATCCGCGCGCTCCCGGCCCCCATCCTCGGTGCGACGATAGGTGTGCAGCGGGACGCTCGCCATAAGCTCCGAGCGCAGCGACACGCACCGCGCGGCCACGCTCGAGGCCGACAAAACCAGATCAGCGGTCACGCCGGCCCCCGACTGCCCCGTGCCGAATCCGGCAAGGCGCAGCAGATCCCAACTATCCGGGCGTCGACGCCGCTCAAGTCCGCCAAATCGGCCGAGAATGTGCGTGATCAGGCTCACCAACGGCGCTCCGCGATCTCGATCTGGCGACGGGCCAGGCTCAGCCGCGTGGCTGGGGGCTTCATGCGCGCGTTGACCGTGGTTCCCTCATAGGCGGGGAAAGATTGCACGATGGAGATCTCGCGCAGGTCGACGGCGGTGAGGGTGCGACGGGAGCCGGCCCACGTCTCGCCGCCCCGGCTAGGACGGAAGGCGAAGGACATGCCCCCCAGGTCGCCCCGCTCGGCCAGGGCCAGAACATCATTGCCGAGCGTCGTGGCCGGGACGTCCAGGTCGAAGGCCAGGCCCTTGGTGTCCTGAGACAGCCGCAGGGTTCCGCTCCTCGTTCGGGCCAGCACACGCGAGAAGTCGTGGTCGACCAGCCCCAGCACGTCCCGGTCCCCGGCCAAGGCCTCTGCAAAAGCGCCGGGACTGATCGTCTCGGTGACATCGCCAAGGCGAGCCTCGACCCCGAACAAGGCAGCGTAGCCCTCGAGCCGGCGACCGCGCGCGCGAACCTCGAGCGAGGCCGCTCGCTGTTCAAACTCGCGCGACATTACCCCGTCCCCAGATCCACCGGCAGATCGGTCGTGACCGAGAAGGCCTCGGGATGGCGCACAGCGACATCGACGTCGCGCATGGCGCGGACCAGGACGCGACCACGTGAGTAGGCGGCGCCCTCATAGGGATTGACCAGGATATCCACGCCGGACCAGCTGCCCAGCAGCATGTTCTCCCACGCGCCGAAGATGACGGTCCCTGGCTCGGCGCCGGTGCCGGACGGATTGCCGGGAACCGTGCTGTTCACCACTGCTCGATAGCCGGCAAGTTCGCGCGGCCCATCCATCAGATAGCCGGCCCCGGCGTCTCCGGGCGCGCGCAGGGTCGAACGAAGTTCCTTCGCCGACCAGGCGGACATGGCCCAGCCCAGCTGCTGGGTCAGGACATTGGCGCCTTCGACATTGGCGATGTGCTCCAGCACCTGCTCCCAGGACGGACCACCGGCCATCGACACCTCGAACACTCCGGGCGTCAGGGTGACGCCAAGCGGGCGGTTCGACAGCCCGTCTCCATACAGCGCCGCCTCGTCGACGGCCTGGGCGATCACGCGCGACAGGTCATTGCGGACGATCTGCTCGATGCCCGGCGTGGCGTTGAGCAGGGTGCGGCGGCTGTAGCTGGTGATGGCCCCGACCGTGTTCGGGCGAAGCTGCACATCGTCGAAGTCCAGATCCGTGGCCGTGATCGGCTCATCCTCGCCGACCCATTGCGCCTCGGCGGAGGCCGTCTGGCGCGGGATATCGGCATCGCCGACCAGGCCATCGAGAACGGTGACGCCAAGCTGCGGGAGCAGGATCGATGGGCGGAGGCGGTCGATGAAGCGGTCGGCGTGAACCGTGGTCTGAACCAGGGCGCCGGCCTGATCGGCAACCGTGATCACCCGCTTCTCGAGGGAGCCGAACGCCTCGTCGGGAACGGCGATGCCCTGGAACGTCCGGCCCGTCCGCTTGGCCAGTTCGGCGGACAGTTCGCGCTCACGACCGTCATCCACCTTCTCACCCATCGCCGCGCGCATGGCCGTGGTGATCGAAAACTCACGAGCGCGATCCTCCCATTGGCCGTCGCCGCGCTGGGAGATGGTCGACGGCGCCGCACGTTCCGCGTCGGCCAGGGCCTTCGCCCGTTCGATCTTCGTGTCGAGCGCCTCGATTTCTGACCGGAGTTCGCCCTCGCGCTTCTCGTCGTCGGCGGTCAGATCGCGCTTCTCGGTTTCAGCGGCGGCGACAATCGCCTTCCAGGCATTCAGCGCCTTGGAACGCTGCTCGAGCAGTTCATGCAGCTTAGGCATCGATTTCATCCTTCAATGGGAAAGGCCGTCATCACGACTGGCTTGGACAGGTGGGTGGGGTCAGTGCACCGCGTTGGTGGGCGGAGGTTCGGAAAAGGCGGGATCCGGGCAGACCTCGATCATCGCGTTGATGGCCTCCATCTTGGCGGTCAGCTGGTCGATCAGGATCCACTCAGGCGCGTCAGCGGGTTTGTGCTGCGCCCGGACGAGCAGCCGGGCCACGCGACCGGCCAGTTCGTGATGCGCGCGATGCAGCATCTCGAGCGCGGTCAGTGCGGCCTCGATCTCGTCAGGGCGGCTCATTGCACAGACTCCCGGCGCGGGGCGCCGCCTGGCACGTCTCCCGACGTTCCTTCGCCTAGGGAAAAGGCCGGCGCGGCGGCGGCGCCGATGGAGCGATCAGAGACGGCGGCGTAGAGCGCGCGCAAAGTGGGGAAGCCGACGCGGCTCGTGACCAGACGGTCGCCGCCCAACGCCGCACTGGAATCCGCCTCGGCGTCGAAGGCGATCTCAAGATCAACTTTCGGCCTCTCGAAACAGGAGACCAGGCGAATGACGCCGGTGTCGACGGCGCCGCGAGTGCATTCGACCTCGATGCCGATGACCGCCATCGGTCCGAATGCCAACCGTGAGTGAACGCTTGGCAGGGCAGTGGGGTACTTGCGCTGGATCAGATCCAGGAAGCTCTCCTCGATGACCGGCACGGTGGCGATCAGGGCCTCGAGCGCGGCGCCAAACGTCTCGGCGTCGGAGATCTCGGACGGGAGCCGATCCTCACTGCCGGCGCTCGTGATCAACCGGGGACGGAAGGCGCGAAACCGCGCCACAACCTCGGGCGCCTCGGCGGCAGTCAGGGCGGCGTTCGATCCGATCAGGAGGTTGACCGCGTCAGGCCAGCCCATGTGCGCCGGCGCACAGTAGGGACCGTTCGATGCCATCAAGCCTGACGCACACAGCCGCTTGCTGATGGTCTCCAGGGTGACCTCGCGACGACCGTCGACACGGCTCAGTTCGGCGACAAGCTGGGGCCGGGTGCAGGACATGGGGAAACTCCTTCCTGCCCTCGGTTCGGCCTTGTCGTCGGCCCCGTCAACCAGGCCTCAGAACGACCCGGACGGCCTGCAACATGGCGGAACACGATGCCCGCATTTCTCGTCTCAACTTTATTTTCCTCCGCCCTGATCGAGCGTCAAAGCGGGAAGAAGAACGCCAGGATTCGACGAATCACTTGCCGATGCACTGGCGAAGATTCAGGTTCGACCCCCACCCCGAAATACGAACCTCTGAAAGTACGACCACGGCGCCGGTTTCACTGTCCCGACTGTTCGTCCTCGAGGCCGCCCCCGCCTAGTTGGACCGGAGTCGTCGACTCCTTTCATCGATAGATTCTTGTCGAGCGTCTGGCGCCGGATATCGGCGACAGACAACGCGCGTCTCGCGCGCACGTTACTCACATGGTTCTCTCCAATGGTTCCTTCATATGGTTAGGCGGCAGTTCGCTTCCGGTCACCGTGGACCCAAACTGCCGCTCACCGGGACTCAGACTGCCGGTCGTCACCAGACCTGCCAGGACACAGAGTCCGCTCTCGACTCCCCGACTGATCGACGGTGACCGGCACTCTACTTCCGATCATTGATGCCGAGCCACGTTCCGTATTTCGATTTGGTGGCAGCCGAGGTGGCGGACTCGACCTTCTCGAAACGCAGTCGGATCTCATCGTGCCGACGCGCGCCAAGAGACGTCCGTTTGATAAATCGTTCGTCCTCGAGTGCTTTCAACAAGCCCCGAACTTGCCGCTCGCCGAGGTGCAGCCGCTCGGCCAGGGTCTGCTGGCTGGGCCAGGCGACCCCAGTCTTTCCGTTGAGGTAGATGAAGGCGATAACGTAGGCGAGCGCGAAGGCAGAGCTGGTCAACGTCCCCGCTTCCATCGTCCGCTGCACTGCGGCCAGCCATTCGAGTCGATCACGCGTCGGGACGCCGTGATCTCCAGATTGCTGGGACACGGGATCTCCAATCGATCAGGCGGCACTAGTCGTCGCGGACTTCAAGATGAGCGCATAGCGGTGGTGGTGACGGCGACCATGCGCCTCACGGCGGTCGATCCACAGGTGACCTCCGCGCTCGAGAAGGAGCAGCCCCCGGCGAACCCATACGGCGCTCTCGCCATTATCGCCTCTGACGCCGGCAACGGCGCCGATCTTGCGAAGCGTCGAGCGCGCACGTTCTCCTCTTCGCCGCAGCATCGTCGAGAGCGCCCAGGCGGCGCGAAAGGCGCCGTTGGTCTGTGAGGCGTCGTCGCCAATCTGGCGGAGCCACGCCTCTTGCTCCCTGATACGGGGATGCGTGACAGCGCCGTCAGGCGGGGTATGATCAGTGCGTTCGACGCCAGTCTGAACACCCTGATCGCCCCCGCTCGCCTTTGCCCAGGCAGCGGGGGTTTTCCATTGATCGGTCACGACGCCTTGCCCTCATCTGCGGCCTTCCTCGGGGGCGCGGGCGGATTTGAGCGTTGGGATTCAAGCCAAGCATCAATGTCAGATTCGAACCATGCGATCCGATTGTAAGCGAGCGTAACCGACTTCGGGAAAGTCCCTGCTCGGACTCGGCGCCAGACGCTGGCACGGGAAAGTGCAGTGCGGTCATAGACTTCCGCAGCGCGGAGCAGGCGCTGGGGTTTGGGGTTTTGGTCGTCCATTGTTCGACTCCAGTGACGGCGCGGTGATGCGCCACGGAGTCACACAAAGCATCACGACCGCTCGAAGCGTGAGCGCATTAAGTGGCGCTACTTTTGACGCTCCGCTCTCCTCCGGTCTTTCTTCCAGGCCTTCACAAGGCTGTCGGCAGTGCCCTTGGGATCCGCGAGCTGGATCCCGTCTTCCTTCAGAATGGCCTTCGCGGCTCCCGTGGGAGAACACCCTTCAGCTACCAGGCTGTCCATGCGCGCGAAATGATCCTCATGCCAACGCGGGGGACGATGTGGAAGTTTGGGGATATCAGCCAGCGCTCCAGCGAGCCTTTGCATCCTGTCAGGCGCAGAGCCGTCATAAAGAGAGGATTCGCGGATGGCCTCCGCTGCGTCGACTGCGTCGACCATTCCGCGCTGCCTCGCTTTCGCAATGTATTCGCGGAACGGGCGATCACCTTCGATGATACGTCCAATCTGAGCGGCTACACTGGTGAACAGTCGCTCCTTCATCGCTTTTGGAACGCCAGCCCAACGCTGCTCAAGACGCGCCATTTTCGCGTTTCGCTCGCTCTCCGTCATCGACGCCTCCGCATCGGAATGACGTCGGCGCTTCGCGGTCGCCGGCCTTCGCCAAGCGCCACGACATGCTCACCCCAGGCGTCGAGAGCAGCGCGCTGCTGTGGGGCGTAATCCCAACGATTGTAGACGCTCGTGATCGCGGCGGCGCCATCGCTGGCGGCATGGCCAAGAAGCAACGAAACAATGAAACCGGGCGTCTGATAGAGAGACGCGAGCGTGGTCGCCCCACTACGCCGGAAGTCATGCGGGCTGCCGTGCGGGATCTCCTGACGCCCACAAAGCCGGGTAAGAGCCAGCGTCATGGCGTCAGGGGCCAGCTGGCGAGCACTATCTTCCGGGGCCGGGAACAAGAAAGCAGAGTCCGAAAGCGCTTTGGCTTCCTTCAACACGGCAAGAGCGGGCTGGGAGAGCGGGACAACGTGTGAACGCCGTGCTTTGGCGCGATCACTCGGAATAGCCCAAATGCCGGCGTTCTCATCTATTTCGGCCCACTTAGCGCCCGCCACCTCACCGCGACGACAGAGAGTCAGAAGCGCGAAACGCAGCGCCAAGGCAGTACTCGGTTCCAGGCGAGCCGCTTTGTCGATGCGTTCCTGTCCCCTGACGCGCGGCTTGGAGGCAGAAGCCAAGGCGCGCCAGATCTTCGCAACGCTGTCATCGTTGAACATCCGTTCCCGCGTCGGCGTTTCGAGTGGCCGAGTGAGGCCGGCAGCAGGGTTCACATCGAGCCGCTCCTCATAGACGGCAAAGGCGAGAACAGAGCGCAGGCTGCCGCCTATCGACGCCACAGACGCAGGGGACATGTCCCCGGAGGCCAGTTCGCGCATGAACGTCTTGATCTCACCGCGCGTGATCTCGGTGAACTTGCACGCGCCCAATCTCGGTCGGATATGCAGCCGCCAACGGCTCTCCTCGACCGCGAGGACTTTCGCCGTCTTCGGTCGACCACGTCCCCCGTGAAGGCCTTTGGCGGCAGCGGCCTGATAGGCGTTGAATAGCTCATCAAGGGTTTCACCTGTTCGTGCGGCCACCCTCGCGGCAGCACGTTCTGCTGCGGGATCTTCGCCGTCGATAACTCCGACGCGAAAGGCGTCAGCCCTCTCTCTTGCATCGGCGAGGCGAAGGCCGGGGTAGGCGCCCAACGGCATGCGCCGGCGCTTTCCGCCCAGGGCGACATAGCGAAGCTGGAAGATTTTTGAGCCGGTCGGATAGACGCAAATGCAGAGGCCGCGAGACCCCGAAACGGGTGCCTCGTATCGGGCCTTTTCTGGCTTCAAAGCGGCGATTTGCCGGTCGGTTGTGATAGCCTTGGACGTCGCCATTGAGCACCTCGTTCTGCCCCCCTGAACCTAGGGGGGCAGTAGGGGGGCAGTGGCGACGTAACTCGCAGAAACATCCCGTCGCAAGTTGATACGCATTTCAGGCGAGAAAACCGCCGCTTATGAGCAATGTGCGATTTTCGGAGACGTAGCGAGATCCCAACTTTTTTCGCTCCGAAGGCAAAGGTCACACGTTCGAATCGTGTCGGGTGCGCCATTTCGCGTAGATGCCGCATTGGTCGAGGTCGCATAGCCGGCGGTCTGGCCCTCCGTTCGGACGAACGCCAGCGACGAGAGTGCCATATCCGACAAGCTCGCGCCCTTCGCTTGACAGGCGCGGCCCGGCTTGCGCCACTCCATTCGGGCCAGGCGAGGTACGGAATGGGCGGTCAGACAGACCTGACACAGCGGCGCGAAAGGGGTTCGGGGCTGGGCCAGGGCAATTTCGCCGCCTGGCTGGCCGGACGGATCATGCGTTGGGGTCACCCGCGATCGCAGGCGCCGCGCACCGTGTTGCTGATCGCCCTGGTGGTTCTGTGGCTGGTTCTCGGGATTATCGGCTGGGGCCAGTGGACCGGGCGAGCGAACGGCTGCTCGGCCTTCTGTGTCGGTCGCCTGAGTGACTATCTGTATCTCACCTCCTGGCTCCTGACGCCACAGGGAGACGTGGCCGGAGCCGATGTTCCGCTGGCGCTCGACCTGTCTCGCTATTTTGGGGCGGCCATACCGCTTCTGGGCATCCTGTTTCTGGTCGCTCGCCAGATCGGAGACGCCATGGCCGAGACCCTGACCCAGATGTTGGCCGGCGACCATCTGGTGGTTCTCGGCGAAGGGGCACAGGCGGTCAGGGCCGCCGAAGCTGCGGCCCACGACGAGGCCGCCGTCGTGCTTATCGATCCGACGATCGAAGCGGCGTCTGCCGAAGACCTGAACCAGCTCGGCGTTCTGGTGCTGCGTGACGAACTTTCGGTGGCGGCGCGCAAGGCGGGGCTGGAGAGGGCGAGGCGCGCGGTGGTGGTCGGTGACAACGCGGGCCGAAATCTGGCTCTGGCCGGCCAGGCAGCGACCCTTCTGGATGCCGGCGCAGCTGATCTCCACCTCCAGGTCGAGGACGAGGATGTGTTGGAAATGATGCGCCAATCCGCGGCATCGCGAACGGAACCAGGGCCCATTCCCCGCCCCTTCTCGCTGGCCGCCGCCGCCGCCCGCTCCGCCAATGAAGGGCTTCGCCTATGGGATCGCGACGACGGCTTGCACATCGCTGCCGTCGACAGCGGCCCCTTTTCCCAGGCCATGATCCGCCAGTGCCTGTCGCTGGGCTGGCGCGTCGGGCGCCCGGCCCCGCGAGTGACGCTTTGGGACCCCAACGGTTCGGTACGTGATCGCTGGACGCGCATGGCCCCCGGCACCCTGGGCGATCTCGGCCTCATCTATGACAATCCGGCCTTCCGGCTTGAGTTCTCCGGTGCCACTTCGATCGGAGCCTTTCTGTCCGAAACAGCCACAGCCGACGCCTGGGTCGTGGAGTCCGACCTCGGTACCGCCTGTGCGTGCGCCCTGATGGCCTCGCGCCTGGACCCCGTGCCGGTCGTCATCGTCTCGGGCGACGAGGATCTGGGGGGCGGCTTGCCGGGCATCTTCTTGGCGGTGTCCGGCTTCTCGGCCGGGCTGGGCCCAGCGATCCTGCCGGAGGTCGACCGCCGGGCTCAGAGCCTGCATGGGACCTATGAGAGCCGCGGCAAGGCCGGCTACATCGCACTCGGCTCCGTGGCGTCGGGTGTGCGGTGGTCGATCCTTCCGGAGTCCATGCTGGCCGCGAACCGAGCGGCAGCCGCCCACATTCCGGTGAAACTGACCGATGCCGACGCCGCAGGCAAAGATCCGCGAGACGACCGAGATCTTCTGGAACGCATGGCCGAGGTCGAGCACGAACGCTGGTGCACCGACCGGCTGCTGAACGGCTGGCGCAAAGGGGAGCGCGACAACCGTCGCAAGCTTCACCCCGATCTGGTCGGCTGGAAGGATCTGGACGAGCCGACCCGCCAGAAGGATCGCGACAGCGTCATCGACGCCTTCCGGGTCGCTCGCCCACGTCCCTGACCGGGACGCGGACCCGACGCGGCTTGCGGAGGACCGCGCTGCGCGTTACGGCCCGCGACAGGACTGGAGACGCTGATGGATCGATCGCACATCGGGGCAGAGGTCGCCCTCGCCCAACTGCCGCAATGGCAACGTGCGCCTGGCGCGAGGGAGGCGATAGCCCGCACCTTCAGCTTCGAGGATTTCAACGCGGCCTTCGGCTTCATGACGCGTGTGGCCCTGAAGGCCGACCGGATGGACCACCACCCCGAGTGGTCGAACGTCTACAATCGGGTCGACGTCCTTCTGACGACCCACGACGCAGACGGCGTGACCGATCTGGACCTTGAAATGGCTCAGTTCATGGATGCCGCCGCGCTCGGCCTGGGCGTCCGGTCATGACTGGTCGTCTCTCCGGCAAGACCGCCCTCATCACCGGTGCCGCGCAGGGCCTGGGCGAGGCCATGGCCCGGATGTTCGCGGACGAGGGTGCGCGGGTCGCCCTGACCGACGTGAACGGCGATGGGGCCCAGGCGGTGGCTGAGAGCATCAATGCCGGCAGGCCTGGCCGGGCCTTTGGCTACGCCCACGACGTGACCGACCAGGATCAGTGGGTCGATGTCGTCGCCAAGGCGGTCGCAGATCTGGGGGGGCTGTCGATCCTGGTGAACAACGCCGGCATCGGCGGGGATCTGCGTTGGCTCGAACAAGACACCCTGGAGCATTGGCGGCGAATGCAGGCGGTCAATCAGGAAAGTGTCATGCTGGGCTGCAAACACGCCATGCCGCACCTGAGAGCGTCGGCCCCGGCCTCCATCATCAATATTTCGTCGGTCGCCGGCCTGGCGGCCGCACCGGGGATGGGCGCCTATAACGCCACCAAGGCGGCGGTGTGGATGTATTCCAAGACGATCGCGCTGGAAGAGGCCAAGCTGGGGACCCAGGTGCGCTGCAACTCGATCCATCCCGTCTTCATCAAGACGGCGATCCTGGACCCGTTCATCGCCATGAGTGGCGGCGATGAAGACAAGGCGCACGACCGGTTGATGCGGGGTATCCCGCTGCGCCGCATCGGCGAGCCGAACGACGTGGCCTATGCGGCTCTGTATCTGGCGTCCGACGAATCCAAATTCGTCACAGGCACCGAACTCAAGATCGACGGCGGAATGCTGGCCCAGTAGGCCCTAGTTGGTGAGGATCGTGCCCAGCAGAAGTTGCGCGCCGCGACGGCCGAGGGTCTCGTCGGTGGCGACCTGGAGGTCGCGCGCCAGCCGGTCCGCATTGGGAACCTCCCCCGCGATCATGGCAGCGCCAAAATTTCGAACGACCTGGCTGTAGGCGGCCCTCAGGCGCGGCAGGGACTGAACGGCGACGGCCCGAAAGCCTTCATCGGCGACGTCGATGCCAGCCTCGATCGACAGCACACCGCGGCGCCCGTGCGACCGGACGACCGTCGCGGTCAGTGTGGCCAGCCGTGAATAACGAGGGGCGCCCGAAGAGCTGCTCGGCGCTGAGCCCGCCTTGGCGACGGCCGGCGCGGCGGCCAGGGCCAGGCTGAGGGTCAGGAGATCGCGGCGTTTCATAGCCGCATCAAACCACAGGTGCTTCTAAGGATCGGTTTACGACGCCCCGGCAGGGACCAACTGGATTTCAAACAGGCTTGGCCAATTCTTGCCGGTCACAAAAAGGCGTCGGCCCTCGGCATCCCAAGCGATCCCGTTAAGAACGTCATCCCGCGGATTGGCGCGCTGTTCCACGGGCCAAAGGCCGGTCAAATCAATCACGCCCGCCACCTGCCCCGACTCCGGGTCGATGCGCACGATGAGATCCTGAAGCCAGAGATTGGCCAGGATCTGACCATCGACCCATTCAAGTTCGTTCAGACGCGGCACCGGACGCCCCATAAAGGTCACGGTGATCGATCGGGTCACCGCAAAGGTCCGGGGATCGAGAAAGCGGATCACCGGCGTGCCGTCCGACAAGATCAGCGAATCACCGTCGGTTGTCAGACCCCATCCTTCGCCGGTGTAGGCAAACTCCCCGACCGGGGCGCTGAGATCGTCAGGGTCCCAGATAAAACCCCTCTCATCGCGCCAGGTCAGGCTGTAGAGACGGCCGTTCAGCTCCGTCAGCCCCTCGCCGAACAGGGCCATGTCCAACTCAGTGCGTACCAGAACCGCTCCGTCGTCGAGCCGGACTTCGCGAACCGTCGAAGGGAACCGGCCCGTGCTCTCGAACATCCGCCCATCGACATAGATCAGGCCTTGGGTGAAGGCGTCCGGGTCATGGGGAAAGGTGTTGACCACCTCGAACCCGTCGACGGGCGGCTGGGCGGCGGGTTCAGCCGCCGTCTGCGGTGGCGGTGGAGACGTCTGGGCCAGGACACGACCGCAAGCCACGGCCATCAGGATCGCCGTCATCGCCATGGCAAGCCGGGTCGGACGGATCATCGAGGTCAGGCTCCTGAACGCTCCGCCACCATAGGCCGAAGATCCAGATCGCGAAACAGCGCCGAGTCCTCATCCCCTTCGGGATTCGGCGTGGTCAGCAACTGTCCGCCGACAAAGATCGAATTGGCCCCGGCCAGGAAACACAGGGCCTGAAGCTCGCGGCTCATCCCTTCGCGACCTGCGGACAGCCGCACCACCGAGGCGGGGCAGACCAGCCGCGCCACCGCCACCGTTCGTACGAATTCGATCGGGTCGATCTCGCCTTCGCGGCTCGCCTTTTCGCCGAGCGGAGTCCCCGCTACAGGCACCAGGGCGTTCACAGGCAAGCTGTCGGGGTGCTCCGGCAGGGTGGCCAGGGCGTGCAGCAGACCCGCGCGATCCCGGCGCGTCTCACCCATGCCGACGATGCCGCCGCAGCAGGTCTTCATGCCGGCCTGACGGACGTACTCAAGCGTATCAAGCCGGTCCTGATAGGTACGGGTCGTGACCACCTGGCCGTAGTATTCGGGGCCGGTGTCAAGGTTGTGGTTGTAATAGTCCAGCCCCGCCGCCTTGAGCTCAGCGGCTTGGGCCGGCGTCAGCATCCCCAGCGTCGCGCAGGTCTCGAGCCCGAGCGCCTTCACGCCCGAGATCATGGTTGCCAGTTTCGGCAGGTCGCGGTCCTTCAGTTCGCGCCAGGCCGCACCCATGCAGAAGCGGTCGGCCCCGCCGTCACGGGCGGTCCGCGCCTCGGCGATGACGGCTTCGGCATCCATCAGCTTCGATGCCTTCAGCCCGGTGTCGAAGCCGGCGGACTGGCTGCAATAGCCGCAGTTTTCGGCGCAGCCGCCCGTCTTGATCGACAGCAGCTGCGCCTTCTGGACCGCCGACGGATCGAACCTGTTGCGATGGACCGAGGCGGCTTCAAACACCAGTTCCATGAACGGGCGCTCGAATAGAGCCTCGACCTCGTGGAGGGTCCAATCGTGCCGGACGTCGGCCGGGTCACGGCGCAATGGAAGAGTGCCGTCTGCCATCAGGAATTCACGCCTTCGGCAGCCGCTTCAGCCTCGGCCTCGCGCGCCCGTGCCTCGGCCGCGTCCGCCTCTGCCCGCAGACGCTCGGCCTTGTCACGTTTGGACGCTGAGCGACGGCTCAGCATGTTGAGGGCCTCGACCCCCGCCGAGAAGGCCATGGCGGCATAGATGTAGCCCTTGGGCACGTGGAAGCCGAAGCCGTCGGCGATCAGCACCATGCCGATCATCAATAGGAAGCCCAGGGCCAGCATCACCACGGTCGGGTTCTTGGCGATGAAATTGGCCAGCGGATCGGCCGCCAGCAGCATGACCGTCACCGAGGCGAGAACCGCGATCACCATGATCGGCAGGTGCTCGGTCATGCCGACCGCCGTCAGGATGGAATCGATCGAGAAGACCAGATCCAGCAGGATGATCTGGAAGATCGCCGCTCCGGCGTTGTTGATGACTGCGGACTTGGTGTCCATCACGTCGTGCGTCGGGGTGGGGTCGACCGTGTGGTGGATTTCCTTGGTCGCCTTCCACACCAGGAACAGACCACCCGCGATCAGGATCAGATCCTTCCACGAGAAGGCATGACCGAACAGCTCGAACACCGGCTGGGTCAGGCCGACCAGCCAGGCGATGATCGACAGCAGCGCCAGGCGCATGACCAGAGCCAGGCCGATACCGATGCGGCGGACGCGCTGGCGCTGATCCTCCGGCAGCTTGTTGGACAGGATCGAGATGAAGATCAGATTGTCGATCCCGAGCACCACCTCCATCACCACCAGGGCGATTAAGGCGGCCCAGTTGGCCGGGTCTGCGAAGAGCTGGAGGATGGAGTCCATCATCGGTCCTTGAATTCTGAGGTCTGGCCTAGTTACGGAGGTGCCCGCCTCAAGGCAACGGATTGATGCCGATCCGGTTGCTCCTTTGAAACTTCGGTGCTATCAGGCGCCCGGCTTCGGACGGGGCGGTCCTTCGGGACTGGTCCCGTCTTGTGCTTTTTCAAGCATTTCAAGCCTTTGACGGAGGCGAATCCTCGCTTCCGGCTATGACCCAAACGCTGACCCTGTAGGCAGACCCGAAGTGGCGGACGATTTCAAAGCCAACGAAGTCTCGGAACGCTATGCGCGCGCCCTGTTCGAACTCGCCGATGAGGCCGGTTCGATCGACAAGGTCCGCGGCGATCTCAAGAGCCTGAAGGCCATGCTGGCTGACAGTGCCGACCTGCGCCGGGCCGTGACCTCGCCGGTCTATTCGGCCGAGGACAAGGGCAAGGCCCTGGTCGCCATCGCGGCCAAGTCCAAGTTTGATATGCTGACCGCCAAGTTCCTGGGCCTGCTGACCCAGAACGATCGCGCCGCCGCCCTGCCGGGCGTCATCGCCGGCTATGAGGCCCTGTGGGCTAAAAAGACGGGCGTGGTTGGGGCCGAGGTCGTCTCGGCCCAGCCGCTGTCGGCCGCTCAGCTCAAGACGATCAAATCCGCCCTGCGCACCGCGCTGGGTCAGGACCCTGAACTCGAGGCCCGGGTCGATCCGTCGATCCTCGGCGGCCTCAAGGTCAAGGTGGGCTCGAAACTGTTCGACGCCTCGCTGAAGACCAAACTCGACACCCTGAAATTCGCCCTCAAGAGAGCGTAACGACCATGGATATCCGCGCCGCCGAAATCTCGGCCATCCTCAAGCAACAGATCGCCGGCTTCGGCGACGAGGCAGACGTCTCCGACGTCGGCCAGGTCCTGTCGGTGGGCGACGGCATCGCGCGCGTCCACGGTCTGGATCAGGTCCAGGCCGGTGAGATGGTCTCGTTCCCCAAGGCCGGTGTGAAGGGCATGGCCCTGAACCTGGAGCGTGACAACGTCGGGGTCGTGATCTTCGGCTCGGACGCCCAGATCATGGAAGGCGACGAAGTCCGCCGCCTCGGCGAGATCGTGGACGTGCCCGTCGGCAAGGGCCTGCTGGGTCGCGTCGTCAACCCGCTGGGTGAGCCGATCGACGGCAAGGGTCCGATCAAGGCGACCGAGCGCCGCCGTGTGGACGTCAAGGCCCCCGGCATCATCCCCCGCAAGTCCGTGCACGAGCCGATGCAGACCGGCCTGAAGGCGATCGACACCCTGATCCCGATCGGCCGTGGCCAGCGCGAGCTGATCATTGGTGACCGTCAGGTCGGCAAGACCGCCGTCGCCGTCGACACCATCCTGAACCAGAAGTCGGTCAATCAGACCGACGACGAGAGCGCCAAGCTCTACTGCATCTACGTCGCCGTCGGTCAGAAGCGGTCCACCGTGGCCCAGATCGTCAAGACGCTCGAGGAGTCGGGCGCGATGGACTACACCATCGTCGTCGCCGCCACTGCCTCGGAGCCCGCCCCGCTGCAGTTCCTGGCCCCGTTCGCCGGCTGCGCCATGGGCGAGTGGTTCCGCGACAACGGAATGCACGGCCTGATCATCTATGACGACCTGTCCAAGCAGGCCGTGGCCTACCGTCAGATGTCGCTCTTGCTGCGCCGCCCGCCGGGCCGCGAAGCCTATCCGGGCGACGTCTTCTATCTGCACTCGCGCCTGCTGGAACGCGCCGCCAAGCTGAACGAAGACAACGGCTCCGGTTCGCTGACCGCCCTGCCGGTCATCGAAACCCAGGCCAACGACGTCTCGGCCTACATCCCGACCAATGTGATCTCGATCACCGACGGCCAGATCTTCCTGGAATCCGACCTGTTCTATCAGGGCATCCGGCCGGCCGTGAACGTCGGCATCTCGGTGTCGCGCGTGGGCTCATCGGCCCAGATCAAGGCCATGAAGCAGGTCGCCGGCCCGATTAAGGGCGAACTGGCCCAGTATCGGGAAATGGCCGCCTTCGCCAAGTTCGGCTCGGACCTGGACGCCTCGACCCAGAAGCTGCTGGCCCGTGGCGAGCGTCTGACCGAGCTGCTCAAGCAGCCCCAGTACGCCCCGCTCAAGGTCGAAGAGCAGGTCTGCGTGATCTACGCCGGCACCCGTGGTTACCTCGACGGCATCCCGACCTCGGCGGTCGGTCGCTTCGAGGCCGAGTTCCTGGCCTTGCTGCGCGGCAAGCACGCCAAGCTGCTGGACGCGATCCGCACCAAGAAGGCCCTGGACGACAAGCTCGAAGGCGAGCTGAAGTCGGTCCTGGAATCCTTCACCTCGACCTTCGCGGCCTGATCGGAGACCGGTAGCCCGCCATGGCCAGCCTGAAGGAAATGCGCAATCGGATCGGAAGCGTGAAAGCCACGCAGAAGATCACGAAGGCCATGCAGATGGTCGCCGCCGCCAAGCTGAAGCGGGCGACCGAGCAGGCCGAGAACGCGCGCCCCTACGCCGCGCGTATGAGCGCCGTGATCGCCAATCTGGCGCGCGGCGTCACCGGTGACGGTGCGCCCAGGCTCCTGGCCGGCTCCGGTCAGGACAAGAAGCACCTGATCGTCGTCGCCACCGCCGACAAGGGTCTGGCGGGCGGTTTCAACTCGTCGATCGTGCGGGCCGCGCGTGAACGCATCCAGTTCCTCATCAATGAGGGCAAGGACGTCTCGATCATCGCGGTCGGCCGCAAGGCCAATGACCAGCTGCGCCGTCTGTTCGATGACAAGATCATCGACCGGTACCTGCTCTCGGACCACAAGGTGCTGTCGCTGGCGGCGGCTCAGCCGGTCGCCGACCGCATCCTGGCCGAGTTCGAGGCCGGCAACGCCGACGTCGTGACCCTGTTCTACAGCCGCTTCAAGTCGGTGATCTCGCAGGTTCCGACCGCCAAGCAGTTGATCCCGGCGGTCGTGGACGACGGCTCCGAGCCGGTCGACCTGAACGGTGCGGCCTATGAGTATGAGCCCTCGGAAGAGGCCATTCTCGAGACGCTGCTGCCGCGCAACATCGCCGTCCAGATCCTGGCGGCCCTGTATGAAAACCAGGCCGGCTTCTTCGGTGCCCAGATGAGCGCCATGGATTCCGCCACCCGCAACGCCGGCGACATGATCGCGGCGCTCACCCTTTCCTATAACCGTCAACGCCAGGCGCAGATCACCAAGGAGCTGATCGAGATCATCTCCGGCGCCGAAGCCCTCTGACGACCCGCACGCACGCAAAACGGACCTGAACACCATGGCCACCGCCCCCAAGACCGCCGCCAAGAAGCCCGCCGCCGCCAAGAAGCCGGCTGCGCCCAAGGCCGCTGCCGCCAAGACCGCCGCGCCGAAGAAGGCCGCTCCCGCCAAGGGCGCGACGGGCCGCATCTCGCAGGTCATCGGCGCCGTCGTCGACGTCGAGTTCGACGGCCATCTGCCGGCGATCCTGAACGCTCTGGAAACGACCAACACCGACCAGCGTACCGGCGAAGAGTTCCGCCTGGTTCTGGAAGTCGCCCAGCACCTGGGTGAGAACACCGTGCGCACCATCGCCATGGACACCACCGAGGGCCTGACCCGCGGTCAGCCGGTCACCGACACCGGCTCGTCGATCCAGGCGCCGGTGGGACCGGGCACGCTCGGTCGCATCATGAACGTCGTCGGCGACCCGATCGACGAAGCTGGCCCGATCAAGACGGACATGCACCGTCCGATCCACAAGGAAGCCCCGTCCTTCGAGGAACAGTCGACTTCGGCGGAAATCCTGGTCACCGGCATCAAGGTCGTGGACCTGATGTGCCCCTACACCAAGGGCGGCAAGATCGGCCTGTTCGGCGGCGCCGGCGTCGGCAAGACCGTGACCATGCAGGAGCTGATCAACAACATCGCCAAGGCCTACGGCGGTTACTCCGTGCTGGCCGGCGTGGGTGAGCGCACCCGCGAAGGCAATGACCTGTATCACGAGATGATCGAGTCCAACGTGAACGTGGACCCGGCCAAGAACAACGGCTCGACCGAAGGCTCCAAGTGCGCCCTGGTCTATGGCCAGATGAACGAGCCGCCCGGAGCCCGCGCCCGCGTCGCCCTGACCGGCCTGTCCATCGCGGAATATTTCCGCGACGAGGAAGGCAAGGACGTGCTGCTGTTCGTCGACAATATCTTCCGCTTCACCCAGGCCGGCTCGGAAGTGTCGGCGCTGCTAGGCCGTATCCCGTCGGCGGTGGGCTATCAGCCGACCCTGGCCACCGAGATGGGCAATCTGCAAGAGCGCATCACCTCCACCAAGAAGGGCTCGATCACCTCGGTCCAGGCCATCTACGTTCCGGCCGACGACCTGACCGACCCGGCCCCGGCCGCCTCGTTCGCCCACCTGGACGCCACCACGGTTCTGAGCCGTGATATCGCCGCCCAGGCCATCTTCCCGGCCGTGGACCCGCTGGACTCGACCTCGCGGATCATGGACCCGCTGGTCATCGGTGACGAACACTACGCCGTCGCCCGTCGCGTTCAGGAAATCCTCCAGCAGTACAAGTCGCTGAAGGACATCATCGCGATCCTCGGCATGGACGAGCTGTCGGAAGACGACAAGCTGGTCGTCGCCCGTGCCCGCAAGATCCAGCGCTTCCTGTCGCAGCCCTTCTTCGTGGCCGAGCAGTTCACCAACTCGCCCGGCAAGTTCGTCTCGCTGGAAGACACCATCTCGTCCTTCCGTCGCATCTGCGACGGCGAAGGCGACGCCTATCCGGAAGCGGCCTTCTACATGGTCGGCAACTTCGATGAAGTCGTCGCCAAGGCCGAGAAGATGGCGGCTGAGGCGTAATGGCTGACAAACTCCACTTCTCCCTGGTCGCCCCCGAGCGCGAGGTGTTCGCCGGCGAGGTCGACCAGGTCGATGCGCCGGGCATCGAGGGTGACTTCGGCGTGTTGCCGAACCACGCGCCCTTCATGACGGCCCTGCGAGAAGGCCCGGTCGTGGTCCATTCGGGCGTGAACCGCCGCACCTTCACCGTCAAGGGCGGTTTCGCCGACGTCACGCCCGAGGGCCTGACCATCCTGGCCGAAGAAGCCGCCGAGGCCGGCGAGGCCTAGGGTCCTTCTCCCGGCGGGAGAAGGTTGCCCGAAGGGCCGGATGAGGGGCATCCCTCTCAGGACAGAGCGAAGATCGAGCCTTGTCGTCCAGCGGTGACCCCTCGCCCTTTCGGCCAGCCGGCCGCTTCGCTTGCCGGGCGTCAAGCCCTCTCCCGCCGGGAGAGGGGGCCTGATAGGCTTCAGGCATGGACGCTTCCGCACCCCTTCGCCTCGAAGACTGTATCAATCAGACCTGTCCGTGGTCGGGCCAGCCTGTCTCGGCCGAGGCCCTGACCGCCTATCGCGGCCATGTCGTCGGCTTCTGTAATCCGGGCTGCCGCGACAAATTCCAGGCCGCGACCTGGGCGTTTGATCAGATCCTCGATCAAGAGTGACGGCGCTTTTCTACATCCTGGCGGCCCTGGCCGAGATCGCCGGCTGTTTCGCCTTCTGGGCCTGGCTGAGGCTGGGCAAGTCGGTCTGATGGACGGTCCCGGGCGTGATCGCCCTGATCGTCTTCGCCGTCCTGTTGACCCCGATCCCGACCGATGCCGCCGGCCGGGCCTTCGCCGCCTATGGCGGGGTCTATATCGCCGCCTCCCTGGTCTGGCTGTGGCTGGTCGAGCAGCGCCCGCCGGATCGCTGGGACCTGATCGGTGCCACCCTCTGCCTGACCGGGGCCGCCGTCATCCTGTTCGGGCCGCGCCCGGCTTGATCCCACGCGGCTGCGGCCCGATATCAAGCTCATGCCGACGCTGCCCCCCTATATCCCCGACGGCCTGGACGAGGCCATGATCCGCAAGGTCGTGTTCGGCTTCTACGATCAGGTGCGCGCCGACCCGGATCTGGCCCCCGTGTTCGACGCCCGCATCGCCCCTGACGCCTGGCCAATCCACCTTGAGACCATGTGCGACTTCTGGTCGTCGGTGCTGATGCGAACCGGGCGTTACCATGGCCGCCCCATGCCCAAGCATCTCGCCCTGCCCGAGCTGAACGACGCCCATTTTCACCGCTGGCTCAGCCTGTTTCGCAAGACGGTACGCGATCTCTGCCCGCCGCTCGTGGCCGACCTGTTTCTGGACCGGGCCCTGAACATCGCCCAGGCCTTTCGGCTTCAGATGGCGATCCGCGACGGCCGCGACGCCCTGGCCGTCATTCCTCTGCGCGAAACCGACCTGTTGGGAAGTCAAATATGACTTGGCCCGACCTCCTGGGCGTCGTCGGCGTCCTTCTGATCCTGGTGGCCTACGCCGGAGCCACCAGCGGACGGCTTGACCCGAAAAAGGTGCCCGCCCTGGTCCTGAATCTGATGGGGGCGCTATTGATTCTGCTGTCTCTGGCCTTCGATTTTAATCTATCGGCGGCGCTCATGGAGGCGGCCTGGGCGTTGGTGGCGGTGTTCGGCCTTGCCCGTCTGGCCCTGAGCCGAAACTCGTCGGCTCCGGAGGACCCGATTCCTTAGTCTTTGTTAACCGACGCGGCCCCAGATTCGGGCCGATATGTTCGCCCGTCGTCAGTCCGCCCTTGCCAACTCTGCCGGTACGCCGCCCTCACCGCGCACCCGGCTGAATCCGCGCGCAATTATGGCCTTGTTGAAGAAGCCGCCGGTGGCCGTCGGGGCGGCGGCGCTCTGCTTTGTGGGAGCCGCCAGCCTGCTCGTTCTGGTGATCGGGGACCCTCGCGCCGGCACGCCGACCGGCTTTGCCGAGGTGGAACGTCCGGCCCCCGCGCCGCGCCCCCAGATCAGCGGGGCTGAGGTCTTCGGCATCGATACCCTGGGCGCCTATCGCGACCTGACGGCCCCCGGTGACGTCGACGCCCCCGGGGGAGAGGCCGTCATCACCCTGCCCGGTTCGGCCCAGATCCTGACCGGCCCGGTGGTGCGCCAGGTGCCGGCCGCCCCGCTTCCTGCCGCGCCGATCGCCGGCCTCAGCGAGCCCGGCCCCAATGGCGTTCTGCCGGTGATCGCCCCTGACGGTCGCACGCCCTTCGCCGCCTATGCGCGGCCCTTCGCCCCGGACGGCCGCCCGCGCGTGGCCCTGATCGTGGGTGGCTTGGGTCTGAACGGCCCGGCCACGCGCGCCGCCATCGACGCCCTGCCCGCCGAAGTCACCCTGAGTTTCGTGCCCTATGCGGATGGCCTCCAGGGCTGGATCGACCTGGCGCGTGCCGACGGGCACGAAGTGCTGCTCGAACTACCGATGGAACCCGAGGACTATCCTCAGAACGACACCGGCCCCTACACCCTGCTGGCTGGATCGGACGTGGACGAACTGGATCGACGGCTGAGCTGGCTGCTCGGCCGAGCCTCGGGGTATTTCGGCGTCAGCAACTATTTCGGCGCGGCATTCATCGCTTCGGATTCGGGCATGACGACCTTCATGCAGCGGCTGCGGGCCCGTGGCCTGGCCTTTGTCGACGACGGCCAGGCCCGCAATCGCCAGGGTGCCTATGCGCGCGCCAGCGCCAATCGCGTCGTCGATGAGGCCCAGGACGCCGCCTCCATCCTCGCGGCCCTGAATGCCCTGGAAGCGACCGCCCGTACCAATGGCCAGGCGCTGGGAACCGGCTATGGCTTCCCGATCACAGTCGCCACCGCCGTGCGCTGGACGCAGGGCCTGAATGATCGCGGCATCCAGCTGGCTCCGGCCTCGGCGCTCGCCGCCCGCTCGGGTGTCCGGCGGGCCTCGTGACCTCGTCAGACTCTTTCCCGTCCCATCGGCCCAACGTCGGCGTCGTCCTGTTCAACACCGAGGGCCAGACCTGGATCGGTCGGCGAACCGACGTCGGCCATCGCCGCCGATGGCAATGGCCACAGGGCGGGATCGACGCCGGCGAAGATCTGGAGACGGCGGCGCGCCGCGAGCTGGCTGAGGAGACCGGAATCAGATCAGCCGACTATCTGGCCCGGACCGAAGACTGGATCACCTATGATTTTCCGCCCGCGATCCTCGCGCGAGACAGGCGGCTCGGTCGCAAGGGATGGCTTGGCCAGAAGCAAATCTGGTTTGCCTTCCGCTTTACCGGTACCGATGCCGAGATCAACCTCTACGGCCATGGCGAGCCAGAGTTCGATCAGTGGCGCTGGGAAGCGCTGACCCGCGTGATCGATCTGGCCGCGCCGTTCAAGCGCGAGGTTTACGAGCGGGTCATCGCCGCCTTTGGTGTATTCGCAGAGCCTCAAGGCTGATTGCGCCCTGTCAGATCACGCCGTCGTCACGCAGGGCTGCGATAGCTCCGGGCGACAGGCCCAATGCCTGGCTCAACACCGCCTCCGTATCGGCCCCCAGCGCCGGCGGCGCATGCCGATAGCTCACGGGCGTCCGGGACAGACGAAGGGGGCTGGCCACCGTCTGGATCGCCTGCGCAAGGTCGGATCTTTCCTGATCCACGACCAGACCGCGATGCATCGCCTGGGGTTCGGCAAAGACCCGGTCCACCGTATTGATCGGCCCGCAGGGTACGCCGTGCGACTCCAGCGTCTCGATCCAGGCATCGGTGCCGCTTAGCGTCAGAAAAGGCGCTAGGGCCGTTATCAACGCGGCCCGGTTTTCGACGCGCAGCGCATTGGTCGCAAACCGGGTGTCCTCTCCCAGATCCGGGGCCCCGATGGCCTTGCACAGGCTATTGAACTGACCGTCGTTGCCGACCGCGATGACGACCGCCCCGTCGGCGGTGGCGAACGGCTGATAGGGTGCGAGATTGGGATGGGCGTTGCCCATCCGCGTCGGGGCCTGGCCCGAGACGAAGAAATTCGTCGCCTGATTGGCCAGCATGGCGGCCTGGACGTCAAACAGGGCGATGTCGATGTGCTGGCCTTCGCCGGTGGCGCGCGCGTGCAGCAGGGCCGCCAGAATGGCGTTGGAGGCGTACAGACCCGTGAACAGATCCACGACCGCCACCCCGACCTTCATCGGCTCGGCCCCGGGCGCGCCGTCCGGCTGGCCGGTGATCGACATGAGCCCGCCCATGGCCTGGATCATATAGTCGTAGCCAGCCTTGTCCTTCAGCGGGCCGTCCTGGCCGAAACCGGTGATGGACGCATAGACCAGTCTCGGATTGAGGGCGCTCAGGCGGGTATAATCGAGGCCGTACTTGGTCAGGCCGCCGGTCTTGAAATTCTCCACCACCACATCCGCCTGTTCAGCCATGCGGCGCAGCAGGTCCGCGCCCTCAGGCCTGGCCATGTCGACCGTGATCGAGCGCTTGTTGCGATTGGCGGCGAAGAAATAGGCCGCGTCTCCACGCGCACCGTTCGATTGTGTCGTGAAGGGTGGCCCCCACTGGCGCGTGTCGTCTCCGGCTCCGGGTCGTTCGACCTTGATCACGTCGGCACCGAGATCCGCCAGCACCTGGGTCGCCCACGGTCCGGCCAGCACGCGGGACAGATCAAGCACGGTGACGCCGCTGAGGGGGCCTTGGATCTGGGTCATGCCCTGCCTCTAGCGCGTCAGAGGCGTGAGCGATACGTCAGGCTGGCCTACAGCCCGGGGTCCCAGACCCCCGCGTCCTTCATGCGGCACGCGCGAGCTTCTTCAGCACGCTGGCCCATGGTCCTGGCCGTCGAGCGGATCTCGTCCGAGACTGTGGTCACGAACAGGCCCGGTACCAGGGCGTGGCAGAAGGCGCAGGCCGACAGCCTAAGGAGCTTGAAGCCGAACCGACCCGAGGCCGCCATATGCTCCAGATAGGTCTCCTCGACCTGGCGCGGATGCTCGACAAAAAGACGTTGAAACAGTCCAGACATCGGTACGGATTGGCCCTGGCCGCTAGTGCTTTGCGCCATACTGCCGTATCACGCCCCGAATTCACAGACCAGGCGGCGTTCCGCCTCGAAAACGCAGAGACCTTGCCATGTCGCACGATGGAGCCGCCGCGCCCGCCAAGACCTTCCGCTGGGAGGATCCTTTCGACATGGACGGCCGCCTGACCGACGACGAGGGCATGATCCGTGACGCCGCGCGCGCCTATGCCCGGGAACAACTCCTGCCGCGCATCGTCGAGGCGTTCCGCGACGAGACTTTCAATCGCTCGATCATGACCGAGATGGGCGAGATGGGCTTTCTGGGGGCCATGCTGCCCGAACAGTACGGCGGCTCGGGTGCCAGCCATGTCGCCTATGGTCTGATCGCCCGCGAGATCGAAGCGATCGATTCCGGCTACCGCTCGGCCATGAGCGTCCAGTCGTCGCTGGCCATGTATCCGATCTATGCGTTCGGCTCCGAAGAACAAAAGAGCCGCTTCCTGCCGCGCATGGCTGCCGGCGAGCTGATCGGCTGTTTCGGCCTGACGGAGGCGGACGGCGGGTCCGACCCGGCGTCGATGAAGACGAAGGCGGAGGCGGCTCCCAACGGCTACAAGCTGAACGGGGCCAAATACTGGATCACCAACTCGCCGATCTCGGACCTGGCGGTGGTCTGGGCCAAGCTGGACGGCGTCATCCGTGGCTTCATCGTCGAGCGCGACTTCGACGGCTTCACCACCGACAAGATCGGCGACAAGCTGTCCCTGCGCGCCTCGATCACCGGTGACATCGGCCTGAACGACGTGTTCGTGCCCGAAGAAAACCTGCTGCCGGGCGTCAAGGGCCTGCGGGGGCCGTTTTCGTGCCTGAACAAGGCCCGCTACGGCATCGCCTGGGGCGCGATGGGGGCCGCCGAGTTCTGCCTGCACGCCACTCGCGACTATGTGGCCGACCGCATGTTGTTCGGCCGACCGCTGTCGAGCCGCCAGCTGGTCCAGAAAAAACTGGCGGACATGCAGACCGAGATCTTCCTGGGTCTGGAAGGTGCCTATGCGCTCGGTCGCCTGCTCGATACCGGCGCCTGGGTGCCAGAGGCCATCTCACTGATGAAGCGCAACAATTGTGGCAAGGCTCTGGATATCGCCCGGGTCGCGCGCGACATGCACGGCGGTGCCGGCATCACCGGCGAGATGCACGTCATGCGCCACGCGATGAACCTGGAAACGGTCAACACCTATGAGGGCGCCCACGACGTCCACGCCCTTATCCTGGGTCGGGCCATCACGGGCGAGAGCGCGTTCTAATCAAGAAAAATGGCGAATACCGGTCTTTAACGCCACTGCGGCATTCTGTCGGAATGGCCGGTCCAGTTCATTTCGAAGTCTTTGTCCGCAAAACACCCCAGGCCGCATGGGCGCTGGATTCGGCACTCGAGCACCGCAACCAGGCTCTGCAACTCGCGGATGATCTCCTCGCCGACAAGCAGGCTGTTTCAGTCCGAGTGACCAAGGAAACGCTGAACGTCCAGACCATGGAATTTCAGAGCGTCACCCTCCTGACGAAGGGGGCGCCGGAACCGCCCCGGCGCAAGGTCGGGCGAGACGATCACGGTCCGGTTGCCTGCGCTACACCGCCCGATCTGTACACCTCCCACGCCCGCGAACGGATCGGGCGGGTCCTCGACGACTGGCTCGTCCGCCAGGGCGTGACGCCGTTCGAACTGCTGCACCGGCCGGATCTGATCGAGATGCTGGACGCCTCGGGGATGGCGCTCCAGCACGCCCTGCAGAAGATTGCGGTCCCCGAAAGCCAAACGACGGGCCAACCCGTCCACGACGTCATTCGCCGCTATCAGCGCCTGGTCGACCAGGCCATTGACCGAGTGCTGCGCACCGGTCGCAACGGGGGGTTCGCCGACCTGAGCGTCGAGCCCCTGGCTGACGTGGCCCGGCGAGTCATTAGCAATCCAGACCGGGCCTTTCTGCTGGGCGGTGCGGTCGCTCAGGCCATGGCCAAGGCTCAGGGCTGGCGCGCCAAGTTCGATGTCCTGATGGATCTGACCGACACTGCCCCTGAAGACAGTGAACCGGCAGCCCTGGTCCATGTCGTGATCGAACAGGCCGCGAGTGAGATTCTCAGCCTGCGACGCGCGCGCGCGGAGGTCCTTGGCGGGGGGCTCGACCTCGGGGGCCAACTCGCCACCCTCGTTCGGCTGGCGGTACCGAAAGAGGCGCAACTGGTGGCCAGAGCCGATGCACGGGTTGCGGCGGTCCTTCCGGTCCTGGAAGGCCCGGCCCTGCGCCTGGGCCGCCACATGGCCAATGGACACTATCGATTGCTGGCCGCCGGGCTTTCCCGGCGCGTGTTGGCCGAGCTGATGGGCCCGCGCCGTCTTCGCCCGTCCGATCCGAATGGTGAGATCGACGTCCTGCGCGCCATGGCCATGATCCTGACGGCTGCAGCCGGCAAGTTCCTGACGCTGGAAGAGGCGCAGCTGGCATTTGCCGAACGCTCCAAGACCCTCGTCGCGGCCGATTTCGTCGAGGCTTATGTCGGGTCGGCACCCACACCGCTGGCTGAAGCCGACTTGCTTGTGCGCCTTTGTGAAAACGTCACCGGGGCGGGTGCGAAGCGCAGTGCATCAACCTGGCTCGTCGCCTGCGTCACCGCCCTGCGGTTTGAACGGGCCATCATTGAAAGCGGCCTCGGGGCCGGTGCCCGTCTGATGCAGCTCGCAGAGTTGCAGTCGCGCGTACGGGCCTGCGATCTGGCGGAAGAAGATCAGAACGACGTCTGCGAGGCCCTGTCGCGCATCGGCGATGCGGTCGAATCCCAGGGTAGGGTGTCTGCCCAGATCGCCCGGGCTTCGGCCCCGCTGACCCAGCGGCTCTCTCTGTTGCTGCGCATGGCGATCGGCCAGGCTTGCCCGATCGGGCCGGCTGCCGATCGCGCGCGCGCGGAAGTCCTCAAACTCTTAAAATCACCGGAAACGCGGTCCAGTCTGGCGACCGATCCGGACGCCTTGCCGATACTCAAGCCGTTGATGCGAGCGGCGGGCCTGGCCGCCTGACGCCTATTTGCGCGCGCGCAGTTCGTCGCGGATTTCGATCAGCAAGGCTTCGGTGGGAGTCGGTGCTACCGGGGCCGCCTCGGGATCCGCCGCCTGCTGCCGACGCAGGCTGTTGATCCCCTTCACCACCATGAAGATGACGAAGGCCACGATCAGAAACTGGATGATCGTGTTCAGGAACGCTCCGTATTCAATGAAGACCGTTTCCGCCCCCGGATTGGCCGGGTTCGGCGGCAGGGCGACCTTCAATGCCGTAAAATCCACGCCTCCGATCAGCCAGCCGACCGGCGGCATGATGACCTGATCGACCAGGCTGGTCACGATCTTGCCGAACGCGCCCCCGATGACGACGCCCACAGCGAGGTCGATGACGTTGCCGCGCGCGATGAACTCGCGGAACTCGGAAAATACGCTCATGCGGCCAATGCCCCTCTAATGATCCGCAGGGAGGTTAGTCGGCATTGAGCCTTTCACGCAACTCCTTGCCGCTCTTGAAGAATGGGACAGATTTGGCCGGAACCTGGACGGTTTCGCCGGTTCGAGGATTGCGGCCCTGACGGGCGGGGCGACTGCGCACCGAGAAAGCACCGAAGCCGCGCAGTTCCACACGACCGCCGTCGGCCAGGGCACCGGTCATCTCGTCCAGAATCACCCCGACGATCTTCTCGATATCCTTCTGTGTCAGATGCGGGTTTTCGGCCGCCAGCCGGTCGATGAGTTCAGACTTGATCATTTTATCCCCGGTCGCACGCGACCTCTCCCTCGATCCCCCCGATCAGGTCGCGCACCCTAGCCTTGGCGGTCTCTTGGAAAAAGGGAATTCGAAATAAGCAGCCCACAGAGAAAACCCCGCCCGGCGAACCGGACGGGGTCATGTGTCTCAACCTGACGGCTGGATCAGGCCTTGTCGGCCTTCTCCTTCAGGGCGGCACCCAGAATATCGCCGAGCGAAGCGCCGGAATCCTGCGACCCGTACTGCTCCACGGCTTCCTTCTCGTCCTTCATCTCCAGCGCCTTGATCGACACCGAGATTCGGCGGGTGGCGCGGTCCACGGCGGTGACCAGGGCGTCCACGCGATCGCCGACGGCGAAACGCTCGGGGCGCTGGTCGGCGCGGTCGCGCGACAGGTCCGACTTGCGGATGAAGGCGGTCGCCGGTGCATCGTCATCGCCGAACTTGACCTCGATGCCGCCCGAGGTGACCTCGGTGACCGTGACGGTCACAGTCTGGCCGCGGGTGAAGCTGTCGCCTTCCAGAGGATCGCCGCCCAGCTGCTTGATGCCGAGCGAGACGCGCTCCTTCTCGACGTCGACGTCCAGCACCTTGGCCTTGACCATCTCGCCCTTGCGGTAGCGCTGGATGGCTTCTTCGCCCGGCGCGTTCCAGTCGATGTCCGACAGGTGCACCATGCCGTCGATGTCGTTGTCCAGACCCAGGAACAGGCCGAATTCGGTGGCGTTCTTGACCTCGCCCTCGACGACCGAGCCGACCGGATGCGCATCCAGGAAGGCATCCCACGGATTGGCCTGGGCCTGCTTGAGGCCCAGCGAGATGCGGCGCTTGGAGGCGTCGACGTCCAGCACGATGACGTCCACTTCCTGCGAGGTGGAGACGATCTTGCCCGGATGGACGTTCTTCTTGGTCCAGGACATTTCCGAGACGTGGACCAGGCCCTCGACCCCGGCTTCCAGCTCCACGAAGGCACCGTAATCGGTGATGTTGGTGATGCGGCCCGTCATCTTGGCACCGACCGGATACTTGGCTTCGACGCCGTCCCACGGATCGGTCTGCAGTTGCTTCATGCCCAGCGAGATACGCTGGGTGTCCGGGTTGATCTTGACGATCTGAACCTTGACCGTGTCGCCCACGGCCAGAACCTGCGACGGATGCGAGACGCGCTTCCAGCTCATGTCGGTGACGTGCAGCAGGCCGTCGATACCGCCCAGGTCCACAAAGGCCCCGTAGTCGGTGATGTTCTTGACCACGCCTTCGCGGACTTCGCCCTCGGCCAGCTGGCTGACCAGCTCGGTGCGCTGTTCGGCGCGGGCCTCTTCCAGGATGGCGCGACGCGACACGACGATATTGCCGCGCGGACGGTCCATTTTCAGGATCTGGAACGGCTGCTCCTTGCCCATCAACGGACCGACGTCGCGGACCGGACGGATATCGACCTGCGAACCCGGCAGGAAGGCCGAAGCTCCGCCCAGGTCGACGGTGAAGCCGCCCTTCACGCGGCCGACGATGGTGCCCATGACCGGCTCTTCCGAAGCGAAGACGCCTTCCAGACGGTTCCAGGCTTCTTCACGCTTGGCCTTGTCGCGGCTGATGACCGCCTCACCCATCGCGTTCTCGACGCGCTCCAGATAGACCTCGACGGTGTCGCCGACCTTGGGTGCCGTCGCGCCGTCCATACCGCCGGTGAACTCGCGCAGCGAGATGCGGCCTTCGGTCTTCAGACCGACGTCGACGATCACGAAGTCTTTTTCGACGCCGACGACGAGGCCGTGAACGACCTGGCCTTCGTTGAAGTCGCGGCCGGTCAACTGCTCGTCGAGCAGGGCGGCGAAATCGTCGCGGGTGGGGTTGAGGGTATCAGTCATGTTTGAGGTGGCTCCAGGGGAGAAAGCCGCGCCAGATCGGCACACGGATTCGCCCGTTCGACAGGTTAGGGGTTTGAAAAATCCGGGCGGGGAGACAATCCCGAACGCCTGCGGCCGTCGAGCGGAGGTGCGGTTGATTTAGCCCTAGCGGGCGCGCGCCTCTTCGACGATGCGGCAGGCCGCCTCGAAGGCCGCGTCTATACCCAAGTCGGTCGTGTCCAGCAAGACCGCGTCCACAGCCGCCACCATGGGTGCGGCGTCGCGTCCGGCGTCGCGGGCGTCACGTTCGCGAATGTCTTCGAGAATGGCTTCGAAGGCCACCGCCTCGCCCCGCCCGGCCAACTGCTGCCAGCGACGTCTGGCCCGCACCTCGGGATCGGCCGTGACAAAGATCTTCACCGTAGCGTCGGGCGCAATCACCGTGCCGATGTCGCGCCCGTCCAGCACGGCACCGCCGGCCTGCCGGGCAAAGTCCTTCTGCAGTTTCAACAGGGCGGCGCGCACCGGCGGATGAAAGGCCACCCGACTGGCAGCATCTCCGGCGGTACGGCCGATCAGAGCCGGATCATCGAGGGCGGACAAGGCCAACGACCGCGCCGCCGTCGCGGCCTGGTCGGGATCATCCAGGTCGCCTCCCGAAGCCAGCACCGCCAGCCCCACAGCGCGGTAAAGCAGGCCGGTGTCGAGGTAAGGCAGGCGGTAATGCGCCGCGAGCCTGGCGGCCACGGTGCCCTTGCCGGAGGCAGCCGGCCCATCGACGGCGATGACGAGATCAGGTTTCACGGCTTCGCCTTAGCGGTCCGGGATGCGCATTGCCAAGCGACTATCGTCGACGGCGACCGATCCGGTTCGAAGGTCGCTCAATGATGGCGCGGAACGTGATGATCACCGCCGCCACCAGAACGACGATGTGGGCGATCAGGCTCATGTTGAACCGGAAAGGGTCGTCGGCCATTGACACCATGTCCACGATCCGGCGCCGGGAAAAGGCGATGATCTCGCCGTGCTGCATGGCCCCGCTCAGGCCACGCCACATCAGTCCCCCGACCGCGGTCGAACAGATGGCGGTGATCACTCTCACGGCCCGATCTCCGCCCCAAGCGCACACATGAGCTCGACAAATCCGGGGAAGCTGGTCGCGATCATGGCCGCGTCGTCAATTGTCACCGGATCATTTGCCGCCAATCCCAGTACCAGGTGACTCATGGCGATACGATGATCGTGGCTGGTCTGGACGGTCGCTCCGCCGCACACACGGCCCCCCGTGACGATCAGGCCCTCGGCCTCTTCCTCAACCGCCACGCCACAAGCCTTCAACCCGGCCGCCATCAGGGCGATCCGATCGCTCTCCTTGACCCTCATCTCACCGATGCCGCGCATGACCGTTACCCCCTCCGCATAGGCCGCCGTGGCCGCCAGGATCGGATATTCGTCGATCATCGCCGCCGCACGATCCGGGGGCACCTCGATTCCCCGCAGGCTTGAAGCGCGCGCAGTCACGTCCCCAATGGCCTCGCCGCCGCTGCTGCGCCGGTTCGAGATCGCCAGGTCGGCTCCCATCTCCCGCCAGGTTTCGAACAGTCCGATGCGAAGAGGGTTCAGCATGACCCCTTTGACGGTCACCTCCGAACCCGGCGTGATCAGGGCTGCAGCCAAAGGAAAGGCTGCCGACGAGGGATCGCCCGGCACCGACACCGCCGTTCCCGACAGGCTCTGGCCCCCGCTCAGGCATACGCGCCAGCCAGGCCCCACCTCCTGGACCTCGAGACGGGCCCCGAAGGCGGCGAGCATTCGCTCGGTGTGGTCGCGGCTGCGGGTCGGCTCGGTGACCGAGGTCTCGCCGGCCGCATTCAGCCCCGCCAGCAGGATGGCCGACTTGACCTGAGCCGAGGCGACCGTCTGGGAATATTCAATCGCCGTCAGGGTGCCGCCCCGGACCGTGACCGGCAGCCGGTCCTCGACGCCCGACCAATCGAAGACAGCACCCATCCGCATCAGCGGCCCGGTCACCCGCTTCATCGGCCGACTCCGCAGCGAGGCGTCTCCATCAAACGCGACCGAGATCGGGAAGCCCGCCGTCGCCCCGATCAGAAGGCGGACGCCTGTTCCGGCATTGCCGCAGTCGATCGCGCGCGCCGGGGTCTGGAACCGACCTTGACCGCGGATCGTCCATCGGCCTGGCCCGAGTCGCACGACCTCGGCCCCCAGGTCCTGAATTGCACGCGCCGTGGCCAGGATATCGTCGCCTTCGAGCAGCCCGTCGATCTCGGTGACGCCGCTCGCCAGGGCTCCCAGAATAAGGGCCCGATGCGAGATCGACTTGTCCCCCGGAGCAATGATCGACCCGGTCAGGGCGCGCCCGGGTCGGGCGGTCAGTGTGGGGGCGGAACTCACCCTTTTTGGCTCCAGATCGGCAGGGCGTGGAATTGGCTTTTGACAGCGGCCCAATCCGGTGGCAAGGGAGCCGCCCGAAACGTCCGGGGTTACGACCCCGCCCCATGAACAGCAAGGCTTTGACCGTGGCCAATCCCGAGCTCGGCGCCAAGCAGATCTGTCCGAACTGCCAGGCCAAGTTTTACGATCTGAACCGCCGCCCCGCGCACTGTCCCAAGTGCGACACTGAATTCGAGGCTGAAGAGGCCATCCGCCTGCGTCGCGGCCGCGGCCGCGCCGGCGTGCCCGAGGATGACCAGACCGACGAGGACGAGGACGCCGAGGATCAGGTCAAGACCAAGTCCGACGACGACGAGGACGAAGAAGACGAGCCCGCGACCCCCGAGATCGATGAGGCTGCCAACGAAATCCCCGCCGGCGACGACGACGAAGACGACGACGACGACGGATCGGACAAGGCCTCGCCGGGTATGGGCGATGCTGACGATGACGACGACGTCAGCGATGAAGACGACGATTCCGTGCCCTTCCTCGAGGACGATGAGGACGAGGATTTCGACGACGACATCGACGGCCTGGGCGACGACGAAGACGAGGACTGATCACCGAAATCGGTCCTGTCGAATTTCACCTTCGGCAGGGCTTGATCGGGCGGTCGGCTCCGACTAGGTTCCGCCGCCTTGCGGGAGGCCATCCCGCAAAACCCGAGACGATCGGGGCTATAGCTCAGTTGGTAGAGCGCTTGAATGGCATTCAAGAGGTCAGCGGTTCGACTCCGCTTAGCTCCACCATCGAAGGCCCGGCGGACCCCCGCCGGGCCTTCGGCCTTTCTAGCGTCACCATGTGTCCGACGACCCGAAGTCGGTCACCTCGGCTTGACCGAACACCAAACCCCGCCCACTTAAAGACGAACGCGGTGCTCCAGTCTGGAGGCCGCTCACCACACGGGTCGCTTCCCAAGGAGGGCTCATGTCCCGCACTGTCATGTTCGACAGCCCGTTTCTGCTCGGATTCGAGCAGACCCGGTCACTGATCGACCGGGCCGCCAAGATCGCGGCCGAAGGCTATCCGCCCTACAACGTCGAGGCCGTCGGCGATGACGGCATCCGGATTTCCCTGGCTGTGGCTGGGTTTACTCCTGATCAGCTGTCGGTCACGGTCGAAGGTCGCCAGCTGACGATTTCCGGTCGACGCGAAGGCGAGGGTTCCAACGGCGATGCGGCCTTCCTTCATCGCGGCATCGCGGCGCGGGGCTTTACCCGGGCCTTTGTTCTGGCCGACGGCATGGAGGTTCAGACCGCGACCGTCGAACACGGCCTTCTGCACGTCGATCTGATCCAGCCACCCGCGACCCAGACCGTGCGCCAGATCCCGATTCAGGCCCGATAGCGCCCCAACTTCCGCCCCTTTTTTCTGACAAATCCTGGTTCGCTGAGGATCGTGCGCGGTGGCGCGCGCGTTCAACAGTCACCGGGCCAAGGACCGAACCCATGAAGAACGACATTTCCAGACAGGCCTTCGCCGACCTAGGGGCCCCCAGCCTCGTCTATGTGCGCGCGGTGCGGGCCGACGAAATCGGCCACGAAACGCCCCTGACCCCCATGCCCGGCCTGCAGATCCGTCCCGACCAGATCGTCTATGGCGTCTATGGCCCAAGCGGCGAGCCCCTGGCGGTCATGCTCAACCGCGACGAAGCCTTCGCCGCCGCCCGCGCCTATGAACTGGCGCCGGTGTCAGTTCACTAGCGGCCCGATTCAGCCCTTCAGTTTGCTGATCAACGCCTCGGCCGCAGCCGGATTGCGAACCTTGGCACCTGAGATGAAGTAGGAAAACACATCGCCGCCCTCGGCCCAGCGCCGGGCGCGTGCGGCGACGGCGTCCAGTTCGTCGGAGGTCATGCCGGTGGGCTCACCCTCGCGGCTGGTCATCAGGCGGGCATAGCGGAAGTCCGTTGTGTTCTGGTCGATCCGCGGCCATTCCGGCGCCTCGTCGTCCTCGGCATAGACGATGGCGCATCCGTATTTCGCCGCCAGATCGTAGAAGGCCGAGCAGTCGAAGCTAGGATTGCGAACCTCCAGTGCGTGGCGCAGGCGCATACCGTCCTTCTCGAGGGGCAGGAGCTTGAGAAAGCCTTCAAAGTCTCCAGGATCAAATTTCTTCGTGGCCATGAATTGCCAGTTGATCGGCCCCAGCTTGGGCCCCAACAGCGTCAGGCCCTGATTGAGGAAGATCTCCATCGAGCCGGTCCCGTCGGCCAGGATCTTGCGATTGGTCGTGAACCGGCTGGCCTTGACCGCAAAGACGAAGTCGTCGGGCGTTTCGTCGCGCCACTTCATCCAGGTCTCGGGTTTGAAGCTGGAATAGTAGGTGCCGTTGATCTCGATGGAGGAGAGCCGCCCGGCCATATGGGCCAGTTCCCTCTTCTGGCTCAGCTTGTCGGGGTAGAAGACCCCTCGCCAAGGCTCATAGGTCCAGCCGCCGACGCCGACCCTGATCTGTCCGGCCATGCTTGTCATCTCCTTCATCAGCGGGGGCCTTTGCCTCCGTCACCCGCTTTCAAAATGCCTGATCGGGTAAGCCTCAGGGCCCTGCCTTGCTTCTCTCCGGCGCGACAGGTCGTCAGGCGGCACAATGCAATATCATCGACGAGGCCACGTTCTTTGCGGCGATCACCCTGGCACGAAACGGATCGATGCCAGCATCGCTGCGGTGGCCGGGTCCAGACCGTGCACACCGTCGGTCATGGCGACGATGGAGCGCCGACCGTCGCTGAGGACCATCCACAGACACTCGCCGCCTGCGGCATGAAATCCGCCCCCGGCATCTCCGATGCCGCAGGTCACCGTGGCGGTCATTCCTGTCCAGCCCTGTCCGGAAACGCGTTCGACGGCGACCGGCTCAAAGCGACCGAAGGTGGTCATCCATCGACCACTGGGGTCCGGCTCGAACCCCGCCTGTTCGCGAGCGACCTGTTCAAGGGGGCCGTCGAAAGCCTGAAGGCTGAAGAAGGTCACGGCCTCTGCATCAACCGTCCCGTTCACGGTCAGGCACGGGGCCTCGCTTTGCCAATCCCCGCGACAGTCACCGATGGCGCGATACGGAGCCAGATCCAAGGCAATCCCAAGTTCGGAGGATTGATAGGCCGTCGGCGATGCCGAGCCCACCTGGGCGGGCGCATCGGCCTGGCGGGAGGGCGCCCCATCTGCGGGACGGCAGCCCGTCGCAAACACGACAGCCACCAGCAGCCCCCCCGCGATCAGAAACCTGCGCACCCCGGTCGCTCCTTTATTCAGTGGAACTTCGGACGACTGGTTGCCGGGATCAATAGGCGAAATCCCGGTAAACCCGGCTGACGTCGCCGCCCCAGTCGCCGTGATACAGGTCCAGCAGGCGTTCGGCCGGCGTGACGCCGCTGTCAGCGATGTCTTCCAGTTCGGACAGATAGCCGCGCTCATCGACCATGCCGCCCGAGAATCGCGCCCGGTGTTTGAGTCCCATCTTGGCGATGGCGACGACTTCACGGGCGACGTCGCGCAACGGACGCCCGGCCACCTCGGCCTTCAGGCCCAGGCGCGTCACGTCGCGGCGCAGGCGCTCGTGGTCCTCGATGTCCCAGTCCTTGACCACGTCCCAGGCCGCCGACAGGCAAGGCCCGTCATAGAGAAGTCCCGCCCAAAGGGCCTGGAGGGCGCAGATCCGGCTCCACGGCCCGCCGTCGGCCCCGCGCATCTCCAGATAGGATTTCAGCCGCACCTCCGGGAACAGGGTGGTCAGGTGATCGGCCCAGTCCTTCATCGTCGGATATTCACCGGGAAGCGCAGGAAGACGGCCCTCCAAAAAATCGCGGAAGGACTGACCCGAGGCGTCGATGTAGCGCTCGCCGCGCTTGACGAAATACATCGGTGTATCCAGCGCATAGTCGACATAGCGCTCGAAGCCGAAGCCGTCCTGGAAGACGAAATCCAGCATGCCCGTCCGATCCGGGTCGGTGTCGGTCCAGACATTGGCGCGGGCCGACAGAAAGCCGTTGGGCTTACCTTCGGTGAAGGGGCTGTTGGCAAACAGGGCGGTAGCGACCGGCTGCAAAGCCAGGGAGGTCCGGAATTTCAATACCATGTCCGCCTCGCTCTCGAAGTCGAGGTTGGACTGGATGGTGCAGGTGCGCAGCATCATGTCGAGCCCCAGCGACCCGACCTTGGGCATATAGGCGCGCATGATGTCGTAGCGGCCCTTGGGCATGATCGGAATCTGGTCGCGCCGCCACAAGGGATCGAAGCCCAGGCCCAGACACCCCAGACCCAGCTCGTCGGCCACCGTCTTCACCTCGACCAGATGCCGGCCGGTCTCGTCACAGATGTCGTGCACCGTCTTTAGCGGTGCCCCGGACAGCTCGAACTGGCCGCCGGGTTCCAGGCTGATGGACGAGGTCATGCCCTCGGTATTCTCGCGTTCCAGGGCAATGACGTTCTCGCCCTCGCGCACCGGCCGCCACCCGAACCGCGTCAGGCCATCCAGCATCGCGCGGATACCCGACGGTTCGTCATAGGTCGGCCGGCACAGATCCGACCGCTCGAACATGAATTTCTCGTGCTCGGCTCCGATCCGCCACTGGTCGCGCGGCTTCATGCCCTTGGCCAGGGCTGAGGTCAGCTGGTCGCGCGAAAGCGGTTCGGTCATGTCAGGCCCCTGTTCGCCCGCTAGATGGGCCGTTCCATCGCCCGGCTCAAGAGCGCCAGTCGCCGAGTCTCGCCTGCCAGAGCGTGAGGGCTGCAATCGCCGCTGTGTCTGCCCGCAGGATTCTCGGTCCCAGCCCCACGGGCGTCACGAAATCTAGGCCACGGAGCCGCGCTCGTTCCTCGGGCGAAAAGCCGCCCTCCGGCCCGATCAGGATCGACCAAGGTCGGTCGCCTGGCGGCAAGCCCTCGAGCACCGGGCGCACGTCGCCGCCTTCATCGCAGAACATCAGCCGACGATTACCGGGCCAGTCGTTCAGGATGTGATCGAGCGATTGCGCCGGCGCGACCTCAGGGACATCAAGGCGTCCGGTCTGTTCGGAAGCCTCGGTTGCGATCGCCGACAAGCGGTCGGTGCGGGCATGATCGGACTGGGTGTAGCGGGTGACCGCCAGCCGAATCCGTCGGCAGCCCAGCTCGGTGGCCTTTTCGATGATCGTCTCCAACCGGTTGCGCTTAACCAGCGCGACAATGAGTTCGAGTTCGGGCGTCGTCGATTGCTCGCGCGTCCGCGCCAGCGCGGTGAGCACACAGGACCGCTTGGTCGCCTCAGTAATCGCAACCCGCCACTCGCCATCGCGACCGTTGAAGACGAGCAGTTCGTCGCCCACGCTCTTGCGCATGACGCCGGTCAGGTAGCGCGCCTGATCCGCGCCCAGCTCGATCAGGGTGCCCGCCGACAATGGTTGATCAACATGGAGACGGATCATGCCGTGAAACCTAGCCACAGATCGAAGCGGCGGCTATCCGCCGCCGAGACCTCGCTGAAAGCTTTCCACCAACGATCCGGCGACCAGGTGCCAGCCGTCGACCAGCACGAAGAAGATCAGCTTGAAAGGGAGGGAGACGATCACGGGTGGCAACATCATCATGCCCATCGACATCAGCACCGAGGCGACCACCAGGTCGATCACAAGGAAGGGCACGAACAGAAGAAAGCCGATCTCAAACGCTCGTTTCAGCTCCGAGATCATGAAGGCGGGCGTCACCACTCTCAGCGGCAGGTCCTCAGCCGTCGTGCCCGCCTCGACATTGGACATCCGGGTGAACAGGGACAGGTCTGATTCGCTCACCTGCCCGAGCATGAAGACCTTGACTGGCTCTGAGGCGAGGTCGAAAGCCTGGGGCAGTTCCATCTGCTGATCCAGCAGCGGGCGGATGCCGGAATCGTAGGCCGCTGTCCAGGTCGGGGCCATGACGATCGCCGACAGAAACAACGCTAGAGACACCAGAACGGCGTTTGGCGGCGACTGCTGCATGCCCAACGCCGTCCGCAACAGACTCAGCACCACCACGATACGAACGAAGCTGGTGGTCATGATGACGATGGAGGGGGCCAATGACAGCACCGTCATCAGGCCGATCAATTGCACGACCCGCTCGGTCAGGCCGGCACCCGTGCCCAGGTCAATATTGATGGACGAGCCCTGACCGGCCTGGGTTACGAGATCCTGCGCCAGGGCGGCAACCGGCCAGGCGAGGCAAAGCAGGGTGGCGATCAGCGAGAGCCGCGCCGCCCGCGTCAGCTCTTCGCGCGTTGGAACCACGAACCATCGCGCCATGCTTCAGACCTCCGGGTCCATTGCAGCGCGGGGAGGAACCCGCCGCAGGGTCGTCGGCCCGGTCAACTCCTTTCCTTCGCCGAGCAGCAGCAGCCGTTCCTCGTCGTCGATCTGAACCAGGACCAGTCGTCGCGCCGGGTCGAGCACCAGGGTTTCCGTCACCTTCAGGCGGCGCTCGCCTCGGTCAGCCTGCAGCTTTTCCAGCCACTGCGGAGCGTAGCGGCGCAGTCCCACCGCCACCAGCCCGATCAGGCCCAGGGTGATGGCAAGGCTGAAGACGGCCCAGGCGAAGTTGAGAAAATTCATGTAGCGAACAGCCCTGACACCCTCCGCAGAGAGCCGGTCCAATCTCGACCAACATGGTTAACAGCGCCTTTCCGAAAGGTCTCGTTAACCATGCCGGCGGCATTTTATGCCCGGTATGATGAGGAGGCCCACCATGGGCGTCGACGACATCCCACTGTTTTCGAACCTTCGCGGTCGGCTGGGTTGGCTGGCCGAGCGCCAGCGCGTCGTCGCCGAAAACGTGGCCAATGCCGACACCCCCGGCTATGCCGCGCGTGACCTGACCCTGCCGCGCGACTTCTCTGAGGCCCTCAGCTCTGCGCGGGGTGTGGAGTTGGCGCGAACCTCTGCGACACATCTGCCGTCGCCGTCAGGTTCGCCCAGTCGCTTCGTCGTCGAGGCATCTCCGGATTCCGAAACGACGCCGGACGGAAACTCGGTCGTCGTCGAGGAGCAGATGCTTCGCCTGGCCGAAAGCCGCATGGAATACGATGCCGCTATCGGCTTCTATCAGAAATCGTTGAACATGTTGCGGCTTGCTTCCCGCAAGCCGAATGGATGAGCCGGGAGTTCTAGATCATGCCTGAACCCGTCGCACCGCGAAATTCAACCATGGCTGTCGCAGCTTCGGCCCTGCGCGCCCAGCAGTCCCGAATGCGGGTCATCGCGGAAAACATCGCCAACGCCGAATCGACCGCCCCGGTGGAGGGCGGTGATCCTTACCGTCGACAGGTCCCCGTGTTCCAGACCCGCGAGATCGACGGGGCCACGGGCGTGGCGCTGGCCCGTGTCCGCCAGGACCAAGGCGATTTCCGGCTGGACTACGAGCCCGGCCATCCGGCCGCCGATGCGGAGGGCTATGTCCGCCGTCCCAACGTCGATACGCTTGTCGAGGCGATGGACATGCGCGAGGCCCAGCGCGCCTACGAGGCCAATCTCAACGTCATCGAGACGGCGCGCGCGATGGAGCAACGCACCCTCGACCTGCTGAAGCGATAGGAGCCGCTAGGACATGGACGCCCTGACCGCGATCCGCGCCTATTCCGCCGCCCAGGGCACATCTGCCCCCAGCTCGGGGCCGGCTGAAGCCGCCGCCCCGGGATTCGACGACATGCTGGCGGGTTTCATCGGCCAGGCCGCAGACGCCACACGGACAGCGGAAACCCAGATCGCCGCCCATTCGGCCGGCCAGACGGACCTGGTCAATGTGGTTACGGCCATCGCCTCGGCTGAGGCCTCGCTGGAAACGGTCGTCGCTGTGCGAGACCAGGTGATCTCCGCCTATCAGGAGATCATGAGAATGCCGATCTAACCGCCCGACAGATGAGCGGGGGCCCGGTCCCTCAGCCACTGGGAATACACCCATTTCTCGCCCGCCGTCGGAGGCAAGCCGGCATGCCGGGTCGCCAGATCGACCCGCCCGTTCGGCTTGATGTTGGACCAATACAGGGCGTCGCCCGTTTCAGCCCTGTGCCTGAGCCCGATGGCCTCAAGCTCGGTCTCACCGCCTTCGAAGTCCTGATTGAGGTAGGTGAGGAACGTCACGACACGTTGTCCATCCTCCGCCAAGTTTGCGGCATAGCCCGACACATCGGGATCCAGCCAGTCGTAGTGAGGGGTGAAGGATTGGCCGACGGCATAGTGCAGGACATGGACCGGCTCCATGCCCAGAGTCGGGTGGCCCGTGGTCCGGGCGATCCGTTCGCGCACGAGGATCATCACCAGATCGCAATCCAGAACGTCGAAACTGGTGGCGCTGTTGGAACGCGTACGCCGCACGACCGCCTGTCCCGTCTGCGGGTCCGACACAGGTGCCCGTTCCATGTAGGGATCGGCCCGGTCCCGATACCAGTCGCAGACCGCTTTGGGCACAAATCCGGCAATCGTCAGAACATGAGGCGCCTTCGAGACTTCAAGCGGCGGCGGTGCGATCAGCCAGGTTTCGAGATTAACTTCGGGGCCCAGGAAGCGTTGCGTCTCTTGAGCCAGGCCATGTCCGTTTGCCGCTGCCTGGTCCAGTCGCCGAAACGCTTCTGGCCAGTCCTGCTCCCGGCCCAGGCCCGTCGCCGACATGAGCGCCAGATGGTGGGCCGCCTCACCGTCACCGGCGTCCGCCTCGGTCACCAGGACCGATGGCGTGTGATCCCGGCTGAGTTGATCGTCAGGTCTCATCCGCCCCGGGCCAGCCTGAGGAACTCTTCACGGGTCCGCGGGTCGTCACGCACGACCCCCAGCAGGCAGCTGGTTGTCAGGGAGGCTCCGGGAACTTCGACTCCCCGCAGGGTCATGCAGGAATGTTCGGCCTCAATCACCACGCCGACGCCTTGCGGCTCGAGAACATCTTGAATCGCCCGGGCGATTTCCGCGGTCATCTTTTCCTGAATCTGGAGCCGCCGACCGAAGCCCTTGACCACCCGCGCCAGCTTGGAAATACCGACGACGCGGTTGGTCGGCAGGTAGCCGACATGGGCCTTGCCGACGACAGGCAGCATGTGATGCTCGCAGAAGCTGACGAAGCGAATGTCACGAAGGACCACCAGTTCGTCGTAGCCCGCCACCTCCTCGAAAGTCCGCTCCAGATAGGCACGCGGGCATTCGTCGTAGCCGGCGAACAGTTCGCGATAGGACCGAGCGACCCGCGCCGGTGTGTCGATGAGGCCCTCGCGGGCCGGGTCGTCCCCGGCCCACTGGATCAGGGTGCGGACGGCCTCCTCGGCCTCGGCTTGGGAAATCGGTCGGTCGGTCATGTACCCATCCTAGTCCTGCGCGAGAGCAGCGGCGAGGGCGGCTCGAGCCTCGGCGGCATCCTGATCAATGCGCACCTTGAGAGCCTCCAGGCCGTCGAACTTCAACTCGGGCCGGATCCAGGCGACCAGCTCCGTTTCGATGACCTGGCCGTAGATGTCGTCGTTGAAGTCGAACAGCCAGACTTCCAATAACGGCTCCTCGGTCTGAAACATCGGCCGCACGCCCAGATTGGCCACCCCGTCGACGGTGCGGCCGTCCGGAAGACGCGTACGGGTCGCGTAGACGCCATAGGCCGGACGGACATAGTCGCCGAGCTGCACATTTGCGGTCGGCACTCCGATCGTGCGCCCCCGCTTGTCGCCATGCACCACGACGCCTTCGATCGCGAAAGGTCGGCCCAGAATGGCGGTCGCCTGATGCGGGCGCGCGCCCATGAGGGCTTCCCGAATGGCAGAGGACGACAACTTGGCCCCAGCCGGCGTCGTCATCTCTGGCGTGCAGGAGACGGAGAATCCCAGATCGCCGCCGTAGACGCCCAGCGCATCGGGCGAGCCTGACCGGCCCTTGCCGAACGTCACATCGAAGCCGGCAGCGACATGGACGACACCCAGGCCCTCGGCAAGGACCTCCCGGGCAAACTGGGCGTCCGTCAGATCCGCCATCTCGGCATCGAACGGCAGGAGGTAGAGCCTGTCGATCCCCACGTCATCCAGCGCCCGAGCCAGCTGGCCGGTCGTCATCAGGCGGAATGATTCGGCGTCGGCCTGGAAATAGCGGCGGGGGTGGGGTTCGAAGCTGATGACGCCCGAGGCGACGTTCAGGCGGCGGCCCGCGTCGCGCGCCGCCTCTAGCACGGCCCTGTGGCCCCGGTGAACGCCGTCGAAATTGCCCAGCGCCACCGCGGCCCCGCGCTGGGCCGGGGCCAGGCCTCGCCAATCCTGGATGACCTCGATCGCCACCTAGGACCGCCGCCGGCGCCGCGGAACGCGGATGGTCGCCTCTCCTTCCAGGACGGCTTCGCCGTCCACCAGACATTCGGTCTTCAGGATGACGCGCGCGGAAGGATCGATCGACTGCACCGTCACCCGCGCCGTCACCAGGTCGCCGATGCGCACGGGTTTGTGAAAGTTCAGCGTCTGCCCCAGATAAATGGCCCCCGGTCCCGGCAGCATCGTCCCGACCACCGCAGATACGAAAGACGCAGACAGCAGGCCGTGCGCGACCCGACCACGATAAGGGCTGGCCTGTGCATAGGCCTCATCGACGTGCAAGGGATTGAAATCGCCGGACGCCTCGGCGAAGGCCATGATCCGCTCAGGGGTGATCGACACCTGAAGCTCCGCCGACATTCCGACCGAAAGGTCCTCCAAGATGTAACCGCCTTCGGGGATCGGGGGGGCGTTCACCAGTTCAGCTCCTTGAGAACATATCGGGCCTGCGCTCCGGACTGGGTCAGAAGCGCCTCGGCCTTCTTCGGGTCAAGCCGGCCGGCGTCATTCATCAGGTCGTCGCCGTGAATTCCACCCGCAACGAACAGGCAGTCCAGCCCCTGGCGGTTCGCCCCCAGCACATCGGTCGGCAGACCATCGCCGATGGCCAGCACCCGGCTTTTGTCCGGGGTCCGGCCAAGGCAGGTCGCAGCCTCCTTCAGGGCCAGGTCGTAGATGGCGGAATAGGGCTTTCCTGCCATGACCACCGGACCTCCAAGGGCCGCATAGACATCGGCCAGGGCCCCCGCGCACCAGATCAGGTCCCGGCCACGATGAACCACCTTGTCGGGATTGGCGCAGACCATTTCCAGCCCACGCCGGGCGCAGTCGGCGAAGCTCTCGCGATAGTCCTCCGGCTGGTCGGTCTCGTCGTCGAAAAGTCCGGTGCACGAGATGAAGGCCGCCTCCGACAGATCGTCCGTCAGCTCAACCCCTGTCCCCTCGTAGATGCCGGCGTCACGCTCCGGCCCGACACGCCAGGCCGGACCCGGTGCCCGTTTGGCCAGCTCAGCGCGCGTCGCGTCCCCCGAGGTCACCACCGCCGACCAGGCCGCGCGATCCACGGCGATATCATCGAGTTGGCCAATGAAGCTGGTCCGAGGGCGCGGCGAGTTTGAAATCAGCACCACCGATCCACCCTGGTCGACGAAACGCCGCAGCGCCTGGACGGATGCGCCGAAGGGGACTTTGCCGTCATGCACAACGCCCCAGACGTCACACAGGACGACGTCGTAGTGTTCTGCGATTTCGGACAGGCCGGTCAGGGTCTGGGGTGCGGGCATGGCCCGTCTCTAGCCGGGGCCGGGGCTCACCGGCCACCCCAAAAATCAGTCCATCGCCCCTTCCCGGCGGAGCAGTTCCTTCTTGCGCGCCGTGCCCCAGGCATAGCCGGTGAGGGAGCCGTCGGCTCCGACCACACGATGACACGGCACGACGACGCCGACCGGATTGGCTCCGCAGGCCGCACCGACCGCCCGCGCGGCACCCGGCTTGCCAATGGCCGACGCCAACTCGCCATAGGTCCGGGTCTCCCCGGCCGGAATGGTCCGCAGCACCTGCCAGACCTTTTGCTGAAAAGCCGTACCACGGACATCGAGGGGCAGATCCCGGCCCGGATCCTTCGGATCGTCGATCAGAGCGATCACCCGACGCAAACGCGCGTTCAGATCCGGGTCGTCAGCCGTGACCTCGGCCTGGGCAAACCTCAGCCTGAAACGCGCCAGCATGGCCTGCGGGTCGTCACCCAGTTCGATCGACGAAATCCCCTTTTCGGTCATCGCTACCAGGACCTCGCCCAGAGAACAGGGGGCAACGGTGACACGAAGACGCTCTCCTGCCCCTCCCTTGCGCCAGGCGGAAGGGGTCATGCCGAACCGCTTGTCGGCCGCGTCGTAGAAGCGACTGGGAGCGCCGAAGCCTGAATCGTAGACCGTTTGGGTGACACCTTGGCCTTCTGACAGCGCCGTCTTGGCCCGACGATCGCGAATCTGGGCGGCATAGGCCGCCGGGGTCACCCCTGTCCGCGCCTTGAACAGCCGGTGCAGATGATGGGGCGACAGACCTGCGGAACGGGCCAGCTGGACCAGGGTCGGGGCAGTTTCGGCGGATTCGATCTGACGACAGGCGACCGCCACGACTTCGGCACCGGGACGTGCTGCATCGGGGCGACAACGCAGACAGGCTCGAAACCCACCGGCACGTGCTGCGGCCGTCGTGTCAAAAAACTGGAGATTCTCCCGGCGGGGCGTACGGGCCGGACATCCGGCACGGCAATAGATGCCGGTCGTCTTGACCCCGACGACGAAGGTGTCCCGCTGGCTCGCGTCCCGGCGAACCAGGGCGTCGTACCAGGTGTCTTCGGACGAGGACGGTTTCATCGCGGCAAGCATAGTCATCTGCTCCTGAAAGTCAGGGGGTCGGATCGCACATTGGAGGTGCGCGCGCTTCCCGGTGCTTGCCTTCAATGTGGCGGGCTTAACGGTTCCTCATCGCATCCTCCCTAGGATGGAGGCCTAATCCCCGTCTTTCGGATGGTCGCCGTGACGCCTGAGAATCTGAAACCCCTGACCTCCATGCGATTCCTGGCGGCCTTCTGGGTGGTCATGTTCCACTACTGGCCCAAGCTCGACCTCGGGGCCGCGACAGGCTGGACGCCCGGACTGGTCTCTCAGGGCTATCTGGGTGTGGAGCTGTTCTTCGTCCTCTCCGGCTTCATCCTATGTCATGTCTATCTGGAGGCTGCGGGGACGGGTGGCTTCAAGTACGGAAGCTTTTTGTGGGCCAGGCTGGCGCGGGTCTACCCCTTGCACCTGGCGACCTTGATCGGCGTGGGTCTGCTCGGTGGAGTGGCAATAGTTGCCGGTATTTCAATAGACCGTAGCATCCTGTCATGGGCATCCCTGCCGGCGAACCTGACGCTGACGCAGGCGTGGGGACTGGCCCCCGAGGCCGCCTGGAATCATCCGTCCTGGTCGATCTCGGCGGAGTGGTTCGCCTACCTCTGCTTCCCGGTATTCGCCTGGGTCGCCTGGCGGCTTCGAGAGCGACCGGGTCTGGCCCTGACCCTGGCAACGGTCGGACTTATGGCGACCTATGCCGTGTTCGAGGCTTTGGCCGGTTTCCCCCTGACCCAGGCGACCATCCATTGGGGAGCCCTGCGGATCGTGCCCTGCTTCGCCTTTGGGTGTGCCGCCTATCTGGCCTGGCGCGCCGGAGGATTGAACCGGCCCGGATTGATGGCGCTCGTAGCGACGGCGCTGATCGTAGTTTGTGCTTCGCTACAAATCTGGGACGGCGTCACCGTCGCCTTGTTCGGGGTGCTGATCCTGGCCCTTGCAGGATTGACCGGCAGGGGAGGGGTGCTCGAATCGCGGGCTGGCGTCTGGCTCGGCGAGGTCAGCTATGCCGTCTATATGGTTTGCGTGCCCTGGAAGCTGCTGGCCATCAACGCCCTGGCCCGGCTTAACGGCGGCTCGGAACACCTGCCCTGGTGGATGTGGATCCCCGTCGTACTGGCGATCGTGCCCCTGGCTGGCCTTGCCCACCACCTGATCGAGCGGCCCGCGCGCTCGGCCATGCGCCGCTGGGCCGAGCAGCGCGCGTCGAAAGGTCGCAGGCAAATTCAGCCTGCGGCGACCTGACGCGCTCCCGATCTTAAGACCCAGCCGCTAGAGCTAGGCTTGGGAATAAACGACGTCGGGGTCTTCCATGTTCAAACGCCTGGGTGCCGCACTGGTTGCGGCGGTGATCTCGCTCAGCGTTCTGATCCCGGCGACCGGAGCGCTGGCCAGCGAGCCCTACTACCAGTGCGTTCGGTTCGCTCGGGAGTTCTCCGGCATCCAGATTTTCGGCGACGCCTGGACCTGGTGGGCCTCCGCCCAGCGTCAGGGGCTGCGCACCGGTCGTGCCCCGGAAGTCGGGGCCGTTCTGGTCTTTCAACCCCACGGAGCCTCGACGCGCGGCCACGTCGCCGTCGTCAGCCAGGTCCTGACCGAGCGGGTCATGCGGATCAGCCATGCCAATTGGGGCGGGTCGCGCGGCCGTATCGAACGTGACGTCACGGTCGTCGACGTGTCCGCCGACAACGACTGGAGCCAGGTTCGCGTGTGGCACAATCCGTCCAACGACCTGGGCGTCAGCGTCTATCCGACGTACGGCTTCATCTATCAGAGCGACCCCGCCCAGATGCAGCGTATCGGATCGCAAGCCGAGGGCATGCAGGCCTCGGCCTATCAGACGGCGTCCCTGCCGGCCGCATCCGGCCAACCTTGAGCCTTGGGCGCTTTACAAATCGGCGCGACTGATATCGGGTCTTGACCCTGTCGAGGGGGAGCCATGATCCGACTGTTCAAGGCCTGTGAGCCCTCACCCCAGATCGTCCAGGATCCGCCATTCGGCTGGACGCTGCCCGCCGACGTGGTCTGGATCGACCTGCTCAAGCCCAGTCGTCAGGAAGAGCTGGTCATCGAGGCCTGCCTCGGCTTTCAGGTGCCGACGCCTGAGGACATGGCCGAGATTGAGGCCACCAGCCGCCTGTATCGGCGAAACGAGGCCCTGTTCATCACGGTGGACCTCCTGCACCACACAGACGCGCTGCTACCCGAGACGGGGCCGGTCACCTTCATCCTTTCGCACCAACCTCTGGTCACGGTGCGCTACTCCGAGCCGCGCGCCTTCACCCTCGTCAGCGACCGGTTCGACCGCGAGCCGGATCTGTGCGCGGGCCCCTTCCGGGTACTCGTGCACCTGCTCGACGCCGTCATTGACCGGATGGCCGATGTGCTCGAGCGGATCTCATCCGAAGTCGAACACGTTTCCGACGACATTTTCGTCGATCCCGGACGCACCCGATATGCCGAGGCGATCAAGCGACTGGGCGCGGCCCAGCATGCTTCGGCCCGCATTGCCAACAGCCTGGCCGGCATCGATCGCGCCCTGACGTTCATCCTTCTCGAAGACGAACTGGACAGCCGCCCCGAAGCCCGCGGCCACCTGCTCTCGATGTCACGCGACATCCAGTCGCTCCAGGCGCACATCGGGATGATTGCCCAGTCGGTCGAGTTTCAGCTGAACGCCGCGCTCGGCCTGATCAACATTGAACAGTCCGGCATCATCAAGATCTTCTCGGTTGCGGCGGTCGCCTTCATGCCGCCGACCCTGATCGCCTCGATCTACGGAATGAATTTTCATCATATGCCGGAGCTGGGACAGATGTGGGGCTATCCGGCCGCGCTGGTGGCCATGGTCATCTCCGCCGTCCTGCCGTTGTGGTACTTCAAGAAAAAGGGCTGGCTCTAGGGTTCGAGGGCCTGCGCCAAGGCGGACCGGGCCGGATTGGGCTGCAGCATCGGGAAAAAATGGGTGGCTCCCGGCAGGGTCTCGACGGTCAGCTGCGGATAGCGCCGGGCGTCGTCCGAGCTCACCGCACAGGTCGAGCCCTGGTCGGCCTTCAGAATGCGAACCGGGCAGGTCACCTTGTCGAATGCGCCCCAGGCGTCATTGGCCTGGGCGGAAAAGTTGGACGATTCCCACTCGGGTAGACACGCCAGTTCCACCTCCCCATCCGGCGTGGGCCGGAAACCATCCTCGACATAGTCGGTCAGAACCTGCTCGGGCCAGCCTTTGAACGAACCTCGGCCGCGGTAGGACGCGATGGCCGCTGCGCGATCCGGAAACCGGCGTCGGCGGCGCAGGGCGGCGACCGCCCAAGGATGGCGGCGCGCCAGCCGCCAACCGCCCGGCAGACGCATGGCCGCTGCGGCGGGCCGCGCGAGGATCACCGGATCGAGCATCACCAGGCCCCGAACGCGCCCAGGCCTTTCGGCCGCCGCCAGCAGGGCGAGGGTCGCTCCCATCGAATGGCCCGCCAGGACCGGCGGCGGTCCGTCCCTGTCTAGCAGGGCCATCAGGTCGCCCCGCATGTCGTTCCAGTTCGCCCGGTTCTCAGGCCAAATCGGAAGCCGCGTCTGGCCGTGCCCCCGCAGATCCGGGGCGATGATGCGCCACGTTTCGCCGAGCGGCTCCAGAAGCGTTCGGTAGGTGGCGCCGTTGAAGCCATTGGCATGGACGAAAATCAGGTCGACCGACCGCGAAGGGTCTCCCCAACTCCGCTCGGCCAGATCGATTGCGGTCATTAGCCCGCTCAGGCCGGGGCCATGTCCGCGAACTGGCCGCCGTCGCGGTAGCGCCAAAGATAGGTCGGCGCGATGGCCTCGATTCCCGTCGCCGTGATGCCGAGATCGGCCAGGCCGGCGGCCGACGGGCTGACGACGTTGTCCGTTCTCATCAGGGTCACCTGATCCCGCGTCAACGGCGGGGCCAGACCCACCCAGCTCAGGGGCTCCATCATCAGACCCAACGCCCCCGCCGCCGACCAAGGCATCGGGACCAGCGCCCGGTCCCGTCGCGTCTCCGTGTTCACCAACTCGAGGATCTGACGAAGGGTCAGAATCTCGGGACCACCCAGGTCAAACGTCTTTCCCGCGAGCGACGGATCGCTCAGGCCGCGCGTCACCGCCTCAGCCACATCGCCGACATAGACCGGTTGGAACCGCGTGCCGCCGCCGCCCGGCATCGGCAGGGCCGGCGACATCGCTGCCAGCGCGCCGAATCGGTTCAGCAGATCGTCGTCACGTCCAAATACGACCGACGGGCGGATCACCGTGGTGGATTTCAGCGCCTTGCGGGCGCGCGCCTCGCCATCTGCCTTGGTGCGGGCATAGCGCGACCGGGCGTCCGGGTCAGCGCCGATGGCTGAAATATGGACCAGCCGATCGATCCCGCGCTTCACGCAGGCGCTGGCAATGGTTTCGGGAGCCGTCGCGTGCAGGTCCTTGAACGACTGCCACGGGCTTTCATGGAGCACGCCGACCAGATTGACCGCAGCGGTCGCGTGTTCGAGCGCCGCCGCGACCTGGGCTGGATTGCGGACGTCGCAGGCTACCCGTTGAAGCTGGCCGACACGGCCCTGGGTCTGGCTTTCGAAGGCGAGATTGGGATTCCGCACGGCAATCCGCACCCGGTAGCCGTCACGCAACAGGGCGCGCACCACCTGGGACCCCAGGAAGCCGGAACCGCCGAAGACCGTGACCAGGGAATCAGAGCGCGTCATGGCCAAAAATCTCTCGCCTTTAGGAAGTCGCGGTGGGGATAGCCGAGCCGCTCGCGAACAGCAATGTCGAGAAAGCGATCAGACCCGTTGACCCGCCCAGGCTGCTGCCCTATGTGTCCGCGCCTTCGACCCCTCGGGGTCGGGCCCAGGTGGCGGAATTGGTAGACGCGCTGGCTTCAGGTGCCAGTGGCCGAAAGGTCGTGGAGGTTCGAGTCCTCTCCTGGGCACCAAGTTTTCAAGCGAAAGCTTCCGAATCGGCGTCGGTCCTTTGGACCGGCGCCGTTCGCGTATATGGTCCCCAGGCAATTCAACGGACAGAACGATCTTGGCCACGCACCTCCATCATGGCGACCTGCCCGACGGTCTGGATCTGGGGCCGGTCGTCGCCGTCGATTCCGAGACCATGGGCCTGCGTTACCGCCGCGATCCGCTGTGCGTGGTGCAGTTGTCGTCAGGCGATGGCGACGCCCATGTCGTTCAACTGAACCGACCGGCCTATGACTGCCCCAACCTCAAGCGCCTGCTGACCGACCCGAGCGTCCTGAAACTGTTCCACTATGCGCGCTTCGACGTGGCCATGTTCCAGCTCTACCTAGAGGTTCAGACTTGGCCGATCTATTGCACCAAGATCGCCTCCAAGCTGGCCCGGACCTACACCGACCGGCACGGCCTGAAGGATGTGGTACGCGAGCTGGCCGGAGTTGAGTTGTCCAAGGCCCAACAGAGCTCGGACTGGGGGGCGGCCGGCCTGTCCAAGGACCAGCTCAGCTACGCCGCCTCGGATGTCCTGTACCTGCACCGTGTTCGCGAGCGGCTGGACGACATGCTGGCCCGTGAAGGCCGCATGGACCTGGCCAGGGCCTGTTTTGATTTCCTGCCCACGCGCGCGGCCCTCGATCTGGCAGGATGGGAGGAGATGGACATCTTCGCCCACGCATGACCGACGCCCCCACCCCCGCCCCTTCCCTGCTTGAGCAGACGCCGCCCAGCCTGACGACGGTGCGCCGCGAAGACGCCCGGCGTGTCGTCGAGGCGATGGATGCGTGGCGCCGACGCTCGCGGATGATTCACTTTTTCCGGCGAGCCCTGCCTGTCACTCTGGCCGTCATGGTGCTGGGCACCGTGGGCTGGGTCGTGGCCCGCACGGTTCTGGCGGACATGGCCGACCAGGCCGCCCAGAGATCCGAAGTGCACATGACCAATCCGCGCTTCTACGGCCAGGACGGGCGCGGTCAGTCTTTCGTCCTCGGCGCGGCCGTCGCCGTCCAGGACCGGCGTCAGGTTCATCTGGTGCGGCTGACACGCCCGACGCTCAGACTCAACGCCACCGGCGAGCGCCCGACCGAGGTGTCGGCCCTGAATGGCGTTTATGACGAACGCGGTCAGAGAGTCTGGCTGTCGGGGGATGTGACCGTCGTGGATGGCAGCACCGGGTTTCGTTTTGAAACCGGAGAAACCTTGATCAATGTTGAGACCGGACTAATTTCCGGTCAGGCCGCCGTCCACGGTCGCGGGCCTCTTGGAACCGTCAACGCTTCGTCCTATGCGATATATGATCAGGGCGACCGGATCGTTTTCGAAGGCGATGGCGACCGCAAGGTGACGGGCGTCGTCAATATGGCCGACTGAGCAGGAAGACCACTATGAAGCCGATCATTCGAAGTGTTGCCGTCGCGGCCCTAACCGCCACCGCAATCCTGGCGGCACCGGCCAGCGCCCAGATTGCGCCGGGCGGTGGCCCGGTCGCCTATGGGGCGGACCGTTCGGAGTATATCGACAGCCAGGGAGTCTTCCGCCTGACGGGCCGGGCCGAGCTGATCCAGGCGGAAAACCGGCTGCGAGCGAACTCCATCGACTTGTACACCACGCCCAACGGGGCCTCCGGCGGCGGCAACAACAGCGGCGACGTCCGCGAGGTCATCGCCACCGGCGACGTCTATTTCGTCACTCCGACCCAAGTCGTGCGGGGCGATCGGGCAGTTTACACCGCCTCGACCGAAAGTATCGTGGTAACCGGAGACGTGATTCTGACCCAGGGCCAGAACGTCATGACGGGCAGCCGACTGACCGTCCACGTTCCCACCAATCGTGCGACGATGGATGGGGCTCCGACCGCCGCCGGAACGCGCGTGCGGGGCGTCTTCTACCCCAGTGAGTGATCCACGTTTGAGCCAGACCGCGATCGTCGCCGAGACGTCTGACCCCGTCGTCGAGAACGAGGGGCTGTTCGTCGATTCCATCGGTCGGTCCTTCGGAGGGCGTGCCGTGGTCAAGAGCGTTTCATTGCGCTTGCGCCGCGGCGAGGTGGCCGGCCTGTTGGGACCCAACGGGGCCGGCAAGACCACTTGCTTCTACATGATCACAGGTCTGGTTCCGGCCGAATACGGCTCGATCTATCTGGACGGCGAGAACATCACCGCCCAGCCCATGTATCAGCGCGCGCGGCTCGGCGTCGGCTACCTGCCGCAGGAGGCCTCGATCTTTCGTGGCATGACGGTCGAGGAGAATGTGCTGTCGGTGGTCGAGATGCGGGAGCGTGACCGCACCAAGGCCATGGAAGACACCACACGCCTGCTTGACGAACTGCGGATCACCCATCTGCGAAAGGCGTCGGCACTGGGCCTGTCAGGTGGAGAACGGCGTCGCGTCGAGATCGCGCGGGCCCTGGCCTCCGAACCGTCGTTCATGCTGCTGGACGAGCCGTTCGCCGGCATCGACCCGCTGGCCATCGCCGACATCCGCGAGGTCATCGTCTATCTGGCGACGCGCGGAATCGGGGTGCTGATCACAGATCACAACGTGCGTGAGACGTTGGACATCATCGATCGCGCCTCGATCATCCATGGGGGCGAAGTGCTGTTTGAGGGGACCCCGACCGAGATCATCGCCAACCCCGAAGTGCGACGCGTCTATCTGGGCGAGGCCTTCTAGGCCTGGGTGTCGAAGGTCGAGCCGGGTGCCGGCGGCGGGCCCGACTTGGCCGCCACGATCACCATGGCCGGACGCACTGTCCTTCCGAACAGGACATAGCCGGGCTGAAAGGTCTGGATCACCGTCCCTGGCGGCACGTCGGCAGACGGCTGTTCCGTCACCGCCTGATGGACATTGGGGTCGAACCTGTCGCCCGGTCCAGGGGCCACGCGCGTCAGACCATTGGCCTCGAACGCCTGAAGCAGCGACTTCTCGGTCATCTCCAGTCCGGTGACCAGACCGGTGACGCCGGCGTCCGACGACTCCTGGGGGGCGGCCTGCAGCGCACGCTGGAGATTGTCGGCGACCCCCAGCAAACTCTGGGCGAATCGCTGAATCGCATAGGCGCGCGCGTCATTGGCTTCGCGCTCGGCCCGGCGTTTGATGTTCTCGACCTCGGCGGCCATGCGCATGGCCTTGTCCTTCCAGTCGTCGCGCTCGGCGATGACGGCATCCAGCGGGGCCAGGTCGCCGTCGTCGGCTTCCAGATCGATCTCGGTCTCGTCCAGCGGGGTCTCAGGGGTCTCGGTCACGTCAGTCCTGTCCGTCCATCATTCGCCCCAGCACCCGGGCGGTATAATCCACCAACGGAATGACCCGGGCATAGTTCAAGCGCGCGGGGCCGATCACACCGATGGCCCCCACAACCTTCTGTTGGCCGGTCATATAGGGAGCAGCCACCACAGCGGAACCCGAAAGCGAGAACAATCGCGTTTCCGAGCCGATGAAAATGCGCAGACCCTGGGCTGCCTTGACCCCGTCGAGCAGGCCGATGAGCTGTTCGGTCTCTTCCAGATCGTCGAACAGCTGACGCACGCGCTCCAGATCCGCCAGGGCCGAGGGGTCCTGCAAAAGATTGGCCCGGCCGCGCACGATCAACGACCGGTCGCGGCTCTCACCGCCCGACCAGCCCGCCAACCCGTCCTCGACCAGCCGCGCCGCCGTCGCATCCAGCTCGGCCCGCGCCGCCACCAGTTCAGCCGCCATCTCACTCTGCGCCTCGGCCAGGGTCCGCCCTCGCAGCCGCGCGTTCAGGAAATTCGACGCCGATTGCAGACTGGCAGGCGTCACGCCGGGCTGAAGCCGCATCAACCGATTCTCCACCGCGCCGTCATCGAAGACGAGCACGACCAGCGCCTGATCCGACGACAGGGAGACGAACTCGACGTGCTTGACCCCCGCCTCCCTCACCGGTGCGGCCACCACCCCGGCCCCGCCGGCCAGGCCGCTCAGCAGGTCCGACGCGGCCTCCAGGGCCTCGTCGAAGCCCCGGACCTTTCCGATCAGGCGGGCATCGACAGCGCGGCGCTCTTCCACCGTCAGGTCGCCGATCTCCAACAGGCCGTCCACGAACAGACGCAAACCCGCATGGGTGGGCAGCCGTCCGGCCGAAGTATGCGGGGCCGCCAGCAGACCCAGCCGGGTCAGATCGTGCATCGTATTTCGGATCGAGGCCGGGGACAGCTGAATCCCGCCGCGCGACAGGGTGCGCGATCCGACCGGCTCGCCCGTCTCAAGATAGGATTCGACGATCCGACGGAAGATGTCGCGCGCCCGCGCATCCAGCCCGGCCAGGCCCGAGGTGGCCGGCGACGGCGGCGGCATGAATCCACTCATGCGGGCGTCTCCGGCGAGAAGAACGGTCGAGTCCAGGGTTTGTCGGTGGCGAAGCTCACCCCGATAGGATAAGCCGCCCGCTTCTCCCTTCAAGCCCAAGAGACAGACCCATGCGTCCTTCCGAGCGCCGCCCCGACCAAATGCGGGTCGTGACCCTGGAAACCGGCGTCAATCGCTACGCCGAGGGCTCGTGCCTGGTCTCCTTTGGTCACACCAGGGTACTGGTCACCGCCTCGGTTGAAGAGAGCCTGCCGCCGTGGCTACGCGGCAAGGGCCAGGGCTGGGTCACGGCGGAATACGGTATGCTGCCGCGCGCCACCCACACCCGCGGCCGCCGCGAAGCCGCCGCCGGCAAACAGTCCGGTCGGACGCAGGAGATTCAGCGCCTGATCGGCCGTTCCTTGCGCGCCGTGGTCGACCTCAAGGCCCTGGGCGAGCGCCAGATCCTGATCGACTGCGACGTGGTCCAGGCCGACGGCGGCACGCGCACCGCCGCCATCACCGGGGCCTGGGTCGCCCTGGCTTTGGCGGTCAAGTCGTTGAAGGACTGCGGAGTGCTGACGACCGATCCCTTGCTGGACCAGGTCGCGGCGATTTCCTGCGGCGTTTATCAGGACACGCCGGTGCTGGACCTCGATTACGATGAGGATTCCTCGGCTGAGGCGGATTCCAACTTCGTCCTGACGGGCCGGGGTGGGATCGTCGAGATTCAGGCGACCGGTGAGAAGCGCGGCTTCTCTCGCGAGGAGTTCAACCGCCTGTTCGCCCTCGCTGAACAGGGCTGCGGCGAGCTGTTCGCGCTGCAACAGGCCGCCGTCGGCTGACGCCTCCGCCTTGCCTCTGCCGCAAGCCGTCCCCATAAGGCCGGACATGACCGATCAGCCTTCCGGCCAGCCGTCCAAGCGTCTGTTCATCAAGACCTACGGCTGCCAGATGAATGTCTATGACTCTGAGCGCATGGCCGATGTCCTGCGTCCGCTCGGCTACGCTGCGACCGACAAGCCCGAGGACGCCGATTTCGTCATCCTCAACACCTGCCACATCCGCGAGAAGGCCGCCGAGAAGGTCTATTCCGAACTCGGGCGGTTGAAGGCTATCCGCAATGAGCGGTTAGAAAAGGGTCTTCCGCGCTCGACCATCGCCGTGGCCGGCTGTGTCGCTCAGGCCGAGGGACAGGAGATCATCCGCCGCCAGCCCGCTGTCGACATGGTGGTAGGGCCCCAGGCCTATCACCAGATCCCCGAGCTTCTAGCCCGGGCGGCCCGCGACAAGGGTGAGCGGCTGGCCGCCGACTTCGAGGCCGAGGCGAAGTTCGACAGCCTGCCGACCGAGCGTGAAATCAAGGGTCCGACCGCCTTCCTGACGGTTCAGGAAGGCTGCGACAAATTCTGTTCGTTCTGTGTGGTGCCCTACACCCGCGGAGCCGAATGGAGCCGGCCGGTTCAGGCCGTACTGGATGAGGCCAGGGCTCTGGCGGACAAGGGTGTGCGCGAAGTCACCCTGCTGGGACAGAACGTCAACGCCTACGACGGCGTGGGCCCCAACGGCGACGTCTGGACCCTGGCGAGACTGGCGCGAGAGATCGCGACCATCCCGGGCCTCGACCGCATCCGCTATACGACCAGCCATCCCAACGATATGAGCGACGACCTGATCGCCGCCCATGGTGAGCTGGACGCCCTGATGCCCTATCTGCATCTGCCGGTGCAGTCAGGTTCGGACCGGATTCTCAGGCTGATGAACCGCAAGCACGGAGCCGAGAGCTATCTGAAGGTGATCCAGCGCATCCGGCAGGCCCGGCCCGATATGGCCATCTCGGGCGATTTCATCGTCGGCTTCCCCGGCGAGACCGAGCGCGATTTCGAGGACACCCTGAGCCTGGTGCGGGCCGTCGGCTATGCCTCGGCCTTTTCATTCCGGTATTCGCGCCGACCGGGCACACCGGCGGCGGCCATGCCTGGCCAGGTGCCGGATGAGATGGCCGAAGACCGGCTGCATCGTCTGCAGGGGCTGCTGTTCGAGCAACAGACGGCCTTCAATGAAAGCCAGTCGGGCAAGACACTGAACGTCCTGTTCGAAAAGCCCGGCCGTCATCGCCAGCAGGCCATTGGCCGCTCGCCCTATCTTCAATCGGTCCACGTCGAGAACGCCAGGTTGCTGATCGGTCAGATCGTGCCCGTGCGGATCATCGCGGGCCAGCAGAACTCCCTGTCCGGTGAGTTGCTCCTGGAGACGGCCTGATGGCGCGCGGCGACGAGTTCGTTGCTCTGTCGGACCTGGCCTTGCGGGCCGTGATCGGGCCAAACAGCCGGCACGTCGCCCTTCTGGAGAACGCGTTCAACGTTTTGATCGAGAGCCCGGGCGGCGGCATCACCCTGACCGGATCGACGCGTGAGCGCGCCGAGGCCAAGCGGGCGATCATGGCGCTGGCCGAGCGGGCCGACGCCGGGGTGGGGCTTTCCGAAGCGGATGTTCGCGCCATCCTGACCCTGGCCGGCAACGGCAAGTCGGGCTCTGGCGGACAGGCTCTGATCTCGGGGCGGCGCGGTCCGATCGCGCCCAAGACCGAAGCCCAGGCCGCCTATCTGCAAATGCTGGAACGCTGTGACCTGACGTTCGGCGTCGGCCCGGCCGGAACCGGCAAGACCTTCCTGGCCGCCGCCTATGGCGCGACTCTTCTGCTCAAGGGCCAGGTCGACCGGCTGGTGATCACGCGCCCGGCCGTCGAGGCGGGCGAGCGGTTGGGCTTTCTGCCCGGAGACCTGAACGAGAAGGTCGACCCTTATCTGGCCCCCATCTGGGAGGCGCTGGACCAGATCATCGGGGCCGATGCGGTGAGGCGTCGCCGCGACAAGGGCGAGATCGAGGTCGCGCCTCTGGCCTTCATGCGCGGGCGAACGCTCGCCCATGCCTTTGTCATCGTCGACGAAGCCCAGAATACGTCCCGGCTGCAGATGAAGATGGTGCTCACGCGCCTGGGAGAAGGTGCCAGGATGGTCGTGACCGGCGACCCCAGCCAGGTCGATTTGCTCAATCCGCGCGACTCCGGCCTGTCGCACGCGATCCGGCTGTTGCAGGGGGTCGAGGGCGTGGGCGTTTCGGCCTTTACCGCCGATGACGTCGTTCGACACCCGCTGGTCGCACGGATCGTGCGGGCCTATGACGCCGATGCCGAGCAGCATCGTGTCAGGCCGGGTCCGCAAGACTGATGATCGAGGTCCAGATCGACGACGACGCCTGGTCCGACGCCCTCGTCGAGGTGAATGATCTCACCCACGAAGCCGCCACCATCGCGATGGAGGAAGAGGGTGTCGTCACTATTTCATTGACCGACGACGACACCGTGGCCGACCTCAATCAACGGTTTCGCGGCAAGGCAGGGCCGACCAACGTCCTGTCGTTTCCCTCGCCTGAGACGGCCCGACCGTTCCTGGGTGACGTCATTCTCGCCTATGGAGTCTGCACGCGAGAGGCGGACGAGCAGGGCAAGACTCTGGCGGCTCACCTTCAGCATCTGGTGATCCATGGCCTGCTGCACCTGCAGGGCTTCGACCACGTTGGGGACTGCGATGCCGAAGTGATGGAGGCTCGGGAGCGCACGCTTCTTGCCAGACTGGGGCTGAAAGACCCCTATGCGTCCCATGATGAGCCAGACTGACGACATCCTGTCCGACGAGGACCCCGAGCAGACCGCAACTCCGGCGGCCGAACCTGCCCGGGGCCAAAAGGGCTGGATCGTCCGGCTGATGGCCGTCGGCCTGGCGTTGGCGGCCGGAGGTGGAGCGGCCTTGGCGCATCCTCCGTGGTCGATCTGGATCGGTCTGGCCGGCTATCCGCTGCTGATGGTCTTGCTCGATCGTACCGTGTCGGTCCGCGGGGCCGCCGGGCTCGGCTGGCTCGCGGGATTCAGCTACTTTTTCGTGAGCTGCTGGTGGGTGGCGGAAGCCTTTCTGGTCAACCCGGACCAGGCCTGGATGGCCCCCTTCGCAGGGTCTTTGCTGCCGGCGGGCCTGGCCCTGTTCTGGGCTGCGACCGGAGCGGCCTACCACTATGTGGCCAGGGGTCGGGGTGTACAGCGAGTGTTCCTGTTCGCCGCTCTCTTCAGCGTGTTTGAATGGCTGCGCGGCCATGTGTTGGGCGGCCTGCCGTGGAACCCCGCCGGTGCCACCTGGCCGGCCGGTTCAGCCCCGTCTCAGGTGGCGGCCTACATCGGTGTTTACGGCCTCGGTCTGGTTACCGTTCTGGCGGTCGCGACGCTCGGCCTGCCGGCCGGGCCGGGTCGTTGGAAGGTCAAGCTGGGCTACCTGGTCCTGGGCGGGGTGCTGATCGTTGGCCTGTTCCTGGGTGGAGCCGCCCGCCTTTCCACGGCCCAGGTGCGTCTGACGCCGACGATGGTGCGCATCATCCAGCCGGACGTCGACCAGCAGTCCAAGTGGGAGCCCGATCAATTTGAGGCGGTGGTTCGCCGCTACACCAACCTGACCGCCAGCCAGAGCGGCGCACGCCCGGATGTGATCGTCTGGCCCGAAGGTGCTCTGCCGATCACCGCCAATGAAGCCCTGTCTTCGTGGGTCGGCCAGGCCTTGGACCGATCGGTGGAGCCGGGCCAGACCCTGATTGCCGGCTTCAGCCGGGCCGAGGCTGACCCGGACGGTGAAACTCGCTACTTCAACAGTCTGATCGTGATGCATGACGACGGTCAGCTTCGCGTCACCGGCCTTTATGACAAATACCGTCTGGTGCCGTTCGGCGAGTTCCTGCCTCTGGGGGAGCTGATGTCGGCGACGGGCCTGCGCGCCCTCGTCCACGTGCCGGCGGACTTCTCGCCCGGACCGCGCCCCCGGCCCATCGATATTGCGGGGGCCCCACGGGCCCAGCCGTTGATCTGTTACGAGAGCCTCTATCCCGGTTTCACCTCGACGCAGGGCGGGCGGCCGGGGTGGATCGTCAACATTTCGAATGACGCCTGGTTCGGCCGAACCTCAGGTCCGCGCCAGCACCTCAATCTCGCCGCCTATCGGGCGATTGAAACCGGACTACCTATGGTTCGTGCGACGCCCACGGGCGTGTCTGCACTGATCGATCCCTGGGGTCGTACCGGACCGCATCTGGAGCCCGGCGAGAGTGGCGTTTTGGACGTTCGACTTCCCGAACCGACCATGGCAACACTTTATTCGAAAATTGGTGATTTTTCTCTCGCGATTGTGTTGACTGCTCTGTTCGTGGCGGGAATCGGTTCCGGCACGAACAGACGTTTTTTCTCGTGACAGCCGAAGCGCCTAGGCGCGTCAACGGTCGTTACGGCTAAGCTTTGGGACAGGACACCGCCTCAATGACTTCAGACGCCTCCACTGAGCGTAGACCCAATCCTATCGACATCCATGTCGGATCCCGGGTCAGGATGAGGCGAAAACTCATGGGCGTCAGCCAGGAAAAGCTGGCCGAGGCCCTGGGCCTGACGTTCCAGCAGGTCCAGAAGTATGAGCGCGGCGTTAATCGCGTCTCGGCCTCCAAGCTGTTCGAGACATCGAGCTTTCTCGGTGTCGATGTCAGCTACTTCTTTGACGGCCTGGCCAATCGTGACCCGGCGTCGGGATTTGCCGAGAGCGAGTCCGAGCGGTTCACCCATGAGTTTCTGATGACGACCGAGGGCGTGGAGCTGGCCTCCCTGTTCCCGCGGCTGGCCAGCAAGCAGCGCCGTCGTATCCTGGAACTCGTGCGTACCCTGGCCGACGACGACGACTGACGCAGCTCAACCGCTTGCGGATATAAAGATATCTTTATATGGTCCGCGCGCCCTGACCATAGGAGAGCGCGCGCGTGAGCCGGACGTCCTTTATCTTCACCTCTGAAAGCGTTTCAGAGGGGCACCCAGACAAGGTCGCGGATCGTATCTCGGATACGATTGTCGACCTGTTCCTCGCCAAGGACTCCGAGGCGCGGGTCGCCTGCGAAACCCTGACGACGACCAATCTGGTCGTCATCGCCGGCGAGATTCGCGGCCAGGGCATCATGGACAAGGCCGGAAACTGGGCCCCCGGCATCCAGGAAGAGATCGAGGACGCGGTTCGTCAGGCCGTGAAGGACATCGGCTACGCCCAATCCGGCTTCCACTGGGAGACTTTCCGCTTCGAGAACCACCTGCACCCGCAGTCTGCCGACATCGCCGTTGGCGTGGACTCGGCCGGCAACAAGGACGAGGGGGCCGGCGATCAGGGCATCATGTTCGGCTATGCGTCGAACGAGACCGAAGAGCTGATGCCGGCGACGCTGCAATACAGCCAGAACATCCTTCGCCGGCTGGCGGCCCTTCGGCACAGCGGCGAGCGTCGGCTCGAGCCGGACGCCAAGAGCCAGGTAAGCCTGTATTACGAGAATGGTCGTCCGGTGCGGGCCACCTCGATCGTCGTTTCGACCCAGCATGCGGTCGGCCTGACCCAGGCCGAGGTCCGCGAGGTTGTCGAGCCGGTGGTGCGTGAAGTTCTGCCGGACAGCTTCATCACCGAAGAGACCCTCTGGCATATCAATCCGACCGGCATTTTTGAGATCGGCGGTCCCGATGGCGACACCGGCCTGACCGGGCGCAAGATCATCGTCGATACCTATGGCGGGGCCGCGCCGCACGGCGGCGGGGCCTTCTCGGGCAAGGATCCGACCAAGGTGGATCGCTCGGCCGCCTATGCCGCCCGCTATCTGGCCAAGAACGTCGTCGCTTCCGGCCTGGCGGATCGCTGCACCATCCAGTTGAGCTACGCCATCGGGGTCGCCGAACCCCAGTCCGTGCACGTCGACCTGCACGGAACCGGCAAGATCGACGAAGCGATCCTGGAGCGCGAGCTGCCGGCCATGATCGGTGGGGCCACCCCGCGCGCCATTCGGGAGCACCTGGGCCTGAATCGCCCGATCTATGCGCGCACAACCGCCTATGGCCACTTCGGTCAGACCCCCGACGCCGACGGCGGCTTCTCGTGGGAGCGGACGGATCTGGTCGACCGGCTCAAGGCTCTGGCCTGACAGGGCAGGGGCGTCTAGGAGACGCCCCCATGGTTTCCTCCTCTGATACGCCGACCTGGGGCCCGCTGCGGTCGTTTGGTCGAATCCGATCCCGCACCCTCAAGCCTCGCCAGGCGGCCCTGTTTGACAGCTTGCTGCCGAAGATCGCCGTGCCGGACCCGGCGGCGGGACAGATCGCCCCCGAGACCTTGATGTCGGGCGCGACCGAGGTCTGGCTGGAAATCGGGTTCGGCGGCGGCGAACACCTGGCGGAACAGGCGGCGCGCCACCCCACAGCCCTGATGATCGGCTGCGAGCCCTTTCTGAATGGGGTGGGGTCAGCCCTGCGCCACATCGATGAGCGGGGCCTGAAGAATGTGCGCCTGCACGCCGATGATGCGCGCGCCGTCATGGCCGTCCTGCCAGATGCCTCGCTGGACCGGGTGATGATCCTGTTTCCCGACCCCTGGCCCAAGGCGCGCCATAACAAACGCCGCTTCGTCCAGCCCGAGACCGCCGCCGAGATCGCGCGCCTGCTGAAACCGGGCGGGCGGCTGCGGTTCGTCACCGACTGGAGGGCCTATGCCGACTGGGCGCTCGAGATCCTGAACGCCACACCCGGCCTGGTCTGGACGGCCGAGGGCGCCGACGACTGGCGCACAGCCCCGGCCGACCATGTGGTCACGCGTTATGAAGAAAAGCAGTTGGGCGACACGCCGCCGATCTTTCTGGAGTTCACGCGAGCGAACGCCTAGTCACGACCATCGCCCGCAAGAGGAGTCGAACGATGAGCTTTTCCCTGTATGACACCTCTGCCCCGATGTTCATTCGCGGTCTGGATGTCCTGGACCATCTGCTGGACAAGGCCGAAGCTTCCGACCTGTCCGAAGCCGCCCTTTTCGAGGCGCGCCTGGCCGAAGATATGCGGCCCTTCCCGGACCAGATCCGCATGGCCGCCTTCGCCGCGCGCAGCTGCATGGCGCGGCTGGCGGGGATCGACTGGCCACGAACCGACGATTCCGAAGCGTCGATCCGGGATCTGAGGGCGACCATTGCCCTGACGAGGGATGTCATCTCGCAGATGCCGCCAGACGCGCTGGACGGTGCCGAAACGCGCCCGATCACCCTCAAGCTGCCGTCGATGGAGTTGAACTTCATCGGCGAAGGCTATCTGACCAGCTTTGCCCTGCCGAACTTCTATTTCCACCTGTCGATGGCCTACGCCATCTTGCGGAGCCGAGGCGTGGATGTCGGCAAGCGGGATTTCCTGGGCAACATCACCCTGGTTTGAGGCCGCGGTGTACTGGGGGGCTGACAAAGCTCTCCGCCCCCGCTATATGCACGGCCACATCGTTATCGGCAGGCGTCGGACGACGCTTCTGAGAGCGGCGGTCCCGACACCGGGCCGGCCGCTTTTTTGTTGGACCAGAGACCGTGAAGGCCAGAACCGGCGAGGATCGCAGACTGCTCGAACTGCTCGAGCCCGTGGCCGAGGGCCTGGGTCTGAGTATCGTGCGCTTGCGTCTGATGGGCGGGACCCAGCGCCGCCGCCTTCAGATCATGGCCGAGCGGCCCAGCGATCATGAGATCGACGTCGAACAGTGCGCGGCCCTGTCGCGGGCGGTGTCCGAAGTGCTCGATGCCGCCGATCCAATCGCCGGCGAATATATGCTGGAGGTTTCGTCGCCCGGCATCGATCGGCCTCTGACCCGGCTGGAGGATTTCCAGACCTTTGCCGGCCTGGAAGCCCGCATTGAGACGGACCGACTGGTCGAGGGTCGCAAACGCTTCAAGGGCCGACTGGCTGGGATCGAGGACCAGGACATCCTGATCGACCTGGACGGCGAGAACGACACCGCCCTGATCCCGTTCGCCTGGCTGGCCGAGGCCAAGCTGGTGCTCAACGACGAACTTATGAAACTCGGGGCGGCCAAACGCCCCGCCGAAGAATTGACTGAAGAGGACTGACGGCCATGAGCCTGACCGGAGTTTCCGCCAACCGCCTCGAACTGCTCCAGATCGCCGACGCCGTCGCGCGGGAGAAGTCGATCGACAAGGAAATCGTCATCGAGGCCATCGAGGACGCCATCGTGAAGGGGGCCAAGGCCCGCTACGGCACCGACCACGATATTCGCGCCCGCATCGACACCAAGACCGGCGAACTGGCCCTGACCCGTCACGTCACCGTCGTCGCTGACGACTGGGAGCCTGAGGTCGTCGAAGACGATCAGGAACCCGCCGAGTTCAACGACGACGCGATGGTTCGTCTGTCGGTGGCCAAAAAGACCGACGCCGAGGCCGAGATCGGCAAGGAATATGTCGAGGATCTGCCGCCGTTCGAGTTCGGTCGCGTCCAGACCCAGATGGCGCGCCAAGTCGTCATGCATAAGGTCCGCGAGGCCGAGCGCGAGCGTCAGTACGAAGAGTTCAAGGATCGCGTCACCGAGATCGTCAACGGCACGGTCAAGCGTGTCGAGTACGGTAACGTCATCGTCGACCTGGGCCGGGGCGAAGGGGTCATGCGCCGCGATCAGTCGATCCCGCGCGAACAGTTCAACATGGGCGACCGCATCCGCTCCTACATCTATGACGTCCGGCGCGAGACCAAGGGTCCGCAGATCATGCTGAGCCGCGCCCACCCGGGCTTCATGGCCAAGCTGTTCGCCCAGGAAGTACCCGAGGTCTATGACGGCGTGATCGAGATTCGTGCCGCCGCCCGTGATCCGGGCAGCCGCGCCAAGATGGCGGTTCTGTCCAACGACAGCTCGATCGATCCGGTCGGGGCCTGCGTCGGTATGCGCGGTTCGCGCGTTCAGGCCGTCGTCGCCGAACTGCAGGGCGAAAAGATCGACATCATCCCCTGGAACTCCGACGAAGCCGCCTTCATCGTCAACGCCCTGGCACCAGCCGAGGTGTCCAAGGTGGTCATGGACGAGGACGAGGGCCGCGTTGAGGTTGTGGTCCCCGACGAACAGCTGTCGCTGGCCATCGGCCGTCGCGGCCAGAACGTGCGTCTGGCCTCGCAGCTGACCGGCTGGCAGATCGACATCATCACCGAGAGCCAGGATTCCGAACGTCGCCAGAAGGAGTTCGCCGAGCGCACCGCCCTGTTCCAGGAGGCCCTGGACGTCGATGAGGTCATCGCCCAGCTGCTGGTCACCGAAGGCTTCGCCACCGTCGAGGACGTGGCCTATGTCGAGGCCTATGAAATCTCCGAGATCGAAGGCTTCGGTGAAGACACCGCCGCCGAAATCCAGGCCCGCGCCAATGACTTCCTGGAGCGCCAGGCCGCCGAGATGGACGCCAAGCGCAAGGACCTGGGTGTCGAGGACGGTGTCCTGGAGGTGCCAGGCGTGACCCTTCAGGTCGCCGTCTGGTTGGGTGAGGGCGGCGTCAAGACCGTCGAGGACCTGGCCGAACTGGCGACCGACGAACTGCGCGGTGGCTTCGAATTCAAGGACGGCGAGCGCGTTCGCGTGCCGGGCGTGCTGGAACAGGCCGCCCTGTCGACTGAAGACGCCGAAATGCTGATCCTGCAGGCGCGCGTCGCAGCCGGATGGATCGACGCGTCGGACCTGCCGCAGCCCGAGCCCGAGTACGAGGAAGATTACGCCGAAGAGGGCTTTGACGAGGCTGAGGCCGTGTTCGAGACCGCCGACGAGGACGAAGACCCCGTCGCGGACGTCTCCGAGGAGGACGAAGAGGCTTAAGGCCTCTTCGTTGCGCCCGTCTTGGATCGCAGGACGCCGGCAACCGAACGCGAGCGCAAGGACCTGGTCTCGGGCCAGGTCATGGATGAGGCGTGCCTGATCCGGTTCGTGCCCGGCCCGGATGGGGCCGTGGTACCGGACCTGGGTCGCAAGCTGCCGGGACGCGGCCTGTGGGTGGCGGCTGACCGCGCCTCGATCGACACGGCGGCCCGCAAGGGCCTGTTCAGCCGCGCCGCCAAAGCTCAGATGAAGGCTCCTGACGACCTGTCGGGTCTGGTGGAGCGCCTGTTGATGCGGCGGTGTCTGGACCAGCTGGGGTTGGCGCGGCGCGAAGGCGTTCTTATTTCAGGCTTCGAGAAGTGTCATCAGGCCCTCAAAAGCGGACGAGCGGCGTGGCTGATCGAGGCTTCAGACGGCTCCGAAGACGGTCGCGCCAAACTTTTGGTCGCCGTCGACAAGTCTGAAAACGAGGTTCAGGTCTGCGGCGTTTTCCCAAGCGCAGATTTGGGTTTGGCCTTGGGCCTTGAAAATGCGATACACCACGTCCTCCCTGTGGGACGGCGGGCTGAACGATGGGCCTTTGAGGCTCGGCGTCTGGCGGGATTTCGTCCACTCCTTCCTTTGGAGTGGCGTGGACGGGACTAGAGGCGGGCGGGACAGTGACGTCCCGGCCCGATTTTTTTGTTGGAAAGTAGCCCAGACGACCGGGCCGAACGAAGCGACCGAATGAGCGATACGAACGACGACAAGCCCAAGACCGACGGACCCAAGCCCAGCGCCACCGGACCGCGTGCGCCGCTGAGCCTGCGTCCGCGCCAGGAGGGCTCCGTGTCCAGCGGCGTGGTTCGCCAGAGCTTCAGCCACGGTCGCTCCAAGACCGTCGAGGTCGAGGTCAAGCGCCGCGCCGGTCCGGGCCAGCGCCCACGCCCGCAGCCGCAGGGTTTCGACGTCGCCCGTCCGCGCCCGTCCGCTCCGGCCCCGACCAAGCCTGCCGCTGAGCGCGCGCCGGCCGCAGACACCGGCGGTCTGTCGCGCGACGAACAGGCCGCGCGTCAGCGCGCCATCGAGGCGGCCCAGGCCGCCCAGCAGGATCGCGTCCGCCAGGAGGCCGAACGCGCTGCGCGCGCCAAGGCCGCCGCCGCCAAGGCGGCTGAAGAGGCGGCTCCGGCGCCCAAGGCCGAGCCGGCCAAGGTCGAAGCTTCCGCCAAGGTCGACGCCAAGGCCCCCGAGCCCGCCAAGGCGGCGGACCCCGCTCCCGCACAAGCCCCGGCCCCGGCCCCGGCTGAGCCTGCGGCACGCCCCGAGCGTCGCCCGGCCGCCAACTTCGGCCAACGTGCCCCGCGTGAGAAATCTCCCAACTTCGGCCAGCGCGCGCCCCGCCCGGATCGCGGCGGAGACCGCGAACGGCCCAGCCATGCCATGCGGACTGACGGTGGTAATCTGGCCGGAAAGTCGTCCGGCGAGCGGCCGGGAGGTCGCCCGCGCCCAGGTGCCGGAGCCAGTGGTGAAACCGTCCGTTATTCTGCCCTCGCCCCGCGCCCGGCACCCCGGTCGCGCGACGGCGGCGGCGGATTCCGCGGCACGCCCGAGAATGCGCCGGCCACGCCGGAAGTCGCGCGCCCGTCGCGCGGCGCCGGAAACCGGACCAGTGGTGATCGCCGACCGGCCGATGATGATCGTGGCGTCCGCCGCCGCCCCTCCGGTGGTGATGAGCGTGCCGTCAGCCGTCAGAAGGGCGCCCCCCAGCGCCGCGAAGGCCGGCTGACCATTCAAGCTCTTGCCGGCGGCGACGAGGATGCCGCCGAACGGATGCGCTCCCTGGCTTCGGTTCGCCGGGCCCGCGAACGCGAAAAGGAAAAGCGCCGGGGTGGCCAGACCGAGGCCCCCAAGGTCGTGCGCGACGTCATCATTCCCGACGTCATCACCGTTCAGGAACTGTCCAACCGCATGGCGACGCGCGGCGTGGACATCATCAAGTTCCTGATGCGCGAAGGGATGATGCTGAAGATCAACGACGTGATCGATTCCGATACGGCCGAGCTGGTCGCCCAGGAATTCGGCCACAAGGTCACGCGCGTCTCTGAAGACGACATCGAAGAAGGCTTCATCGACGAAACCGTCGATGCGGAAGACACCCTGTTGCCGCGTCCGCCGGTCGTGACCATCATGGGTCACGTCGATCACGGCAAGACCTCGCTGCTGGACGCGCTGCGGACCACTGACGTCGCCTCGGGCGAAGCCGGTGGCATCACCCAGCACATCGGGGCTTATCAGGTGCGTCTGAAGGATGGCCAGCGGGTCACCTTCCTGGACACGCCGGGTCACGCCGCCTTCTCGGCCATGCGCGCCCGCGGTGCCGACATCACCGACATCGTCGTGCTGGTGGTGGCCGCCGATGACGGCGTCATGCCCCAGACGATCGAGGCCATTCAGCACGCCAAGGCCGCAAACGTGCCGCTGATCGTGGCCGTCAACAAGATCGACAAGCCCGACGCGGATTCGACCCGTGTGGTCAATGAACTGCTGCAGTACGAGATCGTCGCCGAGAGCCTGGGGGGTGACACCCAGATCATCGAGGTCTCGGCCAAGACCCGTCAGGGCCTGGACAATCTGATCGACGCCATTCTGCTGCAGGCTGAGATGCTCGACCTCAAGGCCAACCCGGATCGCAGCGCTGACGGTGTCGTCATCGAAGCCAAGCTGGACAAGGGTCGCGGCCCGGTCGCCACGGTCCTGGTCAAGCGCGGGACACTGAAGCGTGGCGACGTGGTCGTGGCCGGCTCGTCCTGGGGCCGGGTCCGGGCACTGCTGGATGAACGCAATGCCCAACTGACCGAGGCCGGACCGGCCACGCCGGTTGAAATTCTCGGCCTGGACGAGGCCCCGTCTCCGGGCGATGCCTTCGCTGCGGTCGAGAACGAGGCCCGTGCCCGTGAGCTGACCGACCACCGCGAGCGTAAGCGCCGCGATCTGGCAGTTTCGCCGGTCGCCGCCGTGTCGCTGTCGGACATGATGTCCAAGCTTCAGACCAACAAGCTCAAGGAGCTGCCGCTGATCCTGAAGTCGGACGTTCAGGGTTCGGGCGAGGCCATCATCGGTTCGCTCGACAAGATGGCGACCGACGAGGTGCGCGCACGCGTCATCCTGTCGGGCGTCGGCGGCATCACCGAGAGCGACGTCACCCTGGCCAAGGGGGCGGGCGCGCCGATCATCGGCTTCAACGTCCGTGCGTCCAAACAGGCGCGTGAGCTGGCCGAGCGTGAAGGCGTAGAAATCCGTTATTATTCTGTGATTTACGATCTTCTCGACGACCTCAAGGGGGTGCTTTCGGGTCTGCTGTCGCCGATCCAGCGCGAAACCTTCCTGGGCAATGCCGAGGTGCTGCAGGTGTTCGACATCTCCAAGGTCGGCCGGATCGCCGGCTGTCGCGTCACCGAAGGCGTCGTGCGCCGCGGCGCGCGCGTCCGGATCGTGCGCGACGACGTCGTCGTGCTGGAACTGGGCACCTTGCAGACACTCAAGCGCTTCAAGGACGATGTGGCCGAGGTCACCAATGGCTACGAATGCGGGATGCACTTCCAGGGCTTCCAGGACATCAAGGCCGGAGACCTCATCGAGTGCTTCAACCTCGAGGAAGTGGCGCGGACCCTCGACTAGGGCCGCCCCACAATCGCCGCGGGATTGGGCCAAAGGAGCGATCATGCGTCGTCTGTTGCTCGCCGCCCTGCCCCTGATCGCCCTGGCTGGCCCGGCTCGGGCCGAGGATCGCTTTTTCGCCTTTGATCCGGCCAATGACGCGGCGCGCCTGATGACGCGCGGCATTACCCTGCGCGCCGAGCGCAGCCTGTTCGGCGGCGTCCGGGTCGAACGCCTCTTCTCGACCGTCGGGGCGGGCTCCGCCGGCCTTGAGCGGGATAGCATTCCGGGCGGTGCGGCGGCGGTTCTACCCCGGGGCTCGGAGGAATCGAACGCCTATCGCATTGATCCCGAGGGCCACGGTGCCGCGCTCGGTCGCGTCCTCTGCCCCGGGGCAACCACGGTATGGCTGGTGATGGGCAGGGTCCGTCCGCTACGCGATCTGACCATCCATGCTGTCGGCCAGGGGCCGTCAGGCCAGGTCCTCCTGTGCCAGTCCCTTCGGTATCGCTACCGCGGCGAATGGGCGGCATTGCCGGGTGCTGAGCCCGATCTGCCGGGTGCGCCGCCGCGCCTCTAGTCATCTGTGCCTCAAATTTCGCTGCCGAAATCGCTCAGATGGCGCATAGTGCCAGCGGATGTCCGGCACGCCGGATCGAGACGACGAGAAAATCGGACATGAAGCGCAAACTGGCGATCCTTCTGGGTGCCACCGCCGTCCTGGGCTTGGCTGCCTGCCAGAGCCAATCTGAGACGAAACAGGAGGATACGGTATCGACGGGTGCTGCCGAGGATGAAGTGGCCACGCCGGAGCTGTCCGAGGAACTCGCCAATGCGCGGGCTTTCCAGACCGCTTGGGAAGCGCCCCCCCCTGTTTCCGCCTCGGATCCGCGGCTCAACGATCGTGACGACGTCCGCTGGCCCGAGCCCGTCCGGGGGCGATTCGAATTCCGCTCCGGTCGCGTGATCCAACTCTCCAGCGACCTTTATGCCCTGATTTCGAGCGGCTACGTCGAAGGGGCGGCGGCATCCGCGCCGGGGGCTATCGCTTTCCACTATCTGGCGCGCACCGCCGACGGGTTCCGGCTTCTGGACGTCAGTCCGCTGTTCGTCGCCGGCGGCGTCGGTGGCCAACCTCCGACCTTTTCGGTGCGCCAGGGGATAATGCCCGCGCCTGTGGTCATTGTTGAAACCCAGACCCCCAATGCCCGTGGAACCTGCGCCGTGGCACAACTGGTCGAACTGACGCCGGGCCAGCCCGTCCTGAGGGCGACGGGGCTGCCGATGGCCTTCGCCCCGGCGTCCGGTGGCGGGGCATGGATCGGCGAGCTGGCCACCGGTCGCCCGGGCCGCGACTTCGATGTGCAGTATTCAGGGGCCTCGGACGGTCAGGCGGTCTGGATTCTGACCGATGTCGGGACCTATCGAGCCTCTGGTCAGCCTCGTCTGTCGGGCTGCTGACTGGACAAGGTCTTTCTCGCGCCCTAGACCGCGCCCCTTTTCCGCGCCCACCGGGTCCGAACCCCGGTGCCGCCAGACCCAGGAGCCGGCTCATGAGCCGTCATCGCCATCAGGATCGACCCCAGAGCGGTCCTTCGCAGCGCCAGTTACGCGCCGGAGAGCTCATTCGCCACGCCCTGGTCGAGGTTCTGCGAGAAGAAGATATCCATGATCCGGCCTTGAAGGGCATTTCGGTCACCGTGACCGAGGTTCGCCTCAGCCCGGACCTGAAGCACGCCACCTGTTTCGTCGAACCCCTGGGGGCCGGAGCCGACGCTGACCTGGCCAGCCACACCGACGACATTGTCAAGGCCCTGAATAGTCATGCAAAATTCTTGCGCGGTGCGCTGGGTCGACACATCGACATGAAGTTCACGCCGGATCTTCGTTTCCGCCACGACGAGAGCTTTGACGCCGCAAGCCATATGGATCGCCTGTTCAACGATCCTCGGGTCCGCGCCGATCTCGAAAAGGACGCCGAGGACGAAGGCTGATGGCCCGGCGCAAACGCGGCCTGCCCGTCCATGGCTGGGTCTGCCTGGACAAGCCGCTGGAGATGGGTTCGACCCAGGCCGTCAGCCGCGTTCGACATCTCTTCAACGCCGCCAAGGCCGGCCACGCCGGAACGCTGGATCCGCTGGCCTCCGGGATCTTGCCGATCGCCCTGGGCGAAGCCACAAAGACCGTGCCCTTCATGATGGACGCGCAGAAGATCTATCGCTTCTCGATCCAATGGGGGGCCTCGACCACGACCCAGGACCCTGAGGGTGAGGTGGTCGCCCGCTCTGACGTCCGGCCGACGCCAAATGAGGTGACCGCGGCCCTTCCCGCCTTCATCGGCGAGATCGACCAGGTCCCGCCGGCCTTCTCGGCCATCAAGGTCGACGGTGCCCGCGCCTATGACCTGGCCCGCGATGGCCAGACAGTGGAGCTGACCTCGCGACGCGTCACCATCCACGAAGCCGCCGTCACCGCTGCCCCGTATGCCGATCACGTCGAGATCACCGTGCGGACCGGAAAGGGGGTCTATATTCGCTCCCTTGCGCGAGATCTGGCTGCGGCGCTCGGAGCTGAGGGTCATGTCTCGGCGCTGCGCCGCGAACGGGTCGGCCCCTTCGAGCTGGAAAACGCGGTAGGGCTGGAATTCCTCGAGGATTTGGTGCATAGGGGCGCCGCCTCGGAAGGCTTGCTTCCGATCACGACCGCTCTGGACGACATCCCGGACCTGGCCGTGACCGATGAAGACGCCTTCCGGCTGAGGCAGGGACGATCCATCGTTCTCCTTCCCCGGCAAATGGAAATGCTCCAGTCCCGGCTTTTGCCCGGGTCTGACATCGTTTCCGCCGTCCAGGGATCTGAGCCGGTGGCCCTGTGCAGCCTGAAGGCCGGACGGCTCGCGCCGGACCGTGTTTTCAACCTCCAACCTTAAGGAGCATCCGATGTCGATCACTGCCGCGCGCAAGAGCGCCGTCATCGCCGACAACGCCCGCAAAGAGGGCGACACCGGGTCGGCCGAAGTCCAGGTCGCGATCCTGACCGAACGGATCGTCAATCTGACCGAGCACTTCAAGACCCACAAAAAGGACAACCACAGCCGCCGCGGCCTCCTGAAGCTGGTTTCCCAGCGCCGCCGTCAGCTGGACTTCCTTAAGAAGACCGATGAAGCCCGCTATCAGGCCCTCATCGCCAAGCTGGGACTGCGCCGCTAAGGCCGGATCCACCAGAAAGGGGCCGCGCGGCCCCTTTCGCATTTCCGCCGGCCGGTATGGCCGGTATTTCCGCGAGGGCCTCCTGATGGTCCTCACCTCCCTATCCGCCGGCCATGGGGTCGGCGGTTCACAGGACCGAAGGACTGAAATCCTGCCCGTCCGTTGCCCATGCGGAATCCGCCCGTGGGTCTGAGAAAGCTAAAAACATGTTTGATATCAAGCGCAAGACCATTGAATGGGCTGGCCGCCCGCTGACGCTCGAGACGGGCCGTATCGCCCGACAGGCCGACGGAGCGGTCCTCGCCACCTACGGCGGCACCGTGGTGCTGGCCACCGCCGTGTTCAACAAGACACCCAAAGCCGGGATCGACTTCTTCCCCCTGACCGTCAACTATCAGGAAAAGACCTTTGCCGCCGGCAAGATCCCGGGTGGCTACTTCAAGCGTGAAGGCCGTCCGAGCGAAAAGGAAACCCTGGTCAGCCGCCTGATCGACCGTCCGATCCGCCCGCTGTTCGTCAAGGGGTTCAAGAACGAGACCCAGGTCGTCGTCACCGTGCTCCAGCACGACATGGAAAATGACCCGGACATCGTCGGCATGGTCGCCGCCTCGGCCGCCCTGACCCTGTCGGGCGTGCCGTTCATGGGGCCGATTGGCGCGGCGCGCGTCGGTTACGTCGAGGGCGAGTATGTCCTGAACCCGCTCCTGGAACAGATGGCTGACAGCCGCCTGGATCTGGTCGTCGCCGGGACGCAGGACGCCCTGATGATGGTCGAGTCCGAAGCCAAGGAACTGCCGGATGACGTGATGCTCGGTGCCCTGGTGTTCGCTCACCAGTCCATGCAGCCGGTGATCGACGCCATCATCGAGTTGGCCGAGCACGCCGCCAAGGATCCGTTCGAGTTCGAGCCGGCTGACGTGTCGGGCATCGTCGCCCAGATCAAGGACCTGGTCGGCAACGACATCAAGGCTGCCTACGCCCTCCCGGGCAAGTTCGACCGCCACACGGCCGTCGGCGCCGCCAAGAAGAAGGCTGCAGAAGCCCTGGTCGCTTCGGACGAGAACCCCGACGGCGTCGACGCCACCAAGTTCGGCACCGCCTTCAAGGAATGTGAAGCCGAGGTTCTGCGTCGCGACATCATCGAGAATAGCCACCGCGTGGACGGTCGCGCCCTGGACAAGGTGCGCGATATCGTATCGGAAGTCGGCCTGCTGCCTCGCACCCACGGTTCGGCCCTGTTCACCCGCGGTGAAACCCAGGCCATCGTGGTCGCGACCCTGGGCACCGGCGAGGACGAGCAGTGGATCGACGCCCTGCAGGGCACCTACAAGGAATCCTTCCTGCTGCACTACAACTTCCCGCCCTATTCGGTCGGTGAAGCGGGGCGCATGGGATCGCCGGGACGTCGCGAAATCGGTCACGGCAAGCTGGCCTGGCGCGCCATTCGCCCGATGCTGCCGTCCAAGGAAGACTTCCCCTACACCATCCGCCTGGTCTCGGAGATCACCGAGTCCAACGGATCGTCGTCGATGGCCACGGTCTGCGGATCGTCGCTGGCGCTGATGGATGCGGGTGTGCCGCTGGCCCGCCCGGTCTCGGGCATCGCCATGGGCCTGATCCTGGAGCCGTCGGGTGAATACGCCATCCTGTCGGACATCCTGGGTGACGAAGATCACCTGGGCGACATGGACTTCAAGGTCGCCGGCACCCGCGAAGGCATCACCTCGCTGCAGATGGACATCAAGGTCCCCGGCATCACCGAGGAGATAATGCGCAAGGCCATCGCCCAGGCGTCGGCCGGTCGTCTGCACATCCTGGACGAGATGGACAAGGCCATCGACGGCGCCCGCACCGAGCTGGGTGAGTTCGCGCCCAAGATCGAGACCATCAAGATCGCCACCGACAAGATCCGCGAAGTGATCGGCTCGGGCGGCAAGGTGATCCGCGAGATCGTCGAGAAGACCGGTGCCAAGGTCGACATCGGCGACGACGGCACCATCAAGATCGCGGCCTCGGATCAGGCCAAGATCGACGCCGCCCGCGACTGGATCAAGTCGATCGCCTCGGAGCCGGAAGTCGGGGCCATCTACACCGGCAAGGTCGTCAAGGTCGTCGACTTCGGAGCCTTCGTGAACTTCTTCGGTGCCAAGGACGGTCTGGTTCACATCAGCCAGCTGGCCCCGCGCAAGGTCGCCAAGGTCACCGACGTGATCAACGAAGGCGACACGGTGAAGGTCAAGTTCCTGGGCTTCGACGATCGCGGCAAGACCAAGCTGTCGATGAAGGTCGTCGATCAGGAAACCGGCGAAGACCTGACCGAAAAGCAGGCGGCCGAGCGCGCCGAGCGCGATGCCGCCAAGGCCGAAGCCGAATAGGCCCGACCTGCCCGAAACGGCGTTTGAAGGGGGCCCTTGCGGCCCCCTTCTCATGTCGCCACTGTTTCACGTGAAACACGGAGCCCCCTCATGAAGATCAATGTCGAGATCGACTGCACCCCGACCGAGGCCCGCACCTTCCTCGGCCTGCCCGACGTGACGCCCCTGAACGAGCATCTCGTCGGCGAGATGCAGCGGCGCATGGATGAGAATATGGCCCGGATGCAGCCCGAAGAACTGATGAAAACCTGGGCCTCCTTCGGCGTTCAGGCCACCGAGCAGTTCCGCGCCATGATGGGCATGGCCGCCGGCGGCCAGCCCAAGCCCTGACCTCTCCTCTCACGGCTCCAGAGACTCGCCGTCCGATGACCGACACCATCTTTGCTCTGGCGACCCCGGCGGGTCGTGGTGCCGTCGCGGTCATGCGCCTAAGTGGCCCGTCCACGGCGGAGGTCCTGACGTCGCTCGGCGCTCCGGACCTTGTCCCCCGTCGCGCCAGCCTGTGCCGACTGTGCGATGGAAACGGCCAGGAGATCGATCAGGCCCTGGTCCTGAGATTCGCCGCGCCCCACAGCTTCACTGGCGAAGATCTCGCTGAGCTCCATCTGCATGGGGGCCGCGCCGTCGTCGAAGCGGTGACCGAGCGGCTGCTGGAGCTGGGCCTACGGCTGGCCGAGCCGGGCGAGTTCACGCGGCGCGCTTTCGTGAACGGTAAGCTCGATCTGACCCAAGCCGAGGCCGTGGCCGATTTGATCGAGGCCGAGACCCTGGCCCAGCGCAATCAGGCCCTGCGCCAGCTCGAGGGGGCATTGAGCCGTCGTTACGATGACTGGCGTGATCGCCTGATCCAGGTCCTGGCCATGCTCGAAGCCGCCGTCGACTTTCCTGACGAAGAACTGCCGGAGGACGTGGCCCGCCGCGCCCTGCCCGACATCGACCATCTCCTCGCCGATATAGGCCAGGCCCTGACCGACGCCCAACGCGGCGAGCGAGTGCGCGACGGTTTCCGCATCGCCCTGACCGGCGCACCCAATGCGGGAAAATCCTCTCTGTTCAATGCCCTTGTCGGTAGGGACGCAGCCATCGTCACGCCGATCGCCGGGACCACGCGCGACATCATCGAGGCCTCGCTGGTCTTGGGGGGACGTAAGGTCCTGATCGCCGACACCGCAGGCCTGCGTGACACCGACGACGTCATCGAGGCCGAAGGTGTTTCGCGAGCACGCGCCTGGGCCGCTGGCGCGGACCTCACCCTGCTGCTGGTGCCCGTCGATGAAGCCGCCCCCGATCAGATCGACCAGACCTGGCTCATTCGCACCAAGGCTGACCTCGCCGATGACCCTTCCGCCCTCAGCGTGACGACCGGCCAGGGCATGGACGCGCTGAGACAGCGGATCACCGATGCCGTCATCGAGGCGACGACCGGCGATGACTTCCCGGCCGCGACCCAGGCCCGCCATCGTCACCGCCTCGTTGAGGCCCAAGCCCATCTGCGACGGGCCCGCGACACCCTCACCGACGACAGCGCGGCTCCCGAACTGGCTGCGGAAGACGTTCGCCTCGCCATCCGCGCCCTGGAGGCCATCACCGGGCGGGTCGATGTGGAATCTATCCTGGACGTGATCTTTTCTAGCTTCTGCATCGGAAAGTGATCCGGTGTTTCACGTGAAACAGGCCCGGACCGGTTCCGCCGACCGGGCCGGTCTGCTATAGGCCGCTTCCTTCATCTGGAGCCTCGACTTGAGCCCGCATTGGGATGTGATTGTGATCGGCGGCGGCCACGCCGGCTGCGAGGCGGCCCATGTCGCCTGGCGGGCGGGCGCGCGCACCCTGCTGCTCACTCACAAGCTCGAGACCATCGGTGAGATGAGCTGTAATCCGGCCATGGGGGGCTTGGGCAAGGGCCATCTGATCCGCGAGATTGATGCCATGGACGGGCTCATGGGCCGGGTGTCGGATCAGGCCGCGATCCAGTATCGCCTTCTCAATCGTTCCAAGGGTCCGGCCGTCCGGGGCCCGCGCGCCCAGATTGACCGCGGTCTCTACCGTTCGGCAATGCAAGCCGCCTTGACTGAAAGCGTCGGCCTGTCGATTGAAGCCGCCGCCGTAGAGGATCTGATCGTCGAGGACGGTCGCGTCGCCGGGGTTTCGGATGACCGGGGCTGCACCTGGCGGGCCCGCGCCGTGATCCTGACGACGGGCACCTTCCTGAAGGGCGTCATCCATCGCGGCAACGAACGCATTCCCGCCGGCCGTATTGGTGACCAACCGTCCGTCGGCTTGTCGGACCGGCTCTATGGGCTGGATCTGCGGATGGGTCGGCTCAAGACCGGAACCCCCGCGCGTCTCGAATACGACTCGATCGCCTGGGACCGGCTGGAGATGCAGGCGGCTGATGCCGCGCCCTCACGCTTCTCCTTCCTCGAGGCGGGTCCGGTTCTGCCTCAGATCGCCTGCGGCGTGACCGCCACGACCGAAGCGACCCACCGCATCATCGCCGAAAACCTGGGCGAATCCGCCGTCTATGGCGGCCGGTTGTCCGGCAAGGGTCCGCGCTATTGCCCGTCGATCGAGGACAAGGTCGTCCGCTTCGCCGACAAGACCAGCCACCAGGTCTTCCTCGAGCCCGAGGGGCTGCCCGGCAATCCGGATGGCCAGACCGTCTATCCGAACGGGGTGTCGACCTCGGTGTCGGAAGCGACCCAGCTGGCGTTCCTGAGGACGATGCCTGGGCTCGAACAGGTCCAGGTGCGCCGGTATGGCTACGCGATCGAGTATGACTACGTGGATCCGACCAGTCTGCATCCGACACTGGAACTTCGCGCCCTGCCGGGTCTGTACCTCGCCGGACAGATCAACGGCACCACCGGCTATGAAGAGGCTGGCGCGCAAGGCCTGATGGCCGGCCTGAACGCCGCCCGCGCCGCAGGCGGGCAGGACGGAATCGTGCTGGGCCGCGACCAGGCCTATATCGGGGTGATGATCGACGACCTGATCACGCGAGGTGTGACCGAGCCCTACCGGATGTTTACCAGTCGGGCCGAATTCCGCCTGACCCTGCGCGCGGACAATGCCGATCAACGGTTGACCCCCCTGGCGATCCACCTCGGCCTCGTCGGCCCGGCGCGGCGTCAGACGTTTGAGTCCAAAGCCGAAATTCTCGCACGCGCACGGCAGCTCATGACCGAAACCGAACTGACGCCAAACCAGGCCAATCGGTTGGGATTGAAGGTTAATCAGGATGGTCAACGCCGCTCACTGAGCCAGCTGCTGACCTATCCCGGAGCCTCGCTGGCGACCTTCGCCGCCGCCTGGCCCGAGATCGACACCTGGTCACCGGAGGTGTCGGAGCAGATCGAAATCGATGCGGCCTATGCCGGCTATCTGGGCCGCCAGGCCGCCGATGCCGAGGCCCTACGCCGCGACGAAGCGCTGGTCATACCGGCCGACCTCGATTTCGCGGCCGTCGGTGGCCTGTCCAATGAGGTTCGGGAAAAGCTGATCGCCGTGCGCCCCCGCACGCTGGGCCAGGCAGGGCGGATCGAGGGCGTGACGCCGGGGGCACTGACGGCCCTGCTCGCCCACGTCCGGCGGGCCCGTTCGGACGCGGCGGCCTGAAATTCATGGATGCCCTCGCCTTTCAAGCCGAAACTGGAGCCTCCGACGCCGCCCTGGCTGATCTGGACGCCTATCGGCTGATGCTCGAACGCGGCAACGCGGTAATGAATCTCGTCGGACCAGCCAGTTTGCCGGACTTCTGGAACCGCCATGCCATGGACAGCGCCCAACTCCTGCCCCTGGCCCCCCAGGCGCGGACCTGGGCTGATCTGGGTGCCGGGGCGGGGTTGCCGGGCGTCGTGCTGGCGATCCTGTTGAAACAGACGCCAGATGCCAAGGTCTGGCTGATTGACAGTCTGGCCAAGCGTTGTCGTTTTCTTTCAGAGGTTGTCAGTTCACTGTCCTTGCCGGCTGAGGTCGTCAATGCGCGCGCCGAAACCTTGTCGATCAAGGCCGACATCGTGACGGCCCGGGCGTGTGCTCCGCTTGACAGGCTGCTACATTTCTCCGAGCCCTATCGTCGCAGAGGGGCGGAAGCCCTGTTCCTGAAGGGCGAACAGGCCGAAAAGGAGATCACCGAGGCCCGCCGTCATCATCGCTTCGATGTCGAGATATTGCCGTCCGCCAGCGACCCCAGGGGCCGCATCCTTCGTATCCGGAGTCGTCCAAGTGCCGCGTGAAGTTCCGCCGCCCCGCATTCTTGCTGTCGCTAATCAGAAGGGCGGTGTCGGCAAGACCACCACGGCGATCAACCTGGGCACGGCCCTGGCCGCCGTGGGCGAGCGTGTTCTGCTGATCGATATGGATCCCCAGGGCAATGCGTCGACCGGCCTGGGCGTACCGCGCGAGCAGCGCCGGGTGACCATCTACGATTCCATTGTCGACGCCCGCCCCCTGCACGAGGCCGCCGTCGCCACCCAGGTGCCGAACCTGTGGTTGGTACCTTCTGATCCGGATCTGTCGGGCATCGAGATCGAGCTGGGCCAGGCCGATCGCCGATCCTATCGCCTCCGCGACGCCATCGACCGCCTGAAACAGCTGAAGGACGATCTGAAGCCGACCTATGTGCTGATCGACTGTCCGCCGTCGCTCAACCTGCTGACAGTCAACGCCATGTCAGCCGCCGACGCAGTGTTGGTGCCGCTCCAGTGCGAGTTTTTTGCTCTGGAAGGCCTGACACAGCTGATGCGAACCATCGATCTGGTTCGCTCCAGCCTCAACCCCCGTCTCGACATCCAGGGCATCGTCCTGACCATGTACGATCGCCGCAACGCCTTGTCTGGCCAGGTCGAGGCCGACGTGCGCGGCCATTTCGGCGACAAGGTCTATCAGACCGTTATCCCCCGCAATGTGCGGGTATCCGAAGCGCCCTCCTTCGGAAAGCCCGCGCTGATCTATGATTTGAAATGCGCCGGCAGTCAGGCCTACCTGAATCTGGCGCGCGAACTGGTCCGTCGCGAACGTGCGCGCCGGCGGTCGGAAAGTCTTCTGGAGAAAGCTGACTAGATGTCTGAACGTCACAGAGGCCTGGGGCGCGGCCTGTCCGCCCTGCTGAGCGAAGCCGGAACCGCCGAAGCGGCCGACACCGCACCGCCGTCGGCGCCGACCGACACGCCGATTGAGCTGATCCGGCGAAATCCTGAACAGCCCCGCCGCACCTTTACAGAAGCCGAACTTGAGGCCCTGACATCGTCGATCAAGGAGCGAGGTGTTCTCCAACCTATCCTGATCCGGCCGGCCCCCGACGGCGACGGCTATCAGATCGTCGCAGGCGAGCGTCGCTGGCGGGCTGCCCAGCGAGCGGGCCTGGCCAATATTCCGGCGGTCATCCGCGAGCTGGACGATCGGCAGGTTCTGGAGATCGCCATCATTGAAAACGTCCAGCGCGCCGATCTGAACCCTATTGAAGAGGCGCTGGGCTACCGTGCCCTGATCGAACGTTTCGGACGCACCCACGAGGGGCTCGGCGAAATCGTCGGCAAGAGCCGTAGTCACGTCGCCAATACCCTGCGCCTGCTCAGCCTGCCGGACGGCGTTCGTATCCACGTCGAGGAGGGCCGGATCTCCGCCGGCCATGCGCGCGCCCTGCTGACGGCCGAAAACGCAGACGCCCTGGCCGAGCGGATCATCGCCGAGGGACTCAGCGTTCGCCAGACTGAAGCCTTGGCCAAGGGGGCGGACGAACGCCCCGGCAGACCGGCGGCCCGGCGGGACACCTCCGAACGGAATCCGGACATCGCCGCGCTTGAGCGTGACCTCGCCGACAGCCTCGGCCTGAAGGTCGATCTCTCGGACAAGGGCGGCAAGGGAGCCTTGACCCTGCGTTACGGCACGCTCGAACAGCTCGACGAACTGTGTCGGCGCCTGATGCGCGGTTGAATCAAGATTGATCCGACCGCACGGGACCGATCACAGACCTAACCGCCGGGCCCGCGCCGCAACCGACAACAACGCCCGTTCGGCGATCAATCCATCGGGTGATCCGGCGCGCTTGCAGGCCCGATCGGCCTCTACAAGGTCCGTCTGGACCGTATCGAGTTCCGACAGCGACCAGGAGCGGGCCTGGCGCAGCATTTCGCGTTCCTGCTTCCAGAACACCCCGGCGGCCTTGGCCGCCTCCTTCATGTCGGCCCCGCTACGGGCCAGGGTGACGATCCGGCGCAACTTTCCCAGGTGCTGACTGGCGGCCCGAACCGCCGCTGGTCCGGTCTCCCCCTCTTCAAACGCCCGCACGAGCCCGCTACGCGCCGGGCCGGGCCGACCGCCAAAAGCGTCGTTGGCCGCATCGAACAGGGACGCGTCCGGTTCCACCCCTAAAAAGTCTTCCAGTTCGGCGACACCCAGGGTCGCCCCCGATCCCGGCCCGACGAACAGCGCCAGGCGTTCGATCTCCTGTCGCGCCACCCCGCGCTCCTTGGGAAGCCGACTGACGAACACCTCGAGCGCCTCGGACGTCAAAGACACATTGTCGGATCGGAAGGCTTCGCGGGCCATGCGCGCGATATCGCCAGCTTCGTCCTCGTAACAGGGGATGACACAGGCGGCCTCGGCCTTCTCAGCCGCCTTGCGAAGCGCAGAGTCTCGACCCAGGTTTCCCGCCTCAATGACGAACCCGGCATCCGGATTAAGCCGCCCCTCAACATGCGCGACGACGGCCTCAGCCGCGAGCCGGTCAAGGCTCGGTTTTTCTCCGTGCAGCCGCAGCCGAACCAGCCGCTTGCCACCCAACATGGACTGGGCCGCAAGCTCGTCCTCCAGACGCACCGGATCAGCCTCGAGATCACCGTCCGTGAGAAGGGCGGTGTCGAACGGATCGTCAATATTCGGAACCAGGGCGCGCGCCAGCTGCTCGCCGCGCTCGCGCACGACGCCTCGATCCCGCCCGTAGATTACCGTGACCCTGATCGCCGGATCGGGCCTGGCCAGAAAGCGGTCGATATCCGGCCGCCGCTTGAGGATCATCCCCCCGGGGCCCCGGCGCGACCCCTATCAGCAAAGACCTGCGCCAGGTCGGAGCGAATCTCATCTGCCGCCTGGGCCGCCGCTCGCTCCGTGGCGTCCTGTGTGGCGACGACACCGGCATAGGGCTGGGCCGAGGCCGCATAGGTCGTCGTAACGGTGACTATATTGTTGTAAAGACGGGCATTTGTCTGTGCGTCCCGTAGATCATAGGACACCGTCAAGGCCAACTCATACCGGGTCGCCGTATCATCCGCCCGCCGACCGAGGGCCGCCCGGCTCTCGCGAACCCGCGTAACCAGACGATAGGCTGGTGGCACTCCGAGATCGCGACCGAACGCATCATCGAGACGTTCGCGCAGGAGGTAACCGGTTCGACTGTCGGGAACCTGCACCGCGATCCGTTCCAACCCCCCGACGACACCGGGCTCGGCGTACAGGGGCACGAACCCCGCGCAACTGGTCAGCATCACGGCGACCGTGGCCAGGATCAGTCCGCTCATTCGGCTCATGGCGTCACCCCGTGACGATGTTGATGATGCGGTCCGGCACGACGATGATCTTCCGGACCGCCTGTCCCTCCAGTTTGGCCTGAACCTCAGCATCTGCAAGTGCGATCTGCTCGACGTCGGCCGGCGCCAGGCCGCGAGCCACACTCAACTCGCAGCGCCGCTTACCGTTGATCTGAACCGGCAACACGACCTGATCGTCCGTGGCCAGGGCTGGATCGAACGGCGGCCAGGGCGCATTGACGGCCAGGCCGGGCTGGCCCAGCCGCTCCCAACATTCTTCCGCCAGATGCGGAACAAAGGGCTGGATCAGCAAGGTCAACGCCACCAGACCCTCGTATTTGGCCGCCAGCAGCGCCGGCGAGGCCCCCTCTGTTCGGGCCGCCCGAAGCATATTCAGAAACTCGTACAGGCGCGCGATAGCCGCGTTGAAGTGAAAGCCTTCCACCCCCTCGGTGACCGCCTTGATGGCCTTGTGCGATGCCTTCCTCAAGACCAGTGCGGCGGCATCATCCGACCTCTGATCCGACATTTCGGCGGACGGAAACCCGTCAACCTCCGCCCAGACCCGCTGCACGAACCGACCGGCCCCCTCAAGACCGCCGGCCGTCCACTGAACGTCACGCTCCGGGGGGCTGTCGGACAGGACAAACAGCCGTCCGGCATCGACGCCGTACTGATCGACGATCTCCTGGGGAGCCACCACATTCTTCTTGGACTTGGACATCTTCTCGATGTCACCGATCACCAGAGCCTCGCCGGTCGACCGACGACGGGCCGAGCGGCTGCCGTCGGTATGCAACAGCTCTACGTCTGTCGGCTCAATCCACTGACCCGCCTCGGTACGATAGGTCTCGTGGACCACCATCCCCTGGGTGAACAGACCGGCAAATGGTTCCTGGATCGACATCAGTCCGGCGTCCGTCAGCGCGCGGGTGATGAACCGGGCATAGAGCAGATGCAGCACCGCATGCTCGACCCCGCCGATATACTGATCGACCGGAAGCCAGAAGTCCGCCGACTTGCGGTCGATCGGCTCCGGTGTCCAGGGATCGGCAAAGCGTGCGAAATACCAACTGGAATCCACGAAGGTGTCCAGTGTGTCGGTCTCGCGCTCGGCCGGAGAACCGCACCTGGGACAAGCGACGTGTTTCCATGTCGGGTGGCGCGCCAAGGGGTTGCCAGGTACGTCAAACGTCACATCTTCCGGCAGTTTGACAGGAAGCTGCGCATCCGGAACGCGCACCGGTCCACAAGACGGGCAGTGGATGATCGGGATCGGACAGCCCCAATAGCGCTGGCGGCTGACGCCCCAGTCTCGCAACCGATAGACGGTCGCGCCCTGCCCCTGACCAGCCGCTTCGATCCGGCCGATCGCAGCCGCCTTGGCGTCCTCGATGTCCAGCCCGTCGAGAAAGTCTGAATTGAAGACCGTCCCCGGACCTGTATAGGCCTCGTCGCCGACGTCGAAATCAGCCTCACCCTCAGGGGGGCGGACTACCGGGATCACCGGCAATCCATATTTCCGCGCGAAATCCAGATCTCTCTGATCATGCGCCGGGCAGGCAAAGATCGCCCCGGTGCCATAGTCGGACAGGATGAAGTTGGCGATCCAGACCGGAATCTCGGCACCCGTGAAGGGGTGGATCACTTTCAGACCCGTGTCCCAGCCGATCTTCTCTGCCTGTTCGATGTCGGCCTGGCTCGATCCGCCCTTTCGACATTCAGCGACGAAGGCCGCAACCTCGGGATCCTCGGCCGCCAGGGCCGCCGCCACCGGATGGTCTGGGGCTAGTCCCATGAAGGAGGCACCGAACAGGGTGTCGGGTCGTGTGGTGTAGATGGTCAGGCCCTTGGTGGCCGCGGCAGGGGCCTGACCGGACCAATCCCAGGTCATCGTCAGCCCCTTGGACCGCCCGATCCAGTTTTCCTGCATCAGTCGGACCTTGTCCGGCCAACGATCCAGCGTAGCCAGACCGTCGATCAGATCGTCGGCATACTGGGTGATCCGCAAGAACCACTGGGTCAGCTTTCGCTTTTCGACAACCGCACCTGAGCGCCAGCCCCGGCCGTCGATGACCTGCTCATTAGCCAGGACGGTGTTGTCGACCGGATCCCAGTTGACGACACCTTCCCTCTGGTGGGCCAGGCCCTGCTCCCAGAGTTTCAGAAACCAGGCTTGCTGCTTGCCGTAATAGTCAGGATCGCAGGTCGCGAACTCTCGCGACCAGTCCAGCGACAGGCCCAGCAGCTTCAACTGGTCGCGCATAGCGGCAATGTTGGACCAGGTCCATTCGCCGGGGTGCACGCCGCGCTCCATGGCGGCGTTCTCAGCCGGCATGCCGAAGGCGTCCCAGCCCATCGGGTGCAGAACTTCGAAGCCGCGGGCCCGCTTATACCGAGCGACGACATCGCCCATCACATAGTTGCGGGCATGTCCCATATGGATGTTTCCGCTAGGATAGGGAAACATTTCAAGGACATAGTACTTGGGTTTGCCCGAATTCGGGTCAGCGCGAAAGACCTGGGCGGACTCCCACTGGGCGCGACGCCGGGGCTCCGCCGCCTTGGGATCATATCGAGACATGGTTCGGCGTTCAGTCTCCGGCCGCAGCCAGACGCAGCTGGCGGGCTCGGGTCAGAATGGCATTTTCCAGATCGGTCTCAGTCTGGACCGAAACCTCGGCTTCCACCCAATCGCCCGCGAGGTTGCGAACCTGGCGATTGACCGTGACGTTCAAGGCATCGGCCCGCAGGCGAGAGTCCAGGATGTAGACCGTCGCCTTGATCCGCTCGTTAGGCGCGCTGGCAGCCGAGTACCAACCGTAGTTGATAATGCCGCCCCACGGATCAGCCGTTTCCAGCGGCAGGAAGGACAGCGTGTCCAGCGAAGCACGCCACAGATGGCCGTTGACGCCGATTCCGACCGCGGTGGATTCCGGCTGATCGTCATCGCCGATCATCCGATTGACCGTCCCACAGGCCGTAAGGCCTGAGGCCAGCCCCAGGGCCAGAACAACGGTCACTAGGCCGCGCGGTGCTCTCATGGGGTCATTCTCCACTGTGGTCTGCGGCCAGACGGGCTTCTAGGCCAACGCGCTCCTATAGCACGCGCCCTCGGGACTCTGACAAGCGGCTCACAAACAAGCCGCGGATTGGACCGAATTCGGCCGACTGCGGCCGCGTGTCGCAGGGGACACAGACTCAAACAGATTCGCCTGACGGACGAACCACAGGCCCGGAATCCGTTGACGCTGAAGGATATCGGAGTCTTCTATTGTCATATTCAGGTCACCTGCCCCTGCTACGAGGCAGATCCTGATTGGAAACAGGCGGTGATTTCGGTCATCGACGCGGGAGTTTTGAGGCCTATGAGCCGAAAGACAATTTTGGCAGTTGCGGCGGCGACCGGCCTGGCCCTTGCCGGCCTGGGAACGGTTTCGCACGCCCAAAGCCGCCCTCGCGCCGAAACCCTGTCGGGCGTTCCTATCGTCGATTCCACCGCCCAGCGTCAGAACCGTCGTGGCTTACAGTGGAACTCCGAGGGCCGCTGGGGTCTGAACCTCGATGTCGACCAGCCCGTCGGTCGCGAAGCGGACTGGAACGACGTCGATGCCTCGGCCGAGTTCCGGCTGTCGCCGTCGCTGCGCCTCCAGGGCACCCTTGGCCTGGGCGAGCGGCGTCCTGATCCGGCCCGACCCCAGCCGCAGAACCGCGAACAGCCGCGCGTTCGTCTGGAAACCATTTTCCGCTTCTGACCGGCCATGAAGGCTGCGATCAGGCGGCGCGGGCTCTCCCCGCCTCGTCACGTTCTGCGAGCGACGCGTCGAAGTCCGAAAGGATGTCGTACATTTCGTCGGCGAACATCGGCCCGCCATGGGTGCGATAGCGCCAGAAGCTGACGATGTGCTGAAGCGCCGCCACCTGCTCGCCGAGCCGGCTAAACAGAAGTGGCGCATCCAGCAGGAACTCACGAAACGCCGTCGGCCGCCCATTCTCGGTCAGATGGGCATAGGCGTCATCATAGACCTTCAGCGTGGCCTGCGTCGACGACAGGGCCCGCCGGATGCGGCGGGCGAGGCTGTCTCGGCAGGCGGTCAGCTCGGCACGCCACTCGTCGGACACCGGCCCGGCCGGACGCGCCGACACAATTTCCGCCACCACCGGCCCGATCCGGGCGGCGACATCCGTCAGCGACCATTTGTAGTAGAGGAACCCCTTCCAGCAGAAAACACCTTCGGCATACTCCTCTGGAGCCAATCGCAACGTCAGCCGCAACGGCTCCATCTCCTCGCCGTCGGCATTGGAGAGGATCTTGCCCACCAGCACCCCGGCGCGTTCTGCCGTCCGTTCATCAGCCCCCATGCTCATCGCGACCAGCGGCCTAATCTCCGCCTGGGCAAAGGCGAACATGCGCTGGCGGTCCGCCTCGGTCAGTTCGAAATACACCCGATCCGGTACCCGACCGTGACGCGCAAGCTGCTCGCGCATGAGAAACGGGTCCAGTGAGGGCAGCCGGTCGATGAGACGTAAGGTCTCCAGATCCTCCTCCGGGACGGAATCTCCGAACACCGCCCGCATCAGGGTCTGGAAGTTGCTCTGATCGATGAAGATGTAGCGTCCACCCAGCCGCAAATCATCAGGATCGACCGGGATCACCACCTTGGTCGCCACCGACCGCCGGCTGCGGAACAGATCGAACTCATCGCGGCGAAGCCGGTGCTTGATGATCAGCGCCCGGTTCAGATGGCCGTTCTGAAACAACGGTCGTTCGGCCCAGGTCGGATCGTCCCTGTGATTGCGCCAGACGGCCATCAAGTTCAGCACCCGGGTTGTCGAAGCCGACGCCTGCAGACGCGCGAGATTTCGGATATGGCTTTGCGGCACGACGTTCCCCAACTTCAATCATCCTCTTCCTAGCAGCCAGCCGTCACCATCCGGTTAGCCGACTGGACAGGACGTGGCCCAGGGCCTAGCCCGACACCATGGTTGAGATCTCTGGAACCTGTCCGCCTGAATTCGCCGCCGTGCGAGACGTGTTCCTCGCCCATTTCGATCAGGGCGAGGCCCTCGGCGCGCGCTTCACGGTCTGTAAGGACGGCGAGGTTGTGCTCGATCTGATGGGGGGCCACGCCGATCTGGCTGGCACCCAAGCCTTTGGGCCCGACACCCTCACCCCGGTCTTTTCCACCACCAAGGCGGTCATGTCCCTGATGATCGCCCGCCTGGTTGATCAAGGGTTGATCACCTATGACACACCGGTCGCCGAGGCCTGGCCTGAGTTCGGCCAGGCCGGAAAAGGCGTCGTCACCCTGGCCCAGCTGATGAGCCACCAAGCCGGCCTGCCGGGCTTCGTGCCGGCGGCAGAGCCAGAGATCTGGTTCGATGCATCCGCCGTCTGCGCGCGGCTGGCGGCCCAGGCTCCGCTTTGGCCCCTGGGGACCGGCTCGGGCTATCACCCCATCACCATCGGCTATCTGGCCGGCGAGGTATTCCGCCGCCTTGATGGGCGCACCCTGGGGACCGCCCTGCGTCAGGATCTTTGTGAACCGCTGGGACTGGATCTGTGGATCGGTCTGCCCGACAGCGAGCACGGTCGCGTCGCCCAGATGCGAAAGCCCCCGGCCGCGCCGGATCTGGGCGTCATCGACGCGATCAAGCGCGCCGCCTTCCTGGATAAGGGCTCCGCACCAGGCGGACGCGGCTCGGCCGACTGGCGGCGGATGGAGATCCCCTCGGCCAACGGTCACGCCACCGCCGAGGCTCTGGCGCGCTTGATGTCGGTCGTTGCGAGCGACGGATCCCTGGGTGGACAGGCCGTCGTCTCGGTTGAAACGCTCGAAGCGCTCACCTCGGCACGCGTTCGGGGCCTGGACAAGGTCTTGCCATTCGATCTGATCTGGGCGGCAGGATTGATGAAGAACACCGGTGCCAACGGCCTGGGGCCGGGAGCGCAGACGGTCGGCCACTACGGCTGGGGCGGCTCCATGGCCATGGCCGATCCCGAGCGCGGCCTGTCGGTCGCCTATGTGATGAACAAACAGTCGGTGCATCTGGTCGCGGACCCGCGCCCGGCGGCCCTGATCGAGGCGCTGTACGCCGTGCTCTAGGGCCGCTCGGCCGGCGGATCGATCAGGCCGGGCTCGGGAGCCAGCACCCGCGCCGCCCGGGTCCGCTTGACGGCACCCGCAGCATAAACCAACGCCCCGACCCAGATAAAGCCGAAGCTGATCGCGCGCAGCCAGCTGAAGGATTCCCCTTGAATCAATCCGATCACGAAGGCGATCGACGGGGCCATTAATTGCAGGAATCCCATAGTCGACAAGGGCATCCGCCGCGCCGCCCACGAAAACAGCGCCAGCGGCAGGACCGTCAGCGGCCCGGCCACCATCAGCCAGAAGGCGCTGGCGGCGCTGTCGGTGAAATGGCCGGCCCCCTGGATCTGCAACATCACCACCCAGCCCAGGCCGAAAGGTGCCAGGAGCAGACATTCCACGAACAAGCCGGATTGGGCGTCCGCGCTGATCCGTTTACGGATCACCCCATAGGCCGCAAACGAAAAGGCCAGAATCAACGATATCCACGGCGCATGGCCCAGGGCCACGGCCTGGAGCACAACCCCGACCGCAGCCAGGCCAATGGCCGCCGCACCCCAGCGGTCGATCTTCTCCTGGAACAACCAGGCCCCCGCCGCCATGCTGAGCAGGGGGTTGAGATAATAGCCGAGCGACGCGTCCAGCATCCGGCCGGTATTCACCGCCATCACAAAGACCGTCCAGTTCACCGCGATCAGCGCCGTGGACAACGCCAGCCAGCCCATCGTGCGCCGGTCGGTCAAGATGGACCGTACCTGGCCTGACTGGCGCGCCAGCACCACCAGAAGCGCCGCCCAGACCACGCCCCACACCGTCCTGTGAGCCATGACCTCCAGGGGGTCGGCACCGACAGCGCCCATCTGCTGAAAGGCCAGGGGCGCAAAACCCCAGATCAGATAACAGCTGATCCCTGCCAGAAGCGCGGTCCGCGCTTTCCCGGCGGGCGGGGTGGCCGATGGGCTGGACATCCCTAGACCGTGATCGACCGATATCCGCCCTGGGGCGTGATGACGCCCTGTTCGTCGAGCAGTTGGGCGATCTGGACCGCATTCAGGGCCGCGCCCTTTCTCAGATTGTCCGAGACGACCCAAAGATTGAGACCATGCTCGACGGTCGGATCGTTGCGGATGCGCGAGACGAAGACCGCAAAATCCCCCGCCGCCTCGACAGGCGACACCCAGCCGTCTTCCTCCTCGGGCTTGTCGACCACCATGATGCCCGGGGCCTCGCGCAGAAGGTCGCGGGCGTCATCGGCGTCGAGCGGGTCCTCGAACTCCAGATTTACCGCTTCGGAATGGCCGACGAAGACTGGCACGCGGACACAGGTGACCGTCAGGCGGATGTCGGGGTCGAGGATCTTGTGGGTCTCCAGCCAGATCTTCTCTTCCTCGGAGGTATAGCCTTCGTCGCGCAGGTCACCCGCGAATGGTAGGACGTTGAAGGCGATCTGTTTGGGATAGACCTTCGGCGTGGCGTCGCCCAGGCCGTACAGGGCCTTGGTCTGGTTCCATAGTTCGTCCATCGCCGCCTTGCCGGTGCCGGACACCGACTGATAGGTCGCCACCACCGCCCGCTTGATCCGGGCCGCGTCGTGCAGGGGTTTCAGCGCCACGACCAGCTGGGCCGTCGAACAGTTCGGATTGGCGATGATATTCTTGCGCTTGGCCAGGTGAACGGCGTCGGGGTTCACCTCCGGCACGATCAGCGGCACGTCCGGGTCCATGCGGAAGGCCGAGGAATTGTCGATCACCATCGGTCCGGCCTTGCCGATCTTCTCCGACCAGGCTCGGCTAACCTCGCCACCAGCGGACATCAGCACGATGTCAACTTTTGAAAAATCGAAGGTTTCCAGGTTTTGGCACTTCAGAGTCTGATCCCCGAAGGCGACCTCCATGCCCTGGGACCGCCGCGAGGCGACAGCATGCATTTCGTCGACCGGAAAATTCAGCTCTTCCAGAATGGCCATCATCTCACGACCGACGTTGCCGGTGGCGCCTACGACGGCGACGCGATAGCCCATGATCATCTCCTGAAACCGGCGGGGAAGCTGCAAGATCCGCCGTGCCCTCGCATTTAGGCCCAAGCCACAAAAGCGCAATCGCCTTGCGCGATTCAAATCTGAGGTTAATCCCCGATCCATGCCCATCGACGTGGCCGAGGCCTATCAATCACTGATCGATCAGCAGCGTCTTCGGCCCGATCCCAGCCAGCGTCCGGCCCTGGACGCCCTGGGCGAGGTCGAGGCGGCCATCGAGGCCCGTCCCCGATTGTGGTCATTCGGGGCCGAACCGGTGCGGGGGCTGTATCTTTGGGGGCCGCCCGGCCGCGGCAAGTCGCTGCTGATGGACCTGTTTTTTCAGACCGTCGATGAGCCACGCAAACGCAGGACTCACTTCCACGCCTTCATGTCCGAGGTCCAGGCCCGGATCCAGCTCTGGCGAACCGGCAACGAGGCCGACCGAAAGCGGTCGTTTGGAACGTCGAGGGGGGATGATCCGATCGCCCCGCTGGCCCGGCTGATCGCCTCAGAGGCGCGGTTACTTTGTTTCGACGAGCTTCAGGTCACCGACATCGCCGACGCCATGATCCTGGGACGGCTGTTCGAGGCCCTGTTCGCCGAGGATGTGGTCCTGGTCTGCACCTCCAACAGGCCACCGGGTGACCTCTACAAGGACGGCATCAATCGTCAGCTCTTCGTTCCCTTCATCGACATGATCGAAGACCGATGCCGGGTACTCGAGTTGAAGGGTCCGCACGACTGGCGTCTCGAGCACCTTAAATCGGCACAGACCTGGTTCTCTCCGGATCAAAGAGCCGGCTTTGAGGCCCTGTGGGATCGGCTGAAAGGACAGGCGATCGAGGCCCCGGCAACGCTTGATGTCGCCGGACGTCAGGTCTTCATCGCCCGTACCGTCGGACCGATGGCGCGGGACAGCTTCGCCGACCTATGTGATCGTCCTCTCGGGCCATCAGATTATCTGGCGCTGGCCGGTCGGTTCGACACTCTTTTTCTGGAGGACGTTCCCCGCCTCGGCCCGGACCGGCGTGAAGCGGCCCGGCGGTTCGTCACCCTGATCGACGCGCTCTACGAAGCCCGTGCTCGCCTGGTGGTCCTGGCTGAGGCGGAGCCGGACGATCTCTATCCAACGGGTGTCGGGGCCTTCGAGTTTGAGCGCACGGCCTCGCGCTTGCACGAAATGCGGTCTGCCGACTGGCTGAAAAACAAGAGCCGCCGACGGCCTTGAGTCCGTCGGCGGCTCCATCTGGGCGTCCGTCCCGACAAGGGGAGCGGGGCGGATCGTCACGAGGCGACCGGATCGGGGGGACGGGTCCTGGTCACCTGACCGGCGGCTCCAAGGGGAGGGGGATGAGCCGCCGTTGAACGATAGGTAGGAAGCCTGAAGCCCGTTGTAAGGGGGGCGATCACGAAAACTTGATCCGCCCTCGCAATTTTCGGCGCGCCTTGGCCTCGGCGATGACTTTCCGCTGTTCGGGCGGCACCGGATAGGGGTCGCCATCGCCCGACAAAAGGACTGCAATCCAACGCGTTCCGGAAAACTGGGCCGTAATGGCCATAACCATCACAGCGATCGGTGTGGACAGGAACGCTCCCGAGACCCCCCATAGGGCGGTCCACAGCGCCAGAAAAAGCATGACCGTGATCGGGTCGATGTTCTGGTTGTCGCCCTGCATCCGGGGCTGAATGAAATTTCCCGACACCTGAAGAATGACCTGAAGGCCGGCAAACAGGACGATGGCCTGCCAATAGGTGTCAAACTGGACCAGGGCATAGAGCGGCGGGCCGACGGCGGCGATCGCCCCACCGACCACCGGAATGTAGCCGACCAGGAAGATCAGAAAGGCCCAGAACAACGGGCTTTCCAGACCCACCGAAACCATGATCAGCCAGGCTGTGGCCGAGATCATCAGCCCGGTGACGGTCTGGACCATGAGATAGCCTTCAACCCCGTCACGCACCCGTTCAAAGACCTGGGCGGCCTGGTAGCGTTCGCGCTTGAGCGGAAACAGGGCCACAACCTTCTTCAGGAAGCTGCGCCGCGACGCCATCATGAAGCCCAGATAGACCAGGGTGAAGAAGGCCGCACTGAATACCGACTGGGTGGTGACCGCCGCCCGTGCGGCGTAACCGGTCAGGTCCAGGCCCGCGACCACATCGCGCAAAGCCGGAGGCGTCTCGACCCCGAACAGGCCCGCGACGTCCGAGATGATCTCGTCCAGGCGTACGCCAAGCCCCTGGCCGCGGGCAATGATACCGGACAGACCATCAACGATGACCCAGATCGAGCCGAACAGGCTGGCGAAGACGATGACCGCCGAAACCCAACCCACGGCCCGCCGGGGAATGGGCAGGCGACTGGCGACCCAGCTGGTCAGGCCTTCAATCATGATCAGCAGAAAGATCGCCATGGCCAGGGGCGTGACGATCCCTCTCATCCAGTAAAGGGCCGCTCCCACCAGGATCACCGCCATGATCGCCACCGAGTTGCGCGTGACGGTAGAGCCCTCATGCGGCGGGTGTGTGGGCGATAGATGCAGATCCGACGCCGGGGTGCCGGTCTTTGTCGACTTACGACGTGAAAGCTGAGGAATATTGATCGCCATAAACCAGCATTGTCCGTACCGCGATCCGTGGTCAATCTCTCTGGTGCCGGACCGGGGGCCGCGCTAGGTCTGGGGGTCTGATCCAGGGAGACCCATCGACGATGAGCGAAAGCGACGGCACCGGCCTTTACCTCGGCCAATCCGGCAAGGCTGAGATCCTGCTGTTCAACCGGGCCAACCGTCACGGTGTCGTCGCCGGTGCGACCGGCACCGGAAAGACCGTCACGCTTCAGATCATGGCCCAGGGGTTCGCTGACGCCGGCGTGCCCGTCTTCGCGGCCGATGTGAAGGGGGACCTGTCCGGCATCAGCCAGATCGGTACGCCGAACGAAAAGCTGCTCGCGCGGGCCCAGCAGATCGGCCTGGAACTGGTGCCCGAAGCCGCCCCGACGATCTTCTGGGACCTGTTCGGTCGCAAGGGGCACCCGATCCGCACCACCATGTCCGAGGTCGGCCCGCTGATGCTGGCGCGGATGCTCCAACTCAGCGACGTGCAGGAAGCCGTGCTTTCGGTCGCCTTCCGGGTCGCGGACGAGGAAGGATTGCTGCTTCTGGACATCGAGGATCTCAGGGCGGTCCTGGCCTATGTGTCGGAGAATGCCGCAGACATCAGCCGGCGCTACGGCAATGTCGCCGCGGCGTCCGTCTCCTCGATCCAGCGCGCCCTGCTTCAGGTCGAGGACCAGGGCGGGGCGGGCTTCTTTGGAGAACCGGCGCTTCAGCTGTCGGATCTGTTGCGGGTCAATACCGACGGTCGGGGCATGGTCTCTGTGCTGGACGCCACCACCCTGATCAACAGCCCGCTGCTGTATTCGACCTTCCTGCTTTGGCTCATGTCCGAGCTTTTCGAGCAGCTGCCCGAGGTGGGCGATCCGGACAAGCCCAAGCTGGTCTTCTTCTTTGACGAGGCACACCTGCTGTTCCGCGACACGCCGCGGCCGCTGATGGACAAGATCGAACAGGTGGTGCGCCTGATCCGATCCAAGGGCGTGGGCATCTATTTCGTCACTCAGAACCCGGCCGACATTCCCGATTCGGTGCTGGCCCAGCTCGGCAACCGCATCCAACACGCCCTGCGTGCCTATACGCCGAGCGAGCAACGCGGTCTGAAGGCAGCATCTGACAGCTTCCGGCCCAATCCCGACTTCGACACCGCCACTGCCATTCAGGAGCTCGGCGTCGGCGAGGCGCTCGTCTCGACCCTGGACGAGAAGGGCGCACCCTCGGTGGTGCAAAAGACCCTGATCCGCCCGCCGGCCTCGCGTCTTGGTCCGGCGACGGACGCCGAACGGGCAGCCGTCATGGCCGCAAGTCCGGTTCGTGGCATTTACGATACCGCCGCCAATCGGGAATCCGCCCAGGAGATGCTGCAACAGCGCGCCGAGGCCGCTGTCACCGCCGCCGATGCCCGCGAAGCCGAAGCCGATCGATTGGAACGGGCCCGGCAGGATCGCGAACCACCCGCCCCGGCACAGCGGTCGCGCTCGTCTTCGTCAGGCGGTTCTCGCTCTCGCGCGCCGGCGGCTCCGCGCCGTTCGAATCGCCAGTCGACGGCTGAAGCTTTCGGCAAATCGGTCGCCCGGTCAGTCGGCTCCCAGATCGGCCGCGCACTGGTTCGCGGCATTCTCGGCAGCCTGAGCCGGCGTTAGGAGCGCGGCACCAGACGCCACATCCGTAACGGATGACGCACCCGCCCGGCCTGACGTCCGGCCTCGGTGCCGCGTCCGACGTAGAAGTCTGCCCGCACGGGTCCACGAATGGCGCCGCCGGTGTCCAGGGCCACGACCAACCCGTTATAGCCCCGGTCGGCCCCGACCAGATTGCCCCGTGGGGCATCGATCCAGATCAGGTCGCCATAGGACCACTGGCTCGGATCCACCGCGATCGAGCGGCCCGCGATCAGGGGCACCCCGGCGGCACCCAACGGCCCGCGACCATCATCCGCCTCGAGCCGGAAAAAGACATAGCGTGGATTGAGGTTCATAACCCCGATCGCCTCGGCCCCCCGATGCCCGGCCAGCCAGGCGCGGATGGCGTCGCCGGAGGTGCCGTTCTCGGTCAACAGGCCGCGGTCGACCATCGGACGGGCAATGCCGACGAAGGGGCGCCCGTTGTGCGCCGCAAAGGCTGCTCGGCGCGTCGTGCCATCCTCGAAGGTAAGATAGCCCGATCCTTGAATTTGAAGAAAAAACAGCTCCTCCGGGCGCATCCAGGCGATCGGTGCGGCGTCCGTCTCATCAATATCAGCGCGCGCCGGGTAGGGCACCAGACGCCCCTCCCCCAGTCGTTGCTGAACGGTCGTTCCGTCCGACACAAGATCAAGCGGTCGGGCCAGCACCGGTGCCGAAAATTCAGCCGTACGATACAGGCGCGCCGCGTACTCAGGCGCGAAATAGGCGGTCAGCAGACCCTCCTCGTCGCCCCGTTCAACCACGAACCAGGCTTCGAGAAACCGGCGCGCCGCCGTCTCGTCGCCAGGCGGTTGCACCCGTGCCGCCTGGCAGGCTGCCGAATAGGCCGGGTTCCGCGCGACATGGCAGGTCTCGGCCCAGGCCTCGACGGCCGCAAGATGGTCCTCCCGATCCCAGCCCGGAAGGCTGGCCGGGCTTAAGCCTGAATGGAGCGGGGGCAGACTGTCCGGTTCCAGTGGCATTCCGGGTGCAACCGGCTGTGGCGCGGAGGCGCAGCCTGCAAGGATAAGGCCGGCAACAAGCGCCGCACGCGCCCTCACGCCCTGGCCTCCTCCACCCGGGCCAGAACCCAGTTGGGATCCCCGGACCCGATCTTCCGCTCGAAAGTCCAAAGCTCGGCGGTGCGGCGGTCTTCGCTCGTGGTCACGCCGTCGTGGGTAACCTCCGTGTGCATCTCGGCCAGGAACCGAACCCTGGCACGAGCGAGGTCACCCTGAGCTGCGACCTGATCCAGATCGGCCCGGGGCGGATGTGAAAACTCGGTCCTTTCAGTACGGCCGCCGGCTTCCCGCGCCGCTATTCCCTGTTCAAAAGAGGCCATCACCGGTGCCGCCAGAAGCGGGCGAAGGGTGTCCAGATTTCCCGAGGCGTAGGCTCGAACGATCGTCTCATAGGCCTGACGTGCGCCATCCAGGAACCTTACCGGATCAAAGCCCTGGTCGCGCGCCTGCAACTGCGCCACGCCCTCGGCTATGGCCGGATCCATGGGCGGGGCCCAACCCGCACGGGCTGCATTGGGGTTGCCCTCGGTTCCTTGAACCGGCGGTGGAGGCGCGGGATTGTCCTCGGGCTGGCGCCCCACCTTCTTGCCAAGCACATTGTAGAGCAGCACCAGCAGCACAGCCGCCACAGCGGCAAAGACGATCATCTGGATGAGAGCGGGGTCCAAGGCGGCTATAGTCCTTTGAAAGCGGACCTATCGAGTAAGCATCGACGGCCCGATGCGCAAGGCGCGGCCCTTCGCAGCGTTGCACCTGGGGCCGTCGCATGATAGCGGCCCCCGCTCCGTTTCCGCTTCTGCCAGAGACCTGACATGACCGACCAGCCGCCCGCCGACACCGGCACCGAACCCCAAGGCGCTCCCCAGGGACCGCAGATGCGGGTCCTGGTCCAGTACATCCGCGATCTTTCGTTCGAGAACCCGCGCGCGCCGGAATCGCTACGGATGGACGGCAAGCCGGCCATTGACCTGGCCGTCGAGATGAATGCTCGCGGCCGCCAGGACAATCTGTTCGAAGTCGAACTCAAACTCTCGGTCAGTGCCAGCCTCGAAGACAAGTCGATGTTCCATATCGAACTGGTCTACGGCGGAGTCTTCCAGATCGCGGGCGTGGCCGAGGCCGACATGGAGCCGTTCCTGCTGATCGAATGCCCGCGCTACCTGTTCCCCTATGCACGTGAAGTCATTTCTCGAGCGACAGCCGACGGCGGCTTCTATCCGCCCTTCATGCTTGACCCGCTGGACTTTGCGGCCATTTACACCGCGCGCAAGGCTCAGGCCGCTCAACTCGACCAGGCCCCGCCTGCCGGTCAGGCCTGATCCGACAGCTCCGGTACCCACCGTGCCCACAGGCTGAGGTCGGGCAAGGTCGCTTTCAGAAAATCGGCGTGACGGGCCCGTTCCTCCACCGTGGAGGCCGGGCCTAACGGCCTGGGCCGATCGCCGTGGGTTGAGGTGCCCTGTTGGACCGCGGCCCGGATCGGCGCGGGTCCGGTCAGGTCCAGGGCGCGCTCCCGTCCCCCCTTGAGCTCCAGATAGACGGACGCCAGAAGACGGGCATCGATCAAGGCCCCGTGTAAGGTCCGCTCGACCAAAGACACCTTGAAGCGTTTGCACAGGGCGTCGAGTGAGTTGGCCATGCCCGGGAACCGCTTCTGGGCCAACTGCAGGGTGTCGATCCAGCGCGCGTCAGCCAGCAACGGACGGCCTGCCGCCCCGAGCTCGAAATTGACGAAGTTGCGGTCGAATCCGGCGTTGTGGGCGATGACGGGAGCCTCTCCGATAAAGCCGAGCAGATCGTCGGCGATCTCGGCAAATCGGGGGGCGTCGCGCACCTTCTCATTGGTGATCCCGTGCACCCTGACGACCTCCGGCCCGATGATGCGATCGGGATTGATCAGGGTGTGAAAGGTCCGGCCCGTGGGCGTCAGATTTTCCAGCTCGATACAGCCGACCTCGACCATCCGGTCGCCGCTGCGCGGATCAAATCCGGTGGTTTCGGTATCGAGGACGATTTCGCGCATGGGATCTTACTCACCCTGTTCGGGCTGGGTGTGAAGACCTGACAACCGGCCCGACTGCCAGGTCGATGTGGACAGCTCGTCCAGGATGGCTCGAACCTGCGATCGGGTGTCTTCAAGAGTCCCGCGTGTGTCGATGACGAAATCTGCCTGGGCCCGCTTGCTGGCATCGGGCACCTGTCGCGCCAGAATCTGGGCGAACCGGGCCTCCGTCATGCCGGGCCGGGCCAGGACGCGCCGTCGTTGAACCTCGGCGGGGGCGCTGACCACGACCACGACATCGACCTCGGTCTGGCTCCCCGTTTCAAACAACAAGGGCACATCGACCACCGCTACATCGACACCGTCATCGCGTGCGGCCAGTAGAAAATCCTCCCGATCATCGCGGACCCGTGGATGAACCACCGCCTCAAGGCGCGAAAACCCGGTCGGGTCATGGCGGAGGCGCTTCGCTAAGGCCGCCCGGTCGATCCCGCCACCGGGTGCAGTCACACCGGGGAACAGGGCCTCAACAGCGGCAACCATTCCTCCGTCCTGTGCATAGAGCCGATGCACCGCCGAATCGGCGTCCCAAACCGCGCAACCTTCCTCCGCAAAGAATGCCAGGACGGTGGACTTGCCCATGCCGATCGAGCCGGTCAGACCGATGACCCTCACCGACCGACCTCCAGCGCGGCCAGGCACAGGGACCTCACGTCCACGGCCGGGGCGACCCGCCCGAACAGGACTTCGAAACTCGGCCGGGCCTGTCCGATAAGCATAGCCAGGCCGTCCACCGGTACCAGCCCGCGCGCCTCCGCCGCCACCAACAGATCCGTCTTCAACGGTCGGTAAGTCATGTCCATCACTGCCGCAGAGGCCGCCATCGGTGACAGATCCAGCGCCACCGGCAGTGAAATAGCATTGATCAACAGATGACTGCCATCCAGCGCGTCGGTAGCGTGCGCGAGCGCCCAGGCCGACACGCCCGGACCTGAAACCCGCGCCAGATCATCCGCGCGCTCGACAGATCGATTGACCACACGGATATCGTCGACCCCTTCGGCCTTCAGGGCTTCAACCGCCGCCCGTCCCGCACCGCCGGCCCCCAGAACCACGGCCGGTCCACCCGCCAGATCCAGGTCCGGCGCCTGATCGCGGATCGCCTGGATCAGGCCCTCGCCGTCCGTGCTGGCGGCCAGGGGTCGGTCGCGCGACAGGCCCAAAAGATTGACCGAAACCGCCGCCAGGGCCGCCGGGGTCAGGTCCGCATCGTTGAGTTCCGCCCATGTCAGGGCAGCCCCCTTGAACGGCGCAGTGACGTTGACGCCCAAGGCTCCGTTGATCCGCAAAGCGTCCATCAAGGTCCAGAAGGCCGCATCGTCAGGTGGGGCAAGGGCGAGATAGACGGCGTCGATCCCGGACACCTCCAGCCAGGCATTGTGGATCAGCGGGCTGAGCGAATGCCCAACCGGTCGGCCGATCACCGCCGCCATCCGGGTTCCGGCCCCCGGTCTCACGAAGGGAGTGCTCCGCTACGGCGAAGTTCAGCCAGCAACGGCAGAAGCGGCAGGCCAAGGACGGTGAAATAGTCGCCCTCGACGTGCGCGAACAACTGAGCCCCCTGGCCCTCCAGCCAATAACCGCCGACCGCCGACTGGGCCGCGTCCTGATTGGCGAGCAAATAGCCGGCAATGAACGGATCGCTCAGGTCGCGCACGGTCATCCTTGCCGTATCGACCGTGGTCCAGACCAACTGGCCGTCGCGCGCCAGGGCCACGCCGCTGTGCAAACAGTGGGTCCGGCCGGAAAAAAGTTTCAGCCGGGCGCGAGCCTCGTCCAGACTGGCGGCCTTGTCATAGATCGTTCCGTCGAGCTCCAGTGTCTGGTCGGCCCCCAGCACCAATTCACCAGGCCGACGGCCGGACACCACCAAAGCCTTCTGGCCTGCCAGGGCCTGGGCGACGGCGCGGGCATCCGCCCCTTCACTGACAAGACGACCCTTGAACACCGCTTCATCAAGATCTGCAGGGTCCGGTTCGATCCGGACACCGGCGGCTTCCAGCAGGGCACGACGCGCCGAACTGCGGCTGGCCAGAACAAGGTTCATTGGGGAGCTCCCATACGTCCCGATCGACGCTCATTGACCAGATTGATCACTTGAGCGGCCGTTTCCTCAACCGATCGACGAGACACGTCGATGACCGGCCACCCCAGCCTTTCGAACAGCCGGCGGGCCCGAACCGTCTCCTCGCGGACGCGGTCGGTATCGACATAGTCGGTCGTTGGATCGACGCCGAGGTGCTGAAGGCGATTCCGGCGGATCGAGACGAGCCGGTCCGGCGTGACGACCAGACCCACAACCAGCGGATTCTTCAGGTGAGATAGAAGTTCCGGCGGATCCTGGGTCGGGACCAGCGGAACATTGGCCGCGCGTATGCCCCGGTGGGCCAGATAGACACAGGTCGGCGTCTTGGAGGTACGGCTGACACCGACCAGAACCACATCCGCCGATTCCAACTCTCCCAGAGATTGCCCGTCATCGTGGTGGATGGCGAAATCCAGGGCGCTCATCCGCTCGAAATAGTCGTTGTTCAGGGCGTGCTGGGCGCCGATCCGGCTCGAAAGCGAGGCTCCCAGATATCCCGACAGAACCGCCACCAGCGGATCCAGCGCGCCCAGTTGCGGCATCCCGAGACGTCGGCAACCAATCTCCAGCATCTCGCGCAACTCGGGATCAACCACGGTATGCAGGACGATCCCGGGCGAAGCCTCAACCTCTTCAAGGACCCGCTCGAGCTGTTTGGGCGACCGAACCAGCGCATAGATGTGCTCGATCGGGATGACGCCTTCGAAACGGGCGACCACCGCCTTGGCCATGGCGTTCAAGGTCTCGCCGGTCGAATCCGACACGAGATGAACGTGGAAGTAGGTCGAAAACTTCCGGGGAGGCGTCGTCGCGGTCGGGGGAGGAGATGTGGACAATCGCGTCTCGGCTGGGGGTGAGAGTTCGAAGAACCGACCCTAGCGCGCCTTGGTCAGCCATGCACCTGGTACAGCCGTGGACGAAACCGGCCGCTATCCCCAAGCCTGTCCGAGGCCCCAGATCACCACATCCACACCTTGGGACAAGATCACAGGCGTGACACTCGGCGCCCAGGGTCGCGACGCCGCATCGTTAAGACTTCGGTAAGGATTTATTAAGCCTTTCTTAACCATCCCCGCTGTCCCCAGCCCCGTGGACAAAGCCGTGCGGGCTTTGGAAATCCTGTCACTCGCCGGTGGCAATTCCGGAAAATGGCTCTGTTTCTCCCCGTCATCCCGCCGACCTACGACTCTCTTCAATCCTTCTTGAATCCTCTTTTCTTGAGAGGGATTGAGCCTGATCCGGGGACGGCCTAGGACGCCCTCATGCCTCACCAACCTGATTTTCTGAGAGCTCTCGCCGGAGAAACCCTCGCCCGGCCACCGGTCTGGTTCATGCGCCAGGCCGGACGGTATCTGCCGGAGTACCGGGCGCTGAGGGCTCAGGCTCCGGATTTCATCGCCTTTTGCCTGAACCCCGAGATGGCCGCCGAGGCGACGCTTCAGCCGATGCGCCGATTTCCTTTCGACGCCTCGATCGTTTTTGCCGACATCCTGCTGATCGCCCGCGCCTTGGGCCAGGACGTCTGGTTTGAAGCCGGCGAAGGGCCGCGGCTGGGTGCCTTGCCGGATCTTGAAGGGATGCGCGAGCTCGCATCCGGAACCGGTGCAGCCTTGTCTCAGGTTGGAGAGACCCTTTCGAGGGTTCGGGCCGAGCTGCCCACCGACAAGGCCTTGATTGGTTTTTGCGGGGCTCCCTGGACGGTCGCGACCTATATGCTGGACGGCGTCGCGCGTACCATCGGCAAGGGCGAGCGGGCCAATGCCCGGACCTATGCCTATGCTGACCCCGATGGGGTGGACGCCCTTCTGGCTATCCTGGTGGAGGCCAGTGCCTGGTACCTCAAGATGCAGGCCGAGGCCGGGGCCCAGGCCCTGCAAATCTTCGAAAGCTGGGCCGAGGGACTGCCCGACGACCTGTTCGAACGGCTGGTAGTCAATCCGCACCAGGTGCTGCTGGCCCGGCTGAGAGAGCTGGGCGTGACGACGCCTGTCATCGGCTTCCCGCGCGGGTCGGCGGCGCTGGTCGAAGGTTATGCCGCGCGGGTTCAGGTCGAGGCCATCGGACTGGATACAGCCTGTCCTCTCGCGGTGGGGCGTCAGGTTCAGCGGCTGAAACCGATCCAGGGGGCACTGGATCCGTTGTTGCTTCGCGCCGGCGGGGCCGCCCTTGACCGACGGATCGACGCGATGCTGGAGGCCTGGGGCGACGGCCCCTGGGTGTTCAACCTGGGTCACGGAATCCTGCCGGATGTTCCGATCGCCCACGTCGAACAGGCGCTGAAGCGGATCAAGGGCTGATGCGCCGGCTCGCGGTCGTTCTGTTCAACCTGGGCGGCCCGGATGGACCTGCCGATGTGCGCCCGTTCCTGCAGAATCTGTTTTCCGACCCGGCGATCATCGGCCTGCCGGGATTTCTTCGATCGCCGCTGGCGAAGCTGATCTCCAGCCGCAGGGAAAAGTCCGCCCAGACCAACTATGCTCTCATGGGGGGCGGTTCTCCTCTCTTGGGCGAGACCTTCAAACAGGCCGGCGCACTCCAGGATGCCCTGGCCGAGGCCGCCGATGAGGTCCGGGTGTTCATCGCCATGCGCTACTGGCGGCCCCTGACCGATACCACGGCCCAGGACGTGGCGGCTTTCGCCCCGGATGCCGTCGTGCTGTTGCCGCTCTATCCCCAGTTTTCAACAACGACGACGGCCTCGTCGCTCAAGGCCTGGTCTGAAGCCTATTCAGGGCCTGGCCAGATCCGCACCGTCTGTTGCTACCCTGAGGCCGAGGGCTGGATTTCCGCCCAGGTTTCGGCGATCCGGGAGAAGCTGGCAGAGGCCGGCGATCAGCCGGTGCGTGTCCTGTTTTCCGCCCATGGCGTGCCCGAAAGCGTCATTAGCCGCCGGGGAGATCCGTATCAGTCCCAGATTGAGGCCGGGGCCGCCGCCATCGCCGGGGCCGCCGGCCTGAGCGATTGGTCGATCTGTTACCAAAGCCGGGTCGGCCCGATGAAATGGCTGGGCCCCTCCACCCCTGAGGCCCTCGAACAGGCCGCGCGTGACGGCGTTGGGGTCATCATCGTGCCGATCGCCTTCGTGTCCGAACACATCGAGACGCTGGTGGAGCTGGACCTCGAATATGCCCATCTAGCGGGTGAACTGGGCGTCAATCCCTATCTGCGCTGTCCGACACCATCGACCCATCCGACTTTTATCTCCGCCCTGGCCGCCGCCACGCGAGCGGCTCTGGAGCGGACCTCTCCAGCCCCTTTCGGGCCGGGTTGCCGGGGTGATTTCGCCGCCTGCCCCTGTCGATTCCAAGGAACTGCCGCATGACCGCCTATGACCTCGCCCGCGGCCTGCATATCCTGGCGGTGATCGCCTGGATGGCCGGGATGCTCTTCCTGCCGCGCCTGTTCGCCTATGACGTCGAACAGAATGAGAAGTCAGAGCCGCTGCGCTCGCAGATGCAGGGCCTGTTGCGCGGTTGGCAGTTGCGCCTGCTGCGCATCATCATCAATCCGGCGATGATCCTCGCCTGGGGGTTCGGCCTGTGGTTGATCCACATCGATGTCCAGGCGCGCGGCTGGGCCTTCCTTGCGGAACCCTGGATGATCACCAAATTGACCGGGGTGATCCTGCTCAGCGCCTGGCACGGCTACCTGGCGGGCGAGCGCAAGCGGATCGCGGCTGGAACGTCGCTTAGAACGTCCCGCTTCTGGCGCATGACCAATGAAATTCCGTTCCTGCTTGCCATCGTCATGGTGTTGTCGGTGACGACCGAATGGCGCTTCGGCTGACCCACCAGCCTTGACGGGCGGCGGCGGGTGTGGTTCCGCTAGGCCCAGGCGATGGATTCGGCTTCGGTCGTCCGGCGCTTTCCCACCTTTCTCAAGGTCTGCATCGCTCCTTCTGCGGCGCGGCCTCATCTTGAAAATCCATGGTGCCGGTGCGGCACCTTCATCCAGACCTCATCCGGACTCCGTCTTTCTCGGTGCCGGCCGTGAAGTTTCAAGTCCAAGATTCCCATGACTGTTGAATCCCAGATCGACACCGACCTCGACACGATCGTAGACGCCGAGGGCGACGAGGATGGCCAGGCGGCCAACCAGCGCATCGCCCTGTCCGAGCTGAAGGACAAGACCGCCGCCGAGCTGGTCGCCTTCGCCGAGGAGCTGGAGGTCGAGAACGCTTCGAACCTGCGCAAGCAGGATCTGCTGTTCGCCATCCTCAAAACCCTGGCCGACGAAGAGGTCGAGATCTCGGCCGGCGGGGTGCTGGAAGTTCTCCAGGACGGCTTCGGCTTCCTGCGCAGCGCCGACGCCAACTATCTGTCGGGCCCGGACGACATCTATGTCTCGCCGTCCCAGATCAAACGCTTCGGCCTTCGTACCGGCGACACGGTCGAGGGCACCGTGCGCGGCCCGCGCGAGGGGGAACGCTACTTCGCCCTGCTCAAGGTCGATTCGATCAACTTCGAAGATCCCGAGAACGTCCGCCACAAGGTCAATTTCGACAACCTGACGCCGCTCTATCCCGACGAGCGGCTGCACATGGAAATTCAGGATCCGACCCTGAAGGACCGTTCGGGCCGGGTCATCGACATCGTCGCGCCGCTCGGCAAGGGCCAGCGCTGCCTTATCGTTGCCCCGCCCCGCGTCGGCAAGACCGTGATGCTGCAGAACATTGCCAAGTCGATCGAGGCCAACCACCCCGAAGTTTTCCTCATGGTTCTGCTCATCGATGAGCGCCCCGAGGAAGTCACCGACATGCAGCGCACCGTGAAGGGCGAGGTCGTGGCCTCCACCTTCGACGAGCCGTCCACGCGCCACGTCGCGGTAGCCGAAATGGTCATCGAAAAGGCCAAGCGCCTGGTCGAGCACAAGAAGGACGTGGTGATCCTGCTGGACTCGGTCACCCGTCTGGGCCGCGCCTATAACGCCACCGTCCCGTCCTCGGGCAAGGTCCTGACCGGCGGTGTCGACGCCAATGCCCTGCAGCGTCCCAAGCGCTTCTTCGGCGCGGCGCGCAACATCGAGGAGGGCGGCTCGCTGACCATCATCGCCACGGCCCTGATCGACACGGGCTCGCGCATGGACGAGGTTATCTTCGAAGAGTTCAAGGGCACCGGTAACTCGGAAATCGTGCTGGACCGCAAGGTCGCCGACAAGCGCATCTTCCCGGCCATCGACGTGCTGAAGTCCGGCACGCGCAAGGAAGACCTGATCACGCCGAAGGACCAGCTGACCAAGACCTATGTGCTGCGCCGCATCCTCAATCCGATGGGGCCGCAGGACGCCATCGAGTTCCTGCTCGACAAGCTGCGGCAGTCCAAGAACAACGCCGACTTCTTCCAGTCGATGAACACCTAGGGGCGTTCGAGTGGCGGGCTTGGTTCACATCGGTCTGGCCGGCGCGCGTGGGCGCATGGGCCGCGCCGTGTCGGAGGTGCTGGATCGTCGTAGTGACGTGGTCACCGCCGCCCGCTTCGACCGCACCGATCACCCGGACCTCAGCGTCTGTGACGTCGTCATCGACTTCACCGAGGCGGCCGCCTCGGTCGAGCTGGCTCGCGCCTGCGCCGAGACGGGCGGGCCGGCCCTGGTCATCGGGGCGACCGGCTTCACACCCGAACAGGACGCCGAGATCGAGCGTGCCGCAGAGCGCATCGCCGTCGTCAAGTCAGGCAACTTCTCGCTGGGCGTCAATATGTTGATCGGCCTGGTCGCCCAGGCGGCGCGCCGACTTCCGGCCGCCGAGTGGGACATTGAGATCGTTGAGGCGCACCACCGCATGAAACGCGACGCGCCGTCCGGCACCGCCCTGATGTTGGGCGAAGCCGCCGCCGATGGGCGGGGGCATGATCTGGACGACGTTCGCGGTCGTCTGCGCGAGGGAATGGGCGACGAGCGCCCGGTCGGAGAGATCGGCTTTTCGGCCGTTCGAGCCGGCGGCATTGTGGGCGAGCACCAGGTGATCTTCGCTGCGCAGGACGAAATCCTGACCCTGGCTCATTCCGCGCGCGATCGGGCCCTGTTCGCTCGTGGCGCGGTCATGGCCGCCCTGTGGGTCAAAGGCCGCAGCCGGGGCCTGTACGGCATGCAGAACGTTTTGGGCTTCCAGCAGAGCTGAATCGACAGCTCACCGCAGTCTGACCCCTGGACGTCCCGGGACCTTCAATCCAAATCGGCCAGGCTCAGAAGCCCGGGCCCTAATGGGCCGAGCGTCCTTGGCGAGTGAACAGGGACTTCACGAAAAAGAACAAGGCGATCATGATCAGATAGCCGAGGAAGAGGGCGAGAAGTGCCAGCCAGAATTCCAGGCTGACCACATTCGGCAAGGCGAATTCCTCGCCGTTCAACAATGGCAACACCGCATTGATGATCACATGGATCACTGCGGCCCCTGCCGCCATGCGGGTCAGATCGCGCCAATTGTGCAGGGCCAGGGTGGCTACCAGGGCGATCAGAATGCCCAGCACCTGATTGACGCCGGAGAATCCGGCCTGGGCCAGCTCCAATAGCTGTTGAAAAAGGCCGGTGATCGTCTCCATGGGCGTACCTCCTAGCGGCTCCGGTCAGACCTGACCGGGCGGTATCCTAACCCAATGAAGCCTATCCGGCACCCGTCGAGCCGAAACCGCCTGCCCCCCGCGCCGTTTCGTCCAGATTGTCGACCTCTTCGAAGGTCCCGCGCGTCACCGGGGCGATAACCATCTGGGCGATCCGGTCGCCACGCCGCACGACGAAGGGTTCTGCCCCCAGATTGGCCAGGATGACCCCGACCTCGCCGCGATAGTCGGCGTCGATGGTGCCGGGACTGTTCAGACAGGTGATGCCGAATTTCAGCGCCAGGCCCGAGCGCGGCCGCACCTGGGCCTCATGATCCGCGGGCAGGGCGATCGTCAGACCAGTCGGGATCAGCGCCCGCCCCCCCGGCGGCAGGGTGACCGGCTGGTCCTCTGCCAAAGCCGCCCTCAGATCTATCCCGGCCGAACCCTCCGTCTCATAGGCGGGCAGAGGCAGGCCTTGCGAATGCGCCAGGCGCGTCAGGCGGATGGTGACGGACATGAGGCTCTTCCTTTCGTCCCGGGCTTAGGGGGCTTCGGGGGACGGTGTCGAGCACCAAAAAAAGAACATTGCCGGAACATCATTGCGTGGTATATCGTCGTTCCGCAACTGAGACGGGAGGGCCTCATGCGGGTGACGATGATTGCGGCGGTGGCAGTTCTGGCCTTGACGGGTGGGTGCGGCAACGGCGGTTCGGCGGTTGAAACGCGGGATCGTGCCGCTGAGGCTCCGGCGACAGAGGGCGGGTCTGTCGGGCTGGCCGCGGCGACGGTGGAGGCTGGTTCCGATGCGGCTGCGCCGGTCGTTGAGGCGGAACGCGGAACGGCGGTCTGGTCCACGGCACGCAATCGATCTGCCGAAGAAGGCGCGCAGCGATCGTTCGAGCGCAATGGCGCTGATTTCGGGGCGACGACCCTGGGTGCCTATGTCGAGGCTGTGCATGCCTTCATCGCCAATCCTCCGCCGGGCACCGAAACCGTGCGCCGGCGCAACGGCGACACCCTCTATTACCATGCGCCCAGCAACACCTTTGCAGTGGCCACCCGCGACGGCGCGCCGCGCACGATGTTCAAGCCCCGCGAAGGCGCGGCCTACTGGGCCGAGCAACAGGCCGGCGTCACGCGCCAGTCCGGCGACGGCTAGATACGACAAACCCCGGGACCAGCCCGGGGTTTGCAACGTCTCAGATCGCTAACCGCGCCCTAGTAGCGATAATGCTCCGGCTTGAACGGGCCTTGCGGCTGGACGCCGATATAGGCCGCCTGTTCGGCGCTCATCGTCGTCAGCTTGGCGCCGAGCTTCTCCAGGTGGAGCGCGGCGACCTTCTCGTCCAGATGCTTGGGCAGGACATAGACCTGGGTTTCGTATTTGGGTGTCTGGGTGTTCGCCCAAAGCTCGATCTGAGCCAGCGTCTGGTTGGTGAAGGAGGCGCTCATGACGAAGGAAGGGTGGCCGGTGGCATTGCCCAGATTCACCAGACGGCCTTCCGACAGAACGATGATCTTTTTTCCGTCCGGGAATTCGACGTGATGGACCTGCGGCTTGATCTCGTCCCACTTGAAGTTCTTCAAACCGGCGATCTGGATCTCCGAATCGAAGTGGCCGATGTTGCAGACGATGGCGTTGTTTTTCATCCGCCGCATATGGTCGACGGTCAGCACGTCCTTGTTGCCGGTGGCGGTGACGAAGATGTCGGCCTGATCGGCGACGTCCTCGACGGTCTTGACGTCATAGCCTTCCATGGCCGCCTGCAAGGCACAGATCGGATCGATCTCGGTGACGATGACGCGGGCGCCCCCGCTGCGCAGCGAGGCGGCTGAGCCCTTGCCGACGTCACCATAGCCCATGACGACCGCGACCTTGCCGGCCAGCATGACGTCGGTGCCACGACGAATGGCGTCGACCAGGCTCTCGCGACAGCCGTACAGATTGTCGAACTTGGACTTGGTGACACTGTCGTTGACGTTGATCGCCGGGAAGGGCAGCTCGCCACGCTCGGCCATCTGATACAAGCGGTGGACGCCGGTGGTGGTTTCTTCCGACACGCCCTGGATGGCGTCGCGGATGGCCGAATAGAAGCCGGGTTTTTCGGCCAGGTAGCGCTTCATCACCGCGTAGAGGGCTTCTTCTTCTTCGTTCTGGGGATTGTCGAGGACCGACGGATCCTTCTCAGCCTTGGGGCCGAGTACGCACAGCAGCGTGGCGTCACCGCCATCGTCGAGGATCAGGTTTGGATAGCCGCCGTCGGCCCATTCAAAAATCTTGTGGGCGTATTCCCAGTACTCATAGAGGGTCTCGCCCTTGACGGCGAACACCGGCGTGCCGGCAGCGGCGATGGCGGCGGCGGCATGGTCCTGGGTCGAGAAGATGTTGCACGAGGCCCAGCGCACCTCGGCCCCCAGGGCCTCCAGCGTCTGGATCAGGACCGCCGTCTGGATGGTCATGTGCAGCGAGCCGGCGATCCGCGCCCCCTTCAGCGGCTGAGCTTTGCCGTACTCGGAACGCAGCGCCATCAGGCCGGGCATCTCGGTCTCGGCGATGGCGATTTCCTTGTTGCCGAAGTCGGCGAGCGAAATATCCTTGACGATGTAATCGGTCACGGCGGGCCTCCTGGGGCACGAACTGTCGGGAATTCAGCCGCGCCTATAGCCGTCCAGGAGGCTGCGGGCAACCATCATATAAAGATATCCTTATATCCTAAAGGCCAGACAACAGGGCCACACAGGCGGCGCGGCCGGCTCGGGACAGACCCGCCCCGGGGGCCAGAGCCTGTCGGTCGGGCCCGGCCATGACCTCGATGCAGTCGCCCAGTTCGCCAGGCCAAAGTCGGATCGGTCGCCCCAGATCGACGTGCTGATGCAGGTCGGCTTCAATGTTGCCTCCTCCCAGTTCGCCGAAGGCCGCGATCAGGCGTCGGGGCGCCGGACCCTGTCCGGATCGCATCGCCAGCACGACGTCGTCCAGGTCGGCCTGACCCCGGCTCAAGGCCCGCAAGCGATCATCCAGTATGAAGGCCAGAAGCAGCCCCTGGTGATAGGGAAAACCGGCGGCGGCCGGATCGGAAAAGAAGCGGCGTGCCACCGCCGCATTGGTCAGCCCAGCCGGATGGCGCGCCTGAAGGACGAGGGCTCTGTCGAGCGCCGCGATGTAGGCCTCGGGTGTGATCAGGCCAAGCCGCAGGGCCATCCTGTAGGCATAGAAGTCGGTGAAGCCTTCAGAGAACCAGAAATCCAGCACCTCGGCCCGACCTGCGCCGACACCGCCCACCCGTGCGGGCATCCAGGCGTGCAACTGCTCGTGAATCAGGACGTGGCTGGCCTGGTCCAGGTCCTGATCTCGCGTCAGCCAGACGGCCACCCCGTCGCCCAGCCCCAGACCGCTCTGGGCCGGGGCTGCCGGCGGACCGGCCAGCGGTGCCAGCGCCAGGAAGGTCGGTTGGCCTTCATCGCCCCAGAAATCGGCCGCCGCCTTGCCGATGGTGACGAAACGATCCGCCAGGTCCTCCGGCGAGAAGCGCCAGCTTCCACGAACGGCGATGCGGACCGGGCCGTGGCCTGTCTCCCGTTCGACCAGCCTGAGGCCGGGCGCGCCGACCAGCACACTGTCGGCAAGCGTTTCGAAGTCCGTGGCTTCGCCGCCCCGGGAATCGAGATCCGACGCGTATCGCCAGGCCCCGACGGAGGGTCCCCAGCGAAAGCTCACCGGGTCATGCTCGCGCCCGGTCACGCGGGCAAAGACGGTCCAGCCGATCAGGGTGAAGCCATCGGGCAGGGTCGACGGCCGATAGGGCCGCTCACCGACATGTGGCGGGCCGGCATAATCCTGGCGGACGCGATAGGTCAGTCGGATCGGGGCACCCCTGCGATGGCGCAGACGCAGGGTTCCGCGCCGGTGTTGCATCCGGGCCCCCTCGATCCGAACCTCCGAGACGGTCCGCTCCAGTCGGTCGGCTCCAGCCCAGCGTGCGGGAAGGCGCACGTCGGTACGTCCGTCGCGATCCCCCAAGAACAACATGGACACATCGACCCCGTCGAGCCCCGCGGGGCCAACGACCGGCGTCACCTGATAGACAATGGGTTCCCTGGCATCGTTCGGACCGGCCGCCGCCAGGACCAGCCCCGCCGCCAATGCCGACATCACCTCAAACACCGACCGCGCCTCCACGCCGTCGCCCCCGGAAGGCAAACTGTCATATCCGCCCCGTCGATGCCAAGGTCACCCAAAGGTCGCTTGGCGCGATCCGGCCGGTGGCCTATCTGTGCGACATGCCCGAGTTACCCGAGGTCGAGACGGTCCGCCGGGGCCTGGAGCCGATGCTGGCGGGCGCGAGGCTGCTTGAGGTTCGGCAGAACCGACCGGATTTGCGGTTTCCCTTCCCGGATCGGTTCCCCGACCGGCTGAACGGGGCTGTGGTGGAGCGACTCAACCGCCGGGCCAAATACCTGCTGTTCGACCTGTCGTCGGGCGAGACGTGGGTGACGCATCTGGGCATGACCGGGCGCTTCACTCTGGACGGTGAGACGCTGGGCGAGTTCGAGGACGCGCCGCCGACCGTCGGAAAACACGAACACCTGTCGCTGGTGGCCGAGGGCCCAAGCGCCCGCCGCCGTGTCGGGTTCGCCGATGCCCGGCGGTTCGGTTTCATGGGCCTGATCCCGACGCCCCAGGTTACGGCACACGCCTGGTTTCGGGGCTTGGGGCCCGAGCCGTTGTCAAACGGCTTTTCGGCGGCGGACCTCAAGGCCGGCTTTGAGGGGCGGATCACACCTGTGAAGGCGGCCCTGCTTGACCAGGGCGTCGTGGCGGGTCTGGGTAACATCTACGTCTGTGAGGCACTTTACCGGTCAGGAATATCCCCCCTGACGCCAGCCGGGCGGTTGTCGCGCCCCCGGCTGGAGCGGCTGGTCACCGCGATCCGCCAGGTGCTGCTGGAGGCTGTGGAGGCAGGGGGCTCGACCCTGAAGGACTTCGCCAATGCCGAGGGCGGCCAAGGCTATTTCCAGCACAGGTTCGACGTCTATGGCCGCGAGGGAGAGGCCTGTCATACCCCGGCCTGTACAGGCATGGTGCGCCGCATCGTCCAGTCGGGCCGCTCGACCTTCTATTGTCCGCGATGCCAGACCCGATAAACGAGGCGCGGATCATCCTGTTCCGGGGCATGAACACCGGAGGGGTTCGCGTGCCCGTCAGCTCCCAGCGGGCCATGGCCCTGGATCTGGGCCTGGGCGATCCACGCACGCTGCTGGCGTCCGGCAATCTGATTGTCGACAGCCCCCGTGATCCGGAGGAACTGGAACGCCTGATCGAGGATGAGACGGAACGGCGCTTCGGGCGGCGGATTGAAACCCTGGTTTGCTCAGGCCAGCGTTGGCGGGGCCTTATGGCGGCCAATCCCTTCCCCGACGAGGCGAAGAGCGACCCCGCCCACCTGCTGATGATGGTGATGAAACAGGGCATCCGGCCGGGCGCGCTGGAGGCCTTGCAGGCGCTGGCCGTGGGTCGGGAAAAGGTTGCCGAGGCTGCCGGAGCCCTTTGGTTCTGGCACCCTGACGGCATCGGCCCCTCCCGGATGGCGGAAAAGGCACAACCCCGACTGGTCGGAGCCGGGACGGGGCGGAACTGGAACACCGTGGTCAAGATCGCGGACTGTGCGAGGCTCGGGGAAGATCGATGAGAAACAAGAACATGGTGGCCTGGGCCCACTTGATCGCTACGACGGTGATCTGGGGCACCTATTTCGTTCGCCTGGGGCAGTCGATGCTGTCTGGTGACCTGTTGCAGGTCGGCTTCGCCGAGGCGATGGGACTAACACTGGGGATCGCCATCGGCCTGTCGATCCTCACGGGTCTGTTGATTGAGTTTCTGGTCAACCTGATCCGGTCCGAACCACCCAGCCGGCGCGAGGCCGATGCCGAAGCGTGGGCCGGCTTGCGCGCGACCCGCGTGGCGCATGGCGTGGTCGTGACCCTGATCATGACCCTGTCAGGGCTGGCTCTGGTTCTCGGAGCCTTCGCCGGCCCGACCGCGGCGGCCCAGGTGGAGGCCTGGCTGGCCGATCGATTCGGTTACGGCCTGATCCTCTTCGCTAATGCCGGCTTGTTCGTCCTAGTTCTGGCCGAAATGGTCCATTACGGGGCGCTGCTCGTGTTCCTTGGACGAGGTCGTCGCTAGACCCGCTCTGTCGGATCTCGGGGCAGCCTGTCGAGGATGACGGCTTCATCGTCAAAGCGTGCCCTGACCGGCCAGGATTCGATCCGCGGCCGCCATTCGGGTGACAGTCGTACCCAGTCCTTCTCGGTCGTGATCAATCCGGCTCCGAGCCGGTCTGCCTGACTGGCCAGGTTCGCCAAGGTCGCCTCGGTGTAAGCCGCATGATCCGGAAAGGATCGAAAACCTTTCAACTCGACACCGGCGGACCGAAGGCTTTGTTCGAACCGCCAAGGCTTGGCGATGCCGGCAAATCCGAGCCTTGACCCGGAGGGTGGTCGGCGCACCGGCCCGAGCCGGGCGATTGTAACCGGCAGGTCTCCGAACAGGGCCAGTAACTCCGGGTCCGGCACGGCTAGGTCATTCGGCAACATGACGACCACGGCGTCGGCTCGCGCCAGCCCCTCAGCAAGCGGCTCGCGCATCGGCCCGGCCGGGACGACCGATCCGTCGCCGAACGGCCAGTCTCCGTTGCGCGTCTCTCCGTCGACGACGACGACGGAGACGGCCTTCTTGAGGGAGGGGTTCTGATGGCCGTCGTCCAGTACCAGGACGCCTGCGCCCGCCTCGACGGCGGCTCGAGCGCCGGCGACGCGATCTCGAGCGATCCAGAACGGGTGATCCTGAGCCAGCATCAGGGGTTCGTCACCGACATCGATCGCGGTGTGGCGATCGGCATCGACCCGCAGAGGTCCGGCTTGATTGGCCCCATAGCCCCGCGACAGACCGTGGGCATCGACGCCATTGCGGGCCAGCATATGCAGGATCTCGCGCACCACCGGCGTCTTGCCGGATCCGCCCACGGTCAGGTTCCCGATGGAGATGACGGGCACACCCGGATCAAAGCCCGGTTGGGAGCGCAGGCGCTGGGATGCGCGTTCGGCATAGACGGCGGCGAGCGGCTTGAGCAGGGCGGCCTTCAGGCCACCGCCCTGACGGCGATACCACCATCTCGGCGTCGTCAGCGGCATGACGGCATCAACGGGCTAAGCATGGTCCAGGTCTCCTCGATGACACCCTGCTGTTGCCGGGCGAAGGCCAAGGCTCGACCCGCCAGTGCCGTTCGGGCCCCCGGGTCAGCCATGAGATTCCCCAGGGCTGAATCCAGACCTGTAGCCTCCACTTGACGGACGGCGTCGGCCGCCAGGAGGGCCGAGAAGACACTGGCCCAATTGCTCACATGCGGTCCAGATATGACGGCCCGGCCCTGGCGTGCGGGTTCCAGCGGATTATGGCCCCCGACCCCCTCGGCCCACCCGCCCCCCAGAAGGACGGCGTCGGCGAGTTCGAAGAACAGGCCCAGTTCGCCCAGGGTATCGGCCAGATAGACGTCTGTGTCCGGCATGATCGGCTCATCGCGGGAGCGCCGGGCGACCGACCGACCGGCCATGATCAGCTCGGCTTCGATCCGGTCGGCGCGCGCCGGATGACGGGGTGCGATCAGATGCAGGGGCCGGTCAGTCAGGGTAGAGACCGCGCGGTCCGTAATCTGTTCCTCGCCCGGATGGGTACTGGCCGAGACGACGACCGGCCGGCTCCCCGCCGCGGCCTCCAGCGCCTTCAGGGCTGTCGCATCGTAGCTGAGCGCCGGGCCCGACAGTTTGAGATTGGCACGCCCCTGGCTCTGGATTCCCAGCTCGGCCAGCCGTCGAGCCGAGGCATCGTCCTGGGGCAGGATTAGGTCGAAAGCCGAGAAAATCTGACGCGCCGCGCTACGGACCCGCCGCCAGCCACGCGCGCTGGCCTCAGTGAAGCGGGCACTGACCAGGGCAAGACGACAGCCTTGTGCCCGGGCCTGACGCAAGAGGTTGGGCCAGAGTTCGCCTTCCAGCAGGATCAGCAGATCCGGCCGCCAATGGTCGAGGAACCTGCGCGCCGCCGCCGGCCCATCCACCGGCACATATTGATGCAGTGCAAACGGTGGTAGGCGCGCCGCCAGGATCTCCGCCGAAGTCGTGGTGCCGGATGTCACCAGCACCGTGATGCCGGGCCGCTCGCGGCCGATCTGTTCGATCAGAGGCAGGGCGGACAGGGTTTCGCCAACGCTGGCCCCATGCACCCAGACCAGAGGCCCGCCTGGCCGCCCCCGTGTTGCGAAGCCGAGCCGTTCGTCGATCCGGAACGGATCTTCCTTCCCCCCGCCGGCGCGCCGGCGCAGGATCCTGGGGGCGAGCGGCTCGAGCAGACGCGTGGCCAGGCCGTAGGTCTTGAGCGCCAGGCTCACAGCAGGGCCTCCGCCCGACGTGTCAGCGCTGACAGTTCGGCAGCCCATTTCGTCGCCAGGGCCGCAACGTCGACATCCCGACCGATCCGGATTGGGGGCCCCCACACGATCGCGCCGCGACCGAACGGAATTGGCAGCTGGCCCTTGTCCCAGGTGCTAAGGGTGACAGCCGGGGCGGTGGCCAGCCCGACGAGGAGCACCGGCGCGCCCGACATCCGGGCCAGCATGACAGCGCCTTCTGCCATGGTCTCAGCCGGCCCCCGTGGCCCGTCGGGCGTCAGTGCCAAGGCTCCGCCCTGCCTCAGCCACCGCATCCCGTCGCGGAAGGCCTCAGCCCCGCCCTTGGCCTTGTCGCGCGCATCCTTCTTGGAGGAGGAACCCCGGATGGCCGGGATCCCCAGCCGATGAACGGCCTGGGCGATGAACTCGCCATCGGGCGACAGGGAGACCATCGCGCGGGGGGGCTGGCCCCTGCCCAGCGGCCAGCAGGCGGGCGAGAGCGAGATTCGAGAGTGCCAGAAACAGATGATGACCCCACCGCCCTCATCCCAGATGGCTTCGATGGGGGCCTGATCTTGCCACTGCCAACGGATGGTCGAAAGCGCCAGTTTGAGCCAGCCCGCATAGAGCCAGGACAGCGCGGACTGAACCCAGGAAATCCGCAAGGGCCTCATTCGGAGGGGCCTTCCAGCGACTGGCTGCGGGCGAGACGGGCATACAGTCCGCCCTTGCGAACCAGAGCGGCGTGGGTACCGCTTTCGACGACCCGACCCTGGTCGATCACATAGATGCGGTCCGCCGATTTCACCGTCGACAGGCGATGGGCGATCATCAGGGTGGTTCGCCCGGCCATCAGCCGTTCCAGGGCCGCTTGGACCTGGGCCTCGCTTTCGGTGTCGAGCGCCGAGGTGGCCTCATCCAGCAACAGGATCGGCGCATTCTTGAGGAAGGCACGGGCGATGGCGATGCGCTGACGCTGACCGCCGGACAGGCGGCTGCCGGCTTCGCCGACGCGGGTATCGTAGCCTTCGGGCAGGGCGGTGATGAAGTCATGGGCGGCAGCGTCGCGAGCGGCGGCCCCGATCTGGTCACGGGTGGCGTCGGGCCGGGCATAGGCGATGTTGGCCGCCACCGTGTCGTCGAACAGGAAGGGCTCCTGGGTGACGAGCCCGATCTGATGCCTCAGCGAGTCCAGGGTGATGTCGCGGACGTCCCGACCGCTGACGACGACGCGGCCCTGAACGGCGTCGTAGAAGCGTGGGATCAGGCTCAGGATGGTGGACTTGCCTCCGCCCGATGGACCGACCAGGGCAATGCTCTCGCCCTGCCGGGCGGTGAGGCTGACGTCCGACAGCACAGGCTGGTCCGGGCCATAGGCGAAGGTGACGCCCTCGAGCGCCAGGTCGCCGGATCCGGCCGCAAGTGTTTCGGCACCGGGTCGGTCGGTGATTTTCGGCTGGATGTCCAGGGCTGCGAACAGGCGTGCGGCAGCGGTCAGGCCCTCGCTCATCACCGTCTGAAGGTTGGCGAGCTGGCGCAGGGACTGGGACACGATCAGGAGCGAGGCGATGAAGGCGGTGAATTGGCCCACTGTCAGCCCGCCGTTCGACGCCCGCCAGCCCGCATATGCCAGTACCGCGGCCACCACGATCATGGTCAGGCTTTCGGTCACGGGGGCAGCGGCGGCACGCGCATTGGCCCCCTTGATCACATGGGTCTGACGCCGCGCCACGACGGCGGCGACGCGGGCCTCTTCGTCGCCCTCTCGACCGTCGATCTGGACGACCCGGACCCCATCGAGGTTCTCCATGACGGCGGTGGACAGGGCCGAAGTCTCCTCCATGGCCCCTTGCGCGGCCTTGCGCGTCTGTTTGGCGAAGCGGCGCAGGACAAAGCCCGCGACCGGTGCCGCAACGATGACGATTCCGGCCAGCAGCGGATCTAGGAACACCAGATAGATCAGAAGGGCGACCACGATCAGCCCGTGCTGGACATAGTTGACCACGCCCTGGGTGAAAGCTTCCCGGATCAGATTGGCGTCGAACAAAACCGAGGCGACATAGGCCCCGGAGTGCTGGGAGCGCAGCTGGCCCAGATCCGACCGGATCATCCGGCCAAACAGCTGGACCTGCACGTCACCGACGATGCCGTGGCCGATCCGGTTGACCAGCAAGGCCGAGATCACCTGAAAGACCCCACGCGCGATGGCGAGGCCGGCGATGGTCAGAGGAATGATCACCAGGGCGTGCGGATCATGGTCGACCATCAGGTGCTGGACCGCCGGATCCAGCTCGGCGGCCAGACGGGCGGTCAGGCCGGCGGCGGCGGCGGCACACAGCAGCGCCAGCGCCAGCGCCCCCCGGCGCGGCTTGAGATAGTCCCGCCAGATGCGGGCCAGCATCGGGCGTCTGGGCAATTCGGCGGGCGCGGCGCTCATGGTCTTCCGGTCGGTCCTTGCGGCGCCTAAGTCAAGCGCGCTTCAAATGTGGGGCGCATCAAGCTAGTCAGCCACCCATGGCGGGATATGAACTTTCGACCTTCTGGGGGCGCGCCCGCGCCTACTGGGACTTCTGGTGGGGGGACCACGCCTTTTTGCGGCTGGGATTCTCCAACGCCCACTGGATCGGGCCAGACATGATCCGGACCAACCACCCCTGGCCGTTCCAGCTGGACTGGTGGAAGAAGCGGGGCCTCAAGACGGTGATCAATCTCCGGGGTGGGCCGCGTAGTGCCCACTATCAGTTGGAGAAGGACGCGGTGGACCGACTGGGAATGGCCTGGGTCGACGCGCCGATGGGCTCGCGCGAGGTGCCGAGCCGAGAGCGGGTTCTGCACGCCAAGCAGATTTTTGAAACGATTGAGTATCCGGCCCTGATGCATTGCAAGTCCGGGGCGGACCGAGCCGGAATCATGTCGGTGCTGTATCGGCATTTTCACCTGGGAGAACCGATCCAGGACGCGGTGTCGGAATTGGGTCTGCGCACCTTGCACGTGCGTCAGGGCAAGACGGGGGTGCTGGACTATGTGTTCGAGCGCTACCTGAACGAGGTGGAGCCCAAGGGCATCAGCTTCATCGACTGGGTGATGTCGGATGACTATGATCCCGACGCGATCAAGGCCGATTTCCAGGCCAACTGGTGGGCGACGCTTTTGACCGACAAGGTGCTGCGACGCGAGTAGCCGGTCTCGGGACGATCAGTCCCAGGGCCCGCGGGGCCGATTCGGATCGTCGCCTTCGGTACGTCGCGCAAAGGGACGGGACCGGCGCGCGCGCTGCTGACGTTTCTGCCAATCGCGCCGGGCGCCCAGCGCGCGAAAACAGATGGCCAGGGCCAGGGCCGCGGACACCAGGACCGCGATCGTCTCTGGCCCCAGACCGGTCAATCGGCGTCTCCGCGCGGGTCGATCAGTCGGTGCGCGTGCAGGATGAAGAAGCGCATATGGGCATTGTCGACGGTCGCCTGGGCGCGCGCTTTCCAGGCCCTGCGAGCCTCGGCATAGTTTGGGAAGGCCCCGACAAACTCGATCTTGGACAGGTCGCGGAAGGTCGGTTCGCCCAGATGACGAAGCTCGCCTCCGATCACGATGTGCAGGAGTTGGTCGTCATCGGCGTGGTCGTGGTTGTGCTGGCTCATGGTCGTCCGTCGTTGGGATCGGTCAGGGCAATAGGCCGACAGCGCTGAATGATCAACGGGTGCAGGCCCGGCGCGGCGCAAACCAGGCTGGCCTGTTGCGGCACGGGCTGGTTGAACCGGAACGGTCGACCGCCATGATCCGAGACCCGCGCGCCGCCCTCGGTGGCGATCAGGGCACCGGCGGCCACGTCCCAATCCCACTTGGCCCCCAGGGCGATGGTGGCGTCGAAGCCGCCGGCTCCGACCAGGGCCATGCGATAGGCGATGGAGTTGCGTCGTTCCAGACGCATCGTCGGCCAGGGTTCTTCCCAGATCGGTCGCTCGAGCAGGGCGGCATCGGCCAGCATGGAGGCGTCCTCCAACCGTTCGACGTCAGACGCACGGATCGGATGGCCGTTCAACGAGGCCCCCTGGCCGCGAAGGGCGCAGAAGGTTTCGTTCAGCACCGGGGCATGGACGACCGCCGCGACCGGTTCACCGTCCTCGACCACGGTCAGCGCCACCGTCCACCAGGGGCGGTTCTTGATATAGGCGACCGTGCCGTCGATCGGATCGATGACGAAGGTGCGCCTGCGGGTCAGGCGATCCGGGTCGTCAGAGGTTTCCTCGGAGAGCCAGCCGTAGTCGGGTCGCGCGGCCCTGAGGCCATCCATGAGGAAGTCATTGACCGCCAGATCACCGTCGGTGACGGGCGAGCCGCCCGGCTTGGTCTGGATGTCCAGACCGTCCCGGCGTCGATCCAGGGCGATCATGCCTGCAAGGCGCGCCGCCTCGGTCAGCAGGTCGAGATCTTCGCTCATGCCCCGGCGATGGCCACCGAATCAACCAGCAGTGAAGGGCTGTTGTGCGACGAGCGCAGCTCCAGATCGGAACCCGGTACGAGCCGCTGGTACAGCGACAGCAGATTGCCGGCGATGGTCACTTCATTGACGGCATGGACGACCTGGCCGTTCTCAAACCACTGACCGCTGATCCCGGCGGACCAGTCACCCGTATTGGGATTGAGCGACGGACCGAACATCGAGGTCACCAGCAGACCCGACCCGGCATCCGCCATCAACTCGGCTAGGTCCCGCTCTCCCGGCTGGACCGTCAGATTATGGCCAGACACACCGGCGGGTCCGGCCAGGCCTCGGGTGGCGTGACCGGTGGTTTCCAGCCCGAGTTGGGCGGCGGAGGCCGTGTTCAGCAGCCAGCTGGCCAAAACGCCGTCGCGGACCAGGTGCCGGCGCTCGACGGCCACACCCTCATCGTCGAAGGGGGTCGAGCCCATTCCCCGCGGTCGCAGGGGGTCGTCGACCAGATTGATCGTGGTCGACAGGATCTGACGGCCCATCTGGTCCTTTAGAAAGGAGACACCGCGCGCGACCGCCGGGCCGGCGATGGCCCCGATCAATGGCCCCATGATCTGGGTGGCGATCCGGTTTTCAAGGATGATTGGCGCGCTCCGGCTCGACAATTTCCGGGCCCCCAGCTGGGAAACGGCGCGACGGCCCGCCTCCGCCCCGACGGTATCGGGCTTGGCCAGGTCCTCCAGATGGCGTGTCGAGCGGCCTTCGCCACCGATCTCCATGACCCCGTCACGCTCGGCGATGACGCCGGCGGCGAGGGAGAAGGCGGACCCACGATGTCGGCCTTCAAAACCGTGCGATGTCACCAGGGCCCACTCACCAGTGGTCAGGCTCGCCTGTCCGCCGTCAGAATTGGTGACGCCCGGAACATCGCGTGCGGCAGCTTCGGCGTCTCGAGCCCGGGCTTCCAGGTCGGCGGCGTCCAGGGCGGTCGGGTCGAACAGATCCAGGTCCGGGCGTCGTGCCCCCGCCAGGCGATCCTGCGGAGCCAGTCCCGCGTAGGGGTCTTCCGGTGCCAGGCGCGCCATGGCCACAGCCCGCTCAACCAGGCGCTCGCGGGTCGGCCCAGATAGGTCTGAGGCTGAGACAACAGCCTGTTTCTTCCCGATAAAGACACGCAGGCCCAGATCGCGCGACTCTTCGCGCTCGACTTCTTCCAGCTCTCCAAGACGGACAGATACCGACAGGGCGCTGCGGCGCGACAGCACAGCCTCGGCGGCATCGGCACCAGAGGCCAGGGCGCGCGCGATCACATCATGGGCGGCGTCGAGCGAAAGAGAAGTGTCGGTCATCCGGCGGATATGGCCGACCGAGAGGCGGACTGCAAACCGGCGGCGTCAGCGCGGCGGAAGCAGCCGGTCTTCGGCCTCACGCAGTAGTAGCGACCGGCCCTCGTAACGGACGTGTCCGACCCAGGCTTCCAGGCGACGGCACCGCTCCGCATCAGGTCGAACTCCGCCGCCGTTCTCGCCCAGTTGGGCCAGATAGCCGAGTACACTGTCGAAGGCGTCGTGGCGGCCCCGGCTGGCCGCGCTCATGGCCGCCAGTTCCAGCGCGCCGATCATCCCTGCCTCAGCCACAGCCGCGCGATTGATCCGGCAATCATAGGAATCGGCGATGGCCCGGCCCCAGCGCGATTCGGCATCTTCCATCTCTGCAGTAGAGGGCTGGCCGGCCAATTGCATCGCCACCGGCCCGGCCTCGGCGGCGCGGGCATAGCGCAGACGGGGGTACTCTCCTCCGGTGGTCACACAGGCGCTCAGGCCCAGTCCGGCCATAAGGAGGGTGGCAAGCCGCTTCATCAATCCGTCTCCAGGCCCCCGCCCGCGTTCAGAACACAAACCGACTGGGGCGTTTTGAAGGCCGGAGCCGTTCTCGACCAACGGGATTCGTCCAGAGCTGTTGCGGGCCGACCGGTCACGCGAGGTCTGAGATGGGTGGGTTTGTCTGTGACCAAAGCCCCTAGAGCGCCGGGATCGCCGCCAGGATCAGCAGGAGGGCGGCGAACAGCAAGGCGAGCAGCGTCAGGATCATGCCGCCGACGCGAAACAGATTTGGAGGGCGCAGGGCCAGGCCGACCGGGTGCATCAGGCGACCGGCGAACAGCAGACCCCCGATGATGTGGACCTCCATGATCGACCCGCCGACGAGGGCCAGCAGGATCAAGGCTGAGATGCCGGCCGGAATATATTCGGCGGCATTGCCGAAGCTGCGCGAGGCGAGGGTCAGCTGGCCTTCGGACCCGTCGCCGGTCGAGACGCGATGACGCCAGCGCCCGGCGATGACGCGGCCAGACAACACCACCAACAGCACGATCAGAAGGCCCCCCCACAGGGCGGCGGCGGCGAGGGCGGGCATCTGTTGCATCAGTTTTCCCGGGCTATGGGGTAGAGGCGATAGTGGTGGTCATAGAAGGGCGTGCGTTCATAGAACCAGGCCAGGCGCGCGTCGCCATCGGCGGCAAAGGCCGGATCGGCGGCCAGTCGGGCCTCGAATTCCGCGCGCAGGCCAGTGTCAGACGCCAGCATCTGTTCGGCCAGCGGCGCGATGGCATAGGCCTCGATATATTCCACCCGACTGAAGATCTCGGGGAAAAAGCCCCAGGCGAAGAAGCTCTCCGATGACTGCGGCTCCAGCAACAGCACGACGATGTCGCCCATGGGCTGATCCGTCGGCACCCGAACCGATCCGGTCGGGAAGGTCCAGGTCCGTGTCTCGACCTCGGGCGCGCCCGAGGTCATCGGAACGTGGCCCTCGTTGGGGCGCGGCGCAAAGGCGGCCCCCGGCAAGGTCAGCATCCCGACCTCAACCGTGCGCGGGGCCGTCAGGGTTTCCATCTGGATGCCGTGCAGGCGCAGCCGTTCGATGATGTCGGTCCTGTAGGACGGCACCCAATAGGCCTCGGGTCGACGCAGGCTGAGGCTGGAATGGGAGCTGTAGAAGGGCATTTGCCAGACCTCAGGGTCTGGCTCGCCCAGCCAACGGATCTCGGTGCGTCCGGAGGCCGGGCTCTCATACGTCTCATAGCGGATGCCGAGAAAGGCGCGCGTGCCGACCGGAGTTTCATCCGGGACGAAATTGGCCGGAATCTCGGCGGGGCGCAGGGCGGCGTCGGCCTGCCACGCCGCCCGCAGTTCCGTGCCCCGCTCCGCGAGCAGCCGCAGGGCGGCTTCGAGGAAGACATAGGTGCCCAGCACCCGCTGTTCATGCGGCTTGAGGCTGTGGTTTTCGATCAGGATGGTCGGGATATGGGCCGCCGAGCCCCAGCCGTTGGAGAACCGCTCGCCCAGGCCACCGTCATACAGGCCGGTGCGCGGATTGCGGTCATCCAGGGCGAAGACCAGCTCGCCGGGGATGTGGCCCTGGCTTGACAATGCGCTGTCAATCGCGGGACGGAAAGCAGAATCCAGCCACCGGGCCGTGGCGGGACTGCGGCTGTAGATGCCGTCCTCGCCGTTGTAGCCGTAGGTGACGTCGTACTGGTAATCGATGCCGTCAGTGACATGGATGTCGACGTAGAGGTCGGGCCGGTAGCGGTGGATGAAGCCCATCAGGGCCTGCATTTCCGGCTGATCCAGCTTCAGGAAGTCGCGATTGAGGTTCTGGTTGGTGGCGGTGTTGCGCCAGCCCTGGATGCGTGGCCCCCGCTGGTTGGGTCGTGAATAGGCCCCCGACCGTTCATGACCGTCCACCGACAGGATGGGGATCAGGATCAGATTGACCCGATCGAGCAGATCCTCGCGGCCGTAAAAGGCGATGTCGCGCAGCAACATCATGCCGGCGTCCTTGCCGTCGATCTCGCCGGGATGGATGCCCGCCTGGGCCAGCAGCACAGGCTTGGATGGATCGAAGGTGGCCCCGTCACGCGAGGCAATGACGGCATAGATCGGCCGACCTTCCGGCGAGATGCCGAACTCTTCGATGCGGATCAGGTCCGAGGCCGCGTCCAGTCGGTCGAACCAGGCGCGGGTGGCCGCGTAGTCCGGTGAGAAATCGTGCTCGGGATCCTGTTCAAAGGCGGTGGCCCAGGGATCGCTCGCCGGCCTCAGCAAATCGCGACTGGCCCCATCCCACTCCGGGGCGGGCGGCAGGAACGGGCGGTCCCACGGCTGGGCATTGGCGGGGCGGTCTTGGGACATGGCGGGACTCGCAAGCAACAGGGCGCCGAGCGCCAGGCAAATCAGGAAACGCATGGCCCTGTTTTGGCCGATCCTCGCCCTATAGCAAGGGCGCTCTATGCGGCGACGGGCGGGGTCGCCACGGCCGACAGAACCGCCAGCGCCAGATAAATCACGATGTGAAGACCTAGGGCGGTGATGATCAGCCAGGCTCGCCGCGTGATGGCCGCCGTGCCGATCAGGACCAGGTAAAGGCCGATCGGAATCGCATAGGCTGACGCACGAGAGAGGGCGCCGGTCAGGGTCTGGCCGGCCCAGAGCACGACCGCCATCGCCAGCATATTCGTGGTGATCAGCAGCGTCAGGACGGCCCGGCGATTGGCCCAGAAGTGATCGTCCAGCGAGGTCACCTCGTCGGTTTCATCCGGAAAGATGAGGGCCGCGGCGATGAAATAGATCAGGGCCACGATCAGACCGGCGACCAGCAGGCCATAACTGTAGGGGAGGTGCCGAAAATTAGTCCAGGCCGCGTCCCAGAAGGTGGCGATATCCAGGGCCGCGAAGATCGCCAGCAGCGGCGTCAGCCACCCGACACGGACCGTCTTGCGGTGTTTGAACGCCCGCGCCGCCCCCGTCGCGATGACGGCCAGCGACAGGCCCAGCAGCAGACCATAGAAGGAAAAGAAGAACTCGAAGGCGCTCATCTCATCCCCCCGTCGCCGGGGACCAGCCGCCGGTCTCGATCAGCACGGCGGCGGCGCGGGCCACATTCCACAGGCTGTAGGCCAGAACCATCGCCAGGGCCCCGACGGCGACCCCGCGCCACGGCGCAAAGGCGGCGGTGGCCGTGCCCAGGCTGAAGATGGCAAAACCGATCCACACCCGGGTGCTCGACAAGGCGGCGAACTCGGCATTCACCGCCATCAACGAGACGAACAGAACCACGACGATGGCGTTGGCCGCCAGCAGACATCCCAGGACCAGTCGGCGGTGTGCCCAGAAATGCTGGTCCAGGTCGATGCGGGCGTGATGGCCTTCGGCCGAGACGCGCGGAAAGGTGACGCTGGCGGCGACATAGAAGGTCGCCGCGATGACCAGACCCAGGATCAACAGGGCATTGTTGTAGGGGGCTCCGCGAAAGATCACCCAGGCCTGGTTCCAGAAGGTCGCCACGTCCAGCGCCACAAAGGTCGCCAGCATCGGCGTCAACCAGCCGAACCGCACCCGCTGGCGTTCGTGCAGCACCTGGGCAAAGCCGCTGACCAGGGCCGCGACCGACAGGCCCAGCAATAGACCGTAGAACGAAAAGAAGAATTCGAACGCGCTCAAATCCGCCCCTCCCGAGCGAGTCAGGGCGTGACCCTATCGTCGGATCAGCGCGTCGTCACCGGGGAGGCGCGGTTCGGCCCGTCACGTGCTGCCGCTCTTCAGCGCCTGGGCGTAGCCGTCGCCGACATAGAGCGGCAGGTCGCCGTGGGTGGAGGTATCGGCCTCATAGGCCAGCATCCGCCGTTGTCCTTCTTCGGCCATGTCCAGGCCCATGAACTCACGGGTTTCGAGCTGAAGAGCCTCGGGCAGGGGTAGGGACCCGCCCAGATAGACGGCCCGCTTGATCGCGCCGATCGAGGCCTTGTGTCTGGTGGCATGGTGGCTGGCCAGCTCCAGGGCGCGGGCCATGACCTGATCGCGCGGCACGACCGCATCGACGGCCCCGACGGCCAGGGCCTCCTGCGGTGTAAACGGCTTGCCGTCGAGAATGGCCATCAGCGACCGGTGCGGACCGATCAGGCGGGTCAGGCGCTGGGTGCCGCCGCCGCCCGGCATGATGGCCAGAAGGACTTCCGGCTGGCCGATGAAGGCGTCGGCGTCGGCCATGATGCGGATGTCACAGGCCCAGGAGAATTCCGCCCCCAGGCCCAGGGCCGGTCCCTGCAAGGCGGCGATGAAGACGGCGCTGGCGCTGTTCATTTTCAGGAACAGGCCGTGCAGGCGGTCCAGGCCGAAGGTGTCGGGGTCCGGCGGCGGCGCGGACGCCCCTGCCGCGATGCGGGCCTTCAGCTTCAGCCCGCCCTCCTGCAGCCATTTGACGTCGGCATGGCTCATGAAGCGCGAAGGGTGCGGACTGGTGAAGATCACGGCGCGAACGTCCGGATTCTGATCGACCTCGGCGACCAGCTTTTCCAGGGCGCGGGCCACGCCCTCCCCGAATTCCTGTCGCGGCCCGCCGTTGATGCTGACGATCAGGGTCGAGCCGTCCTGCTTGACGGAAAGGATGTCGGTCATGGGATCAATCCTAGTAAGTTGCGAAATGAAACGCACTAGGATTTGCCGTTAGGTCAAGTGGGGTGCCTCTACTTCCAGATCGGCGTTCCGTCACCCGGCAGACCCAGGCGGGTCCACATCTCGGAGACCTTCTCCACCACCGCCTGGTCCATGCGGATTTCCTCACCCCATTCGCGCCTGTTTTCGGGGGGCCATTTGTCAGTGGCGTCCAGGCCGATCTTGGAGCCGAGGCCGCTCTCGGGACTGGCGAAATCGAGATAGTCGATCGGGGTGTTCTCGATCACGGTGATGTCGCGGGCGGGGTCCATCTTGGTGGAGATGGCCCACATCACGTCCTTCCAGTCGCGCGCGTTGACCGTGTGGTCCACGACGATGATCCACTTGGTGTACATGAACTGTCTGAGGTAGCTCCAGCAGCCCATCATCACCCGCTTGGCGTGACCGGGGTAGGCCTTCTTCATCGAGACCACGGCGATGCGATAGGAGCAGCCCTCGGGCGGCAGCCAGAAGTCAGCGATTTCGGGAAACTGTTGCTGCAACAGCGGGATGAAGACCTCGTTCAGGGCCTCGCCCAGTACGCTGGGTTCGTCCGGCGGGCGGCCGGTGAAGGTGGTCAGATAGATGGGGTCCTTCCGCATGGTGATGGCCGTCACCTGGAAGACCGGGAAGGTCTCGACCGAGTTGTAGTATCCCGTGTGGTCGCCGTAGGGGCCTTCGGGCGCGTGCTCATCCAAGAGGACATGGCCCTCGATGACGATCTCGGCCTGGGCCGGGACCATCAGAGGCACGGTCTTGCAGGCCACCAGCTCGGCTTTGGCTCCGCGCAGCAGGCCGGCGAACTGATATTCGCTGAGGGTATCGGGCACCGGCGTCACCGCCGCCAGAATGGTGCCAGGATCAGCCCCAAGGACGACGGCGGCGGGCAGGGGCTCGCGCTTTCCGGCCTGCTTGTGTCGTGCATAGTGCTGGGCCCCGCCGCGATGGGCCAGCCAGCGCATGATGACCTTGTCCTTGCCCAACACCTGCATCCGGTAGATGCCCAGGTTGAAATCGTCCTCGCGGGCGTCCGACGGCCCCTTGGTCACGACCAGGCCCCAGGTGATCAGCGGCGCCGGTTCGCCCGGCCAGCAGCCCTGGATCGGCAGTTTGGTCAGGTCGATGTCGTCGCCCGTCAGCACCACCTCATGCACCGGCGCGGACTTCTGGACCTTGGGGCGCATAGTCATGGCGGTGGACACCATGGGCAGCATCTCGACCGCCCCGGCCATGTCGCGCGGCGGCGTTGGAGAGCGAAGGTCAGCCAGCAGGTTTCCAACTTCGCGCAATTCGCCTGCCGTTGTGCGCGCCGTCTTGCCGAGGGTCACACCCATCGCCACCCGTTTCACTGTGCCGAATAGATTGGCTAGACACGGGATCGAACTGATCGAGCCGTCCGGCATGACCGGCTTTTCAAAGATCACCGCCGGGCCGCCGTTTCTGAGGAGGCGCGTCTGGATCTCGGTCATCTCCAGATGGGTGGAGACGGGTTCTGAGACCCGCACCAGTTCGTCCTCGGCTTCGAGGATCTGAAGAAATTCGCGCAAGGACTTGTAGGCCATGGTTCCGCTTAGGCCGATGCATCGACCCTGTCACCACGCCCGAGCAGGCGATCCACCCCCACCAGCACCAGGCCGACGACGGCGAAGGCGGCGAGCAGGGTGCCGAACATCGTCAGCGCCGCCGTCCATCCGCGTTGATCAATGTTGATGAAGGCGTAGGGCCACCAGCCGGAGGTCAGGCCGTGAAACGCCGTCCAGGTGCCGTACAGAAACGGGAACCAGAGCCAGCGGATCGGGTCGCCCCACCTGAGCCGGCCCCTCGGCGTCAGGACCAGCCAGTCGACCAGCAGGGCCCCGGGCATGACGTAGTGCAGAACCATATTGACCGGGTAGAGCAGCCCCTGCGGGTTCCAGCTGGCCGCTAGCAGGAAGTGATAGGCCAGGCCGACCACCAGAAGGAAGCTGGTCACTGCGCTTCGGACCGGGCTGGACGCCGCCCACCGACCGAACCCGGAGCGGGGCGCCGCGACCGGCAAGGTCAGAATGGCGGCCGCCATCAGATTGGTCAGGACGGTGAAATAGCTGAGATAGCGGGTGACGATCTCGGCCGTGCTCAGCTCGCCTCGGCCTTGCCAGTGCAGATAGAGCTGAAGCCCCAGCGTACCCCAGGCGATGAGGGCGAAGATGGACCGATAAAGACGCGACATCCCGTCTCCCCTGAGCGGCTCAAGCTTTGCCATAGGCCTGTCGCGCGGTCCTGTCATCAGCCAAGCTGCGCGTCGGCAGGCGCGGCTGTCCGACTGCAGCGCCCAGCCGGCTTCGCCCCGACCCCGCGGCAGATCAACTGGTAAGCCAGTCGAAGACCTCGTCCCACAGCGGCTCCAGGCCCCGGCGAAAGGCGCCGTCATGGCCAATGCGTGCCGCGCCGTAGTTGCTCGGATCACGCAGGACGATCTCGCTGGGCGCATTGGGATAGACCCGTAACAGCTCCGGCCCGGTCCGCTGATTGGCGACCGGATCGTCCGAGAAGATCCACGAACGGATCGGCGCGGTGACCGCGTCATAGTGGTTGGGCAGTAGGATCGATTGAAGTTCGCCCCGAAAATAGTCCGGCTTCAGGCACCATCGCTCCCAGGTTTCGAACACGCCGCGCGGCAGGTCGGTCCCGGACCACAGCCGACCGCTTTTCACATAGCCGTGCCGCGCCAGGCTCCAGGGCCCCAGAACCCGCCAGAAGAACAGCTCCAGCCAACGGTCGGGCGGATGGTGCAGGCCCCAATAGCCGCTCCCGACCGCGATGAAGGCATGACGGCTGATGCGGTCCTGGTTGGGCATGAAGCCGAGAAAATGGCCGCCGACGCTGTGACCGACATGGGTGACCGGCAGGCCCGGCGCGGCGGCGATCAGAGCGTCCAGCGCTGCGGGCATATCGAGCCGGCCCCAGTCGGTATAGTCCATCCGCATGGCCGCCAGATTGTCCGGCCGCGAGCCGGCGATGCCGCGATAATCGTAGATGAGGACGGCGGCCCCACGCCCGGCGAGGTGGCGTGCGAAGCGTTCATAAAAGCCCTTGGGGAAGCCGGTCGCCGAGGACATCAGCACCGCGACGACCGGTTCCGGCGCCGAGATCAATCGCATCGACAAGGGCCAGCCATCGGCAGCAGGCTGAGTAAAGTCCTGGATGCCCGGCTTGATCATAGGTCCGTCCTGATTGCGAACGAACTCTGATCGCGTGACGCGGCGTCAGGCAAGCGCCATTCAGCGCCGCGTCGGGGTCGCTCACCTACCAGGCCAGGGCCAGGCCGTCCTTGCGCATCTCAGTGGCGGCACCATAGGTCCAGCCGCCGTCGGGATTGATCTGGCGCATGACGTTCTGATAGCCGCCGAAGCCGCCGTCGGGCGGGCCCAGGGTCCAGCCCATGGCTTCCAGCCCGGCGCGACTTTCGGCCGGGACGCCGGATTCCAGATGCAGCACCCCGACGCCCTCGGCCAGCTGTCCGGTCGGCTCGGACGAGCCATAGTGCTGCCAGCGCGGCGCATCGCCGGCTTCCTGGGGACCCAACCCATAGTCGACCATATTGATGATGATCTGGGCCTGACCTTGCGGCTGCATGCCGCCGCCCATGACGCCAAAGGCCATCCACGGCTCTCCGTTTCGACAGGCGAAGCCTGGGATAATTGTGTGGAACGGCCGCTTGCCAGGCTGATACTGGTTCGGGTGGCCGTCGTTCAGGTTGAACAGCTCGCCCCGGTCCTGGAACATGAAGCCCAGCGTCGAGCCGTCTGGCCCGTCGGGCACCAGGCCTGAGCCCATGCCGCGATAGTTGGACTGGATCCAGCTGACCATCATCCCATCGGCGTCGGCGACCGAGAAATAGGTCGTGTCCCCTTGGGTCGGGGCGTCGCCGGGGAAGACCCGGTCCATCACCCGATCGGGGCGGATCAGGGCCGCGCGCTGGGCCGCATAGTCCTTGGACATCAGCCATTCGACCGGAATGTCAGTGAAGCGCGGATCGGAGAACCAGCGGGCCCGGTCCTCGAAGGCCAGCCGTTTGGCCTCAGCCTGATGGTGGATCGAGGCGGCGCTCTGGAAGCCCATGCCGGCGATGTCGAACTGCTCGGCGATGTTGAGCAACTGCAGCGTCGACAGGCCCTGGGTGTTAGGCCCCAGCTGATAGACATCGACCCCCCGGTAGGGGCTCATCAGGGGCGTGACCCATTCCGTCTCGTGGGCCGCCAGATCAGCGCGCGTTATCCAGCCGCCGATGCGCCGGAAATAGGATTCGATGTGCTCGGCGATAGGGCCGTCATAAAAGGCGTCGCGCCCGCCGTCGGCGATCCAACGGTAGGTGCGGCCCAGATCCGGGTTGCGGAACATCTCGCCTTCGCGCGGCGTGCGGCCACCCGGAGCATAGACTGACAGCGCGTTGTCAATCTCTTCCACGCCAGCGTTAGGTCGCTGAAAGTTCGCCATATTTCGTTCGAGATAATAGGCGATCAGCTGGGGCACCGGCGCGCCGCGCTCGCACAGCTCGGCCACGGGCAACAGCACGTCCGCCCACGGCAGCTTGCCGTAGCGCTGGTGTGCACTCCACCAGGCGTCGACCGTACCCGGCACATTGACCGTCACCGCCCCATAGCGCGGCAGACTGCCGTCCACCGCCCGGCTGCGCGCCGTCTCCAGCGACAGACCCATGGGCGAATTGCCCGAGCCGTTCATGCCGACGACCCGGCGCTGGGCCGGATCCCACAACAGGCAGAAGGCGTCGCCGCCGATGCCGTTGGCGACAGGTTCGAGGAATCCGAGGGCGGCGTTGATGGCGATGGCCGCATCGATGGCCGAGCCGCCGCGCCGCAGGGTGTCGATGCCGATCAGGGTGGCGACGGGGTGGGCCGTGGCCGCCGCGCCCTGCGAGCCCCAGACGGTGGAGCGCCCGGCGAAGCGTTCGCCGGTGATCCGGTCGCCGGGGCCGACGCCCGGATACTGCTGGGCCAGGGCCGGTCCGGCCCCCATCACGCCCAGCGGCAGCGCGGCCAGAAAACTGCGTCGAAGCATCGCGATCCTCCCAAGATGCGAGCCGCTATTGAGGCAGTCCAGACCGCGCGAGGCAAGCGCGTCAGTGGATTTCGGTCTTTGGCCTGGGTGACAGAGCCGCCGGCAAGGGCGCGCAGGGCACCCCGTCCGCCTCCAGCGCCTTGACCTCGGACGCGGTGGCCTCGCCGTAGATCGAGCGTTTCTCGCTGTCGCCCTCGTGGATGGCGCGGGCCTCGCGCGCGAAGGCGTCGCCGACGTAGTCAAAATCGCTCTGGATCTTCTGGCGGATGGCCGAGGCGGCCTCCATCGTCATATCACGCGCCGGACCACTGTCGGTTCGGCTCTCTGCGGTCCGCACCGCCGGGGCCATGATCTGTTTGCTTATCTGACGGCTGGCGCAGAAGGGGCATTCGACACGCCCTGCCGAGGCTTGCGCGTCATAATCTTCCGACGAACCAAACCAGGCTTCGAAGGCGTGGTCCTGGTCGCACTGGAGCGCATAGCGGATCATGCCGGCGGCCCCGGATCGGCGAAGGCGCGTTCGTGCACGAGCTGCGGAACCGCTACGCGTGCGCGCGCGACGGCGGACAGGTCCAGTTCGGCGAACAGGACGCCCGGCTCGTCGTGATCGAGCGCAGCGATGACCTTGCCCCAGGGATCAATCGCCATGGACCGGCCCCAGGTGGCGCGCCCGTCTTCATGGTCGCCGCCCTGGGCGGGCGCGAGGATGAAACAGCCCGTTTCGATCGCGCGGGCGCGCAGCAGCGTTTCCCAATGGGCCTCGCCCGTGGGCCGGGTGAAGGCGGCGGGAACCGTAATGATGTCCGCGCCCGCCCGCGCCAGGCTTCGGAACAGGCCAGGAAAGCGCAGGTCGTAACAGACCGTCAGGCCCAGGCCGCCCCAAGGGGTGCGGGCGACCACGGCGCGCTCGCCGGGCCGGACCACGGCGGATTCGCGATAGGATTCGCCGTTCGGCAGGTCCACGTCGAAGACGTGCAGCTTGTCATAGGTGGATTCGATCCCGCCCTGATCGTTGATCAAGATTGATCGGTTGGCCGCGCGGGCGTCGCCCGGGTCTCCGGAGCGCACCATGGCTGAGCCGATCAGAATCCACACGCCGTGTTCGGCGGCGGCGGCCCGAAGGCCCCTCACAACGGTATCGTCGTCGATGTCGCAAAGCAGACCGGCCTTCTTCGCGGCGCGTTTCTCCATCAGATTGGTCGCCTCAGGCGTGACGATCAGGCGGGCGCCGCGCGCCGCCGCCTCATCGACCAGCGGGCGCACATGGGACAGCGCCGCCTCGGGGGTGGCGGGGGTGCGGGTCTGGATCAGGGCGACGCCGAGCGGTTCCATCAGCCAGCCAGCAAGGCGTCCAGCCTGCCGTCGCGCTCCAGAGCATCAAGGTCATCAAAGCCGCCGACATGCGCCTCGCCGATAAAGATCTGCGGATAGGTCATGCGCCCGGAGCGTTGGCGCATTTCCTCGCGTTTCTCCGGGTCCATGGAGGCGACGATCTCTTCGTAGTCCGCACCCTTGGCCTTCAGCAGGCTTTCGGCCCGCGCGCAGTAGGGGCAGAAGGGCTTGGTATAGATGACGACCTTGGGCACGGAGCGCTCCCGACAGACTGATCCGGACCAGGATAGGGCCTCATTGCCGCGAACGCACCCGTGCAATGACGGCCAGGTCCACAGCGCGCGCGCCTGCGTCCAGCAGGACACGGGCGCAGGCATCCGCCGTTGCCCCGGTGGTCAGGACATCATCGACCAGCAGGATGCGCCGGCCCCGCACGTCACGAGCCCGCGCGGCCGGTACGGCAAACACGCCCTTGACGTTTTGACGGCGGCTACGCGCCGACTTGCCGCCCTGGGTCGGGGTGGCGCGCGTGCGAATCAGGGTCTCGGCCAGGTAGGCACGACCGGCCGCTCGGGCCAGCGGCCGGGCGATCTCGGCGGCCTGGTTGGCGCGGCGACGAATCAGTCGGCTCCAGTGCAAGGGGACCGGCACCACCGCATCGGCCGTCTCGATGAGCGGGGTGGCAGCCCGGCTGATCCAGCGGGTGAACAGCGGCGCGTGCTCCAGACGGTCGGCGCGTTTGAACGCAAGGATCAGATCGCGCGAATGGTCGTCATAGACGCAGGCCGCCCGAGCTCGCGCAAAGACGTGCGGCTTGGCCTGACAGGCCGGGCAGCTCGGGTGTCCCAGGACGCCGGGATCATGCTCGAAGGCCTGGCCGCAGCCGTCACAGACCGGGTCCTCCAGAAAGCTGATCCGTGACCAGGCCTGGTCAGAAAGGCCCGACGCCAGAGGCCGCGCGCCGCCATCCAGCGTCACCGGCGGCATCAGGATGTCGAGGAGGCCCCGCCCGGCGGCGCGAAGGCGCGGACCGGGTTTCAATCTTTCGAGCAAAGCGGCATCTATGCCGACCATGACCGCCCCTCCGCGCCTGTTCGACTGGCCGCTGCGTCGCCTCCGTCTGGAGCGAGCGATGCGGGGCGGCCAGATCGCCGATTTTCTGCGCCGTCGCGTGGCCGAGGACGTCGCCGCGACCCTGACGGGCATCGTGCGGGAGTTTTCCTCCGGAGTCGACCTGTCGGCCCGCGACCGGGCGCTGGAGAGGGCGCTGGAGGATCAGGGCATCGCTGGACGCGTGACGATTCAGACCAGAATCGACCAGGTTGGTCCGGACCTGGATGGCGTTCAAGAGAAGGAGATTCCGCCTCTGGCTGCGGACAGTGCCGATCTGGTCGTCAGCATACTGTCATTACACTGGACCAATGATCTGCCTGGTGCGCTCAGCCAGATTCGCCGCGCCCTCCGACCGGACGGCTTGTTCATTGGGGCGATGTTCGGGGGCTCCAGCCTGCAAGAGCTACGCTGGGCACTGGGGCAGGCGGAACTGGAACTGACCGGCGGGGCCTCGACGCGGGTCTCTCCCTTCGCCGACGCCTTTGACGGCGCGGGGCTGTTGCAGCGGGCCGGGTTTGCCCTGCCCGTTTCGGACATCGATCGGCTGACCGTGACCTATGCCGATCCGCTGGCGCTGATCCGGGACCTGAGGGCCATGGGCGAGACGGCGCTGTTCGCTGAACCGGCCCGGCACCTGACCCGGGACGTGGTGGCGCGAATGGTCCATCTCTATGGCGAGCGCTATGCCGATGCCGACGGGCGTGTGCCCGCGACCTTCGAGATCGTCACCCTGTCGGGCTGGGCCCCCCACCCGGATCAGCAGAAGCCCCTGAGGCCCGGCTCGGCTAAGACCCGGCTGGCCGATGCTCTGGGGGTGTCGGAAGGCAAGCTCTAGCGCCGGCCTTCAAGCTCGTCGGCCAGGCCACCCATGTCATAGACTTCGCGCAGGGCCAATGTGACCATCTCGGCGGAGACGGCCACGGCGCGGTTACGGGATCCGTCATAGCCGTAGGCCCCACCCAGGGATTCCAGATTGCCGTCGAACACCGCACCGATCACCTCGCCGTCGGCGTTGAGCAGGGGCGAGCCGGAGTTGCCGCCGACGATGTCGTTGGTGGTGGCTACCGTATAGACCGTGTCTTCGGGCAGCCGGCCCCTCGCCGCCTCAAGGCCCGGTGACAGGCTGAACGGCACCGCGCCGGTGGCCCGTTCCCACAGGCCAGCGACGGTTGTGGTCGCGGCGATGTCGCGGGTGCCGTTGTTCCAACCCTCAACGCGGCCATAGGACAGCCGCAGCGAGAAGGTGGCGTCCGGATAGGTTTCAGTCCCCAGGGCGGCAAAGCGGGCGGCGGCAATGCGTCCACCCGCCTGTTCGATGGGGCCATCGACCTGCTGGGTCCAGGTCCGGCGGATGTTGCGAGCCGCCGCGTCGGTGCGCAGCACGAACTGGATGAGCGGGTCGCTCGAGTCCTCCACGGCGGCGCGCCCTCCGGCGAACAGGGCCTGACGCACAGCCGGATCGGCCAGGGTCGTTCCCTCGATCAAACGGCCCCCCAGGGCCTCGGGGCTTTCCCGGCCGAGCAGGTTCTGGGTGTCGGGGTCGTCGGTGCCGAGATTCTCTCGCGCCTTCGATAGCCAGAACTGGAGATAGAGGCTTTCGAGCGGCTCATCGATGTTGCGCGCCTGGGCCAGATTACGCCCCATGGACTCGAGCTGGGCATCGGAATAGCCGGCGAGGCGCGCGCCTGCCGGCAGCTCCCGCTCATAGGCGGCCCGTACGATCTGTCGCGCATAGCTGAACAGGGTTGAACCCTGCCCGGCTCCACTCTCCAGCCAGTAGTAACGGGGATAGAACCGCACATGGTCGCGGTCGGCGTCGGCGATCTGAACCCAGGGATCACCCTGAGTGGAGTCCATGGGCCCGGCCTGGGCCCGCAGGCGGGCCTCGGCCTCGATCAGCTGCTGGAAGAAATCGGCGTCGGCCAGGGCCTGATGCATGCCGGTGTTACGCTTGAGGTTGTTTTCGATGCTGCGAAGGGCGTCGCGGCTCATGCGTGCGTTCTCCGGACTTTCCTCGGCGAAACGGATGACTCGGCCACGCAGCTCCGCGAGGCGGCGAAGCTCCGAGGGGATCTGCCAGTCCCGCTCGATGCGAAGCTGATCCGTCGTCTTCAGGCGGGAGGTCGAGCCGGGGTTGCCCGCCACGAAGACCGGCTGACTTTCGACGATCCGGCTGGCGTTCCAGGTCAGGTGGTTTGGCGTCGAGGCCGGGGCTCCGTTTTCATAAACGCGCAGGAAGGCCGCATCGAGCGCGAAGCGGGGAAAGTTGAAGTTGTCCGGGTCGCCGCCGAATACCACCGCCTGGTGTTCGGGCGCATAGACCAGCCGCACGTCCGAATAGCGCTGGAAGCGGTACAGCTTGTACTGGCCTCCGCGATACAGGCTGATGACCTGGCAGCGCAGGGCCTGGTCCTGGCCACAGCCGTCGCGTTCGATCTCGGCAATGACGCGGGCGCGAGCGGCGGCGAAGGCGGCACCCGACAGCCCATCGCCGGCGGCCTGGACACGATCGGTCACGTCCTGGATTTCCGTCAGAACCTCGGCGACCTGACCGGGGCAGGCCAGCTCTTCTTCGCGGGAGCGCGCGAAAACGCCCAGAGACAACAGGTCCTGGCCCGGTTCGGCATGGGCCTGAACGCAACTGCGGATGCAATGCTGATTGGTGAGTACCAGCCCCTGCTCAGACACCAGGGAAGCAGAACATCCCGCCAGCCGGACGGCCCCGAGCCGCACCCTGTCAAGCCAAGCCTGATCGATGTCGGTGCCGAGCGTCGTGTTAATTCGCTGCGCCGGCGCGTGATCAAACGTCCACATGCCTTCGTCGGTGCGCGCCGAGGCCACAGCGGGCAGCAGTAGCGAAATGGCCGAGGCCGAGGTGGCGGCGAGGGTGGTCAGACGCATGGCTGGGCTCCTTGCTTCGCCTCACACCGAGGCGGTCGCGGGCAGGAATCGGCGAATGTGGGGAAAACCGACTTTTCCCACATCCGCCGGATCGTGTGTCGGTCTGTATCGGAGGGCGTACCACCCCGCGTCGACCATTCGACCCCCCGATGACCGGGGGAGGTGTCTAGTCGTGGACGCCCAGCTCGTGCAGCAGGGCCGTGCGGCCATAGACGTTGCGAAGCGCTTCAGTGATGGCGGAGGACGAGATCACAACGGTCCGGTTCAGCGCGCCGTCATAGCCGTAGTTGCCACCCAGCGAGTGGATGTTGCCGTCGAAGGCCGCGCCGATGACCTCACCCGCGGCATTGACGACCGGCGAGCCGGAGTTGCCACCGATGATGTCGTTGGTGGTCGCGTAGTCGAAGACGACATCGCCGTTCACCCGGCCCTGGGCTGCCGCCCACTGGGGTGCGAGGTCGAACGGCGCGGAGCCGGTCGCACGGTCGTACAGGCCGTTGATGTAGGTGAAGGGTTCGACTTCCTGACCGCGATAGGTCCAGCCAGCCACACGGCCGTAGGACAGACGCAGCGAGAAGGTCGCGTCCGGATAGACCTCCGAGCCATAGACAGCGAAGCGAGCCCGGGCGATGCGCTCGGCAGCCCGGTTGGTCGGGGCGACGATGCGGGTGTTCCACTCGGCGGCGGCCTGGCGCGAGGTCGCGTCATTGGCCAGGACGAATTGGATCAGCGGGTCGGTGGAGGCCCGGACAGCCTCCGCGCCGCCGCGCAGCAGAGCCAGTCGTGCCTCCCGGTCCGTCAGGGTCGTGCCTTCGACGAGACGTTCGGCCAGGGCTTCAGGGCTTTCGCGACCGAGCAGCTGACGCACCGCCGGATGGTCGACCGTCAGGTACTCGCGTGTCTTGGACAGCCAGAACGAGAGATACATCTCTTCCAGCTCCGGCTCGATCGGCGCGTCGGTGGACAGGGCGCGTTCGATCGCAGCGGTATTGGTGCTGGCCGAAGCCCCGACCGTGCCTCGCACGATGGCGCGGGCCATCCCGTACAGGGTCGAGCCGCCGCCGGCGCTGCCGACGAGTTGACGGTTGCTCAGGAACAGGTCCGCATAGTCGTCCTGAATGGCCTCGATCTCACCCCAAGGATCACCAATTCGCGCAGCCAGCGCCGGGTCGGCGGCGACGCGGGCGCGCAGATCGGCCTCATTGTCGCGGATCCGTTGCATGAAGCTGCGGTCGTTCAACGCCAGCTCGCGACCGTAGATGGCCTTGAAGCTGTTCTCGACGCCGAACAGCGGATCCAGGGCGATGCGGGCGTTCTCGTCGGACTGTTCCGAGAAGGCGATCAGACGACCGCGCAACTCAGACCGCTGAAGCTGACCGATGGGCAGGTCGAAATCGCGCTGGGCCTCCATCTGGGCGACCGTCATCAGACGCGCCGTCGAGCCGGGGTTGCCGGCCACGAAGGTCGGATCACCTTCGGCTGGGGCGTTCGGGTTCCAGGTCAGGAAGCTGTTGGTATGGATCGGCTGGCCGTCGCGATACAGGCGAAGGAACCCAGCATCCAGGGCGTAGCGGGGGAAGTTGAAATTGTCCGGGTCGCCGCCGAAGAAGCCGGCTTGCATTTCCGGGGCAAAGACCAGCCGGACGTCAGCGAAGCTGTCGTACTCATACAGCTTGTACTCGCCGCCCCGATAGAAACTGATCACCTGACAGCGACGGGTGGTCGAATCCTCGCCACAGGCCTCGCGTTCGATCCGGCTGGCGGCGGCGGTGCGGGCCTGGACATAGGCATCGCCGTCCAGTCCCTCGCCGGCGGCGGTAATCTGGTCGGTCACGTCGGTGATGCTGGTCAGGATTTCAGCTTGCATCCCGGGGCATTGGCGCTCTTCCTCGCGGGTCGCCGTCAGCCAGCCGTTCTGGACGTGGTCGTTCTCGGGCGTCGACAGGTCCTGGACACATTCAAGCACACAGTGGTGGTTGGTCAGGACCAGGCCCTCTGCGCTGACGATGGAGGCCGAACATCCCGTCGTCAGACGAACCGCCGACATCCGGATATGATCCAGCCAGGCCTGATCCAGGCTCGTGCCCAGCTCGCGGTTCACGCGCGCGATGGGAAAGTTGTCGAAGGTCCACATGCCTTCCTCGCGGGCCTGGGCTGCCGGGGCGATGGACAGGGTGGCGGCGACAATGGCGGCCGAGGCGACGCCGGCGCTCAGACGACGGATCAACATGATGGGGGGTCCTCCACAAACTGTGGGACACGCCTAGACCATCAAACGGACCGAAACCAGAGCCCCAAAAAGGCGAAAAGCCCCGTCGCGTGGCCGCGGCGGGGCTTCGACTGGATGGCGATGGAGGGGAACTAGCCGCCCTGGCCGGTCTCCTCGGCGATGATTCTAGTCGCCTCGTCGATGGCGATGTCGGTGGCGATTTCGCCGCTCTGGATGCGGTCGGCCAGGGTCATCAGGGCCTCGGAGACTTCCGAACCCCACTCGGCCTCCTCATCGACATGGAGCGTACCGGCGCCGGCGATGATGGCCTCGTCCCACCGGCGGCGCACGACGGCCCAGTAGTCGGCGGTGGCGGTCCAATAGGCGTCGCCGGCGGCGACATTGTAGTCGTCAAAGCGAGTGTAGGTATTGACCCCGAACTCATGGACCACGGTTTCCAGGCCATTATCGCCCTGGCGGACCTTGAAGTTGTCCTGTTCGTGGACCCAGCCCGTCGGGGTCAGGACGTGCCGGTTCATGGCGTCATAGCGGTCATAGGGCGGGCTGCGCGTGGCGTCTCGCCGGGCCAGCGGGCGCCAGGTGCGCGCCTCCCACGAAGCGACGCCGTTGGAATAGTCCCAGCGGCCGACGCCGCCATAGCGGGGTGAATCGTCGGTCTGCCAGACGGTCTGGGACCAGGCGCCGGTGCGGTCCGCCTCAGCGACGGGGGCGAGAGCCCAGCTGTCCGGCCCGGTGTAGGTGAGGACCGTCTCGGGCTGGTAGGTCCAGTCCTGACGCCAATGTTTGATGATCATCACCTCGCCGCCGTGCTCGGCCACCAGGGTGTGCTGCAGGCTGATAAAGGTTCCGGTGTCGGCAATCACGCGCACGATCTCATGGCCGCCCGAGCGGGTCGGCTCGCGCGGCTCATAGCCCTCCAGGAAGGGCGTGGTCTCGTCGAACTCGAAGCGGACCCGGTAGTCGCCGGCCATGGCCAGGATCGACTGGCGGTCCTGTTCAAAGCGGGCCTGGGCGGCGGCCTCGGGTCGGGGCGACATCGGTGCCTCCTGTGCCAGGGCAGGTGCGGACAGCCCCGCCATCAGGGCGGCGGCCAGCACGGCGGCGGTCGTTGGAATTGTCATGGGCATGTCCCCTGGGTCAGTCTTGAGATCAGTAGCGGTAGGTCAATGAGATCGAGACGTTACGGCCGGGCTGGCTGTAGGCATCGAGGATGGACGACAGACGATCGACGCCACGGACGTCGGACCAGTTCCACCAGGTTTCATCGGTAAGGTTGAAAACACCGGCGCGAACGGCGACGGCCTCGGTCATGTTCCAGTAGGCGGTGACGTCCAGAACCTGCGTGCGTCCGCCGCCGAAACAGGAGACGCCACAGGCCAGGCCCATTTCATCGGTGTCCATGTCACCGGCAATCGTCGCGACCAACTGCCCCCCGAAGCGACCGCCCGGATCATCATAGGAGACGCCACCGACGAACTTGATCGGATTGACTGTCGGCAGGTCCATGGCGACGCCGGCGCGCTCCTGTTCTCCGCGCTGAAGCGACAGCGCCATATTGACACCCCAGCCGCTTTCCCAGCGCCCCTGGGCGCGCGCCTCGACACCGGAAACGGTCGCGGAATCGACGTTGATGAACTGGAAGACGGCTGGGTCGATCGGCGTATAGGAGCCGGACACGACCTCCTGGAGAATGAAGTCGTCATACTCACCGTGATAGGCGGTGATCCCGGCCGACCAGTGGCCGCCCGCGCTGTCGATGAAGTCACGGAAGCGGAACCCGACCTCAACGGAGCGGCTGGTTTCCGGCTGCAGGTCGGGGTTCGGCAGGGAGACATAGCCGAAGGCCAGGTTCGAAAAGCCGTTGTTCACCTGGGATGGGGCCGGGGCCTTGAAGCCCATGGCGACATTGGCAAAGACGCCGAGGTGGTCGGCGAACCACCACATGGCTCCGACCTTTGGCGACACCTGGGAATCGCTCGAACCCTCTGCCGGATAGGCATAAAGGGCGTCCACCTCCGGCGACAGGTCGTACCAGTCAAGGCGGACAGCGGGAAACAGTGTCAGGTCGCCGCCCATCAGGCGGATTTCATCCTGCACGAAGGCTCCGGCCAAGGCGTAGTCCGTGTTTGGGAAGGCGCGGTTCGGGAAGGTCTCGCCGAACGGCGGCACCGTGCCGGTGCGGATGCCTTCCTGGCGGGTCATGGAGTAGTCCGCGCCCCAGGTCAGGCGGTGTTCGACGGATCCCAGATTAAGAGCGGTGTCGAACTGGGCCGAGACGCCGAAGACTTCATTGTCAAACGTGTTGTCGCGCGTCCGGTCGGCGGCCGGGTTGCGGTCCTCGAAGGTGAACTGGCGCACGCTGGCGTCCTGCCAGTAGGCCGTGATCCGGGCGTCCTGAATGAGGCCGGAACCGTCCTCGAAGATCCAGTCGGCGGCGACGCGGTCGCGGTCGGTGGTGTCGGTGCCCAGGATATCTACGGTGGCGGCGGTGACCCCGGACAGAATGTCGGATGCGACGTCCCGGTCCAGGTGATCCCAGGTCAGACGCAGCCGATGCTGCTCGTTCACCTGATAGACCCCCCGCACCATATAGGCATTGGAGGTGATCTCCTGGGGGTTGGCCGTATCGCGAAGGCTTCCGATGACTTCGTTGTCGCCTTGGGTCTCCTGCTGGTGGCCGTCGCGGCGTGTGTAGGACAGCAATCCCGACAGGCGGCCGGCACGGCCGGCGAGGATCAGGCCGTTGGTCCACTGGTCATTGGCCGAGGCATAGGCAGCGCGGGCGCGCAGGCCGAAATCACGGCCGTCGGAGAGGAATGCTTCCGGGTCCCGGGTCACGAAACTGACCGCGCCGGCCAGGCCGTCTGAACCATACAGCGCCGAGGTCGGCCCGCGCACGATCTCGACCCGTGACAGCAGGTCGAGATCGACGAAGTCACCCCGGCCATATAGCGACGGCCCGAATGAATAGGCGTCGGGAACCCGCACGCCATCCGTCTGGATCAGGACCCGATTGCCCTCCAATCCCCGGACGTTGAAACCGGAGTTGCCGTCTCGCCCCGTACTGCCGAACGCGGCCCCGAAGCGGGCCGGGCTGGTCGGAACCTCCACGCCCGGCTCCCAGCGGACCAGGTCCTTGATGTCATCGACGAGGTTGTTCGCGATCTCCGCTTCTGTCGTAACGGACACGGTCGCGGGAACGTCATCAACCCTCTGCTCTGTTCGGGTGGCGGTTACCGTGATTTCGCCCAGGTCCTCCGGCGGCTCGTCGCTGACGAAGGGCTGAGCGGTCGCTGCGCCGGCGGACAGGACGGCAAGGCAAGCGACAGAAGACAGGAGAGGAGTACGCACGAACAGGGTCCCGCTGGTTGGATCGCGGGACTTTCTAGTGCGAGTCAGTCGCAATAGCAATGCGATTGCGAGTCGTTATTATCAGGCGAGCAGGGACTCGCGCGCGCAGCTCGACCGTCTGGGTGGGGATCAGTCCTCCAGTTCGTCGGCCAGACGGCCCATGCCATAGACGTCGCGCAGGGCGGCGGTAATGGCCTGGGCGGTGACGCTGACGCTGCGATTGACCGCCGGATCGTAGCCGAAGGCGTTTCGCTGGCCTAGGAAGGTCGAATCGAAATTGGCTCCGATCACCTCTCCGTCGGCATTGATCGCCGGCGAGCCGGAGTTTCCGCCGATGGTGTCGGTCGAGACCGCCATGTCGAAGCGGGTGTCCATATCCAGACGGTCGCGCGCCGCCAGCCAGCGCGGCGCGATCTCGAACGGCGGCGCGCCGGTGGCGCGATCGTACAGGCCGCCAAACGTGGTGAAGGGTTCCACCGTGCGTCCATCATAGGTCCAGCCCTCGATGCGTCCGAAGGTCAGGCGGGGCGTGCCCGTGGCGTCGGGGTACAGACGGTCGCCGTAGACGGCGAAGCGCGCCGCCGCCAGCCGCTCGGCGGCGCGGTCGGTCGGCCCTTCAACCCGTTCCTCCCACTCGGCGCGGGCCTCGCGCGAGATGTCGTCGATGGCCAGGGCGAACTCGATCAGCGGATCATCCGAGGCCTCGATCGCCGCCAGCCCGCCATCCCAAAGGGCGGTTCTGACCGCCGGATCGGCCAGGGTCGTCCCCGCGATCACCCGCGCGGCCAGTTGCTCGGGGTTTTCGTCGCCCAGCAGGGCGCGGATGCGCGGATCGTCGACTGTCAGGATCTCGCGGGTCTTGGACAGCCACCATTCCAGCTGGATCTCGTTCAGCTCGGAATAGGTCGGGGTGTCGGCCACGGTCTGGCGTCGGCGCAGCGGCAGACGGCTGTCGGCATATTCGACCAGACGATCAGCGGCGGGCGTCTCGCGCTCGCGCGCGGCCCGAACCAGATTTCGCGCCCAGGTGAAGAGCTGTGAACCGCCGCCCGCGCGGCTCTCCAGGAAGAAATAGGCGGGATACAGTTCGGCATAATCGTCCTGCAGAGCCGCGATGTCGCCCCAGGGGTCGCCGATCCGGGCGGCCAGGGCGGCATTGGCCTGGACGCGGTGGCGCAGATCGGTCTCACCCTGGGTCCGGCGGGCCATGAAGTCGGCGTCGATGAGCGCGCGAGCCTGGCCCCGTCCTCGTTTGTAGCTGTTTTCGATCGAGCCCAGCGTGGCCGATGCGATGAACGCGTTCTCGTCGTTCTCGGAGGCGAAGCGCAGCAGACGCCCCCGCAGTTCAGACCGCGTCAGCTGATCCAGCGGCAAGGCGACGTCGCGCACGGTCTGGAGCTGGCTCATGGTCAAGAGGCGCAGGGTCGAGCCGGGGCTGCCGGAAATCACCACCAGCTCGCCCGCCTCAGGCGGACCGGCATCCCAGCCCAGGTGTCCGGGCGTCGGCATCGGCTGGCCGTCCGCATAGAGGCGCAGGAAGGCCGCATCCAGCGAGAAGCGGGGGAAGTTGAAATTATCCAGGTCACCGCCGAAGGAGCCGGCGGCCTCTTCCGGAGCGAAGGCCAGGCGGACATCCTCGTATTTGCGGTAGGTGTAGAGCTTGAACTGGCCACCGCGATACAGGCTGACGACCTGACAGCGCAGTTCGGGACGCCCGGCGCAGGCCTCGGTCTCGATCTGGCCGATCATGGCGTCACGGGCCTGGGTGAAGGCGCGACCCTCCAGCCCGGCGGCAGCGGCGCGGACCTGATCGGTGACGTCGCTGATGCCCTCCAGGATCTCAGCCTGCATCCCTTCACAGCGGCGTTCGTCTTCGCGCGTGGCCGGCAGGAAGCCGGTCAGGGCGTACTGGTTGTCTGCCGTCGACAGGTTCTGAACACAGGCCTCGACGCAGTGGTTGTTCGTCAGGACCAGGCCTTCCCCCGAGACGATCGAGGCCGAGCAGCCGGTCGACAGCCGCACAGACGCCAGCCGGACCCGGTCCAGCCAGGCTTGATCAATATTGACGCCATAGGTCTGGTTGACCCGCGCCATCGGGAAGTTGTCATAGGTCCACATTCCCTCCTCGGCCGAGGCGGCGCTCGCCGTCAGGGTCAGGATCGAGGCGGCGACAAAGAGAGCAGGACGCATGGGGAAACTCCGGTCACGATGTGTCGCGACCCTAGCGGTCCAAAACGACCTGGCCAAGCCGAGCCGTCAGGCCTCGCCCGCGGCAAGGTTCTGACGGAACGTCCGGCCATTCGCCCCCACAACGTCGTCGATGAGCCAGACGTCATCCCCGCGCTTGAGGCGCAGGGTGACGGGAAACCGGCGGTCAGCCGCGACCAGCTGGACGACGGCGGTGGCGGTCTGGTTGTCGCTGAGCGTCACTTCGATCGGTCCGGCCTGCATCCCTTCCGGATCTTGACACTCACAGAAGGGGTCGACGGAAATCGCGCCAGGGTCGCGGTCCCAGGCCGCCTCGATGTCCTCCCAGGCCTCAGGTGTCCACAGGCCGCTCTCGGTCTCGCTCAGCGGAGAATAGCCGTCCTCAAAAATGCCGGTGTAGAGCTCTCGCACGAAGGTTTCGGCCTCGTTCGTCGGCAGAGCCTGAGGCTCGACCGCCGGGCCGGACGTCTGGGTCGCGGTTTGGGCCTCCGCAGCGTCGTTGGTGGCGGTGTCACCCTCGGCGGTGACGTTGCAGGATGCCAGGACCAGGGCGGTGGTGGCGGCGATTGGGATAAGGCGCATTATCGAATCCTCCACTTCACCTTGCCCATCCTATCCGGTGAAACGCCGTTCGACCAGAAAATCGGCGCGGCGGGCACTGGCCTAGGACCGGTCGCCTCTGCTAGACCGCCCGGATCATGACCGTCCGTGTGTTTCGCCTGATTTCGATTAGCCGCCCGGCGTAGCGCCGCAGGGGTTAGCCCCGCGCACGCCGGGATCGAAACGCGCGAACGATCAACGACACGAGACGAACTTCCATGGCCGACGCCCCCGTGACCGAACCTGCGACCACCCGCGACTATCGCGACACCGTCTTCCTGCCCGAGACACCCTTTCCCATGCGCGGCGGCCTGCCCCAGAAGGAGCCGCTGATCCTGGAGCAGTGGGGCGATCTCTATTCGACCCTGCGCAAGATCCGTCAGGACCAGGGCGCGCCGCTCTACGTGCTGCACGACGGTCCGCCCTACGCCAATGGCGACATCCACATCGGCCATGCCCTGAACAAGACGCTGAAGGACTTCGTGGTCCGCAGCCGGTTCCTGCTGGGCTTCGACGTCGACTATGTGCCGGGCTGGGACTGCCACGGCCTGCCGATCGAATGGAAGATCGAGGAAAAATTCCGCAGCCAGGGGCGCCGCAAGGACGAGGTGTCCAAGAGCGAGTTCCGGTCCGCCTGCCGGGAGTACGCAGGCAGATACATCGACCTTCAGCGTGACCAGTTCATCCGGCTGGGCGTCGTTGGCGACTGGGCCAATCGCTACGCCACCATGGACTACGCGTCCGAAGCCGCCATCGTCGGCGAGTTCCACCGCTTCAAGAACTCGGGCCAGCTCTATCGCGGCTCCAAGCCGGTGATGTGGTCGCCAGTCGAGCGCACGGCCCTGGCCGAGGCCGAGATCGAATACCACGACCATGTCTCGCCGACCGTCTGGGTCAAGTTCCCGCTCACGGCCATGACCGACGACCACCCGGATGACCTGTTGTCATTCCAGTCGGCGACGCCCTCGGTGGTCATCTGGACGACCACGCCCTGGACCCTGCCGGCCAACCGGGCCATCGCCTATGGGCGGGACATTTCTTACGGCCTCTATGAGGTCACGGGTGTCGAAACCGGGCTGGAGTTCGAGCCCTGGGTCAAGGCGGGCGACCGGCTGATCCTGGCCGACAAGCTGGCCGAGGAGGTGCTGAAAGCCGCCAAGGCCTCGGCCTGGACCCGCGTTTACGACATCGACCCGGCGGGGCTTGAGGTCGCGCATCCGCTGGCCGAGCTGGACCCCGGCTACGGCTTCAATGTGCCGCTGCTGGACGGCGATCACGTCACCGACGACGCCGGCACCGGCTTCGTTCACACCGCGCCCGGCCATGGGGCGGACGACTATGAGGTGTGGAAGGCCCACGGCCACCACGAGGTGCCCGAAACGGTCGATCCCGACGGTGCCTATTATCCGCACGTTCCGCTATTCGCGGGCCTCAAGGTGCTGGAGACCGAGGGCAAGAAGACCGGCAGGTTCGGCCCGGCCAATGGCGCGGTCATGGACCGGCTGATCGAGGCGGGGAACCTCCTGGCTCGCGGTCGGCTTGAGCATTCCTATCCGCACTCCTGGCGCTCCAAGGCCCCGGTGATTTTCCGCAATACGCCCCAGTGGTTCATCCGCCTGGACAAGGCGCTGGGAAATGACAGCACGCTGCGTGAGGTGGCGTTGAAGGCTATCGACGACACCGCCTTCTTCCCCGAGGCGGGCCGCAACCGTATCCGGTCGATGGTCGAAGGTCGTCCGGACTGGCTGATCAGCCGCCAGCGCGCCTGGGGCACGCCCCTGGCCATGTATGTCGACAAACACACCGGCCAACCCCTGCACGATCCGGAGGTCGACGCCCGCATCATCGCCGCCGTCGAGGCGGGCGGAGCTGACGCCTGGTTCGACACGCCGGATTCCGAATTCCTGGGGCTGCACGACCCGGACAACTACGAAAAGGTCGAGGACATTCTCGACGTCTGGTTCGATTCGGGTTCGACCCATGTCTTTACGCTGGAAGGCCGGGCCGACAGCGCCTGGCCGGCGGACCTCTATCTCGAAGGCTCCGACCAGCACCGCGGCTGGTTCCAGTCGTCGCTGCTGGAAGGCTGCGGCACGCGCGGCCGGGCGCCGTTCAAGGCCGTCCTGACCCACGGTTTCACCCTGGATCAGAACGGCGAGAAGATGTCCAAGTCGCGGGGCAACACCACCGACCCGCTGACCGTCATCAAGGAGAGCGGGGCCGACATTCTGCGTCTGTGGGTGGCCATGGTCGACTATGCGGAGGACCAGCGCATCGGCAAGGAGATCCTCCAGACGACGGTCGACGCCTATCGCAAGCTTCGCAATACGATCCGTTATCTGCTTGGTGCCCTGAACGGCTTCACCGAAGCGGAGCGCCTGCCGCTTGACCAGATGCCGCCACTGGAACGTTACATCCTGCATCGGCTCTGGGCGCTCGATGGTCAGGTCCGCAAGGCCTATGAGACCTACCGCTTCCAGGACGTCGTCCGCCCGGTGCTCGACTTCTGTTCGGGCGATCTGTCGGCGCTCTATTTCGATATCCGCAAGGACAGCCTGTACTGCGACCGCCCCGATGCGATCCGCCGCCGTGCCGCCCGCACGGTGATGCACGAGGTCTTCCTGCGCCTGACCGCGTGGCTGGCGCCGCTGACGCCCTTCACCATGGAAGAGGCGTGGACGACGCGCTTCCCGGATGACGGGTCGAACTGCGCGCGGATCATCCCCGAAACGCCGGCCGACTGGCGCAACGACGCCGAGGCCGTCCGTTGGGCCGAGGTCGAGGCTGTGCTGGAAGTCGTCAACGAGGCTCTGGAAGCCGCCCGCCGCGACAAGATCATCGGCGGCGCGCTGGACGCCTGGCCGACGGTGACGGGACCTGCCGGGACGTTTGACGCCTTCGAGGGCCTTGACGCTGCCGAGGTCTTCCGCACCTCCGGAGCCGAGCTGGTCGAGGGTGGCGAGGCCGTCACGGTTCAGGTCGGGATCGCCGACTATACTAAATGCGCCCGCTCCTGGCGGCGCGTGCCGGACGTCGGCTCGGATCCGGACTACCCCGACCTGTCCGCGCGCGACGCCGATGCGGTTCGGTGGCTGGATGCAAAGGCGGGGTAGTTCACACCCTGTCTTGTCATCCCGGAAGTCGCTCGGCTGCTGTCCGGGACAAGGGACGGTGTGACGACCCGGCTACCCATCGTGGCTGTTGACGCCTTGTCTCGGCTCGGTGCCGCAAAGCGGCTTGGCCGGGATGACAAATGGGGGGGCCAGTTACGCCCGAACCGCCCGCTCAGCCTCGATGCCGAGCGCGGCCATGGCCGAGGCGGCGATGCCGTCTGCGTTCAGGCCGGCCAGGGCGTACATGGCCTCGGGCTTGTCGTGGTCCTGGAAGATGTCCGGCAGGGTCAGGGTGCGTACCTTCAGCCCCCGGTCCAGCGCACCCTTGTCGGCCAGCATATGCAGCACAAAGGCGCCGAAGCCGCCGACCGAGCCCTCTTCGATGGTGATCAGGGCCTCGTGCTCGCGGGCGAGGCGCAGGATCATCTCTTCGTCCAGCGGCTTGGCGAAGCGGGCGTCGGCGACGGTGGCGGAAATCCCCCGCGCCGCCAGCATTTCTGCGGCCTTCATCGTTTCGGACAGGCGCGTCCCCAGGCTGAGCAGAGCGACGGTCGTGCCCTCACGCACGATCCGGCCCTTGCCGATCTCCAGCGGCGCGGCCAGTTCGGGGATGTCGACGCCTTCGCCGTCGCCGCGCGGATAGCGGAACGCCGACGGGCGATCATCAATCGCCAGGCTGGTCGAGATCATGGCGGCCAGCTCGGCCTCGTCGGCCGCGGCCATCAGCACCATGCCGGGCAGGGCCCCAAGATAGCCGACGTCGAACGACCCGGCGTGGGTGCAGCCGTCGGCCCCGACCAGACCGGCCCGGTCGATGGCGAAACGCACCGGCAGCGACTGGATGGCCACGTCGTGCACCACCTGGTCGTAGCCGCGCTGGAGGAAGGTCGAATAGATGGCGCAGACCGGCTTCAATCCACCCGCCGCCAGACCTGCGGCGAAGGTGACGGCGTGCTGTTCGGCGATGCCGACGTCATAGGTGCGGTCCGGGAACGCCTGACCGAACAGGTCCAGCCCCGTGCCCGAGGGCATGGCGGCGGTGACGGCGACGATCTTGTCGTCCAGTCGCGCGTGTTTGATCAGCTCGGTACCGAACACCTTGGTGTAGCTGGGCGCATTGGACGGGGCCTTGTGCTGGGCCCCGGACACGACATCGAACTTGACCACGCCGTGATATTTGTCGGCCGAGTTCTCGGCTGGGGCATAGCCCTTGCCCTTCTTGGTGACGACGTGGACCAGAACCGGCCGATCGGCGATCTCGGCGGCATTCTTCAGGATCGGGACCAGAGCTTCCATGTCGTGGCCGTCGACCGGACCGACATAGTAGAAGCCCAGCTCTTCGAAGAAGGTGCCGCCGGTGACCATGCCACGGGCATATTCCTCGGCCTTGCGGGCGGCCTTCTGAAGCGGCTCGGGCAGGATGGAGGCGGCCTTCTTGCCGACCTTGCGCATCGAACGATAGGCACCGCCCGAAACCAGCCCGGCCAGATAGGCGCTCATGCCACCGACCGGCGGGGCGATCGACATGTCGTTGTCGTTGAGTACGACCATCAGCTGGCCGGTTGTCTCGGTCGCGTTGTTCATGGCCTCATAGGCCATTCCCGCCGACATGGAGCCGTCGCCGATGACGGCCACGACCTTGGCATCGCTGCCGGCCTTGTCGCGGGCGACGGCGAAACCCAGCGCCGCCGAGATCGAGGTCGCGGCGTGGGCCGCGCCGAACGGGTCGTATTCGCTCTCGGACCGCTTGGTGAAGCCCGACAGCCCCCCGCCCTGCCTCAGGGTGCGGATCCGGTCGCGCCGGCCGGTCAGCACCTTGTGCGGATAGGCCTGGTGGCCGACGTCCCAGACGAGGGTGTCGGTCGGGGTGTTGAAGACATGGTGCAGGGCGACCGTCAGCTCGATGACGCCCAGGGCCGAGCCCAGGTGTCCCCCGGTGACGGAGACGGCGTCGATCACCTCGGCGCGCAGCTCGTCGGCCAGCTGGCTCAGTTGAGGAATCGACAGGCTTCGCGTGTCCGCGGGCCAGGTGACGGTGTCCAGTAGAGGCGTATCAGGCATGGTCTTGCGGCTAGGGGCCGCCTGATGAGACGGCGTCAGGTCTTCCGCTCTAGCACGAAATCCAGGCTGGCCTTCAGGGATTCCGCACGCGGACCAAAAATCTCCAGTCGGGCCTTGGCCTGGCCGGTCAGGTGGCGCACCCGATCCCGCGCCGCCTCGACCCCCAGCAGGGTGACGAAGTTGATCTTCCCGCGGTCGGCGTCCTTGCCCACGGCCTTGCCCAGATCGTTGGCATCCCCCTCGACGTCCAGCAGGTCGTCCGTGATCTGATAAGCCAGACCCAGATCCTGAGCGAAGCCGATCAGGGCGTGGCGTTCAGAATCGCGCGCTCCGGCGATGACGGCGGGGATTTCAAAGGCATAACAGACCAGCGCCCCGGTCTTCATGCGCTGCATCCGGGCGACCTGGCCGAGATCTTCGTCCAGACCCAGCAGATCGATCATCTGCCCCCCGACCATGCCTTCGGCGCCCGACGCATGGGCCAGTCGCAGGATCAGTTCGGTTCGGACCTCGGGATCGTCATGGGTGTCGGGATGGGCCAGGATCTCGAAGGCGAAAGCCTGTAGGGCGTCGCCGGCCAGAATGGCGGTGGCTTCGTCGTAGGCGATGTGCAGGGTAGGCCGCCCGCGCCGCAGGTCATCATCGTCCATGGCCGGCAGGTCGTCATGGATGAGGCTGTAGGTATGGATACATTCCAGCGCGCAGGCCGCCCTCAGGACCGCCCGTTCGTCGACATCGAACAGCCGCGCCGCCTCCAGGGCGAAGAACGGCCGGATGCGCTTGCCGGGCCCTAGCGCTGCATAGCGCATAGCCTCGACGACCCGCGCCTCGGGGCCGTCGGCGCGTGGCAGCAGTTCATCGAGGGCGACGGTGACCAGATCCGCCGCTTCGGCCAGGCGACCGGCGGCGCTGCGGGCGATGGGGTCGGCGCTCAGAACAGCCTCCCGCCGATGGGGGCGTCGCGATCCACGCCGACCAGAACGACCTTGCCGTTCGCGTCCGGGAACCCGAGGGTCAGCACTTCGGACATGATCGGGCCGATCTGACGCGGCGGGAAGTTGACCACGGCGGCGACCTTGCGGCCGACAAGCTCTTCCAGGGCATAGTGTTCGGTGATCTGGGCCGACGAGCGTTTGACGCCGATCTCTGGCCCGAAATCGATCCGCAGCTTGAAGGCGGGCTTGCGCGCCTCGGGGAAGGCCTCGGCCTCGACGATCACGCCCAGCCGGACATCGACCCGGTTGAAGTCGTCCAGTCCGATGGTCGCCCCCGCCGGTCCGGTCATTGGAAGTCGGCCGGCTCGGCCCGGCTGGCCGCCCCATCCTGACCGACCACGATCTGTTCGACGCGCAAGCGCGCGGCCTCGAGCCGGGCCTGACAGTGGGCCTTGAGCGCGGCCCCGCGCTGATACAGGTCGATGGCTTCTTCGAGCGGGGCCTCGCCGTGCTCAAGCCGATCGACGATGGATTCGAGTTCCTTCAGGGCCGCCTCGAAGGAGAGGTCGGCCACGCCCTGGGTCGGATCGGCTTTGCTGTCGGTCATGGCGCGGACCCTAGAGTTCCCCTGAGGCGAGAGCAACGGGAAGGCGCGCCTCCATCGTCATTGACTCGCCATGTACTTTGCAACATAAAGTACTTCATCGTCATTCAAACAGGAAGGAGATCGGCGATGAAAATGAGGTGGACGGCCCTGGCGGCCTTTTCCATGGCGCTCGTTGGCGCGGGCGCAGCCCAGGCCGGCGATGTGACGGTCACCCTGACGGGCGTCCAGGCCCGCGGCGGGCAGCTTCTGGTCACGCTCCAGTCGGAGGGCCAGTTCATGCAGCGGGCCGGATTCGGTCAAAGGGTCGAGAATCCGGGCGCAGGCGAGGTCACGGTCACCTTCACCGACGTGCCGCCCGGCGACTACGCCGTGACGGCCCTGCACGACGTGAACGGGGACTTCCAGATGCAGACGGCCGACAGCGGCATTCCGCTGGAGGGATGGGCGATGAGCCACGGGGCTGCGCTGCGCGGCGTTCCGACCTTTGCCGAGGTCAAGGTCTCTGTTCCGGCGGAGGGCGCTGCCCTGACTGAGCCCATGGTCTACATGGACGGTCGCGTGCCCGGTCAGTAGTCCGGGCGAGCCCGCAGCCGGGTGATCAGGGCGGTGGTGGAGGGATCATGCGAGCCGCCGCCGCCGCCCGACATCTCGGCATCGATGGTCCGGGCCAGAACCTTGCCCAGTTCGACGCCCCATTGGTCGAAGCTGTTCAGACCCCACAGCACCCCCTCGACGAAGGTCTTGTGTTCATACAGCGCGATCAGCGCGCCCAGCGCCTCCGGCGTCAGGGCGTCGAGGACCAGGGTGGTCGAGGGCCGGTCGCCGGGGAAGGCCTTCTGAGAAGCCAGGATGTCGGCCTGGGCCGGCCCCATCCCCGACGCCACCAGCTCGGCACGGGCCTGGGCTTCGGATTTCCCGACCATCAGAGCCTCGGCCTGGGCCAGGGCATTGGCGTTCAGCGCGCACTGGGTGGCCTCGCCTTCGGGGTTGGAGGCCACGACGATGAACTCGGTCGGGATGACGGCGGCACCCTGGTGCAAAAGCTGGAAATAGGCGTGCTGGGCATTGGTGCCGGGCTCACCGAAGACCACCGGGCAGGTCGCGCCGGGCACCGGCCGTCCATCGAACCCGATCCGCTTGCCGTTGGATTCCATCTCCAGCTGCTGGAGGAAGGACGGCAACAGCCGGAGCCGATGGGCATAGGGCACCACAGTGCGGGCCGTGCGGCCGGCGGCGACGTTGAAGACCTCGGCCAGGGCCATCAGCACCGGCGCATTGCGCTCCAGCGGCGCGTCGAGGAAGTGCCGGTCCATGACCCGGGCCCCGTCCAGCAGGCGGGAAAAGACCTCCCAGCCCAGGCCGATGGCCAGGCTGGCGCCCACTGCCGACCACAGGGAAAACCGCCCCCCGACCCAGTCGGCGAAGTCGAGAACCTCTCCACAACCGAAGGCGCGCGCCCGCTCCGGGGCGGCGGACACCCCGACCAGATGCGCGGCCATCCCCGCCTCCCCGACCCCGGCCTTCAACCAGGTGCGGGCCTGTTCGGCATTGGCCAGGGTTTCCAGGGTGGTGAAGGTCTTGGAGACGACGATGACCAGGGTCCGCTTCGGGTCCAGGCCGTTCAGGGCCTCGGCCAGGTCCGAGCCGTCGATATTGGCGACGAAGCGAACATCGATCGTAGGCTTCAGGGGCTTCAGCGCGGCCCAGACCATGCGCGGTCCCAGATCCGAACCGCCGATGCCGATGTGGACCACGCTGGTGATCGGTCCGCCGTCAGCCGCCGCGCTATGGCCGCTGCGCAGATCCTCCGCGAGGGTCCGCATGGCCGCCCGTGCAGCCTCGACATCGCCGGACACAGGTCTCCCCTGAGCGGCAAAGCTCGCTCCGTCCTCGGCGCGCAGCGCCGCGTGCAGCACGGCCCGGCCTTCTGACGGATTGAGCGTATCGCCGGCGAACATCCGGTTGCGGGCCGCCTCAAGCCCGGTAGCGCGGGCCAGATCAAGCCCGGCCTCAAGCCCCTGAAGGCTCCAGGACTGTTTGGACAGATCCAGATAAAGCCCCGCCGCCTCCAGCGTCAGCCGCGCAAGCCGCTCCGGCTCGGCGCTGAACCGGGCCAGGACGGAGCCGTCCGCATCGCGGCGGGCCAGGGTGTTCAGCCGCTCTCGGGCTTGGTCGAGGCTCATGAAATCAAGGTCTCATTAACCGTTTCAGGCGCAGGTCTGGATCGACCTCCTAGCGCAAGGAGACGCTCATGTCCTGTGGTCTTGCCATTGCCGCCGTCCTGTTGATGAGCGACCCGGCGGTCGCCGCCGTCCCGCCGACCCCGCCGCCGAACGCCCTGGCCCAGGAGCCGATGTACGCCGACATCATCTCCCGCTCCGAAGCACTGAAGGCCATCGTCCAGGGCTGGATCGCCGACGGCGCGGCCCAGGATTCCCATTTTGCCGAGCGCGCGGACTTCGTGGCCTTCCGTCAGGCGGCGTCCGAACTATCCGAGCGCAACATGGCCGGCCATCTGGACCTGCGCGCGCGCGGCACCGACGGCGACCTCCGATGCATCCTTCGGGGCCTGTCCGAAGATCTGCCGCGTCGGGTCGAGGACGTGGCCGAGGCGACCACGCCGAACCTCAGAGGCGATGCCCTGGCCGAGCTCAGCTATCTGCTGAACGACAATATCGAGGTGATCACCGCTCCGCCGGCACCTCAGACGGGCGAGCCGCCGCACTAGGGTCCGAGGCCCGCTCCAGCGCGGCCACGACCATGCCCTCGGTCAGGATCTGAGGCAGGATCTCCGGTGCGCCGCCGTCCGCCGGATAGACCAGATAGAGCGGCACGCCTGAACGTCCATGGCGGCCCAGCTCAGCGGCGATGGCGGCGTCCCGTCGGGTCCAGTCCCCCACCAGATAGGCGGCGTTGATGCGCGCGAGCGCGTCTGCGACCGGTCGGGACGACAGGGCGGTGGCCTCATTGGTCTTGCAACTCAGGCACCAGTCGGCGGTGAAATTGACCAGGACCGGCCGGCCCTGGGAACGCAGGGCGGCCAGGCGGCCGGCGGACCAGGGCTCGGACGCGAGGTGGGAGCGGGTCTCCGGGGCCGTCCGCGGGGCCGTGGCGGCCCAGGCGACGCTGGCACCCACCAGACAGAGCAGGATCAGGATCGCGGCCAGACCCGGCGGCTGGGTCCAGCTCTCGCTGCGCGCCTTCTGACGCCGTCCGAACAGCCACAGGGCCGCTGCCAGCAAAAGGGCGGAGCCGCCAAGGATCAGGGTCGGCTGAGGACCGGCCTGACGCCAGAAGACCCAGCCCAGCCAAAGGGCCGCGCCATACATCGGCAGGGCCAGGATGGCCTTGGTGCGGTCCAGCCACCGCCCCGGTCCCGGCAGGGCCCGCAGGATCGGCGGCGACAGGGTGACCAGGACGTAGGGCAGGGCGAAACCGAAGCCGAGGGCGGCGAAGATCGTCAGGGCTGTCGCCGGCGGCTGGGTGGCGGCGAAGCCCAGGGCCGCGGCCATGAAGGGGGCGGTACAAGGGGCTGCGACCACCACGGCGAGCACGCCGGTCAGGGCAGACCCCGCCCACGGCCCGAGCCGCGACAGGGGTCCGTCCAGGCGCGCCCCGGCTTCGCTCGCCATCGACTGGGCCGAGGCTCCGGCATGAAAGACGCCCGACAGGTTCAGGCCCGCCGCCAGCATGATCAGGCCCAGGCCGGCGACCACGGCGGGGCTCTGCAACTGGAAGCCCCAGCCGATCGCCTGACCGCCGGCGCGCAGCGCCAGCAAAAGGCCGGCCAGGGCCAGGAACGTCGTCATCACTCCGGCCAGGAAGGCCAGGCCGTCGGCCCGCGCCTGGGCCGGTCGGGCGGCCGAGGCCGCCAGCGACGCCGCCTTCATCGACAGGATCGGGAAGACACACGGCATGATGTTGAGGATCAGCCCCCCGAGAAAGGCCCACAGCATCGCCTGAATGAGGCTCAGATCGGCTTCCTCGGAGCCCGGCGTTCCGTTCAGGGGGGCCGGGGTCGCCGGTCCCAGTCCGAATGCGCCCTCGGGGGGTGGACCGGGCTGCAAGGTCACCTGCCAGGCCCCGCCGCGACTGGCGAGGATGCCCGAGACCTCGCCGGTGAGGGGCACCAGGGTCTGGGCTGCCGGGACGGTCAGGACCAGACCGCGCCGTCCCCGCTCGACCCGTTGAACCGCCGCCTGGTCGACGACGTCGGGCCGATCCGGAAGGAAATAGGCCCCATCGGCGTCCAGCCCTTCCAGTTCCGCGCCGGTGAAGGCGAAGCTGACCATGGTGCCGGCGGTCGAGACGTGGCCGATGACGGTCGAGGCTTGGGGGGCGGCGGCCAAGGCGCGGTCGACCACGCGCCCCCAACGGGAATCCAGCCCGGGTCGCCCCTCGCGGATCGGCAGCTCCACCGACAACCGGGCCGTCTCGGGGATGCACAGGGTGTCCGAACAGACGAAGAAGGTGGCCTCGACCCGCACCGCCAGCGAGGTCCCGACCTGCGCAAAGGCCGGGACGGCGATCGGCACCGGCGTCACCACCCGGCCCTCATAGGCATAGCTGGAGAAACGGTCGTCGCCGGCGACCGTCAGGATCCGTTGCGGCACAGGCCAGATCGGGGTTCCGATCTCGACGCCCGGCGGCGGGGTCCAGTCCAGCTGGGTGGCCTGACCGACGTCTCCGGGATTGATCCAGTAGGTATGCCAGTCCGGATCGATGTCCTGAACCACGGCCAGATAGACGGTCGAGCCGGGGGCCGCCCACTGGGTCTGGCGCACCAACTGGGCCTCGAGATGGCCGGTGCGGACCGGCTGGGCGCTCGCCGCAGCCGCAACCATGACAAACAGGGCCACCAGCAAGGCGGCAAGACGGGTCAGCATGAGGGAATGCAAAAGCCTATCCGGGAGCGCTCGACAAGCGGGTCTTTTGGCGGTCAATAGGGTCGCAAATAAGGACGGAGCCTCCGAGATGACGCGTAATCGCCAGTGGATCCTGAAGAACCGGCCGTTCGGGGATCTCAAGGACGGTGATCTGGAATTGGTCGAGACCGCCGTGCCGGACATCGAGGACGGTGAGGTGTTGGTGCGCACCGTCTATCTGTCGCTGGACCCGACTAACCGCACCTGGATGAACGATTCCGAAGGCTACCTGCCGCCGGTCCAGCTGGGTTCGGTGATGCGCGGCCTGACGCTGGGCGTGGTCGAGCAGTCCAGGTCGGAGCGGTATGCGGTCGGTGACGTGGTAACGACGGCCGCCGGCGGCTGGGCCGACTATGCGGCGGTGCCGGACGCGGCGGTGGGCAAGGTCCATCGATTTCCGGGCCTGCCGCTGACGGCCAATATGTCGGTGCTGGGGATGACCGGCATGACCGCCTATTTCGGCGTCACCGACGTGCTTCAGCCGCAGGCGGGCGAGACGATGGTGATCTCGGCGGCCGCCGGAGCGGTCGGGTCAATCGCCGGCCAGATCGCCAAACAGAAGGGCGCACGGGTCATCGGCATCGCTGGGGGGCCGGCCAAATGCGCCTGGTTGACCGACGAACTCGGGTTCGATGCGGCCATCGACTACAAGAACGAGCGGGTCGGCGAAGCTCTGGACCGGCTGGTGCCCGGCGGCATCGAAATGAGCTTCGAGAACGTCGGCGGCGACATCATGAACGCCACCTGGAACCGCATGAAGATCCACGGACGCATCGCCGTCTGCGGCATGATCTCGGCCTATAATGCGACCAGCGCGCCCAAGCCGCCGAACCTGGCGCGGCTGATCACCCACCGGATGAAGGTCCAGGGCTTCCTGGTCATGGATTACCAGCCGCGCGTACGCGAGATGATCGCCGAACTGGGGCCCTGGCTGGCCGATGGGCGCATCAAGTGGAAGGTCCATGTCGACGAGGGGCTGGAAGGCGCGGTATCGTCCCTGTCCCGCCTGTTCACAGGCGCACATGACGGCAAGCTGCTGGTGCGGGTCTCGGAGGAACCGTGAGCGACGAATTTCTCGTTCATTTCGACGATCTTGAGGTCGGTCAGGTCGTGAACCTGGGGACCTGCGCGGTCGATGCCGAGGCGGTGGCGGACTTCGCGCGCCGGTTCGCCCCGGGCTGGGACGCCTCGCAAGGCGCTCCCGATGCCCTGGTCTATGCCTATTGGTCGCGGCTGGAGACGGATTCGGCCAAGCGCTGGGCCCGGTCCAAGTCGCTGGCGGTGGATGCCCCGAGGTTCTCGCGCACGCCGCCGGCCGGTGAGCTTCTCAGGGCGCGCATGACGGTCATGGGTAAGGATCCGGTCGGCGACGAGCGCGGCGTCATCATCGCGCAGCAGGACCTGCTGGATGAGGCCGGCCGGCTGATCTTCTCGTGCCTGACCCGGGCGGTCTTCCTCAGACGCTGACATGAAAAACCCCGGCGGATCCGATCCGCCGGGGCTTGGCATTCAGGCAAGCTGTCTGAAATCAGGCGTTGGCGGCGCGCTGGGCTTGGCCGGCCCGATCCAGGGCGACGGCGATCAGACGATCCCAGCCGAGCAGCGACGTCAGGTGAGCGTAGATCTGGCCCAGCGCACCATTGTCGCGAAGTTCCGTCAGCTTCTCGGGGCTCAGCTTCGCCAGCTTGTCCTCGGAAATCGCCCAGTAGTCCGCGATCTTCTGAGGCTCACCGGCGGTGCCGTCGGGATTGCGCGGCGTGAAGTTCGCTTCACGCCGGTCCAGCAGGTCCAGCTCATTGATCAGGTTGATGAAGTTGGCCGTGCGCTGACGCTCGGTCTCGAAGTCGTTGCAGAAGGTCATGGCCTGGGTGGTGTAGGCCGACGGCTTGCCGTCCTCGAAGAAGGCGATGTCGTAGTCTTCGCTGACGAACGGCGCGCTGCGATCGACGCACAGGATCATCCGGTCTGATCCCTGCTCATTGGCGTAGACGAACGGATAGCGACGCACAAAGGCCGGGACGTAGGTGTCGGGGCGGAAGTCGCCACGCTCGTTCATGTACAGGTTTTCGCCCTGACGCAGACCCATGACCGCCAGCGGGGTCTTGGTCTCTTCGCCGACGAAGATGACCGGGTAGGACAGGCTGGCCGGCGCAAACTCGGTCACCGTGATCGGAACGACGTGGGTACCGATGGCAAACGAATAGGGATGGTCGATCCGCTTGACGCCCAGATTGCCGTGGTGCTCAGGCGTGATCGGCTCCGGGTTCTGGTAGAAGAGGACATTGCCCGTCATCTGAGGGGCGAGCGGCTGCTGTTCCATGGAAATTTGGTGTCCGGCTTTGGCAAAGAGGAGCGGCTTCTAGCCCAGTCGGGGCCGCCGATCAAACGCGCTCGCCGATCAGGCGCAGCCGTCGGTGCCATGCTCAGAACCGATACGCCAGCCCCACCCGGAGGTTTCGGCCCGGCATGGGGGCGATATCCTTGAGGAAGCTGACGTGTTCGCGGGCTTCCCGATTGAACAGGTTGCGCGCCTCGGCAAAGACCGTCAGGCCGTCGTCACCCAGGGGGCGCCAGGCGGCAAAGGCATTGACCAGAGTATAGGCGTCCGTCGGCCGCTCGAACGCCGCCAGGCGATTCTGCGACGCCAGGTGCCGGACCTCGATGTGGGCATCGACCGGGGCCGAGCTATAGCGAAGACGGGCGGTCAGTGACCATGGGGGAATGCGGGCCGCCGGACCCAGATCGGTTTCAGCCCGGACCCAATCGGCGCTGGCTTCCAGTCCGATGGTCCGATCGCCCTCACGCCAGACCTCGACCCCGGCCTCGGCCTCGAGACCCTGGAACGTGGCCTGCGTCTGGACATAGGCGAAGATCGGGTAGGTGAGGGTTTCACTGCCCTCGACGACAACATGAGTGGCACCCGTGTCGCGGGAGTCGATGAAACCGTCGTAGTCAGATGAATACAGATGCAGATCTCCATGCAGCCGGCCTCGATCATAGTGCAGGGTGGCCTCCAGCGTCGTTGCGATCTCCGTGGTCAGGTTCGGATCGCCGCGTTCGTAGGCGGCCGTGGCGACATGAAGGCCGTCGGCGAAGAGTTCGACTTCGGACGGCGCGCGCTCGTTACGCGACAGGCTGAGGCCCAGGAACATGCCTTCGGCGGGCCTGAAGGACACGGACCCTGATCCAGACCAGCTGTTGAACTGGAGGTCCAGCCGGAGGGGAGTTCCAAGCGTCGTCGCTGTCAGCGCGCGCTGGTCGAACCGGAGGCCGCCCTCAAGCCCAAAGCGCCCACGGTCCAGTCGCTGGACAGTGTAGAGCCCGCGCTCGTCGATAGAGGTGGAGGGCAAATAGGCTTCAAGCCCCAGGGCTGAGAGTGACCGTGACAGGCCCTGGAAACCGACGGCCCCGCTCCAGCCTGCGCGGCGACGCTGGATCAGGTCGGTGCGCAACTCCCAACCGGACGACCGAAATACGGTGCCGGGCACCCCGACGTCCTCGAACTCGGTGTGGGAATAGTCGGCCCGTCCGAAAGACGCCCGCACGGAGTCCAACGGCCCGGCCTGGAACCTGTATTCGCCCCGCGCATCCACGCGATGCTGGTCCAGCAGGATGAAGGCGGTGGGTTCTGCGACGACGCCGTAGGCGCTTTGGGTGTCGTTGAAGGAGAGGCCGGCATAGCCCCAGACCCCGATATAGGAGGCCCCCAATCCATAGGTCTCGACCTGCTGGTCGCTGTTAAGGAGGCGCCGTCCGGCACCTCGCGCCAGGCCTTCGGCCAGGGCGAGCCGCTCGGACACCGCCGGAACCGGAATGGCGTAGTCGCCGGATCGGCGTTGCAGTCCGTCCAGATGCAAGACGACCGACCCGATGCCGATCTCCATCTGACCGGCCAGGGACGTTCCCCGATCGACACTGGACACCTGTGTTGTGATCCGTCCCCCGAGGCCCGGCTGGGGCATCTCATGGGGGATCCGACCGTCCAGAACATTGACCACGCCGCCGATCGCGGCTCCGCCATAGATCAGGGTCGAGGGGCCTCGGATGATCTCAATGCGGTTGGACTCAGCCGGGTCCGATGCGACCTGGTGGTCAGGCGAAATCGACGACGCATCGATCAGCCCGACGCCGTTGGTCAAGACCTGGACCCGAGGCCCGGTCAGACCGCGAATCACCGGGCGGCTGGCCCCGGGCGCAAAGCCGCTGGAGCGTAGTCCCGGCGTCCCGTTGAGAAGATCTCCCAGCCCTGCTGACGGAGCGACCGCCAGATCGCCTTCGTCCAGCACTGTGGTGGCGATCGTCGTCGCCCGCCGGCTCAGCCCGAAGGGCGTGCCGGTGACGATGATCTCTCCCAGGTCAGCCGGATCGTCCGGCGGGGTCTGTTGAGCCGAGACGTGCGTTGCGGCGGCGATCAAGGCTGCGGTGGTCACAAGCAGTGAGGTTCGATACGGCACGTGCGCCCCCGAGTGAATATTGGAGGTGTTATGAAATAACATTGCACCGTGTCAAGCCTTGCCAAGGCTGGTGAGGGGGCCTAGCTCAGAGACATGGCGACGCCTTGCGATCATGAGCATGACGGCACCCACGGCCTGGCTGGAGACGCGCTGGCTCATGCCATGAATGAGGCCGATGCACGACTGTCGGCGGCTGGCGAGCGGCTGACACCGCCACGGCGACGGGTTCTGGAGCAGCTGCTCGCTGCGGGTCGGCCGATAAAGGCCTATGACCTGATCGCTGACTACGGCGGGCCGGGCCAGGCAGCCAAGCCGCCGACGGTTTATAGGGCGCTCGATTTTCTTGAACGGGAGGGGCTGGCGCACCGTATCGCGTCCATCTCGGCCTATGTGGCCTGCTCCCACAATGGCACCGACCACGCAGCCGCATTCCTCATCTGCGATTGCTGTGGGGATACTCAGGAGATCGCACCCTCGGTGCCCGAACCCTTGGCGAGCCGCGCCGCCCAGGCCGGATATCGTCTGGATCGCGTCACCGTGGAGGCGCACGGCCTGTGTCAGGCATGCCAGGTGGCCTGACACCAACGGTTGATTAAGCTCCGTTCGGCCATAGTCCGTCAAACGGGACCGGGGCGGAACAGTGGCGGCAGCGTTCGTGAAATTGATCGATGCATCGGCGCTGAAATCCGTGCTGGATGCTCATGGGCTTTATCTGCGGCGCGAGCTGGGCGGGCGACGAGCCAATCTGTCCTATCACGACCTGTCGAACTACGCGTTCGAGGGGCGCGATCTGAGCGAAGCCGATCTGACCGGCGCCGTGATGGCCGGTGTCTCGGCGCGAGAGGCCCGGTTCGATTCAGCAATCCTGTACGGCGCGGACCTGCGCGATGCTGACCTTCGCGGCGCTTCGCTGGTGCGAACCGACATGCGCGGGGCCTGCCTTCGTGGCGCCAATCTGGCCAATGCGACCATGACCCAATGCGACCTGCGAGAGGGTCAGACGGCGATCCAGAGCCGCAGCGACGGGTTTCGGATGCTGTCCCATGAGAAGCGGGCCGGCGATATGGAACATGCGATCCTGGCGGGCGCGGACCTGTCCGGAGCCCAACTCGGGGCCATGGGCGGGGTGGCGGCGGACTTCCGCGATGCCGTCCTGGTTGGTGCCAGCCTGACCGGCGCGCGGATGCGTAATGCTCGGCTGGACGGGGCCGACCTGTCGAACTGCGACCTGTCCGGCGCGGATTTCTCCGGAGCCAGCCTGAAGGGCGCCATCGTCGTCGGGGCCAATCTCTCGGCAGCCTCGACGCAGGGAGCGAATCTTGAAGACCTTCTGCACGCGCCTCCTCCGATCGTCTTCATCGACGATCGCCCGCTCCAGGAATTGATCGCCGAGCACCGTCAGTGGTGCGAGACGGGGGGTGCCGCCGGCGCGTTCTTCTCCGGCTATGAGGTGGATTTCCGGTCGCTCGGCAGTCTGCGAAATGCCGGTCTGACCGCACTGTCGGCACCGAACGCCACCTTCTTCGGCATGGACATGACCGGAGCCCAACTTCAAGGGGCGGACCTGTCCGGTGCCGATCTGCGCCGGGTCTGTCTGCGGGGAGCCGATCTGCGAGGAGTCAAACTGCGCGACGCGCGTCTGATCCGTGCCGATCTGTCGCAGGCCGACCTGGGGCCGCTGGATGTCGGCGGCAACCGTCTGGTTCGCACAGACCTGTCCCGCGCCTGCCTGCGCCAGGCCGATCTGACCGAAGCGAATCTGACCCGCGCCCGCCTGATCGAGGCCGAGCTCGACGGCGTGCGTGCGTCCGGAGCCAATCTGACGCTGGCGGAATACGACCCGCAGGCGCTGAACGCCGCCTAGAGCCAACCGGCTCCGATCGCCGCCAAGCCGACGATGCCGACCGCGATCCGCCACCACGCAAATGGCGCAAAGCCATGCCGGGTCACGAAGTCCAGCATGGTCCTCACCACGAACAGGCCGCTGAGGAACGAGACGACAAAGGCGATCGCGATGGTGCCCATGAAGTCTGAGTTGAGCATCTCGCGGCTCTCCCAGAAATCCAGAGCGAAGGCGCCGACCATGGTGGGGATCGCCAGGAAGAAGGAAAACTCAGCCGCCGAGCGCTTGTCCGCACCGGCCAACAGACCCCCGACAATGGTGGCCCCCGAGCGCGACATCCCCGGAATGATGGCCAGACATTGGAACAGTCCGATCAGGCTGGCCGTCTTGAACGAGAACCGCATGGCGTCGTCTTCGCGCGGTGTCGGTGCCCGCCGCTCGATGATCAGCAGGGCGATCCCTCCCAGGATCAGCGTGACGAAGACAATCCGCACGTCGAACAACACGGTCTTGATGAAATCATGGGCCAGCAGGCCCACCACTGCCGATGGGAGGAAGGCGATCAGCACCGACAGGGCAAAGCGCCGGGCGGAGGGATCCCTCGAGAACAGGCCCAGCAGCACCTTCCACAGGCGTTGAAAATAAAGGGCGACGACCGCCAGGATCGCCCCGAGCTGAATCAGCACGATCAGGGTGTCCCACTTGGGATCGGTGAGGCCCAGCATCTCCTTGGTGATCAGAAGGTGTCCGGTCGAGGAGACGGGAATGAACTCCGTCAGGCCCTCGACGAGGCCCAGGATGATCGCGGCCAGCCAGTCAGACATGCGTCGCCTTCACGAAAGGGAATCAGGCCGTTGCGGGGCCGAACTCGACATAGCGCAGGCGCGGCTGGAAGGGCGAGCCCGAATAGGCCTGTTCCATGGCATGTGCGAGCCAACCCACGGACCGCCCGACCGTCATCAGGGCGAACGGGGCGTCGCGCGGCAGCTCGAGGCTGCGGGTGGCCAGGCACACGGCCAACTCCAGACTGGGCGGGCGGCCCGTCAGGGCCTCGCCGACGCGGGCGATGTCAGCCAGAGGTTCGGGGAGCCTGGACTCGGCGAGCAGGGCGCGGGCTCGCGGATCGCCCCCGGGCACCGGGTTGCGCTCGAAGCCGGGAAGGTCACGGCCTTCAGCCAGCAAGGCGCGGCAAGCGGTCCGCGCATCGGTCTTGCGCGCCTCTATCACGAAGCTGTTGACCTGCGACAGCCGTCCGCCCAGCTCCGGTCCCGAGAAAGCGGCCAGGCCGGCCAGGGCCGAGGCGGAGAGGGAGGCTCCGGCTCCGGCGGCAACCCGAGCGGCCAGAACCGAGGCGTCAGCCTCGTGGCCGATCGACAGGACCATGGCCCGGCGCAGGATCGGGGTGGTCAACTCCGACAGCTTCCAGGCCCGGGCCAGGCGCTGATGGATGTGCAACCGGGGGCCCGGACCGGCTATGGCGTCGACGACTTCATTGAGGACCGACGCCGCCTCGCGACGTAGCGAAACGGGTGAACGACCGGCGCTGGACCCGTCCTCGTCAGCCCGGCGCGCCAGACAGGCGAAGGCCCGGCTCCGCGGGCTGCCGGGAAAGATCACGTCCACGCGTGGCCGCTGGTCGGCGAAGGGGTCGTCGTCCGCCCCACCCCAGACCAGACGCGCGGCCTGCTCCAGCGTGGCCTGCTCGGCCAACTCCACGGCGTTTCGGTCGCGATAGAACATCTCCCCATTCTCGAGATGGGTCAGGCCGCTGGAAATCGGTACCTCGGCACTGCGGTCGATGGCAGGACGCACGATCCGGGGACTGGACGGGTCTTTCAGGCGTTTGAGGTCGTCGACGGAATAGAGACTACGCCTCGGATTGGCCGGATCGGGCCGGGCGGCGAGGTGGCCGCGGCTGACGTAGGCATAGAGGGTCTGGCTCTTGACACCGAGCAAGGCCTCGGCTTCGGCCCGCGGAATCCAACGTTCAACATTCTGGTTCATGCAACGATGATAGTTGATCAATGTTGACAAGTCGTCACGGCGGCTTGCCGAAGACGGATGGTTGAAAGTCGGGGGGCGGAGGCCCAAAAGACACGGATGATCGCCACGCCCCCCGCTTCGGAACCACAGGACGCCGGCGCACGAGCCGTTCGGCTGGCGACCTGGCTGTCGATCGGCACCGCGACGGTGCTGGTCCTGCTCAAGGTGTTCGGCTGGGCCGCGTCGGGCTCGGTATCGTTGTTGGCGTCCTTGCTGGACTCCGGGCTGGATCTGGTGGCTTCGCTGGCAGTCTTCTTCGCCGTGCGCTGGGCAGCCCAGCCGCCGGACTACGACCATCGCCACGGTCACGGCAAGGCTGAAGCCTTCGCCGGCCTGCTCCAGGCCGGTCTGGTTATGGGGTCGGGCCTGTTCGTGGCCTGGGAAGCCGTGGACCGAATGCTGACGCCCCGACCGGTCGCCAATGGCCTGTGGGCCGTGGTGATCATGATCCTGTCCATTCTGGTGACCCTGGGTCTGGTCTGGTTCCAGACGCAGGCGATCGCCAAGAGCGGCTCTCTCGCCGTCAAGGGCGATCGCGCCCATTACACAGCCGACCTGGTGTCGAATGTGGTGGCCTTGATCGGCGTCGGCTCGGCCGCCTTTCTGTCGGCGGCTCCGCTGGATGCCGCCGCCGGCCTGGTCGTTGCCGTCTGGCTGATCTGGGGGGCGTTGTCGGTCCTGCGCGAGGCGGCGGACCAGTTGCTGGATCGCGAGCTGCCGGTCGAGGTCCAGGCCGCCGTCACGGCTGCCGTTCTGTCCGACCCCCAGGTCTGCGGGGTGCACCGCCTTCGGACCCGGGCGTCCGGTTCTGTCCCCATGATCCAGATGCACGTCGATCTGGACCCCGACCTGACCCTGACCCAGGCTCATGACATCCTCGAAGAGGCCGAGGCACGGGTGCGTGAGGTTCTGCCGGGTGCCGACATCCTCATGCACCCTGACCCACGCCGGGCCGGCGCCGATCTGGAAACAGAGTGAACGGGGTCTTAAGGCTTGAGGCGTAAGGCGCTTGCACGGCCATGTCCCAGTCCATTCTGTTGCACCATTTTCCGCTCGATCCCGCCTCGCGCCAGGCTCGGCTGGCGCTGGGTGAAAAGAAGCTCGCCTTCGAGGACCGGCCGGTCAGGTATTGGGAGTTCGACGAGGTTTTCCATGCCTTGTCGCCGACCGGCCGAACCCCTGTTCTGGAAATCGGCAGGGGTGAATCGCGGGTGATCGCGTGCGAATTGATGGCCGTGCTCGACTGGATCGAGACCCAGGGCGGCAAGCCGGCCCTGCTGTCGATCGATCCGGCCGAGCGAGCGGAGGCCCTTCGGCTGCGGACCTGGTTCGACCGCAAGTTCGAGATCGAGGTGGATTCGCCCATTCTTTACGAGCGGATGGAGAAGCGCCTTCAGCGCCTCGGTCCGCCCGAAGCCGAGCCCCTTCGACAAGGCCGGGCGGCGTTGAAGTCCAATCTGGTCTATCTGGAAGAGCTGCTGGGCTGCCGTGACTGGCTCGCCGGCAGAACCCTGAGCCAGGCCGACCTCGCGGCAGCGGGCCATCTGTCGGTGCTGGACTATTTCGGCGAGGTGGCTTGGGGATCGTTCCCGCTTCTGAAGACCTGGTATATGCGCCTTAAGAGCCGGCCGAGCTTTCGGCCCTTGCTGGCAGACCGCTTGCCGGGCATGGGACCGGTCGACCATTACGCGGACCTGGATTTCTGAGCGTCGCGGCTCGGCCTATAAGGTACTTGTGACCGCGACCTTGCCCTTTTCCCCAGACGCTGATGACCGAGAGGTGCTGCGGCGACGCGCCCGCGCGCTGGGCTTCGACGTCTGCCGGTTTGCCGGTGCGACCGAAGGGTGGGCTGCCAAAGCGCGGCTTGCGCGCTTCGTCGAGGCCGGATTCCACGGCTCCATGGGCTGGATGGAGACGACCCAGGCGCGCCGGGGCCACCCCACCGCCATGTGGGCCGAGGCCAGAAGTGCGATCGTCCTGGGGATGAACTACGGCCCGAATTTTGACCCTCGCGTCATGCGCACGCAGCCGGACCGGGCGGCGATCTCCTGTTACGCCCAGGGAGACGACTATCACGAACTGATCAAGGGGCGGCTCAAGGACCTGGCCGGGGTGCTGGCGCGAGAAACCGGACAGGAGGTCAAGGTCTTCGTCGATACGGCACCTTTGATGGAAAAGCCGCTGGCTGAGCGCGCCGGGGTAGGCTGGCAGGGAAAGCACACCAATCTGGTGTCGCGAGACCTGGGATCGTGGCTGTTTCTGGGTGTGATTCTGAGTGCGGCCGAGATCGAACCGGATTCTGCCGAGATCGACCACTGCGGGTCTTGCACAGCCTGTCTGGATGCCTGCCCCACAGCGGCCTTTCCGGCTCCCTACCAACTCGATGCCCGACGCTGTCTGTCCTATCTGACGATCGAGCATGCCGGCCCGTGGCCCGAAGACCTGCGCGCAGCCATGGGCAATCGGGTCTATGGCTGTGACGACTGTCTGGCCGCCTGTCCGTGGAACAAGTTCGCCCAGGTGGCGTCCGAGATCCGGCTCCAGGCCCGTCCGGAACTCCACGCGCCGCCCCTGGCCGATCTGGCGGCGCTGGATGACGCCGGCTTCCGGGCGCTGTTTCGAAAGTCGGCGGTCAAGCGGATCGGCCGTGACCGCTTTGTTCGCAATGTCCTGTACGCCATCGGCAACTCGGGAGACGCGTCGCTCAGACCGGTGGCCGCGCGTCTGATGGCCGACCCCGACCCCGTCGTGCGCGATGCCGCCGCCTGGGCCTGCAAGCGGCTGGAGGGGGCATGACCGATCCGACCGTCAGCGTCCTCATCGTCACCTATGAAAGCGGCCCGGTGCTGAGCCGGTGCCTCTCCCAGCTGAGAGACCAGACGTTTCGAGACTATGAGGTGATCGTCATCGACAACGGGTCGATGGACCGCGTGGCCCACACGGCGGCGAAGTCGGATCCGTCGCTGATCCTTCTGGAGAACGGCAGCAACCTCGGATTTGCCGAGGCCAACAACCGCGGTGCGCGCCGGGCGCGCGGACGCTGGCTGGCCCTGCTGAATCCAGACGCCTTCGCCGAGTCGGACTGGCTGGCGCGACTGGTCGAGGCCACACGGGCACATCCCGATACGGACTGTTTCACATCTCTACAGGTGGCGGCGGATGATCCGGCCCTTCTGGACGGGGCCGGTGACGCCATGACCCTGATGGGTCTGCCCTACCGAATGGGCTATCGCCGCGCGCGCCCCGCGGCGATTCCGGCCGGCGAGGTGTTCGGCCCGTGCGGGGCGGCCATGCTGGTCCGTAGAGAGACTTTCCTGGCCATGGGCGGCTTTGAAGCCCGGTTCTTCAGCTACTGCGAGGACGTCGATTTCGGCTATCGGCTGAGGCTGGCGGGCGGGCGTACGCGGCTGGTGCCCGAAGCGATCGTGGCCCATGTCGGCTCTGCGACGCTGGGCGCGCGGTCGGACTTCGCGCTGTATCACGGCTTTCGCAACCGGCTTTGGACCTTCGCGCGCAATACGCCGGCGATTCTATTGCCCGTGGCCCTGCCACTGCATCTCATGGCCACGGCGGCCTCGTTTCTCCGGTGCGTCCTGAAGGGCGAGGCGGGTCCGGCGCGGCGTGGATTGATGGCCGGCTTCGCCGGCATGATGAGGCTTCGGTCCGAACAGGACGGGCGACGATGTCACGTTCGGGACGTCATCGCCGCCATGACCTTCGATCCGCTCAAGGCAGTGCGGCGCGGCCTGGATGTGCGGTCTGACTAGCCCTGGGCGGCTCCTGTCGGTGTACCACCGGGCACTGGAGCGACATCCAGCAGCTCGATGCGGAAGATCAGGACGCTGTTGGGGGGAATCGGTCCCGAACCGGCCTCGCCATAGCCCTCGGACGGCGGTACCCACAGGGTCCATTCGTCACCGACGCGCATATGCGGGATCGCCTGCTGCCACGCCGGAATGAGGCGATCCAGCTCCATCGCGGACGGTGTCCCGCGTTGATAGCTGGAATCGAAGATCGTGCCGTCCGTCAAACGGCCCTCGTAGTTGACCATGACCAGATCGTTGGAATCCGGCTGTCGACCGTCGGACGAGCCGGTACGATCGACGCGGTACTGGATGCCGCTGGGCAGGGTTTCCACACCCGGCTGCCGGGCGTTCTCGGTCATGTAGAAGGCGGCGGCGGAGGCGGCGTCTTCGGCCGAGTTTCCGGAGCAGGCCCCCAGAACGAACAGGGCCGAAAGACCGATCAGCGCCTTACGGCTGTTTGAGGACATAGCCCTTTTTCTCCAAAGCCTTGCCGATCTCATCGGCATGATCGTCATCGCGGGTTTCGACCTGGATGTCGTACTCCGCGCCCTTGACCGGAATGTCGAGGGCCAGACGGTTGTGATGAATGTCGATGATGTTGCCGCCCAGCTTGCCGATCACGGCGGTCATGCCGGCCATCATGCCAGGCCGGTCGTCGCCGATGATGCGGAAGGTGACCAGCCTGTGCTCGCGCACCATTTCGCGGCTGAGGATCATCGATAGAATCCGCGGGTCGATATTACCGCCGCAGACAACCAGTCCGACCTTCAGGCCTTTGAAGCGTTCCGGGTAGCGCAGCAGGGCGGCGAGGCCGCCGGCCCCTGCGCCCTCTACCACGGTCTTTTCGATGTTGGCGTACAGGGCGACGGCCTGTTCGAAGTCAGCCTCGTCGACGACCAGAACATCCTCGATCAGCGGGTCGCCCAGGGCGAAAGGAATGTCGCCGACCGCCTTGATGGCGATGCCTTCGGCGATGGTCTGGCCCCCACATTTCGGCTGCTCACCCGCCCGGCGTGCCGTGAAAGACGGATACATCGCCGCCTCGACCCCGAAGATGCGGATATCGGGCTTGAGCGCCTTGGCAGCGATCGCTGAGCCGGCGATCAGGCCGCCGCCGCCGATCGGAATGACCAGGGCGTCCAGATCCGGCACGTCCTGGAGGAACTCCAGGCCGCAAGTGCCCTGGCCGGTAACTATGCCTTCGTCGTCAAAGGCCGAGACGAAGATGTAGTCATGCTCGGCCTGGAGCTTGCGGGCGTGATTGGTCGCCTCGGTAAAGTCGGCCCCCTTGATCACCACCTTGCCACCGTAGCGCTCGGTCTTCTCGATCTTCACAAAGGGGGTACCCTCGGGCATGACGATGGTGACTGGGATGCCCAGCCGGCTGCCGTGATAGGCCAGGGCTGAGGCATGGTTGCCGGCCGAGGCGGCGACCACACCGCGTTTGCGCTCCTGCGGCGTCATCTGGGACAGGCGGTTACACGCCCCGCGTTCCTTGAAAGACGACGTGTAGTGCAGGTTCTCGAACTTCAGCCAGACCTCCGCCCCTGTTCGTTCGGAGAGCTTGCGTGAATAGCGGGTCGGGGTGCGATCAACGTGGCCGTCAATGCGCTGGGCTGCGGCCTGGATATCGACGAAGGTGACGCTCATGGGGCCGGAACCTAGAGCCGAGTGCGGCGGGGCACAACGGCCAGAAAGCGATCCCGAAGCATGCCGGCAACCTCGCTCCTGTCGACGCGTTAGGGTAAGACCGCCGCTGCACCGACGCTGAGGAGTATGCCATGTCCGTCACCCGCCCGATCGCCCTCACCTGTGCCCTGGCGGCGGCTGTGCTGGCCTCGGCCTGCGCCACGACCTCAAGCCCCAATCCGGCGGTCGCGACCTTCAGCTCTGCGGACTTCGCCTGGTCGACGGCGGTCGGGGACAATTCCGTCGCTGGCCGCATCGCCTATGTCGGCGGTGGGCGCGCCTGGTCCTGTGCCGGGTCGGTCGGCTTGACGCCGGAAACGGCCTGGACCCGCCAACGCTTCCAGACCCTCTATGGTTCGACCGAGCGGGCGGCGATACCGGTGGCAATTGTACGCGAACGGACGGTGGCCGAAGCCAGCTCCGACTATCAGGCTTTCGTGCGGTCAACGACCTGCGACGCCCAGGGGCGCTTCCGCTTCGACAATCTGCCGATGGGATCGTGGTTCATCATCGCGCCCGTCACCAGTGACGGTGCCGAGCCGGTCGTCTTGATGCGCCGGGTCACCACCCGGGGCGGCCAGGTCGCGTCGGTGACGCTGGACTAGGAGGGGCCTCAGGCCCGCTCGGGACCCCGAAGGACGAACTGGCGACCGAGATAGGCCACCGGATTCAGCCGGACGCCGCGCCGGCGAACCTCGAAATGCAGATGTGGCCCCGTCGAATAGCCGGTTGAACCGACCTGCCCGATCTGCTGGCCGCCGGTGACCTCGGTGCCGCTGCGGACGCCGGTCGCGATGGATCGCATGTGGCCGTAGAAGGTGGTCAGGCCGTTGGGGTGGCGAATCTCGACGAAATTGCCATAGCCCCCGGCGTCGTATCCGGTCCGTACGACGACGCCCTGGGCCGAGGCGAGAACCGGCGACCCCGACGGCGCGGCGATATCGACGCCCTGGTGCATGCGGGCTCCGGCCTCGCCGACCAGATGTCGCACCCCATAGTTGGAATTGATCGAATGGCCGGCGACCGGACGTTCGAAGGTCATGACGCGCACAACGGGTGTCGGGTGAGCGACGACGGGGGGAGCGATCGGTTCGGCCTGCTCGGAGGTATCAATCTCGACGGCACTCAGGGCTTGCGGTGCCGCAGCCATGGCCAGGGCGGCCACCATCGCCAGGGTGGACAGCTGGCCAAAGCGGAACAGCAGGGATCGGGCAGTAGAAAACATGGGAGGAGGTCGGTCTGGATACGGTGACGTCGTTTCGACCCGCGCGGGGGCGATACGATGGCCGGGGAGGAGGCCGAAAAAGCAGTCGGCCCCGGTGCTACCGGGGCCGAGGCGGGGGGCTGTTAACCCATCGGTAAGATGGAATCAACCCGCAGGGGATTTCAGGTCAGGGCTGGAAGGCCGGCGTCAGGGTGCGGAAGGGGCCGAAGGCGACCGGCGCGCTGGCGAAAAAGGCTGGAGCGTCCCAGTTGCCGTCGGTTTCAGGCGCGACGTCCTGAAGTGCGAAGGACCGGCCCAGGAAATTTTCAGGGTTCACCTGCTGACCGGCGCGGCGAATTTCGAAATGCAGGTGCGCCCCTGTCGAGCGACCGGTCGAACCGACAGCCCCGATGGTGTCACCAGCCCGGACCAGGTCGCCTTCGTTGGCCCCAATGCGGCTCATGTGGGCGTAGAAGGAGGTGACGCCGTTGGCGTGCGCGATTTCGACGAAGCGACCGTAGGAGCTGGACGTCCCGGTCCGCACGACACGCCCGTCGGCGGCAGCCAGGATCGGCGTGCCGGACGGGGCGGCATAGTCCAGCCCCTCATGCATCCGGGCGCGGCGCTCAAACGACAGACGGCGCAGGCCAAAACGCGAGTTGGTCTGATAACCCTCGACCGGAGCCGAGAAGGCGACCGTGTGGACGGCGGCGGGGCTGATCTCGGTCGGGGCCGAGGCATCGGCGGCTTCGGAAGCCAGAGCGGGGCTCGCCGCGCCCAGAATGGCGGCCACGCAGACGAGACAGGCTGATTTCAGACCGTTTGAAAAGATAGAGGACAAGCCCGCGCTCCGGCTGCTGTTCTAGTTCAGTCGAGTGGGGCGGAACGCTTGGGAACCGCGAGAAAGCCGCGGACATCCCCGGCGTCGAGACGTCTATGCCCGGCCCGGGCGGCTGACAGAACCTGACGGAATGTCGCACCCCGGAACCAATTGTCGCACACAGCCGTTCCGGGCCGCCCGAGGCGTGAAATTGTGATTTTCGGATCACGGGCCTGCAGCGTGCGAGCAACAGATCGGGCCGTCAGGCCGCTTCGTGGGCGTCTCTTGCTGCGCCAATCGCCTCGGCCATGGCCTGCTTCAGCCGCTCGGGTCCCTCGATTCGCACGTCGCGGCCCCAGGTGAACAGGTGCCAGGCCAGTTCACGCATCCCGCTGGCCGAGAAGCGTACCGTGACCGAGCCGTCTGGATTGTCGGACAGGGTCTGGGTTGGGTGAAATCGCCATATCCGGGCCTCTGCGGCGCTGGGCTGGGCTATGGTCAGGACGATGTCCTCGACGCCGTCCTGATAGATGCCGAACGAGCGGTTGGCGAAGGCCGCCAGGTCGAACCCCTCCGGCGGGCCGGCCGGGCGCGACAGGACCTGGACGTCGACGACACTGTCCAGGCGGAAGGTCTTGGGCTGGTCCGAACCGATCTCGGCGGCCACCAGATAGTTGGCACGCCCGAACATCAGACCGCAGGGCGCGACCTCGCGCCGTTCGCCAGGCCGCGAGCCGCGATTGTAGATGAAGCTGATGGCCAAGCCGGCCATGATCGCATGGCGGATGGCCGCCAGGGTGGTTTCGTCCTCGAACGGGCGCGGCCCGGCCTGGACGGCGATGGTCTCGGCGCGCACCAGGGCCTCCAGATCCGGCGCGATACGGTTGAGCGCGGTCGAGCGCATGGCCGAGCGGATCTTCAGCTCCAGGGTTTCAAGGGCGGCGGCGCGTCCGCCCTCGCCCTGACGACGCAGGGTCTCTGCGGCCTTGGACAGTTCCAGCAGCTCGGTGGTGGTCGGGGCCTGCTGAAAGGCCGACAGACCGTCGCGGATGCGCCAGCGCTTGGTCGGCGGATCGGACACCTCCTCGACCTGGGGAAACAGGTAGATGACCGCATCACGCAGGCGTTCGGCGGTGCGGCGTCCGACCTCGAGATCGCGCGCCATCTCATCCAGGGTCAGGCCCTCGGCCGAGGCGGCCATGCGCCGGGCCAGCTCCAGAACAATCGCCGCCTTGTCGTGTCGCATTGGGAACGTCCGATTCTGTCGTGCGGTTATTCTAGGTCTGTTCTCACGGAACGCCAAGGAGAGACATCAATGGCCCAATCGCTGCTTCGCTCGCTGGTTTCACGCGGACCCCGGACCCTGCGCCGCATGGACGGTCTGGTGGCAGTGCCCTGCGAAGGGGATGACAGGGACCTAGTCGTGCTGTGGGATCCGACGGAAGAACAAATCGTCGACGTCATCCCGGCCTCGCGGGCCGGGCGATATGCCGACGAGGACGATCTGTGGATGGAGGCGCGCACCTGGGGCGCATCCGAGCCGGCCTATGCGGCGGCGGCCTGACCTCAGTTGGCCGGATAGCGGGCGCGGGTGTCGGCGACGCTGGCTTCAGCGATCTGGCGCAGCATGTCCAGGTCCACATCGGCCAGCTTCTTGATGTACAGGCACGCCACGCTGACGGAATGTTTGCCGAGGCGGGCCAACAGGTCCTCCTGGCCCTTGAAGCCGACGATGTAGAGGACGGTCTGGGCCTTGCGGGGCGAGAAGCCGGCGATGGGCCAGTCGCCGGTCGGGCCGCGATAGCTTCCGAAGCCGATGATCGAGGGCCCCCACATCACCGGCTTTTCGCCCGTGACCTCTTGCAGCATCGCACAGACCACCTCGGCGTCGGCCCGGCGCACGGGATGTTCAACGGCGGCGATGAAATCGGCGACGGAGGCGTCGGTGGGGCGGGTCTTGGGTTCGGAAGCCATGGGGTCAGGTCCCCTTCCGTTTCAGCCAGGCCGAAACCGCGTCGCGTGCGGGTGTCTCGATAAAGCGATACGACAGGATCGCCAGACCGATCACGACGGCCAGAAACACCAGCACCAGAAGATCATTCAGCCAGACCGAACCGAAGTCGATGCGCCGGTCGTGCATCAGGTCCAGCTTGCGCGCGGCAATCACCATCAGGGTGATGATGAACATATGGATCAGATAGATGCCGTAGGAGACATCGCCCAGCTTGACCAGCGGCCCCCAGGTCAGGGCTTTTGACACCGGGCCGCGGTCTCCGGCCAGCACCCAGACCAGCGGGGCGAAGGCCAGGCTGGCCAGCACCGTCCACGGGCCGACCGCCACCCAGATGAAGGCGAGGGCCGCCAGGATCAGGGTCGCCTCCTGCCAGCCGCGCCCGGCGGGCGGCCTGAGCGTCCAGATCCGATAGACCACCATGCCCAGGAAGAAACCGTACAAGGCCCGCGCCCAGCCGGTTCGCCAGGTCGTATTCATCCACGCGGCCCAGGGCTCCGGCGGCGCATAGAGGATCAGAATGGCCAGTCCAAAAGCAGCGATCAGCCCCGCCAGGATCAGCGACCAGCGCCGCGCCCAAAGGATCAGGCCTGTGAAGACGACGTAGCAGAGCATTTCCGCCGACACGGCCCAGGCCGGGCCGTTCCAGGTCTGACTATCTTCGGTGCCGAGCGCCTGGATCATCAGCAGATTGGTCAGGATGCCGCCCAGCGCCCGGTCGCCAGTGAAGGGCGGTACGCTGTCGAGATGGGTCAGGGCGCGCACGACCTCCAGAAGGACAAAGACACCCAGCATCAGAACGTGCAGCGGCCAGACCCGCGCGACACGCTTGATCAGAAAATCCCGCGCCTGCGTTCCTGTCCCGATCCTCTGGCCATAGGAATGGGCGATGACGAAGCCGGACAGGACGAAGAAATAGTCCACCACCAGATAGCCATGCATGACCAGCGGCAGGTCGCGTAGGTGACTGGCGACGGGCAGATGAAACAGCACCACAAACAGCGCCAGCGCCCCGCGCAGGGCGTCCAGGGCGAGGAAGCGGGGTTGGTTGGCACCGGCCTGGGTCATGGTGCAAGGCGTAGCGCCGGATCTGGTCGCGCGCCACTGGAAGTTGGCGGCGTCGGAGTGATCAGGTCTATCGTCCCAGCCGGTCGATCAGAATGTCGCCCAGCCGCATCGCATTGGCCACGCAGGTCAGGGTCGGGTTCACCGCATTGGCCGAGGCGAAAAAGCTGGTGTCGGCAACATAGAGATTGTCCAGCTCGTGGGCCTTGCAGTCGCGGTCGAGCACATGGGTTCGCGGGTCATTTCCGAAGCGCACCGTGCCGCATTGGTGGGCCGTGCCGTAGAGCGGCAGCAGGGACTCGAACTGGAAATGATGCTGGGAGATCGCATGGGCGTGGCTGACGAAGCCATCCAGTGAGGCCTTCAGCTTCTTCACCAGGCGATTGTGACCCTCCAGATTTCCGAAGGTGTAGTCCAGCGAGATGCGGCCATCGGGGTTCAGCCGCACACGGTTGTCGGGCTGCGGCAGGTCTTCGGAAATGACCAGCATCGCCAATAGCCGGCGCGCCACCGCCCCGGCGACGGCATCTGGGATCAGGGCAGACGGAATCCACTCCTGGATCTGCCCTTCCAGGGTCTGGCCCGACATATACTCCAGCATCTGGATGTGGCCCATCGGCAGATCATAGGAGCCGTCCGGGTCGCCCCAATAGAAGTCATTGACGGCCATGGTCTTGGGGAAGTTCACCGGCTCGGTGTCCAGGGTTAGGGACACCATGGCCGTGGAGTTGTGGAACATATAGTTGCGGCCAACCTGATCGGAGCCGTTGGCCAGGCCGTTCGGATGGGCGGCATTGGCCGAGCCCAGGAGGACCACAGCACTGTTGGCGGCCCCGGCGGCCAGCACTACGACATCGCCCCTGAAACGCACCTCGGCCTCGTCGTCGGTCTGGCAGACCACGTCCGTGACGGTGCGGCCCGAGGCGTCCGTCTCCAGCCGCAAGACCTTGTGCCCGGTCAGAAGGGTGACGTTCGCCAGGCCCAGGATCGGCTCGACCGCCAGGGTGCGCGCATCGCACTTGGCCTTGAGCAGACATGGATAGCCGCCGCAGGTCCGGCATTTGATGCAGGGCGTCGTGAGCGGGTGCGCCGCATCGACCCGCACACCCAGCGGCAGGGAGAAAGGATGCCAGCCCTGAGCCTTCCAGTGGTCTCTCAGGGCGGCGACGCCAGGGTCGTCGCCGATGGCGGGCCAGGCATAGGGGGGTTCGTTGCCGACCTCGGTGGGATCTTCCCCGCGCTTGCCGTGGACCTGCCACAGACTTTCGGCCTCGTCGTAATAGGGGGCCAGGTCCGTCAGGCTGATCGGCCAGGCAGGGGATATGCCACCGGCATGGCGGACCTCGGTGAAGTCGCGCTCACGCATCCGCATCAGGGCGGCGCCATAGAAGCTGGTGTTGCCGCCGACCCAGTAATGGGTGTTGGGCGTGAAGGGATGGCCGCGCTTGTCGAGCCATTTTTCGGTCGTGCGATAGCGGTGCTGGATGAAGACCGCCTTGGGGTCCCAGTTCTCGGCCTCGCGCGGAAGGTGCTGGCCGCGCTCCAGGATCAGGATCGACTTGCCGGTCGGGGCCAGCCGCTGGGCCACCGTCGCCCCGCCCGCGCCCGAGCCGATGATGATGACGTCATAGGTCTGGGTCACCCGCCGGCCTCGTCGGTCAGGTGATAGCGGGCCGAGCCCTTCATGATGGCCCAGCGCACCAGCCCCTGCGGCAGATACTGCATCAGGCCCGCCGCCAGGGCGCTGTGCCAGCCGGGGCAGACCACGACCTTGCCCCGGTCATTGGCCTTCAGGGTCGCCTCGACCACCTGTTCGGCGGTCAGGAACAACAGGCGCGGCGCGTCGGCCATGACGGTGTCGGTGCCGTTGGCCTGGGCGAACTCGGTCTGGGTGAAGCCGGGGCAGGTGGCCGTCACCTTGACGCCCCGGTCGCGATATTCGGCATCCAGCGCCTGGCTGAACTTGATCGAAAGGCTTTTGGCCCCCGGATAGAGGCTGTGCCCGGCCACGCCGGGCGAAAACCCGGCCAGGGACGCGACATTGATGATGCGCCCCCCGCCCAGCTCGACCATGTCCTGGACCGCGCCGTGGGCCAGACCACAGGCTGACACCACCAGGGTCATCAGAAAATTGCGCTGAGCCTGCCAGGGCACGCCCGCGAAGCTCTGGGGGATGGAATAGCCCGCCGCATTGACCAGTCCGGCGATCTTGCGCCCGCCGGCGCGGGCCTTTTCCAGCACCTCGGCCTCGATGCTGTCGCGCGAAAGATCGGCGGGCACCACCCGGCACTGGATGCCGTGCGCCGCCTCCAGTTCCGCCGCCAGTTGCCGCAGCCGATCCTCGCGTCGGGCCACCAGCACCAGATCATGTCCCCGCCCGGCCAGTGCCCGCGCAAATGCCGCCCCGATCCCGGACGACGCCCCGGTAATCAGGAACAGGGGGCGGGGGGACGGGACATCCTGCATGGCCGCAAGCTAGCGCCATGCCGGACAGCAAGGAAGGCCGGAGGTGCGACGAACTCCGGAACGGGCGGGACGTCGGCTTGCCGTCACAACATTCCCAGCGAACGCAGCCATTGCTCGGCCTGTTCGGGCCATTCACGGGTGATTGGGTCGGCGGTTGGGCGCATCCCGAAAGCGTGACCGCCGCGCGCATAGAGCCGCAGGTCTACCGGTACCCCGGCGTCGTTCAGGGCCAGGGCATAGGCCATGGGCTGGCGGATGTCGTCCACCGGGTCATCCATGGCGTGGATGATCAAGGTCGGCGGCGCATTCGGACTGATCTGAACCCAGGGTGCCAGGTCCAGCTGGTTGCGATCCTGGCCTTCGTAGAGGACCCGCGCCGTATAGGCGACGATGGCGAAATCAGGCCGCACCGACTGGCGATCCACCGCATCGGTCAGGGCGTAGGAGCGAGCCTCGGTGTTGCTCATGTTTATGACCAGATAGGCCCCGGCGGAAAATCCGATGACCCCGATCTTGTTCGGGTCGATGCCATAGTTTTCGGCCTGTTCGCGCAACAGTCCCACCGCGCGCTGGGCGTCTTCGAGACCCAGCAGAACCTCCGGCCGCTGCTGGCGACCGTTCACCCTGGGCCAGACCTGGGGCGTGCGGTATTTCAAGACGGCGCAGGTCATGCCTTGCTGGACGACCCAGTCGCAGATTTCGGTGCCTTCCAGATCCATGGCCACGGCGTGAAAGCCGCCGCCGGGAATGACCAGCATCGCGGCACCCGTATTGCGTCCCTCGGGCCGATAGATCGTCATCGTCGGTCGGGTGACATAGGTGGCCCAGTGCCACATCCGACCCCCTACCGTCTGCGAGCCGTTGCCGGTCGCCTCGGGACGCTCGCCGCTGTCGGGAAGGGTGAGCGGGACGTGTTCGGGCCAGAGTGGAATCTGAGTTCCGCCATCGGTCGGCTGCCAGACGCCCTCCCGCTCGACCTTGGGCACCTCGACTCGAACGGAGGAACCGGAAACCGGAGCGGCCTGATCAGGCGTATCGGCAGTCGGGACTTCACGACAGGCGGCGGCCAGACACACCGTCAGGAACAAGGGTACCAGCTTCAATCTGTCGGCCACTCGATATATCCGTGTTAGTGCAGATCATGCCCACGATAGCCTTCTTCAACGGGATCGCCATCCGCATGTTCTTCAACGACCATGCGCTCGCTCACATTCACGCCTATCACGGCGGGCAGGAGGCAAAATTCGACATCATGACCGGCGAAATGATTGGCGGGCGTCTGGGGGCTTCGCAGCGAAGGCTCGTTCAGGCCTAGATTTCAATGCATAGTGCCGAGCTGGCCGCTGCATGGAACGCGGTGCGCATTGATCAGACGCCAGAACGGATTCCCGGACCCGATGCCGACAACGACAACTGACATCGTGCACGTGAAAAAGCTGCGACGGTTGGGCAGCTATCGCCTCAAGTTGTGGTTCACCGATGGACGTGCAGGCGAATGGGATTTTTCGGAACTGATCCGGCGCGACACGCCCATGACGCAGCCATTTAAAGACCCTGCCTACTTCGACCGTGTCTTCCTAGAATTCGGGGCCCTGACCTGGCCCAACGGCTACGACTGGAGCCCTGAGGCGTTACACGCGGATATGGCGGAGGCGGGGGTGCTGAAGGTTGAGAGCGCGGCGGCGTGACCCAGTAGGCGCAGCCTTTTGCGACCCGGTGACACAAGACGATGAGCGGTCAGGCCAGAGATGTCGTCAGCGGGCAGCGCATTCACCAGCGTATTGAGAGATAGAGACGTTGGCAGGATCTACGGCCGTATGCCGCGAGTGAACTGCCGGCATTGACCGACCAGGTTCCGGCGGAGCAAACACCACGGTCACGTTCATATTGCTGAAGCCAGTGGTTTCAATGAAATGCAGCTGACTGTCTGTCGCTCTGTAGTCGACGGGCCCGACTGCATTATTGCCGCCTATCTGCGCCGTCCCCCGCCGTGCATCTAGCAGTCTAATATCCAGCGTAACCGTGTCGTTCGTCGGCTGGCGATGCTAGCCCGGATTGAGAACGCCATTGTGAACCGCCGCCAACGTACACCGCATTGATTGCATTGGCGGAAACGGAACGGGCTCAAAAAGGCGATTGGGCGGTGAACAGGCAGCAATCAGTGCCAAAGCGGTGACGATACTACCAAATCTAAAGTGGGTTCCCATCAGTCGTTCCCGACGCCGCTTGCCTGGCCCTAAAGCCCCTTCACGATCCCCTCGACCATCTTCTTGGCATCCGCGAACAGCATCATTGTGTTGTCACGGAAGAACAACTCGTTCTCGACGCCTGCGTAGCCCGCCGCCATGCCGCGTTTGACAAACAGGACGGTGCCGGCCTTTTCCACATCCAGGATGGGCATGCCGTAGATGGCGCTGGACGGGTCGGTCTTGGCGGCGGGGTTGGTGACGTCATTGGCGCCGATGACGAAGGCGACGTCAGCAGAGGAGAATTCCGAGTTGATGTCCTCCAGCTCGAACACCTCGTCATAGGGCACGTTCGCCTCGGCCAGCAGAACGTTCATATGGCCGGGCATCCGTCCGGCGACGGGGTGGATGGCGTATTTCACCTCGACCCCCTCTTCCTTCAGCTTGTCGGCCATTTCGCGCAGGGCGTGCTGGGCCTGGGCCACCGCCATGCCGTAGCCGGGGACGATGATGACCTTGGACGCGTTTTTCATGATGAAGGCGGCGTCGTCGGCAGAGCCCTGTTTGACCGGACGCGTCTCGACCGCGCCGCCGGGGCCGGCGACGGCATCGCCGCCAAAGCCACCCATGATCACTGAGAAGAAGTTCCGGTTCATCCCCTTGCACATGATGTAGCTGAGGATGGCCCCCGACGAGCCGACCAGGGCACCGGTGATGATAAGGGCGATGTTCTCCAGCGTGAAGCCCAGCGCCGCCGCTGCCCAGCCGGAATAGGAGTTCAGCATCGAGACCACGACCGGCATATCGGCCCCGCCGATCGGGATGATGAGGGTCACCCCCAGGATCAGGGCGATGATGAAAATGCCCCAGAAGGCCCAGGTCGCCATGCCACCGGAGCCGATCATCACCCCGATCAGCAGTACCAGTCCCAGCCCCAGCCCGATATTGATCAGGTGCCGTGCTGGCAGGAGGATCGGCGCGCCCGACATATTCCCGTTCAGCTTGGCGAAGGCGATGACCGAGCCGGTGAAGGTGATGGCCCCGATGGCGATGCCCAGGCTCAGCTCGATGATCGACAGCGTCTTGATGCCGCCGGACGCCGTGGCGATGTGGAACGCCTCCGGCGCATAGACCGCCCCGACCGCGACCAGACAGGCGGCCAGCCCGACCAGGCTGTGGAAGGCCGCGACCAGCTGCGGCATCTGCGTCATGGCGACTTTGCGCGCGATCATGGCCCCGATGATGCCGCCGACCGCGACCCCGCCCCCGATCAGCCCCACCGTCGTCAGGTCGAGCAGCCCTTGCGCGAACAGCGTCAACAGGGTGGTGGCGATGGCCAGAGCCATGCCGATCATGCCGTACAGATTGCCTTGTCGGCTGGTCTCGGGGCTGGAAAGGCCTCGCAGGGACAGGATGAACAGGACGCCGGAGGCCAGATAGGCCAGGGCCGCGAGCGAGGCGGTCATTGCGGTTGGTCCCCTTCAATATGGCTTTGGGTCCGGCTGAGCCGCCAGAGGCTCAGCGGAATGTAAACAACGGCGATCCCGGCCAGAACCCAGTCAATGGTCGAGCGGCTCGGCTGCATGATCACCCGCGCCAGGACACTCCCGAAAATCAGGACCATGCCTGCGTCCTGCATTCGCTGGCGACGAATCGGGTCGGCGGCCTGGAACAGGCTGGCGACGACGAGGCCCAGCCCGAGACCGGACACTGCCCAGCTCAGTCCTCCGATCCAGTCGAAGCCACCCGCGTTCATACCTTGGGCTTGTCCTTCTTCTTGTACATGGCCAGCATCCGCTGGGTGACGAGGAAGCCGCCGAAGATATTGACGCTGGCGAGCGCCGCAGCGACCGCGCCGGCCCCCTTTGCAATCCAGGCGTTCGGACCCTCAGCCGACCCCAGGCTGGCCGCCGCCGCGATCAAGGCACCCACGATGATCACAGACGAGATGGCATTGGTCACCGCCATCAGCGGCGTGTGCAGGGCCGGCGTCACCGACCAGACGACATAATAGCCGACGAAGATCGCCAGCACGAAGATCGCCAGCCGGAAGACGGTGGGGTCGACGATGTCCATAAGTCAGTTCCTTCCTTTCTTCGCCCCACCAGGGGAGAAGAGGGTGTTGCCGTCGGCCTGTGGAATCGCCCTCACATCCCGCCCATTCGCTTCGCGCAAGCGCTCATTGCGGTGGGGTCCTCCTCTCGCCTTCGGGGCGAGGAAGTTTGCGTCATCCGACGGGAGCGCAACGACACGCGCAAGTTGCCTCACCCCTTCACCCCCTCATGCACGATCTGGCCACCCTGGGTGACCACCGCGGCCTTGAGGATTTCATCCTCAAGGTCGGGGGCCAGCGCCCCGTCCTTGATCAGCAGGCCCGAGAAGGCCTGAAGATTGCGGGCATAGAGGGCCGAGGCGTCCGCTGCGATCCGGCCCGGCAGGTTGGACCAGCCGACGATCTTCACGCCGTTGGCCGTCGAGATCACCTTGTCAGGCCACGAGCCCTCGACATTGCCGCCGGCCTCGACCGCCAGGTCGACAACGACCGATCCGGGCTTCATCGACGCCAGGTGGCTCGCCGAAATCAGGCGCGGGGCCGGGCGGCCCGGAATGAGCGCCGTGGTGATCACCACATCCTGTTTGACGATGTGGCTGGCCGTCAGCTCGGCCTGTTTGGCCTGGTATTCGGCTGACATCTGTTTGGCATAGCCGCCGGCGGTCTCGGCGGCCTTGAACTCCTCGTCCTCGATAGCGATGAACTTGGCCCCGAGGCTTTCGACCTGTTCCTTCGCGGCCGGGCGGACATCGGTGGCGGTGACCACGGCACCCAGACGTCGGGCCGTCGCGATGGCCTGTAGCCCGGCGACGCCCGCGCCCATGACGAAGACCTTGGCGGCGGCGACGGTGCCGGCGGCCGTCATCATCATCGGGAAGCCCTTGTCATAGGCGTGGGCCGCCTCGATGACGGCGCGATAGCCGGCCAGGTTGGCCTGCGACGACAGCACGTCCATGACCTGGGCCCGGGTGATGCGTGGTACAAGCTCCATGGCGAAAGACGTGATCTTGGCCTTGGCCAGGGCCTGGACCGTGTCCTTCTCGCGCCAGGCGTCCAGCATGGCGACCACGACGGTGCCGGGCTTGAGCGCGGCGATCTCGGCGGCGGTCGGTCCGCGCACCTTGAACAGCAAATCGGCCCCCTCCAGAGCGGCGCGCACGTCTTTGACGACAGTGGCACCCGCTTCGCGATAGGTTTCGTCAGGAATCGACGAGGCCGCCCCGGCCCCCGCCTCGATGCGGACCTCAGCCCCGGCCGCGATGAGTTTTCTGGCCGTTTCGGGCGAGATCGCCACGCGCGGGTCATCGGCCCGACGTTCACGAGTACAGGCGATGACGACAGCCAAGCGCGCCTCCCGATGGATTACGCCTCGACGTTAGGCGTGTTTGGCTTGGGGCGTAAAGGGTCCGATCTGATGCCGGGCGTTCACCATGCTGAATGTCGCCTAACCAGACACCTCAAAACGCATTCAGAGGCCCCCCAGCATGGTTTGCGTGTCGCCGAACCGGCGATGAGATTTTCTGGAAGCACCCCGATGAGAGCCCTCATGATCACCACCGCTGCCCTGGCCATGACGACCGCCGCCGGCGCAGCCCACGCCCAGTCCGCTATCGCCCTTGGAACGCCCGCCTACGGCGGCACCGGCTGTCCGGCCGGTTCGGTTTCAGCGGCGCTGAGCCCCGACAACACCTCGCTCAGCCTGTTGTTCGACGCGTACGTCGTTGAAGCTGGCCAGTCGGTCGGCCGCAACTTCGACCGTAAGAGCTGCAACATCGCCATCCCGGTCCATGTGCCCCAGGGCTATTCGGTCTCGGTCATGTCGATCGACTACCGCGGCTACAATATGCTGCCGAGCCGTGCCTCGTCGCAGTTCAACGTCGAATACTTCTTCGCGGGCCGTCAGGGTCCGATGTTCACCCGGTCGTTCCGCGGCTCGCTGGATTCGGACTACCTGATCAACAACACCCTCGCCGCTACGGCCATGGTCTGGTCGGCCTGTGGTGAAGACGTGATCCTGCGGACCAACTCGTCCATGCGTGTGATGACCTCTGGCGGTCAGGATGCGATCGCCACGGTCGACTCGCAGGATGTGAATGCCGCCCTCGTCTATCACTTGCAGTGGCGCCGGTGCCGCTGAGGCCATGACCCGCAATCAGGTCGGAGCGACCGACCGTTCTCAACCCGGAGACAAATCCATGAAACGGTCGGTCGCGATTGCCGGTCTGATGGTTCTGGCGGCGGCCTCGAGCGCCGCCGCCCAGAGCCGCCCTTCGATCGCCGAACGCCTGTCAAGCCAGGCGACAACCCAGACTTCGGCGACGCAGGGCAGAGCCGCCATCACCGAGTACTTGCGTGGACGGGCGGCGACTCCGGCTTCGTCATCTCAGACGGTCGCCTGTCCTGAGGGAGCCTATTCGGTCGTTCAATCTCCCGACGGGTCGAGCGTCAGCGTCCTGTTCAACGATTTTCAGCTGTCTTCGGAGGAGGGCGGGCCGGCCACCCAGCGGGCGGTCTGCCGCATCCAGGTGCCGCTGGCGATCCCCGCCGGCTACGGCGCGGGTCTGACGAGTGTCGACTATCGTGGATTTGCCCTGCTCGGCCAGCGGCAGTCCGCAGACCTTTCCGTGGACTATGAGGTCGGTCGCGGCAATCGCGGCCCGCGGTTCCAACGCCACCTGCAAGGCCAGTACGAGGGCGACTTCGCCTTCACCGACCGGCTGCCGCCGGGTCGCGTCCGTCAGGCCGGCTGTGGAGCCGTGCGCGGTGGTCCGACGACCCTGGTCATCGACGCCGCCCTGACGCTCGACAGCCGCGCAGGCCCCGATCCCGCCATGGTCAGCCTGGACTCCGCCGACCAGGCGAGCCGTGCTTTGACGTATCGGTTCGAGGTGCGGCCCTGCCCCCGTGGTCAGGGGCGTCTGCAGGCCTACTAGGCGGCAGGCCTGCCTGGATCAGGGCTCGATCTCCTGCGGTTTGCGCAGGAGGAAGATCCCGACGGCCACCAGGGCGAAGGTGCACACGGCCGCGCCCATGAAATTGCCGCGCGGATAAAGCCACATCGTGAAGAACAGGACGATGGCCGCGAGCACGAGCGAGCACCACTTGGCCAGGGACATGAAGCCAAGATAGGTCTTCTCGTGTTCGGCGACGTCCATCTCGCCGTGGACGTAATCGCTGTCTTTTGAGGCGGGGCCGGCCATTTGGCGGTCTCTCCAAGAGGGGGGTCGAAATCGAGCCGGACTATAGCGAGGCGCGCCGCCGGCTCAAGCCCGCTCAGCCATAGAAGCTGCGGTACCAGTCGACAAAGCGCGGAATGCCGTCTTCCAGCGGCACGCGAGGATCATAACCCGTCAGGGCTTTGAGAGCCGAAACGTCAGCGAAAGTCGCGGTCACATCGCCGGGTTGCATCGGTCGCATGACCTTGACCGCCTCGCGCCTGAGTGCCGTTTCCAGGGTCGAGATCATGTCCATCAGGCCCACCGGCCGGCTGTCGCCGATGTTCAGGACGCGCGGCTGGTCGCCCGGTGGTGGTCGGTCCAGCACCCCGATGATGCCGTCGACGATGTCATCGACATAGGTGAAGTCGCGCGCCATCCGACCCTCGCCGTAAACCTCGATGGCCTCGCCGGCGAGAATCTTCCGGGTGAAGCTGAAATAGGCCATGTCGGGCCGGCCCCACGGTCCATAGACGGTGAAGAACCGCAGGCCCGACTGCGGCAGGCCATACAGCTTGGCATAGCTGTGGCTCATCAGCTCATTGGCCTTCTTGGTCGCGGCATAGAGCGACACGGGGGCCGAGGTCGGGTCGCTTTCGGAAAAGCCGGAACCTTCCAGCGGGCGGTCGCCATAGACCGAACTGGACGAGGCATAGACCAAATGCGCGATGCCGTTGTGGCGCGCCGCCTCGAGCACGCTGAGGTGGCCGGCCAGATTGGCTTGCTGATAGGCGAAGGGATTGTCGATCGAGTAGCGGACCCCGGCCTGGGCGGCCAGATGCACGATCCGCTTCGCGCCCGTCTCTCTCACGAGGGCGGACAGGCCCTCGGCGTCCGAAATGTCCATTCGGACCATACGAAAAGCCGGGTGCCGTTCGAGCCTTTCGGACCGGGCCGGCTTCAACGCAGGATCGTAGTAGGTGTTGAAGTTGTCGACCCCGACGACGGTCTCGCCGCGATCCAGCAGCCGCTGGGCGGTGTGCATGCCGATAAAGCCGGCGGCTCCGGTCACGATCACGGTCATGGCCGCTTCCTAGTGCGAAGCGCGCGTGTCGCCTAGACCTGAGCTTGCTGGCGAGCGTGGTCGCGGTTAGCCAGAGGGCATGGCGACGATGCTCATCTTCGGGCTGGGGTATCTGGGCGCGGCGGTCGCACGCCAGGCCGAGGCTGCGGGCTGGACGGTGCGAGCGACCTCGCGCGACCCGGCGCGTGGCCTGATAGACCCCGGCGACGCCCAGGCCCTGACGGCGGCACTGCAGGGAGCCGAGGCCCTGTTGGTCACCGCGGCACCGACCGAGTCGGGCTGCCCGGGACACGCCGCCTTGACGCCGTTGCTGGCGCGCACGGTGCCGGGCTGGATCGGCTATGTGTCGTCCACCGGTGTCTATGGCGACCGGCGAGGCGGCTGGGTGTTCGAGGATTCGGCGCTCAATGCCGCCTCGATTTCCGGGGCTCGTCGCGTGGTGGCCGAGCGCAGCTGGTTGGCGCACGGGGCACATGTTTTTCGGCTACCCGCCATCTACGGCCCCGGCCGCTCGACGGTGGATCGTCTGCGAGCGGGCACGGCGCGACGCGTCAATACGCCGGATCAGATCTTCAACCGGATCCACGTCGAGGACGCTGCGGCGGGCGTTCTATCTGCATTGCAAGCCCCGTCGCCGGGCCGGGTCTGGAATCTCACCGACGATGACCCTTCGTCGATGGAGGTGGTCATTGCCGCGACCTGTGAGCGTCTGGGCCTGCCCCTGCCGCCCGAGGCCGACCTGAACGACCCGTCCGTCTCCGAAGCGATGCGGGGCTTCTATCTGGACTGCAAGCGGGTCTCGAATGCGAGGGCCAAGTCAGAGCTGGGCTGGAGGCCACGCTATCCGACCTGGCGAGACGGGCTGGAGGCCCTACTCGCGCAAGCTTGACCGAAGGGCAGTTGAGCCGGCTCGCGCACGGGGCTAAGGCAGGGCCATGCCCGACATCACCGACAAACAATATTTCACCGAAGACGAAGCGCTGGATTTCCACCGCCTGCCTCGCCCCGGCAAGCTGGCGGTCCAGCCGACCAAGCCGATGGCGACCCAGCGCGACCTGTCGCTGGCCTATTCGCCGGGCGTGGCCGTACCGGTGCTCGCCATCGCCCAGGATGAAGACCTCGCCTACGACTATACGTCCAAGGGCAATATGGTCGCCGTCATCTCGAACGGGACGGCAATTCTCGGTCTCGGCAATCTGGGGGCGATGGCCTCCAAGCCGGTGATGGAGGGCAAGAGCGTCCTGTTCAAACGCTTCGCCGACGTCGACAGCTTCGACGTCGAGGTCCAGACCACAGATCCGGACGAGTTCGTCACCGTGGTCAAGAACATCGGGGCGACCTGGGGCGGCATCAATCTGGAGGACATCAAGTCTCCGGAATGTTTCGTCATCGAGAGCCAGCTGCAGGACCTGCTGGACGTGCCGGTCTTCCACGACGACCAGCACGGCACCGCCATCATCTCGACCGCCGGCCTGATCAACGCCGTCGAGATCGCCGGCAAGAAGCTGGAGGACGTCAAGGTCGTCCTGGTCGGGGCCGGTGCCGCGGGCCTGTCGTCCATAGGCCTGATGAAGGCGGTGGGTGTACGGCCTGAGAACACCGTCATCGTCGACCGCGACGGCGTGGTCTACAAGGGCCGCGATAACGTCGATCAGTGGAAGGCCGCCCACGCCACCGACACGCCGCACCGTACTCTGGAACAGGCGATGGTCGGGGCCGATGTGGTCCTGGGTCTGGCCGCCAAGGGAGCCATCACCAAGGAGATGGTCGCCTCCATGGCCCCGCGCCCGATCATCTTCGCCATGGCCAATCCTGACCCGGAGATCACGCCCGAAGAGGTCCAGGCGGTGCGTGACGATGCCATCATCGCCACGGGCCGGTCGGACTATGCCAACCAGGTCAACAATGTGCTGGGCTTCCCCTACATCTTCCGGGGAGCTCTGGATGTGCGCGCCCGTCAGGTGAACCACGAGATGAAGGTCGCCTGCGCCCGTGCCCTGGCCGCCCTGGCGCGCGAGGACGTGCCCGATGAGGTCGCCATCGCCTATCGCGGTCGCAAGCTGAAGTTCGGGCCGGACTACATCATTCCCACGCCGTTCGACCCGCGCCTGATCTGGTACATCCCGCCGTTCGTGGCTCAGGCGGCGATGGATACCGGCGTCGCCCGCAAGCCGATCGAGGACATGGAGGCCTATCGCGTCGAGTTGCGCCAACGGGTCGATCCGTCCGCCGCCCTGATGCAGAAGATCTCCTCGGCCGTGCGAGCCGAACCGAACAAGCGCGTCGTCTTCGCCGAGGGCGAAGAGCCCCAGGTCATCCGTGCCGCCTATGGTTTCAAACAGGCCAATCTGGGCACGCCGATCCTGATCGGACGTGAGGAACTGATCCGTCAGAATGCAGTGGAGGCCGGGCTGAACTTCGAGGAGCTCGGCATTGAGATCACCAATGCCAAGGTCTCGCACAAGAACGTCGCCTATACCGACTGGCTGTACGAACGCTTGCAGCGGCGCGGCTATCTGCGGCGCGACGTCCAGCGGATGATCAATCAGGACCGCAACTACTTCGGGGCGGCCATGTGTGCCCTCGGGGACGCCGACGCCATGGTCACGGGTGTGACCCGTAACTTCAACATGGCCTTGCGCGAAGTGCGCCGCGTCCTTGACGTGGCGGATCGTATGATCGGCATGTCCATTGTCCTGGCCAAGGGGCGCACCCTGTTCGTGGCCGACACCTCCATCCATGAACTGCCGACCGCCGAGGACCTGGCCGAGATCGCCATCAAGGCGGCCAATACCGTCAGGAAACTGGGCCGGGTGCCGCGGGTAGCCTTCCTCAGCTATTCGATATTCGGCAACCCGCCCGGTGACCGGTCCGAGAAGGTCCGCGAGGCCATCCGTATCCTCGACGGCATGGGCGTTGATTTTGAGTACGAAGGCGAAATGCCGCCAGACCTGGCGTTGAATCCCGAGGCCCGCGCGAACTATCCGTTCATGCGCCTGTCCAAGGACGCCAATGTTCTGGTGATGCCGGCGATCCACTCGGCGGCCATCTCGACCCAGCTGGTCCAGGCGCTGGGGGCCGCGACTGTGATCGGGCCGATCCTCGTCGGCCTGGAGAAGTCGGTCCAGATCGTGCCGCTGGGCGCATCCGTGACCGAACTGATCACCGCCGCCACCTTCGCCGCCTATGAGGAGAGCGTGGTCGAAGCCGATTAGGCTTCGGCCCTGGCTTCAGCCGCTTCGGCCTCTGCGCGGGCGCGGGCCTCGGCCTCGACCGCTGGCTGACGCTTGGCCACATAGAAGGCCAGAAGGATCGCGAAGACGCCCAGCACGGTCGAATACAGGAAGAACGACACATAGCCGGCACCCAGGCCCTCCCGGGTGACGCCGCTCGTCGCCGCTCCGGTGACCAGGGAATCCGGCGTCAGATTGGCGAACAGGCCCTTGAACACCGCGGGTAACCCGCCGTCGTCGGCGGCCCGGGCCGAGGCTTCGACGATGCGCCCGGATTGAGAAGCGACGATCTTGCCGGGCAGGGCGTACAGCGAACTGAACAGGGCATACTGGGTCGCCGTGAAGCCGATCGAGGTCAAGCTCGACATATAGGCGATCAGAGCCGTCCCGGCGAAGCCGGTCGCGACGTTGTCGATGCCGATGGCCACAAACAGCGACGGAAGATTGTGCCCCTGAGTGGCCAGCCAGGCGAAGACGAGGTTGGACACCGGACTCATGAAGGCCCCGATCACCATCGTGCGGATAAGGCCGAACCGGGCCACCGACCAGCCGCCGACGATCACGCCCAGAGACATGGCAATGACCCCGAACAACTTACGCACCTCGGCGATCTCAATCAGGGTGAAGCCGAGGTCCTGATAGAAGGGGTTCATGATGTTGAGGACGAAATCGGCGAGGCGATACAGGCAGATCAACGCCAGAATCGGACCTGCCAATTTGCCGAAACGGTGGAAGAAATCGCGCAAGGGGGCACCGAACGAGCCGGCCAGGTAGGCCCCCGGTCGGGTCGCAATGCCCGGGACCGGCCAGCATGCGACCGTCAACAGAATGAAGCCGCCAATGACGAAAGCCAGCTGGATCAGAACCCCGTTCAGCTCGCCCATCTCCATCAGGGCGACGGCCTGGGCTGTTCCGCCCTCACCCAGAAGGCTTCCGAAGGCCCAGGTCAGGGCGTCAGCCTTATCGGTCAGGCCGGTCCCGATGATCATGGCTGCGACCGCCATCAGACCGATCCGTACGATCCATTCCAGCCATTCCAGAGCCGGCCGCGAGGGGATGTCACCCACCGGAATGGGACGCACGACGTGTTCGCGTTCGCGCGGGGCCAGCAGCACCCCCAGCACGCCGATACCCATCAGGGTGGCCATGACGGCATAGGACAGGTTCCAGCTGTAGAGCTGGGCCAGCACCAGCGGCACGGCCCCCGCGACGATCACGGCGACCCGGTAGCCCAGTTGGTAGGACGCCGCCATGACGCCCTGCCGGCTGTCGTCTGAGACTTCGATACGCCAGGCGTCGATGGCGATGTCCTGGGTGGCTCCGAAGAAGCCGACGATGACGGCAAACAGCGCCACGCCGGCCAGATTGGTCTGCGGGTTTGAGCCCGAAATCATCCACAGGCCCAGCATGATCAGTCCCTGGGTGACCAGCATCCAGGAGCGGCGGTGACCCAGCCAGGCCGTCAGTACCGGAATGTTGGTCCGGTCCAGAAGCGGGGCCCAGACGAATTTCAGGGCATAGGAGAGTGTGGCCAGGCCAAAGAAACCGATCAGCTCCAGCGTCACGCCCGAATCGCGCAGCCAGGCCGACAGGGTGTCGAAGATAAGAAGGTTCGGCAGGCCGGCGGCGAAGCCCAGCAGCAGCATGGCGAACACCCGTCGCTCGCCATAGACCTTGATCGAATCCCACCAGCTCATGCGTTCAGCCGGGCTTGTTTGCGTCTCGTTCGACATGCGGCAGGTTCCCCGTGTCGGCGCGCCTGCGCCGCTGATCAGGAAGCCAGCTTTACCCGACTGTCACGGTTCGTCCAGCGGCCCAGCGTTCGGCGGAGCTGCTCGACGTCGATGGGCTTGGCCAGGTGGTCGTTCATGCCCGCCTCCAGGCACGCGCGGCGGTCCTCGGCGAAGGCATTGGCGGTCAGGGCCACAATGGGCGTGTCGTCGCCCCGTTCCCGGACGGCTCGGGTCGCAGCCAGGCCGTCCATGCCCGGCATCCGCATATCCATCAGCACCAGGTCATAGCGGGCGCGGGCCATGGAGGCGAAGGCCTCCTCGCCGGAGGCGGCGGTTTCCACCGCGACCCCTTCGCGCCGCAGCAACGTCTTGGCCAGCAAGGCATTGACCGGATTGTCCTCGGCCAACAGCACGCGCAGTCCGGCGAACTGCGGGGCGGCGACGCGCTCGTCGTCGCGCGCCGCGCTGGCCCCCGGTGCCGTCTGGAGGATGGCCTGAATTCGTTCGGCCAGGGAGGCCCGGCGCAGAGGCTTGATCAGATAGCCGGCGAAGCCATGGTCGCGATAACGCTGGATCAGATCGCGATCTTCCGGCCGCAACAGGATGACGCCCCGACCGACCGATGGCGGTGCCGCCAGAACCGTCCTGTCGGCCGAGGCATGGTCGACCAACACCACGGCAGGTGCGTCGCCTCCGATCGGCTCGACACATCCGCCGCCCGAAATTTCGACCAGGGCGCGGGCCGAATCCGCAACAAAGCGGTTCGGCGAAATGATCGCCACCTTCACGTCCTGCAGCGGCGCTATGTCGTCCCGATGACGTCCCGGAACCGCTTCGAAGCCGGCCTCGACGAAGAAGCGGGCCCCGCCGGTCGGGGCGTCTTCCACGCCCGCCTTGCCGCCCAGACCTCGCGCCAGCCGGTCGACCACCGCCAGACCCAGGCCGGTGCCGCCATGGCGAGTGGCATCGTCGGCCACGACGTGGCCGAATTGCTCGAAGACCCGGTCACGGGCCTCGATTGGGACGCCGGGCCCGCTGTCATCGACAATGAAGCGCAGCAGGGGTCGGTCAACTGTGCCGCCGCTGCGGGTCACGGCGATGTGGACGCCTCCGGCCTGGGTGAACTTCACCGCGTTGCCCGCCAGGTTGAACATGATCTGGCGCAATCGTCCGTCGTCAGACAGGACATCCGGCACGTCCGGGGCGACGGTCCAGACGATCTCCAGGCCCTTTTCGTGGGCCTTGGGACTGAGGAGTTCGGCGACCCCCTGAACCAGGGATTCCAGGCTGACCGGCGCGCGGTCGAACTCGACCTTGCCGGCTTCCAGCCGGGCATAGTCGAGCAGGTCGTTGACCAGGCCCAGCAGATGCTCGGCGGATTCGCGGGCGGCCGTGGCATAGGCGCGCTGGGCCCCGTCGAGCCGCGTCCGCGACAGGAGGCCGAGCATGCCGATCACGCCGTTGAGCGGCGTGCGCATCTCATGGCTCATCAGGCGCAGGAACTCGGTGCCTGAGCCGTTGTCCGGCAGGGCGTCTGCCCGCGATGTCGTCCTTGCCCGCCTGGCCATGCTCACTCCCGAACCTTCGGGCCATGATGCACGATCGGGATTAACGGGCGCTCAAGGCGGGCTCGGAATGTCTCAGGAGCGGCGGTGCCGAGAGGTCCGGCATCGGTCGGCGGTAGGCCAGGGCCTCGGCGATGTGCCGGCGCAGCACCCCGTTCGACCCTTCCAGATCAGCGATGGTGCGGGCCAGGCGCAGGGTCCGGGTCCAACCGCGCGCAGTCAGGTTTCCTGCCTCTCCGGCGCGAATCAGAAGGTCGCGCCCGGCGGCATCGGGGGCGGCTATGCGGTCCAGGGTCTCGCCCGAGGCGCGGGCATTTAACGCCTGATCCGGTGCCAGTCCGGCTTCCCGAGCGCGGTCACGGGCCAGGCCGCGGGCGATGGCGACGCGGGCGGCGGCCTCCGCGGTGCCTTCGGAAGGCGGCGGCAGAGCCATGTCAGCGGCGGTGACGGCCGGGGCCTCGACCTGCAGGTCGATGCGGTCGAGCAGGGGGCCGGACAGGCGGCCCTGATAGTCCCGCTGACAGCGCGGGGCCTTGCCGCAGGCCCCCTTGCCCGCCCCGCCCAGACCACAACGGCATGGATTCATCGCGGCCACGAGCTGGAAGCGGGCCGGATAGCGCACATGGGCGTTGGCGCGCGCGACGGTGACTTCGCCGGTTTCCAGCGGCGTTCTGAGCGAATCCAGCGCCTGGGGGCTGAACTCCGGCAGTTCGTCCAGGAACAGGACGCCATTGTGCGCCAGGGACACTTCGCCGGGCTTGGCCTTCAAGCCGCCACCGGTCAGGGCCGCCATCGAGGCGGAATGATGCGGGCTGCGGAAGGGCCGGGCGCTGGTCAGGGCCCCGCGTGCGATCATCCCCGCCAGCGACCAGACCATGGAGGTTTCCAGAAGTTCGGGCGGGGTCAAGGGCGGCAATAGGCCCGGCAAACGTGCCGCCAGCATCGATTTGCCGGATCCTGGTGGGCCGACCAGCATCAGGTTGTGGCCCCCGGCGGCGGCGACCTCGAGCGCGCGTTTGGCCATCTCCTGGCCCTTGACCTCTTTCAGGTCCGGCACCGCCTCGCCCGACAGCGCCGCCCCCGGCGCGGGTCGAGACATTACCTGGGTCCCCCGAAAATGGTTCACGACGGCGATCAGCGAGCGGGGAGCCAGGATCGCCAGATCACCCGCCCAGGCCGCCTCCGGGCCGTTTGCTTCCGGACAGATCAGGCCCAGGTCCATCGCCGCGACCGCCACCGCCGCCGGCAGGGCACCGGCCACCGGGGCAATTCTGCCGTCCAGCCCCAGTTCCCCGACCGCCGCCCATCCGTCGAGGGCATCGACCGGCAGGATTCCCATTGAGGCCAGCAGAGCCAGGGCGATCGGCAGATCGAAATGGCTGCCTTCCTTGGGCAGGTCGGCCGGGGCCAGATTGGCTACGACCCGGCGCGCCGGGAAGGCCAGGCCAATCCCGGCCAAGGCCCCGCGAACGCGCTCCCGGCTTTCGGCCACGGCCTTGTCGCCCAGACCCACCACCTGAAAACTTCCCTGCATGCCGTGGGTCGACGTCACCTCGACGTCGACGCGCCGGGCCTCCACCCCCTCAAACGCCACGGTGACAACCTTGGCGAACATATCGCTCTCCAATCCCACCCTGGGATTGCAGAACAAAATACGAACAACTCCGTTTCGTCAAGCCCGGTCGAGGGCACACCAGCCGAAGTCGAGCAGGGGCCGCGCCCGCGCCACTAGGTCCGCGATGATCTCGGGCAGGTCGGACGACCGCACCTGATCCTCGGTCAGGGACTGGGACACGATCCAGCGTGTGCGCTTGACGGCAGCCTCGACGGGTTTGCCCGCCTGATCCTCGAATCCTTTGGGCAGGCGTTTGACCGGAGCGCCGTCATCCAGGGTCAGCCCTTTGGTCGTCAGCGCCGCTTCGACGGCTGCCCAGCCGTCGGGGTCGTCGGCAATGGCGCGTCTGATGGCATCGATGTCGGCCCGCTCATCCAGATAGAAGCCCGCGGCGGCGAAGGGCCCATGTCCGTGCGGCCCCTCGGCCAGATCAAGCGGGTCGAGGGCGGCCGGGGGCTCCGGCTCAATGTGAATATAGACCATGCCCGGGCTCATTCTCTCTCCATCGCGCGTGAGGCTGCCGGACACATGGGTCTTGTAGGGCCGCTTGTCCTTCGAAAATCGCGTGTCGCGGTGGAGGCGGAACTGGCTCGACTTGGGATCGCCCGCCAGCGGCAGGCCGCGCGCCGCCATGGCCTCGGAAGTGGCCGTGATCAAGGCGGCCAGCCCCGGTTTGAGCTGATCGTCATAGACGGCCCGGTTCTCGGCGAACCAGTCGCGGTCGTTGTGGGCGGCCAGACCGCGCAGGAAGTCGAGGCCCTCGGGGGTGAAGCCGTCAAACCCGGACATGAAGCGCTCTCCTCTCGGCGGACCCCCAGCCTAGGCCCGCGCCTCGCCCGCGTCAGCTGGAATCGCTTGAGCCGACGGCTTCGATCCGCCACCCTGTGCGCTTCGATGAACGCCCCTTCGCCCCCGCCCGTCCCCGTCGACGCCAGCCCGATGATGGCCCAGTACCTGGCCGCCAAGGCGCGCCAGCCTGACGCGCTGCTGTTCTTCCGTATGGGGGACTTCTACGAGCTGTTCTTCGAGGACGCCGAGGTGGCGGCGACGACGCTGGGCATCACCCTAACCCGTCGAGGCAAGCATCAGGGCGGGGATATTCCCATGGCCGGGGTGCCGGTCCACGCCATGGACGGCTATCTGGCCCGGCTGATCCGCGCCGGATTCAAGGTCGCTGTTTGCGAACAGATGGAGGACCCCGCCGAGGCCAGGAAGCGCGGCTCCAAATCTGTCGTGCGCCGCGATGTGGTGCGGGTGGTCACCCCCGGCACCCTGACCGAAGACAGTCTTCTGGAAGCCGGACGCGCCAACCGGCTGGCGGCGGTGGCCGTGCGCGGGGATCGGGCCGCCCTGGCGACGGTCGAGATTTCAACCGGCGAGGTCGAGAGCCTGGCGGTGGCGCGAGACCAGCTGGGCGCTGCCCTGGCTTCAGTGTTGCCGTCCGAGACCCTGGCCGGGGACCGGATGTTTGCTGACGAGGCGGTGGCGGCGGCGCTGAAGGCGTCCGGCGGCGTGGTTCAGCCGATGGCTCAGGCCCTGGCCGAACCCGGTGCGGCGCGTGACCGGGTCGAACGGCTGTACGGCGCCGCGACGCTGGACGGCTTCGGCGATTTCGAACCGGCCGAGATTTCGGCGCTCGGTCTGATCGCCGCCTATATCGAGACCACCCAGGCCGGAAAGCTGCCGGCGCTGAAGCCGCCGCGCCGGCTGGCCGAGGCCGGTTTCATGGCCATCGATCAGGCCACCCGAGTATCGCTGGAGATCGACCGAACCCAGACCGGCGCCCGCGAAGGTTCGCTGATTGCGGCGGTCGACCGCACCGTCACCGCGCCGGGCGCCCGGCGTCTGACCGAGCGGATCAGCCGACCCCTGTCCGATCCGGTCGCCATCGAAGCGCGGCTGGACGCCGTCGGCTGGCTGGTCGAGCGGCACGATCATCGCCGCGCCCTGCGCGCGGCGCTCAAGGGCGCGCCGGATCTGGCCCGGGCCTTGTCTCGTCTGGCGCTGGGACGCGGCGGGCCGCGCGATCTGGCGGCGCTGCGCGACGGCCTGGCCTGCGCCGCCTCGGTGCAGGACCAGCTGGCCGGCGACGATGATCCGCTGAGCGATCGCCCCGCCGAGATCCGTCAGGCGCTGGACGCCTTGTCGCCGGATGCGGACATCGTGGCCCTGGCGGTGGATCTGGACCGCGCCCTGATCGAACAGCCGGGACACATGGCCCGCGACGGCGGCTTTGTCGCCAGCGGATGGTCCGAGGATTTGGATACGGCCCGCGCCTTACGTGACGATTCACGCAAGGTCATCGCCGATCTTGAGGCGAAATATCAGATTAACAGCGGACTGCCATTTCGCGCCAAGCACAATGCGGTTCTAGGCTATTTCCTTGAAATCGCGCCCAAACACGCCGACGATCTGATCCGCCAAGGCCCCGAGAGCGGCTTCATCCATCGCCAGACCCTGGCCAATCAGGTGCGCTTCACCACGGTCGAACTGGCTGAGTTGGACGCCAAAATCGCCCAGGCCGGAGACCGCGCCCTGGCCATGGAAATCGAGATCTTCGAGGCCTTGAGGCAGCAAGCTGTCAATCTGGCCGAGCCCCTGCGCGCCAAGGCCGAGGCCCTGGCCAGGCTGGATGTGGCGGCGGCGCTGGCCGAATGGGCCGAGGAGGCGCGCTGCGTCCGCCCGGTGATCGACCGCTCCGTCGTCTTTGAGATCCAGGCCGGGCGTCACCCGGTCGTCGAGGCGGCGGTCACCCTGGCCGGCGAGCCCTTCACCCCCAACGCCTGTTCGCTGGACGGCGCGGGCGAGGCATCCAAGCGGCTGATGATCGTCACCGGCCCGAACATGGCCGGCAAGTCGACCTTCCTGCGTCAAAATGCGCTGTTGGCCGTGCTGGCCCAGGCCGGCTGTTTCGTTCCGGCGACCTCGATGCGCCTCGGCGTCGTCGACCGATTGTTCTCGCGCGTGGGGGCCGGAGACGATCTCTCGCGCGGTCGCTCCACCTTCATGACCGAGATGGTCGAGACCGCCGCCATCCTGACTCAGGCGACGGATCGTTCGCTGGTGGTGCTGGACGAAATCGGGCGCGGCACGGCCACCTATGACGGCCTGGCCATCGCCTGGGCCTGCGCCGAATATCTGCACGATCAGGTCCGCTGCCGTACCCTGTTCGCCACCCACTATCACGAGCTGGCGCGGCTGGAGGGACAGCTGGAGCATCTGGGCAATCTGTCGATGCGGGCCAAGGAGTGGAACGGGGAGCTGGTCTTTCTGCACGAGGCCGGACTGGGCGCTGCGGACCGCTCCTACGGCGTCCAGGTCGCCAGGCTGGCCGGCGTGCCTGCCCCGGTCGTCGGCCGCGCCCGTGCTGTGCTCGAACGCCTCGAAGGCCAGGAGGCCCCGCCCGCGCGCCTGGACGATCTGCCGCTGTTCGCCGCGGGCGTGCACGAACCCGAACCGACCGGGCCGTCGCCGGTCGAAACCCTGCTGGCTACGGTTGAGCCCGACGACCTGACCCCGCGCGCGGCGCTGGAGATGCTCTATCGGTTGAAGGGCAAGCTTTGACAGCGCCCGAATCTTGTCATCCCGGACGCCGCAGGCGATCCGGGACACGCGTGCCGCTCGCGCCTTGTTCCGGCACTCCCCCCGGCGTTCGCCTGGGTTCGGCCGGGATGACAAAAGCAGCACACGAGCCCACGACGGTGGACCTGTGACCGACCCCGCTGCCCTCACCGCCATCCGCGCCGACCTAGAGGCGGCGCGTGAGCGGGCGGGGGTGAAGCTAGAGGGGGGCCTGAGGGGTGTGGAGGCGGCGCGGCTCTATGCCGCCGCCGCCGATCAGGCGGTGACGGCGCTGTGGGCGGACGCCGGCGGCAATGCGGTCGGGCCGCATCGGCTGAGCCTCTTGGCCGTCGGCGGCTATGGCCGCAGCGTCCTGGCACCCTATTCGGACCTGGATCTGATGGTGCTGCGCCCGGCCAAGGCGGCCCCGGAGGTCGAGGCCCTGGTCGAGACTGTGCTGCACGGCCTGTGGGATCTGGGCTTCAAGATCGGCTGGTCGGTCCGCACCCAGGCTGAGGCCTTCAAGCTGGCGCGTCAGGACATGACCATCCGGACCGCGCTTCTGGAGGCGCGGCATCTGGCCGGGGACGCAAAACTGTCCGAGACCTTTCTGCGCCGCTTTCGTCAGACGGTGAAGCGCGGCGATCCGCGCCCCTTCATCGCCGCCAAGCTGGATGAGCGCGACACTCGCCACGCCAAGGCCGGGGCCGTGCGCTATCAGGTCGAGCCCAACGTCAAGGACGGCAAGGGGGGCTTGCGCGATCTCAACTCCCTGTTCTGGATCGCGCGGTCGTTGGCCCCCGACAGCGATATGGGCCGGGCGGCGCTAGAGGGGCTTTTGACCTCCAAGGAACAGCGGCTGGCGGTCCAGGCCTTCGACTTCCTGTGGGCGGTGCGGATCCATCTGCATCGTCTGGCCGGGCGGGCCCAGGAGAAGCTGGCCTTTGAATACCAGCCCGAGATCGCCAAGCTGATGGGCTGGGCCGGGCGCGGCGACGAGCCGGCGGTCGAACGCTTCATGCGCCGCTATTTCGTCATCGCGCGCGATGTCGGGGCCTTGACCCGAGCCATGTCGGCCAAGTTGGAGGCGCTGCACGCCAAACAGGCCGGTGGGCTGGTCCGCTTCCTGCCGCTGCCGGGACGGCGTCGCAAATCGCGCATCGAGGGCGTGGTCGAGGAGGCCGGGCGTCTGACCGTGACCGAGGCGGCGGCCCTGTCGGAACATCCCGTCAGGATGTTCGAGCTGTTCCGCGAGGCCGACCGGCTGGGCCTGGACCTGCACCCGGACGCCTTCGGGGCCGTGGCCCGGTCACTGGACAAGATCACCCCGGCGCTGCGCCGCGACCCGGAGGCGACGCGGGCGTTCCTGGACACCCTGGCCCATGGCAGGCGGCCCTACCGGACGCTCAGCCTGATGAATGAGGCCGGACTGCTCGGTCGTTTCATCCCGGAGTTTGCCCGCGTCGTCGGCCAGACCCAGTTCAATCGCTACCACGCCTATACGGTCGATGAGCACACGCTGCAGGCCATCGGCATTCTCAAGGACATTGAAACCGGCACCCTCAAGGACGACCACCCCCTGTCGCATTCGATCTTCCCGCTGATCGACGACCGCGAGGTTCTGTACCTGGCGCTTCTGCTGCACGACGTCGGTAAGGGTGGAACACGTGGCCAACTGGAAGACGGGGCCATCGCCGCGCGCCGGGCCTGCGAGCGGATGGGCTTGAGCCCGGCACGGGCCGGGCTGGTGGCCTGGCTGGTCGAGCATCACCTAGTCCTGTCAGATTTCGCCCAGAAGCGCGATGCCACCGACCCGGCCACCATCGCCGCCTTCGCCGAGATCGTCGGCGATCTGGAGCGGTTACGCATGCTGCTGGTGCTGACCGCGGCCGATGTGCGCGCTGTCGGGCCCGGGGTCTGGAACGGCTGGAAGGGCCAGCTGATGCGCGACCTCTATGCCGCGACGGCGGCCCGGTTCCGGGGGGAGGACATTCCGGGTGGGGTCGGGCCGGAGCCGGGGTCGGCGCTGATGGCGCGAGCGGTCAAACAGGGAGCGGCGGCAGAACTGGTTCATCGACCGGCCTGGGACACCGCTGAACTGACCTTTGTGGCGCGGGACCGGCACGGCCTGTTTGCCGACGTCGTGACCGCCCTGGCGGCAGAGGGGGCGGATGTGACCGGGGCGTGGGTGCACACCTCGGACGACGGCTGGGCCATCGACGTCTTCCAGCTTCAGCATAGCCAGGGTGGCCCCTATGCCGAGGACGATCCAAGGGTCAGCCGTCGGCTGGAAAAGGCGGTGACCGAGGCGGCGCTTGGGCGTCGCCGATCCGGCACGCCGGCTCTGGCGGGGCCTCGTACCTCCGTCTTTGACGTCTCCCCCGTGGTGGTGTTCGACAACCCCCAGGGCGGGGCCGCCACCATCATCGAGGCGTCGGGCCGGGATCGGCCCGGCCTTCTGGCTGATCTGGCCCATGCGCTGTCTGACGCAGGGCTGACCATCCGTTCGGCCCATATCGAGAGCCACGGCGTGCGGGCCGTCGACGCCTTCTATGTCACGAACAAGGCCGGTCAGCGCCTGACCGGAAAGGTCGAGCAGACCAGGGTGCGCGAGGCCCTGCTCGCGGCGCTCAGACCCCCGGTCGAACCGGTTGCGCCCAGAAAAATGGCCCGCGCCCGCGCGTCGGGCGCGCGGTAGGGAATCCGAAATCTGAACCTGTTTCCCTCGACCTCAATCGGCGCTAAGCCGAGGCATCTCCCGCGTCCGAGACCCGCATGACCATCGAACCCGAGATCCGGGCCTCCGCCTCGACCAATCCCTTGCCGCCCGAGCCGCCCAAACAGGGCGGGGTGATGAAGTCCTCGGCGATCTTTTCGGGCCTGACCCTGCTCAGCCGCCTGGCCGGCTTTGCCCGCGACATTGCGGTCACGGCGTTTCTGGGGGCTTCGGCGGGGCCGGCGGCCGACGCCTACAACACCGCGCTCAGCTTCCCGAACCTCTTCCGCCGGATCTTTGCCGAAGGGGCCTTCGCCGCCGCCTTCGTACCGGCCTATGCCAAGACCTTGAAGCAGAAGGGCGAAGCCGAGGCCGATCAGGTCGCAACCGACGCCCTGGCGACCGTGGCGGTGGTCACCCTCATGCTGACCGTCATCGCCCAACTGGCCATGCCGTTGCTGATGATGGGGATCAACATCGGCTTTCTGGATGACCCGGACCGTTTCCGCCTGGCCGTCATCCTGACCCAGATCACCATGCCCTATCTGCCCTGTATGGCAGTGGCGGCCTTGCTGTCCGGCGTCCTGAACGCGCGGGGTCGGTTCATCGTCTCGGGGGCCTATCCGATCCTGATGAACCTAATCATGCTGGCGGCGCTGCTGATCTGGCGTGGAGATCAGATTCAGGCGGCCTATGCGGCGGCCTGGTCGGTTCTGGTGTCGGGCGTGGCCCAGGCGGGTCTGTGCTGGTGGGGCGTGCGCAAGGCCGGGGCCAATGTGCGCCTGTCGTGGCCGAAACTGACGCCGGCTGTGAAGGCCATCATCATCACCGCCATTCCCGCCGCCATCGGCAATTCGGCGACCCAGATCAATGTCTTCATTTCGGGCAACCTCGCCTCGTTCGTCGATGGCGGACGGACCTGGCTGGCCACGGCGGACCGGCTATATCAGCTGCCGCTGGGTCTGATCGGGGTGGCCATCGGCATTGCGCTTCTGCCCAAGCTGTCCTCGGCCATCGCGTCTGAGGACCGGGCCCAGGAACAGGCATCGATGGACGAGGCCCTGGTCCTGTCCATGGCCCTGACCCTGCCGGCGGCGGCGGCGATCATGGCCATGCCTCTGTTCCTGATCGACGGGCTGTTCACGCGCGGAGAGTTCCTGGCCTTCGACGCCCAGAACACGGCGGCGGCGCTTCTCCAATTCGGCTGGGGCGTGCCGGCCTTTGTCCTGATCCGGGTGCTGGCGCCGGGCTTTTTCGCCCGTCAGGACACCAAGACCCCGATGATCTTCGCCCTGATTTCGGTGGCGGTGAACGCGGCCCTGGCCATTGTCTTGTTCAACATCGGCTGGGGCGTCTCGGGCATTGCGGCGGCGACCTCGGCGGCGGCCTGGACCAATGCGGGCCTTTTGGCCTTCTTCCTGTTCCGGCGTGATCACTATCGGCCGGGCGGCTCGGCGGTGTCGCGTCTGATCCGCATCCTGATCGCCTCGGCGGCGCTGGGTGCGATCCTGGTCTTCGCCCAGATCTATCGGCCGATGATTGAGGCGCCGATTGCGGCCCTGACCGAGCATGGCGCCAAGGAGATCGCCCTGGTCCTGACCACCGGCGTCGGCGGCCTGGTCTATCTGGCGCTGCTGTTCGCGACCCGCGCCGTCACCATCGGCGAGATCAAGGGCATCCTGCGACGCGAGCGGCGGGCCTGAAGCCTTGCCGCCGGGCGCATAAGGCACTAGGCGGCGAGGATGTCTGATACGCCCTCTCCCGCCTACACCGGTCCGCGCCGGATCCTCTCCGGCATCCAGGCCTCCGGGGCCCTGCATCTGGGCAACTATCTGGGCGCCCTGAAGCGCTTCGTGGATCTGCAGGATCAGGGCGCGCCCTGTTTCCTGTTCGTGGCCGACATGCACGCCATCACCGTCTGGCAGGACCCAGCGCTGCTGACCCAGCAAACGCGCGAGATCGCAGCGGCCTACATCGCCTCAGGGCTGGACCCGGCGACGTCGACCATCTTCCCGCAGTCGGCGGTGCCGGCCCATGCCGAGCTGGCCTGGATCTTCAACTGCGTGGCGCGGCTCGGCTGGCTCGACCGCATGACCCAGTTCAAGGAGAAGTCCGGCAAGCACAAGGAGCGGGCATCGGTGGGGCTCTATACCTATCCGGTGCTCCAGGCCGCCGACATCCTGCTCTACAAGGCCACCGAAGTGCCCGTCGGGGCCGACCAGAAACAGCATCTGGAACTGACCCGTGACATCGCTGCCAAGTTCAACAACGACTTCGGCGTGCCGGCCTATTTCCCCCTGCCCGATCCCCTCATCCAGGGGCCGGCCACGCGGGTGATGAGCCTGCGCGACGGCCAGGCCAAGATGTCCAAGTCCGATCCGTCCGACATGAGCCGGATCAATCTGACCGACGATGCCGATACCATCGCCAACAAGATCAAGAAGTCCAAGACCGACCTGGGGGTCATGCCCGAGGTCGGCGAGAGCCTGGACGAGCGACCCGAGGTCAACAATCTGATCGGCATCTATGCGGCACTGGCCGACCAGACCCGCGATCAGGTCATTGCCGACTTCGCCGGCCAGGGTTTCGGAGCCTTCAAGCCGAGACTGGCTGAATTGGCGGTCGCGTCGTTGGCTCCGGTCACGACCGAGATGCGCCGCCTGATGGCTGATCCGGCGGAGATCGACAGGGCCCTGGCCTCGGGGGCCGAACGCGCGCGTGCGGTGGCCGAACCGGTGGTGGATGAGGTCAAGCAGATTGTCGGCTTCTGGCGCGCCTGAATTCGATCCTGAGTTTGATGCGGGAAACCGGGACGACCGCGCGGTCCTCCCTGGCTAGCTGAGACCATGGCCCACCCGCTCGACCGCCCCGTCTGGAACGCCCTGACCGGTCGCCAGACTCATCTGGCGATCCGCGAAGGTGACGCCGTGCGCCTTCGCCCGGACGTCGGGGTCTTTGTCGCCGCCCGCGACGCGGGGGCGACGGACGATCTGGAAGCCATCTGCGCCCGCTATCCCTCCGCCGGGTCGCTTGAGGCCGAGGGGACGCCACTGGCCGGCTGGACCCCGCCGGAGATCGAGCCGACGCTGCATGCGGTGCTGGCCCAGATGGTCTGCACCCGGCTGGTGCCCGGGCCACGGCTTGAGACCCAGCCGCTGGGCGAGGCCGACGCTGACGACATCTATGAGCTGGCCATGCTGACGAAGCCCGGGCCGTTTCGGCCTCGAACTTTCGAGTTTGGCGGATTCATCGGTGTGCGCGAGGGCGGGCAGCTGATCGCCATGGCCGGCACGCGGCTGCGTGTCGAGGGCTTCTCGGAGGTGTCGGCGGTCTGCACGCACCCGGATCATCGCGGGCGTGGGCTGGCCAGGGCGCTCATGCGCCAGGTCGTCGGCCAGATACTGGATGAGGGCGACGCCTGTTTCCTGCACGCCTTCGCTGATCGCGAGGCGACGATAGGGCTTTATCGCTCGCTGGGTTTCGAGGTGCGTCAGCGGATCGTCTATTCGGTGCTGGCGGGGTAGTCGGCCTCAAACTCCCGATCATCCCCGCGTTCGCGGGGACGAGCGGCTAAGGAGAGGCGGGACTAAAGCCGCTTCAGAAACGCCCCGAACCGCTCCAGCGATTCCTGGGTCAGCTCAGGATCATGGCTCATCGGGCCGAAGCCCTCGGTGGTCGGCTCATCAAACGCATGGGTGCCGTCCGCGACCCAGATTTCGACGGGGGAGCCGCCGCGTTCGATCCGTTCATGGACGCTGCGGGCGTTGTCGACGCTGGTCAGATGGTCGCCGCGCGCGATCACGGCCAGCACCGGAGGATTTCGCACCCAGGGGCGCGTGCGGCTAAGCGCACCCGGTCCGACATAGGGGTAGTAGAGGCCCAGGCCGACGACGCCGTCGAGCGCGGGGCGTGCCGTCTGGGGATCGGCCAGCCCGGCCTCGCCGGCGCGCTCCAGGCGCATGGTCATCAGATCCATCATCGACCAGGAGCCGTGGCTCCAGCCGGCCAGAACCAGCCTGGACGCGTCCACATCCGGCCGCTGGGCCAGACCCCAGACGGCGGCGGCGACATCGCCCGCACGCTCCGGGCCGCGCAGCAGCACACCGGTGCACACCAGGGTCAGCGACATAGTCCGATCCCAGCCGCGCGGGGCGTAGGAATCCACGACGAAGGCGCGCCATCCCGCCTCGACCGCCGTCTGGGCATAGAGCGGCAGATGCGGCCTGAGGCCGCCGCAGCCGTGAAACAGGATCACCGCCGGACGGGCTTGGCCGTCATCGGGCCCGTAGGCGACGACATGGGGCTCCAGCCTGGCCCAGCGCTCAGCGACCGTGTCGGTCAATGCCGGAACACCCGGGTTCCCGTGAAGGCCATGGCGATCCCCATTTCGTCGGCGGCGGCGATGACCTCCTCGTCGCGGATCGAGCCGCCCGGCTGGATCACGCTGGTGGCCCCGGCGGCGACGGCTTCCAGCAGGCCGTCCGCGAACGGGAAGAAGGCCTCCGACGCACAGGCTGAGCCCTCGGCCAATGAACGGGTCAGGCCCTTGGCCTCGCCAGCCTCACGCGCGCGAATGGCGGCGATCCGCGCGGAATCGCGTCGGTTCATCTGGCCGGCACCGATGCCGGCGGTCTGACCGTCCCGGGCATAGACGATGGCGTTGGACTTGACGTGCTTGGCGACCGTGAAGGCGAACAGCATATCCTCGATCTCCTGAGGCGTCGGCTGGCGTCGGGTCACGATCTTCAGATCCTGCGGTCGGATCAGACTGCGATCGCGCGATTGCACCAGAAAGCCGCCCGCGACCGATCGGAACACCTCTCCGGGGCCACGCGGATCGGGCAAGCCGTCGGTGATCAAGAGGCGCAGGTTCTTCTTGGCCGCGAACACGGCGCGCGCCTCTTCGTCCGCGCCCGGCGCGATGACGACTTCGGTGAAGATCTCGGTGATGGCGCGCGCATCGGCACCGGTCAGGGGCCGGTTCACCGCGATCACGCCACCGAAGGCCGAGACGGCGTCGCATTCCAGGGCGCGGGCGTAGGCCTGCGACAGGTCCGTTCCGACGGCGACACCACACGGGTTGGCGTGTTTGACGATGACGCACGCAGGCCTGTCGAACTCGGCGACCAGCTCATAGGCCGCATCGGCATCCGCGATGTTGTTGTAGCCGAGCTCCTTGCCCTGGATCTGCTGGGCATAGGCCACGCCGGGCCGGACCTCGCCGGTGCGATAAAAGGCTCCCGACTGGTGCGGGTTCTCACCGTAACGGAGGGTCTGGGCCAGGGATCCGGCGATCGACTTGCGGGCCGGGGCGGTGTCCTCGACCTGTCCGGCGAACCAGCCGGACACGGCTGCATCGTAGGCCGCCGTGCGGGCGAAGGCTCGCGCCGCCAGCCGCTTGCGAAGCGCCAGCGAGGTCGCCCCGTCGGCCTGAAGGGTGGCCAGCACATCGTCCAGCCCGGCCTTGTCGACGCAGACGGCGACATAGCCGTGGTTCTTGGCCGAGGACCGGATCATGGCCGGGCCGCCGATGTCGATGTTCTCGACCGCCGCTTCGAAGCCGCCGCCCGAGGCCACCGTCGCCTCGAACGGATAAAGGTCGATCCAGGCGATATCGATGCCGCCGATCCCGTGTTCGGCCATGGCGTCGGCGTGGCTTTGGACATCGCGCACGCCCAGGAGTCCGCCATGGACGACGGGATGCAGGGTCTTGACCCGTCCGTCCATCATCTCCGGAAAGCCTGTCAGATCCGCCACGTCGCGCACCGGCAAACCGGCCCTTTCGATGGTGGCGCGGGTGCCGCCGGTCGAGACCAGTTCGACGCCCAGATCATGCAGAGCGCGCGCCGCCGCCTCCAGTCCGGATTTGTCGGACAGGGAGATCAGGGCGCGTTGCGGGACCACCCGATCGGGCGGCGGCGGAAAGTCGGGGGCGGCGGGCATGGAGGGGCTTCTTCAGGTTTCGGGGGAGATCAGGTTCGGTCGAACCCGGGTTCGAGCGCCGTCAGGCTGGCGATGGTGCGGGCCTCGTCGCGCGACGAGGCCGCTTCGAGCAGGGCGGCGAGACCCGGCTCCAGGTTGACCATGGGAACCGTGTCGGCGCGGGCGGACAGGACACCGTCGACGACGGTCGGCTGAACGTCCTCGGCGGCGTAGAAGATCTCTTCGGTCAGTTTCTCTCCGGGCCGAAGGCCCGTGTATTCGATCCGAATGTCGCGATCCGGTTCGAGACCGGCCAGCCGGATCAGCTGACGCGCCAGATCGTCGATCCGCACCACCTCCCCCATGTCCAGGACGTAAAGTCCCGCCTGACCGGGCTCAGGGAGGGTCGCGGCCTGCAGGACGAGCTCGGCAGCCTCGCCGACCGTCATGAACCAGCGTTCCATGTCCCGGTCCGTTACCGTCACAGGCCCGCCGCGGGCAATCTGACGCTCGAAAAGCGGCACCACGGATCCGGTCGAGCCCAGGACGTTGCCAAAACGGACGATGGCCGTCCGGCAGGAGGCTTCGACGGCGAGAGCCTGGACGACGCGTTCGCCCACCCGCTTGGTCGCCCCCATCACATTGGTCGGATTGACGGCCTTGTCGGTCGAGATGAAGACGAAGCTCGCCGCCGCCTCGCGCGCCAGTCGCATGACTTGGGCGACACCGCCGACATTGGTCAGAACGGCCTCGCAGGGGTGGGTTTCCATCAGCGGTACGTGCTTGAGCGCTGCGGCGTGCAGGACGATCTCGGGCCGATGCTGCTCGAAGATCTGTTCGAGGCGGGCCGCATCGCGCACGTCACCCAGGGCGACCGTCCAGTTGACCCGCGTGCCCATTTCGCCGAGCTGCTGATCCAGGGCGTAGAGGTTCAACTCCGAAGAATCGAACAGGATCATGCGCTCGGGCGCCTGGCCGGCGACCCGCCGCGTCAGTTCACCACCGATGGTGCCGCCCGCGCCGGTGACGAGGACGCGCTTGCCGTGGATCAAACTACGGGTCCGCGCGGTGTCCAGTATGCGGGCGGGGCGGCTGAGGATGGAGGCGGGTGTCGGGCTCATCACTCAGGTCTCGGTGGCCCCGGCAGGTTCCAGCTTCCAGCGGATACGCGTCTCGGCGTCGGTGCGAACGCTGCCGCGCAGCACGATCTGCACCGTGCGGCGGGTAAGGCCGTTCTCGAAACAGGCGCTGGGCTCGATGGCCACATCAGCGGCGTCGCTGCGGAAGAACCAGCCGCGCCCAGATTCTCCCCGCAGAATGACACTGCGGCGGTCGCGAGCCATCGAGGCGGTCGCCCCGGGCTGCAGGTGGAAGCGGATCGCATAGGGCGCCGCCAGCGGCGTCACGGTTTCTCCCGTCGGGGTCAGCCGCTCTTCGCCCCTGACCTCATCCAGCCGCTGGTCGAGATACAGCCGCCGTTCGTGACGCAGGCCGAACGCCGGACCCCAGCCGTCATGGCCCACCTCGACGAGGATCGCCCCCTCGCCGGCGTCCCGCTTCACCGACACGTTCATCTCCGGCAGGCGCAGCCGCGGTCCGAGAATCCGCTCCAGATTTCCGGCGAGGATATCGCCGACCGAGCCGTCTCCCAGGCTCAGGGTCGAGGCAGCCGGCGTCAGCCGGAAGCCCTGGCGGTCTGATGCACGCTCGCTCCAGCCGGAATTGGTGATCAGTCGATCCCGCCCGCAAACGATTTCCAGGGCGCCGGGCTGGGCACAGGCGGTCTGGGAATAGGGGCCGACTGCCGGGGTGCCCGCGTCCAGGATGATGTGCATCATCTGACCGTTGAGCCGTTCGTAGCCGCCGGCCGTCAGGCGATCCGCGCCTGCGGGGGTGCCCGTGTCATCGTGGGCCCGCGCCGCTGCCACCCGCGCTGGCGTCAGCATTTCGCCCCCCTGGAAGGCCGCGAGGCGTCCGTCCGGTAGGGTCAGGGTTCTCAAGCCGGCGGTCAGTCGGTCGATTGCCCGGCCCAGTTCGGGGGGGGCCTCTCGCCCGATCTGCAGAAGGGCGTCGTCGACGCTCAGCAGGTCGAACAACAACTCCATCCCGGCTTCCGGGCTACGGCTGGCGTGGCACCCGTCAGACAGCACGGTGCGCGGCAGCGTCCGGCGAAGCCGCCCCAGTCCCTTGTTCAGGATCGCATGACCGGCGTTGCCGGCGAGGGCGGCACCCGCCAGCGTCTGGGCGCAGGCCATTTCCGCCCCGGTCGCACCTCCCCGCAGACGCGCCAGGTGCCGCGCCTGACGGGCCAGCAGATCAGCCAGGCGGGCCCGGTCGGCTTCCGAGCTGGAGGCCCCGATCCGACGCCCCCAGCAGGCGAGATTGATCACGCGCCGCGGTAAGGTCTCCCGGCTCCAGGAGAAGGCGTTCCATTTCCCGAAAATCTCGGCCCAGGCCAGGGTCAGGCGCAGGGCCTCACGCGGCGCGCGATCATCGGCGGCCATCAGATTGGGCAGCCAGGAGAACCTATGCAGGTCCACCGCAAATCGCCGGCTGGGGCATGGGCGGTCCCAAATGTCGCCCGAGGAGCCGACATCGACGACGGATCCGGCGATGACGAATCGCCCGGCAGCGGTCGAGCGTCCGACGGCGGGATCTGTCGGCCTGAAATCGCGAGGCGAACAGGCGAAGCTCTCGGCCCGGGGACGGCTGAGCGTCCAGCTGTAGCCCGGAGCTCCGAATAGTTCGGCCGACGCCTGACGGCTGGCCAGACGTCCCATGGCCCCAAGCCAGGTCAGGTTCGGCAGCGAAAGTCTCGGCAGTTGCGGCAACTGCGGAATTCTGGGCTGGCTGGCGTCGGTGTCGCTCACGCCGCTCAGCCTTTCAGCGCCGCAATGTTGGCCGCGTAAGCTGCCGGACCACCCCGGAAAACGGCTGTTCCGGCGACCAGCGCGGTAGCGCCGGCGGAGACGCAGGCGGCGGCGTTGTCGGCGGTCACCCCGCCGTCGACCTGGAGCACGGCGTCGGATCCCGCGCGGTCGAGAATGGCCCGGACCCGTTCGATCTTGGCCAGCGACGCGCGAATGAAGCTCTGGCCGCCGAAACCGGGATTAACCGACATGATCAGCACCAGATCCACCAGCTCCACCACCTCCTCGAGGATAGCCAGGGGCGTGGCGGGGTTGAAGACGACCCCAGCGCGGGCTCCGAGATCGCGGATGCGGCCCAGGGTGCGGTGCAGGTGCGGACCGCTTTCGGGGTGAACGCTGAGGACATCAGCGCCAGCCTTGCGGTAGGCCTCCAGCCAAGGATCGACCGGCGCGACCATCAGATGCACGTCAAAGGGCTTGTCCGTACAGGATCGCAGCGCCTTCACCACATCCGGCCCGATCGTCAGATTGGGTACGAAATGGCCATCCATGACATCGACGTGGATCCAGTCGGCTCCGGCCTCGTCGAGGGCGCGGACCTCTTCACCGAGGCGCGAGAAATCGCTGGCCAGGATGGACGGACAGATGAGGGGCGACGGCATGGTTGTGGATTAGGATGACCCGGCGACGGGGGCAAGGTTCAAGACGTCGCGGACCGGATCGACGCCAGGGTTTCGTCATCCAGCAATCGACGGCGTGACGACGGCGCCCACAGCTGACCGGGCACCGTGACATCGGCCAGACCCATGCCGGCGATCAGGGTGGCGAAATAGGCGTTGCTGTTGGCCCCGAAGGCGGCCGGCCACGGATAGGCGATGACGCGCGCATTGACCGCCTGACGCACGGCCTCGGCACGCGTGAGATAGGTGGTGATCGGGACGGTGGGATCCAGTTTCAGGGCTGCTTGCGGGAAGGTGGCGTCATAGAAGCCTGTGGGGTGGTCGAAAGCCTCGCCCCAGATCACTTCGCGCCGGAACGGCAGGACGCCGCCATAAATCTTCAGCGGTACGCCGCCGGGTCCGCGGGCGATGCCGTGAAGTTCGAGCCAGACGTGGCCATGGGCGTCCATGGCCGCAATGAAGTTGTGGGCCCCGAACCACAGGTCTGGTGTTTCGCCCTTGCGCAGCCAACGCAGCGCCGGTGTCTGGACCTTGACCAGACGGGTCGCGTTCATGGTCAGGAAGCTGTCGCTCGATCCAGACGTGCAACGAAGAAGCCGTCCAGACCTCCGCGATCCGGCCACTGGCTCGGCAACAGCCGCAGCCAGCCGTCTCCGCCCAGCGCCTCGGCCGGGGCTCCGACCGCCTTGGGGTCGGCCGGGGTGAGGCTGAACTCGGGATGGCGGCGCAGAAAGGCCAGGATCTGGGTCTCGCCTTCCTCGCGCTCCAGCGAACAGACGCAATAGACCATCCGCCCGCCTGGCCTGACGCGCGCCGCGGCGGCATCGAGCAGGCGGTGCTGGACGTCGGCCAGCTTGGCAATCTCGGCCGGGCCCAGGGCACAAAGGGCTTCGGGATTGCGGCGCAGGGTGCCGGTGGCGGTACAGGGCGCATCCAGCAGCACGGCGTCAAACCGGCGGTCGTCCGCCCAGGCCTCGCCGTCGGCGATCACCACTTCGGCTTTCAGCCCGGTGCGCTCCAGATTGGCGCGCAGGCGCCTCAGGCGCGGCTCGGATCGGTCCAGCGCCGTCACCGTCGCGCCGGTCGCCGCCAGCTGCAGGGTCTTGCCACCCGGTGCCGCGCACAGGTCCAACACCGTCTGTCCGGCTCCCACGTCCAGCAGTCGCGCGGGCACGGCGGCGGCGGCGTCCTGGACCCACCAGTCCCCGCCCTCGAAGCCAGGCCAGCCGGCGACATCGCCGCCGCGCCGTGTCCTGAGCGAACCGCCCGGCAAGGTGTCGGCGGGCAGGGCCTCGATCAGACCGGTCGTGTCGCCGCCCGGCTTCAGACTGAGGTCGGTGGGCGGCTCGACGCGCGCATTCAGGGCGATGCCTTCGGCGGCTACCTGGCCAAACTGGGCCTCCCAGCGCGCGAACAGCCACGGCGGCACGTCAGCCTCGGGCGGCGGCTCGGCGGCCGGGTCGCGGGCCAGACCGCGCAGGACGGCGTTGATCAGGGCCTTGTAGGGTCGGGTCGCATTGCCGCGCTCGGCCAGCTTCACTGTGGTCGAGACGGCCGCGAAGTCCGGTGTGTCCAGGTACAGCATCTGGGCCAGGCCGACCCTCAGCAGACGGCGCACCGGCTCGGGCGGCGGGCGTTGCAGACGCGAATCCAGGGCGCGATCGATCGAGCCCAGGCGGCGCAGGACCGCCATGGCCAGGGCGCGCGCGAACCCGCGATCCTCCGGCGATAAGGCTCGCAGGGCCGGCTCGTTCAAGGCGGCATCCAGCCCGCCGCGACGCAGCATCGCCGCCTCGATCAGCCGCATGGCCGCCTGGCGGGCGGGAAGGCCGGCATTCTGGCTCACGCGCCCGCCAGACAGCGCAGGGCCACGTCCAGATTGGCCAGTCCGTCCTCGCCGGTGACGGGTGGCGGGGTGCCGTCTCTCACCGCGTCGAGGAAGGCCGTCAGCTCGACCTTCAGCGGCTCGTTGGGCCAGGTATGCAGGGTGCGGGTCGAATAGGAGCCGTCCTTGTCATAGGCGAAGAACTCCTGGACCTGACGGGTGATCAGATCGGCGACGACGAACTTCTGCTGGGTGGCCACCTGCAGCATCCGGGCCTTGTAGGGCGTGACCCAGTTGGTGTTGATCTGGGCGATCACCCCGGTGTCGGTGCGGAACTGGAGCAGGGCCGTGTCCTCGCGGTCGGCCCGGGTGCGCGCCAGCTGTGGCTGAACCTCGGTGATCTCGGCCCCCGTCAGATGGCGGATGATGTCGATGTCGTGGACGGCCAGGTCAATCACCACCCCGACCTCGCCCATGCGCGGGGGGAAAGGGCCGACGCGGGTGATCTGGATGGAGATGATGTCGTCGCCGGCGATCGCCTTCTTGACCGCCTCGACCGCCGGGTTGAACCGCTCGACGTGGCCGACCATCAGCACGACGCCCGACGCCTTGGCCGCGTCGATCATGCGCTGTGCCCCGGCCAGATCGGCCGCGATCGGCTTTTCGACCAGAACCGGAACGCCTTTTTCCAGCAAGGCCACCGACAGATCGGCGTGGTGCCGGTTCGGGGTGGCGACCACGGCGGCGTCCAGATCGGCCTCGAGGAAGGCTTCCACCGTTGTCACCGGCGTCGCGCCATAGACGCGGGCTGCCTCGGCCGTCGGCCTGTCAGGATCAAAGGCGCAGGTCAGGCGCACGCCGCGCATATCCGACAGCACCCGCGCATGGTTGCGCCCCATCACCCCCAGACCGGCGACGCCGACCTTCATCAAGGGACGTTCGGTCATGAAAAGCTCCTGACGGCGGCGATGATCTGGTCCTGGATCGCTTCGTCCAGGTCGGCGTGCATGGGCAGGCTGATCACGACCTTGGACTTGGCATCGGTGACGGCCATCCCCTGGGGACCGGTCGAATGGTGGGCATAGGCGGGCTGCTGGTGCATCGGGATCGGGTAATAGACGGCGGTCGGTACGCCCTGAGCCTTCAGATGGGCCGCCAGTCGATCCCGCTCAGGATGCTCGATCGTGTACTGGGCCCAGACCGAGATCCCGCCGTCGATCACCTGGGGCACCGCCGCGACGTGATCGCGCAGGAGGGCGTTGTAGCGGGCAGCGATACGATTTCGGGCCTCGATCTCGTCGGCGAAGACCTTGAGCTTTTCGATGAGCACCGCCGCCTGGATCGTGTCCAGCCGCGAGTTCATGCCGACGCGAATGTTCAGATATTTGGGATCGTGGTCGAAGGTGCGGCCTTCGAGATCCGACCCGACGGCCTTGCCGTGAACCCGGATGGAATCGATCAGCTCTGCCAGGGCACCGTCATTGGTCAGAACCGCGCCGCCGTCGCCATAGCAGCCCAGCGGCTTGGCCGGAAAGAAGCTGGTGGTGGCGATATCGGCCCAATGGACCGGGTGTTTGCCGTTGAGGGTGCAGCCGAATCCCTGGGCGGTGTCGGCGATCAGCTTCAGTCCATGGCGATCACAGATCTCGCGGATGCGCGGATAGTCCGCCGGCTGGCCGAACAGATCCACCGCGATCACGACCCGAGGCGTCAGGCGACCCTCTGCCTTCACGGCCTGAATAGCGGCCTCCAGATGGGCCGGGTCGATGTTGTAGGTCACCGGATCGATGTCGATGAAGACGTTCTCGGCCCCGAACCACGGCGTCACCTCGCCTGTGGCCGCAAAGGTGAAGGACGGGCAGAAGACCGCGTCACCGGGCCCGATGCCCCAGGCCATCAGCGGCAGAGCCAGGGCGTCCGTGCCGTTGGCGCACCCGAGGGCATGTCTGGCGTCGCCGAAGGCGGCCAGATCAGCCTCGAGCTGGCGCACCTGCGGTCCCATCACCCAGGCCCCGCCTTCGACGGCCTCGAGGATGGCGCGGGTCATGGGCTCGCCGATGCGGCGGCGCTGGGCCTGAAGATCAATGAACTGGATGCTCATGGGGCGGGTCTTCTATCAGAATTGTCGATGAGGGAAGCGAAAGGCAGCGCGGTCAGACGGTCGGTCGACCAGTTATCGTTCAAGGCGGCGATCCGGGCGGGTGCCCGCGCGCCCAGGGCGCGGGCCTTTTCGGGGTGATCGATCAACTCGCGAATGACCTGGGCGGCGGTGTCAATGTCGGGATCGGCCCACAGACCCTGGCGGTAGGCACCGGTCGGGTCGCGGGCCGGGATGAGGCTGTACGGGATCAGCGCAGCCGACGTTTCGTCGGCGAAATCCATCACGCCGGACCAGCCGGTCATGATGACAGGCTTACCCAGAGTCATCGCCTCGGCGGCGACCAGGCCGAAGCCCTCCCCCCGATGCAAGGAGATGAACAGATCGATGCCGGCAAGCAAGCGCCAGAGTTCGTCCTCTGCCAGATCGGCCTCGATCAGCCGAACGTCCGGCCGGCCTGCGGCCAGGGCCATTAGACGCCGGTGTGAGGTCGGGTCGGTCCGCAGATTGGCCCCCTTGATGATCAGGCCCGCGTCGGCCCTGGCGGTGGGGAACGCTCGTACCCAAGCCTCGATCGCGGCCCACGGGTTCTTTCGGTCAAAGGCCGAACGTCCGTCAAACATGATCAGGGCATGGGTCACGCCGGGTGCCAGATCGAACGATCCCGGGCCGGAGGCGGGGTCACTCGGGGCGTGGACGGGATGAGGCAGAACCCGAAGCCGCGGGACCAACTCGCCCCTGCCGGCGCGCGCGAGACAGGTGCCGATGGCCTCGGCAGTGAAATGCGACGGAACCCAGATCTCGTCGAACCAGGGGGCGACGCGCGCCCAGTCAGACGGTGCTTCGGTCGTTTCCCAGGCCCAGTAGCCGATGCGGTAGCGACCGGCCCAGTCGGCCGGATCCTGCGCCATCAGCGCCACCTCGGCCTCCGGCGCATTGGCGTGAATGAGCCAAACGCCGCCTGGACGTGTCGCAACCGGGGGCTTTGCTCCAATCGACCAGACAGCACGCTGGCTGGGGCGCAGCGAGCGGCGCTCAACGGTGAAGCCGGCCCGTTCGAGAGCATCGGCCGTGGCGTCGGCGGCGCGGCCCACGCCCAGCGCCTCTTCGAAGAAACCGCTGACGACCAGGGGGCCATGGGTGCGATGGGCCCGGGCCTTGCGCCACGACGGCTCACGCGCAGCCCGCGCCGCCGACAGGGCAGCGCGGATCAACGGCAGACGGACCGGCAACGGCAGCTTGCGGATCAGCCCCATCGGGCAAGGGTCTCCGGGCGGTTCGGACTAGGACCGGCGGGCCTCTTAGCAGAGACCAGCCGGCCGGCGGGCGAATTTCCGTCACGGATTGTTGCAGGCCCCGGCGTGACTTCGCTGACAGGCTGCGTCAGAATCGGGCAAAGGCGACAGGCCCGCGTCGCCGCAAGAGGAGCTCGCAGGGTGGCTGCCAGGATCATCCCCGTCATCATGTCCGGTGGTTCAGGCTCGCGGCTGTGGCCGATGTCCACCGACGCTCGACCCAAGCAATTCCAGCCGCTCGGCGGCGAACGGACCCTGATCCAGGAGACGGCGCGTCGATTTGCCGGGGATGAGGGCGTCGAGTTTCTGGATCCGATCATCATTTGCAATGCGGCACACCGGGGTCTGGTTCGCGACCAATTCGCCGAGATCGGCATTCGCCCGGCCGCCATCCTGCTGGAGCCGTTGCCACGGAACACGGCGGCGGTCGCGGCACTGGCGGCGCTGGCCGCTCGGCAGATTGATCCCGAGGCCCTGGTACTGCTGGCCCCGGCGGATCACCTGATGCGCCGGCCTCTGGCCCTGACCGAAGCGGTTGCGAGGGCCACCGGCGTGGCTCACACCCACATCGTCACCTTCGGCATCCAGGCCCGGACACCGGCGACCGGCTATGGCTATATCAAGCGCGGGCAGCCATTGAACGACGGGGTCTTCCAGATCGACAGGTTCCTCGAAAAGCCGCCGCTGGATCAGGCCATCGCCTATGTCGAGGACGGCAGCTACGACTGGAATGCCGGACTCTTCCTGTTTTCGCCCTCGGTGATGTCCGAGGAAATGCAGCGGCACGCGCCTGACGTGTGGGCAGCCGTCGAGACCGCCTTCGCCCGCGCGGCCCGCGAGGACGAGGTGGCGCACCTGGATGCCGACGCCTTCGCGCGCGCGCCGTCGATCTCGGTCGACAATGCGATCATGGAGCTGACCGACCGGGGCGCGGTGGCTCCCTGTGATCCTGACTGGAGCGACATCGGTAGCTGGTCGGAGCTGTGGCACCGGCTCGGCAAGGATGCGGACGGCAACGCCGCGGTCAATTCCGCCGTGATCGACGGTTCAGGCAATCTGGCCTGGTCGGTCGACGATCGACCGGTCGCGGTGGTCGGCATGAGCGATGTGATCGTGATCTCGACCGAGGCCGGCGTCCTGGTGATTCCGCGAGACCGCGACCAGGACGTTCGCAAGGTGCACGAGGCCCTCATGGCCTTGAAGGCGAAATCCTAGTCGGCGGCCGGAAAGGCTCGTTCACACAGTTCGCGTCCGAAGGCGGTCGAGAGCTGTTCTTCCCCCTCGGCCATTTCGAACACCGCGATGCGGGCACCGATCACTGTATGGCCGATCTGATAGTCGCCGACGACCCGACCGCTGACCGGGTCGACCAGCCGGGCGTGGCCGCGCAGCACATTGGCCCCGCCGATGAGGGCGACCTGGACCGGATTGGCGCGGTCCAGGCGGTCGATGGACGCCTCCAGCCGCAAGGGGCGAGGGCCGTGAGCGCAACCGGCGAGCTCGGCCTGAACCCGCTGCGCGAAGATGGCGCTGAACTCAGGCGTCGTCTCGATTCCCGGGTCGATTGCAAGGGACACGGCGTCCACGCGATATCCGGCGGCCTCGGCCATGGGGGTGAGGGTCTCGGACCTCGACAGACCCACGCAGGCTGACAAGGGCGCAATTGCAAGAAGGGAGAAAATCAGAGGGCGGACCATGGGAGCTCCTTTTCGAGGTCAGTTCCTGGATGGGGGTGATGTTGCGTCCAGTTTGAGCACTTCAGCCAGAAGCCGTGCTTCGGTCTCCCGGCTGGAGCCGGTTCTCCAGGCGACGACGATCTCACGACGGGGGGCATCTGCGGAGATGGGCCGAACAACGACTCCGGGGTTGTCCGCGAGGCCGGCGCGGACCGCCATCTCCGGCAGAAACGAAACCCCCAGGCCCGACCCCACCATCTGAACCAGCGTATGCAGGCTGGTGGCGGCGAACACATCGTCGCCCTTGGGTGCCTCAATGTGAAAGGCGGCCAGGGCATGGTCCCTGAGGCAATGGCCATCTTCCAGAAGAATCAGGTCCTCACTTCTCAGTGCCCCAGGCTGAATCGGCCCGGGCGCGGCCAGCGGGTGGCCCGTCGGCGCGGCCGCCAGGATCTCGTCGTCGCCGATGCGCGCGTGATCAATGCCCACGGCGGCATAGGGCAGGGCAATGACGGCGGCATCGAGATGGCCGGCCTTGAGGGCCTTGACCAGGGCCGGCGTGAGGTCTTCGCGGATGAACAGCTTGAGCGCCGGATAGGCGGCCTTCACACCCGGCAGCTTGGCGGGCAGCAGAAAGGGAGCGATGGTCGGAATCACGCCCAGGCGAAATCGCCCCGACAGCGGTCTTCCGGCGCTCTGGGCGGCCTCGACCAGATCCTCGGTTCGGGCAAGGACGTCTTCGGCGCGCTTGACCGCCTCGGTCCCCACGGCGGTCAACTGGATCCCGCCGCGGGTCCGCTCCACGACCTGGGCACCGAGAATCTTCTCCAGCTCCTGGACGCCGGCCGAAAGGGCAGGCTGGCTGACGAAGGCAGCCTCGGCGGCGCGCGAGAAGGAGCCGTGCTCGGCCAGAAGCTTGAGATACTGAAGCTGACGCAGGGTCGGAAGCATGTGGCGATCTAGGCTCAATTTATCAGAAGCGCCAGCAAGATAGGCCGACCCTATTCGACCGGGAGGGGCCGGGCATCGGGTCCGTCTATGCTCACCATAAGAATTATCGATCAGGAATCATCTCGCCAAAGATTGACTTTGTGCAACGCACGCGTCATCTCGCACCTGCAGCGCCGCTCCCACGGCGTGATTCATTCCATTCACCCTGTAAGGAGACCGCGATGCTCGGCGTCGGACAGAAACTGCCTGAATTCAAGATTGTCGGCGTCAAGCCGGGCTTCAACCATCACGAAGAAGACGGCGTTTCGGCCTTCGACACCCTGACCGAGACCAGCTTCGATGGCCTGTGGAAGGTCATCTTCTTCTATCCGAAGGACTTCACCTTCGTCTGCCCGACCGAGATCGCCGAGTTCGCGCGCCTGGGCCGCGACTTCGCCGACCGCGACGCGGTGGTTCTGGGTGGCTCGACCGACAACGAGTTCACCAAGCTGGCCTGGCGGCGCGATCATGCCGACCTCGACAAGTTGCCGATCTGGCAGTTTGCCGACAACGGTGGCCAGTTCGCCCGCGACCTGGGCGTGCTCGACGCTGAAGAAGGCGTGGCTCAGCGCGCGACCTTCGTGGTCGACCCGCACAACGTCATCCAGCACGTCTATGTGACCAGCCTGAACGTTGGCCGCGCCCCGGCAGACACCCTGCGGGTCCTCGATGCCTTGCAGACCGACGAACTGTGCCCCTGCAACCGCCCGGTGGGCGGCGAGACGCTGGCGGCCTAGCCCCAGCCGGAACCGGGGCGCGCACCCCCTCCCCCCGCGCGCCCCGGGTCCCCCTTTTCCCAAGACCAATCCAAGCCTGGAGACCGAGGATGTCGATCGACGCCCTGCGCGACGCCCTGCCTGCCTATGCCAAGGACCTGTCCCTGAACCTGTCGTCGCTGGCGTCGGAAGCGGTGCTGTCCGATGCCCAGAAGTGGGGCTGTTTCCTGGCCTGTGCCTATGCTGTCGGCGAGCCCCGGACGGTGCGCGCGATGGAGGCGGAGGCTGTCTCGCGTCTGTCCCCCGAAGCCATGACCGCGGCCAAGTCCGCGGCGGCCATCATGGGAATGAACAACATCTACTATCGGTCGCTGCACCTGATGCACAACGCCGAGTACCAGACCCTGCCGGCACGTCTGCGCATGAACATCCTGGCGAACCCGGGCGCGCCCAAGGCGGAATATGAACTGTGGTGTACGGCGGTCTCGGCCATCAACGGCTGTGGGGCCTGTATCGATGCCCATGAGAAGACCCTGCGCGAGCACGGCGTGACCAACGTCCAGGTTCAGGCGTCGCTGCGGATCGCGGCGGTGGTCAATGCCGTCAGCCGCGTCCTGGCCGCCGAGGCGGCGCTCGCCGGTTAGAGGTCAGCCGGCGATGGCCGGTGCCTCCTGATCCCGCAATGCGTCCTCACGACTCACCCGCGGCAGCCAGAGCGCCGCCGTCGAGCCGACACCTGGCGTGCTGCCGAGCCGTAGGGCACCGCCCAGGGATCTGGCAAAGCCGCGCGCCTGCGCCAGGCCCAGACCTTCGGCGCCGGGCCGGGTCGTGAAGAACGGCTCCTGGGCGCGGATCAGCACATCGGGTTCCATTCCCGGGCCCCGATCCGAGACGGTGATCTTCACATAGTCTCCCGCCAACAGGTCGGGATCGCCGTCGCTGACCTCGGCACTCTCAATCCGCACACGGATCGGCTCCGACGGACCCTGTGCCTGTCGGGCATTGGTCAGCAGGGCCGTCAGGGCGGCTTGCAGCCGGACGGGATCAAAGCGGGCGAAGGTCGAGCCTTCCGCCACCTGCACCTCGACGGCTCCGGCTTGGATCGGCGACGGCAAGCCGCGCACCACGGCACCGACGTCCATTGCTCGCAGTGCAGTGTCATCGCCGCGCGAGAAGGCTGAGAGCTGTCGCGTCAAGGTTTCCCCGCGCCGACCAGCCTGCAGGGCGGCCTCGGCGACCCGGCGCACCCGGTCAGGGTTGTCCGCCTGGCGACCGATCATGTCGAGGGCTCCGAGCAGCAGCGTCAGCAGGGAATTGAAGTCCTGAGCCAGACCGCCGGTCAGCCGACCGACGTCCTCCAGCCGCCGGCCCTCAGCGGCGTCCGTCTCGGCACGGCGGCGGCGATCTTCGGCGGCGGCCAGGGCTTGGCTCAGGGCTGTCTGGGCTTCGGCGGCCTGGGCTTCGGCACGAACCCGCGCCTGTTCGGCAATCGCCAACCGCTCGTGGGCTTCGGACAGGGCCACGCCATCCGTTGGAGCCGCCTCAACCCCCGTTTCCTCTTCAAAGGGTTGGTCGGTGACGTCCTCTCCCACCATCAGGACGGCATCGATTCCGTCCTCGAAGGGCAGGGGCATACCGGTCCAGCGGATGAAGCGCGGTTCGCCGCGACGGCTCAACGACTCTTCCAGCGGCGCGGCGGGTGCCTCGCCCGTTCGAATGATCTCGGCAGGATAGGCGCGAACCGCGTCCCAGCGGTGTTCCGGCGCAACCAGCTCGGCGAACGGCCGGCCTCTCAGGGCGTCGGCGTCGAGACCCAGCAGCTGTGCGGCCAGGGCGTTGGCCTCTCTGACCTGCCCTTCGGCACCGACGACGATCACCGGACTGGGGGCGGCGTCGAAGACCCGCCGCGTGAGCTCGGCTTCGGGAGAAGCTGCCGGATTCAGGCTGTCGATCTCGACGATGGCGGCACTGGAGCCGATGACCCGGCCCAGACTGTCCAGGATGGGCATGGCCGTGACGGAGACCAAAAGTTTGCGCTTGGTGCCGGGGTGAGCGATCACCTGCTGGAAACCCTTGACCGTCTGACCGCGCAGCGCGCGCGCATTCGGCAGCAGTTCCGGCGGAATAAGCCGACCGTCCGGATAGGTGATGCCCCACGTCGCCGAATGGAACCGAAGACCGATCAGCTCCTGGTCCTTGCGCCCCAGAAGCTGGTGGGCGGCACGATTGGCGAAGATGAAGCGGCCCTCGGTGTCGGTTTCGACCAGCGCCACCGGCACAGATGTCAGAATCTGGTTCAGGCGTGTCTCGTGAATCTCGGACTCACGTTGGAATTGATCGCGCTCGACTGTCGCATTTCGAAACGCCCATGCCGCCCGTCCGGCCAGGAAGATGAACAGCAGGGCGACCGCCGTCGCCAGCGCCAAACCAAGGCCCAGCACGAGAACCCAGTTGACGTCGCCTTCCATGATCATACGCATCACCCCTGCGGTCGGACCCTCGAACAGGTGGATCAAAGCAAGGTCCGGGCCGCGCGACTGTCGATAACCCAGCCGTGCATACGATGCGAGTCCGCGCCGGGCTGCTGTCAGGCTTCGTGGGGCTGGTGGTCGAAACAGAAAAGGCCGCCCTAAGGCGACCTTTCTTCAATCCCGACTGGAGCGGGCGAGGCGATTCGAACGCCCGACCCTCACCTTGGCAAGGTGATGCTCTACCCCTGAGCTACGCCCGCGCTCTTCGGAACCCGTCGGGCTCCTCAGTCGAGAGGCGGCGCTATAGCCGAACGTCTGGTCGGGACGCAAGGGGGAGAATTCATCTGACTGTCGCGTTGACTCAGCCGCGCCGATCCGTATAAGTCCGCGCTCTTCGCCCGCGGGTCTTCCTCGCGGGCGCGATCTTTTTTGCGTTCGCGCAAGTTCCAAAGCCTAGAGGCCAAGCCATGTACGCGGTGATCAAGACCGGCGGCAAACAGTACCGGGTTCAACCGGGCGACCTGATCGTTGTTGAAAAGCTGGCCGGTGAGCCGGGCGACGAAATCAAGCTGGACGAAGTCCTGATGATGGGTGACGTCGTCGGGGCCCCGCTGGTGGCCAAGGCGTTTGCCTCGGCGGTTCTGGTCGAGACCCGCAAGGGTGAGAAGGTCAAGATCTTCAAGAAGATTCGCCGTCAGGGTTATCGCCGTACCAACGGCCACCGTCAGCCGGAAAGCGTGCTGCGCGTGGTCGGTCTGACCGGCGCGGACGGCAAGGCCCACAATTGGGACGGCAAGGCCGACCTGACGACCAAGGCCGAGCTGGACGCCCGCGCGCGCAACCTGGCCCCGCGCGTCGAGGCCGAGCCCAAGCCGACCAAGGCCGCAAAGGCCGAGGCCCCCGCCAAGACCGAAGCAAAGGCCAAGGCTGCGCCCAAGAAGGCCGCCGCCGCCAAGACTGAAACCAAGACCAAGGCTGCGCCCAAGAAGGCCGCCGCCAAGACGTCTGACGAAGCGTAAGGAGCTCGACCCATGGCTCATAAGAAATCCGGTGGTTCGTCGCGTAACGGTCGCGACTCTGAATCCAAGCGTCTGGGCGTGAAGCGCTTCGGCGGTGAGCGCGTGCTGGCCGGCAACATCATCGTGCGCCAGCGCGGTACCAAGTTCCATCCCGGCGACAACGTCGGCATGGGCCGTGACCACACGCTGTTCGCGCTTATCGCCGGGGCCGTAACCTTCACCACCAAGCGCGGTGGCCGTTGTTACGTCTCGATTCAACAGCCGCTGGCGGCCGAATAGCGATCCGATAAGGCAGCTATCCGGATCGCCCTCAAAAAGGTGATCCGGACAGACGAACGTGAAGCGGGGAGTCCGGACGCCGGACTCCCCGTTTTCGTTTCACGACCGGCTTGGGAGAAGCGGTCATGTGCCTGATAGAGATCAGCCCCGAAATTACCACGCGCCGCCTGACGCTGCGCGCGCCGGACCTCGCCGACGCGGCGCGCATCGCCGAGGTCTGTGCCGACCTCGAGGTCGCGCGCATGACGCTGCGGATGCCGCATCCCTATGCCCTATCCGATGCGGAGGCCTGGATCGCGCGTGCCCAGGGCCAGGACCCGGCGACCGAGCGAAACTTCGTCATCGACCATGACGACCTGGGTGTGGTCGGGATGATTTCCCTGTTTCCCCAAATCGATGCCGAACCCCGACCAGGTCACCGGACCCGGACGGAGCTGGGCTACTGCGTCGGTGCGGCCTGGAAGGGACGGGGGATCGCCACCGAGGCGGTCGAGGGGCTTCTCGGCTGGGCCGGTCGGGACTGGAAGCGGCGCTCGGTCTGGGCCGGGCATTTCTCCGACAATCCGGCATCCGGCCGGGTGCTCGAGAAGGCGGGCTTTCTCTATACCGGCCAGCGCAGGCCCCGGTTCAGCGTGGCACGGGACGACTGGGCCGCCTTGCGGCAGATGATCTGGCTGGCCTGATCCATCCGTGCGTCAGGACCAGACGGCTTGGGATCGCGGCCCGGACAGGTTATGTGCGGCTCTCATGGCCGTGAACGACGACTTTGATCCCAAACCTCCCGAGGCTAGGCCTCGCCCGTTCCGGCGCGCCTGGCTCAATGGGCTGTCGGGGCGACTGCTGCTGCTGACCGCAGCATTTGCGGCGGTGGTGGACCTTTTGATCCTGTTCCCGGCCGCCGCGTCATTTCACGAGCGCTGGGTGACCGACCGCATCCGTGCCGCCGAGGTGGCGTCCCTCGCAGTGGAGGCGGCTCCCTATGGCGCGGTTGAGGACGCCCTGGCCGACCAACTGCTCGTCGGCGTCGGGGCCGATACGGTCGTGCTCCAGGAAAACGGTATCCGCCGGCTCCTGCGGGGCACGCCCAAGGATGGTGCCGCGCCGCATCTGATCGATCTGCGGCAATCCGACCTCGTCGCGCGTTTGCTGGACCCCTGGCTGACACTATTAGGCCAGCCGGACCGGCGGATTCAGGTCATCGCCGCGCCACGCTGGCGTGCGGGCGACTTCATCGAGATCGTGGCGGATGCCGCGCCGCTCAAGGCCGAACTCAGATCCTACGTTCTCCAGATCGTCCTCGCCTCCCTGGCGATCTCGGTCATCGCGGGGGGACTTTTGTATTTCGGCCTTGTCATCCTGGTGCTCGAACCGGTGCGCCGCGTGACCCAGACGATCGAACGTTTCCGGGACGATCCGGAGGCTGAACCTCGCCCGGTCCGCCATGAGCGGGTGGACGAGATCGGGCGGGTCGAGGATGAACTGAACCGGATGCAGCGCGAGGTGCGCTCGGCCCTGCGCTCACGCGCAAGACTGGCGGCGCTCGGCGAGGCGGTCGCCAAGATCAGCCATGATCTCCGCAATATGTTGACGGCCGCGCAGATGGCCTCCGATCGACTGGCGGATTCGGGCGATCCGACGGTGGCCCGGGCCTTGCCACGCCTCGAGCGAGCCCTGGACCGCGCTCTGAACCTGGCCCAGGACGTGCTCGCCTATGGCCGCTCCGAGGAACCCAAACCCGATCCGCGCCCGCTGCGCCTGGTCCCTGCGATCCATGCGGCGGCTGAGGATGCGGGTCTGACCGACCAGGGGGTGCGCCTGATCCAGCGCGCGCCGGCGCGGCTGCGCGTCGAGGCCGACGCCGAACATCTGCACCGGATTCTGGTCAATCTGATGCGCAACGCCCGCGAGGCCATCGAGGGCGATCCCGAGCGCGATGGCAAGGGTCGGGTCTCTCTCTCGGCCGTCCGCAGTGAGAATCGCGTCGAGATCCGCATCCGTGACGATGGGCCGGGTCTGCCCGCAAGGGCGCGTGAGCGCCTGTTTCTCCCCTTCCAGGGATCAGCCCGACGCAACGGCGCGGGCCTGGGGCTGCCGATCGCGCGCGAACTGGCCCAGGCGAACGGTGGAGATCTGACGCTGGACGTCACCGGGCCGGGCGGGACGGTGTTCCTGCTGACCTTGCCGGCCCAGCATTAGAGCCAAGTGACTGCGTCAGGCTGACGCCGTCGCGGCGTCGGTCGGCCCCGGCATCCCACCGACCGTCTCGCCAGATTGCGCCGTGCAGGCCGCTGGTCTCGGTGGCATTGGGTCTGAGCGGGGTGCCGGACGTGGCCAGGGCCGCCTGGATCTCCGGGCTGAACAGGTCAGTGTCGGCCCCCACGGTCGACCCCCGCACCACCAGATTCGGCAGGTCGAAAGCCGCTTGCATCGACAGGCCCCAGTCCAGCACCCCGATCAGGGCCTTGGCGTCATAGGCCAGGATGGAGTTGCCACCGGGAGAGCCCAGAGCGCCCACCAACCGTCCCTGGCGGTCCAGGATGAGGACCGGCACCATCGACGAGCGCGGACGCTTGCCCGCGGCGACTGCGTTTGCGACCGGCCGGCCCTGGGCATCAACCGGCGCGAATGAAAAGTCGGTCATCTGATTGTTCAGGAAGAACCCGCCGACCATCCGCCCGGAGCCAAACAGACTTTCAACAGTCGTCGTCATGGAAACGGCGTTGCCCCACTGATCGACAATGACGAAGTGGCTGGTGCCGGCGGGCTCGTGTGTGGCGTCGGGCGCGCGCTCCACCGGCGCTCCAGGCGGTGAGCCGGCGCTGACGGGGCCGGTCACGCCGGGAACCAGCGCCGCGCGGGCAGCCACATAGTCGGGGTCGAGCAGGCCGGTGACCGGCACGGAGACATGATCCGCGTCCCCCACATAGAGATCGCGGTCAGCATACATCAGTCGCTGGAGCCGGGCGAAGGCGACCCAGGCCTGGGGGCTGTCCGGCCCCAGCTCGATGTCGGGTGTGTGCTCGGCCATAGCCAAAAGCTGCAGCACGCCCACGCCCGATGACGGCGGCGGCGGCACGCAGATGAGATAGAGGCGATAGGGCCGACAGATCGCCTCGCGCCGCATCGGCTGATATCCGGCGAGATCCGCCGTCGACAGATCGCCCGGATGATCGCCCGAATGGACGACCTGCACCATCTGTTCGGCCAGCGGACCCCGATAGAACCAGTCCGGACCTTCCTCTGCCAAATGCCGGACGGTCTCGGCATAGGCCGGATTGGTCATCACCTCGCCCGCCCGGGGGCGCGTTCCGTCGGGCCGCTCGAAATAGGCATCGGCCCAGGCGGTGTGGGCCTGGGGGGCCCGGTCCGCAGCGGTGTTCATGAAGGTGCCCAAACGCGGCGGCACGACGAAACCGTCGCGGGCCAGACGCTCGGCGTCGCCGAACAGGTTTGACCAAGGCAGGCGGCCATGCTCGGCCTGGGCCATGGCCAGCATGGCGACGGCTCCCGGCGTGCCGGTCGAACGCCCCGACAGCACCGCATCGCGGAAATCCATCGGCGCGCCATTTTCCATGAAGAGATTCGGCGTCACCGACGCCGGTGCCGTCTCGCGACCGTCATAGACGGCGACCTCTCGAGTCTGGGAGTCATAGAAGACCATGAAGGCTCCACCGCCCAGGCCGGAGCTCTGCGGCTCCACCAGACCCAGCACCGCCTGTACGGCGACGGCGGCATCGACCGCCGAGCCACCGCGACGCAGCACTGCCATCCCCGCTTCCGCTGCCATCGGATTGGCGGCCGAAACGAAGGGGCCTCGGGCGATGTCGTTGGTCAGCTCGTCTGCTGCAGACGTTGCCGGGGCGTTGGCGAATACACCGCTGCAGGCGGTCAGGCACAGGGCGATGATGGGAAGGAGAAGTCGGCGCATGACGCCTTGCTAGACCACTGGACCTCGACGGCAAAGGTGCCTGCCGTTTCAGCCGAAAACCGATCTCACCTGATCGACCTGGCTGAGCGCCCGTTCGAGGTCATCCCACAACCCCCGGATCCGCTCCCGTCCTGGAATGGGCTTCAGCATCGCGCCGACACCGAACCGGTCATCGGGGCCGGCGATGGCCACTGTTGCCTGGTCCGCGGCCAGTCGCACGAACATCTGACCGCCCTGGGCGCGCCATGCCTTCAGGGCCTGGCGGGTTACCGGGTTGATCAGGCCGCGCGCCTCGTCGGCCTGGGTCGAATAGACCTCAAAGGTCCGCTCGAAATCGGGGTCGTCTTCGAAGCGGACGCGGTCCATGCCTCGACCGGGGCTGAAGAAGTTGAACAGGCCGCGATCGGGCATGATCACCGTCTCGCCCTGAACGGGCCGGCGTGTCACGACGTAGATCATGCCCTTGAAGACCTCGCGCCGGCTCTTGCCAGAGCCGGAGATCAGGGCCGCCGCATAGAAGGCGAACGGGGTTCCCCCGCGCTCACCCGAGAACCGATCGCGAAAGGTCCGCCCGCTGGGCCGGCCGAGGAGAGGATGGATGGCCTCATAGCCGTCCGCGGAAAAGCCGGTGTCGGTGTAGCTGAGGCTACGTGCGGCGCTGATCGCGGCCACAGCGGGCTCCTTCAGCGACCGCGCGGTGGCCTCGAGAGGCCGCGAGGCGACCAGCCATCCGAAGAACAGAATGAACAGGACTGCGAAAATCTTGAAGGAGATATCCGGGACCAGAAACGCAGCCAGCAGCGCGACGATCCCGGCACCGGCCATCATCAGGCCAAAGCGCCGGACCGCAGCGTGACGCTGGGTTTCCAGACCCGCCAGGGCCGGAGCCAGCGGGCCGTCGCACAATCGTTCAAACTCGGGCGAGCTCATCGCGATAAACCTCTGGACGACCTCCACACTGCGCGCGCCTGACGTGACCTGTAAAGACGTCAATCAGCCCCTTGCATCGGACGGCGCGAGCGGTTAGGTGTCCGCCCCTTCGCCGGGCCATCCCAAGTGCCCGGTCTGCGGACCCGTAGCTCAGCTGGATAGAGCATCAGACTACGAATCTGAGGGTCGGGCGTTCGAATCGCTCCGGGTCCGCCATTTCTTCCTTCCTGTCATGACGCCCTCACCGCATCGGGCGGCTGAGGTAGCGTGAGCCGCTCAACCCGAAGCGCCAGGGCGTCTCGACGCCCTTGGTGAGGCCGATGCGCGGACCGGTCTTGATCTCGCCGACCGACTGAGCCGGAGGGGCCAGGGCGAACGGCGCTTCGCTCAGCGACAGGCCGTCGTGCACGCCGGTGACGCCCAGCGCCTGACAGAGTTTGCCAGGGCCCGAACACAGGGCGCTGTCCGCCACGCCGCCGCGTCGCGCGCGCATCTGGTCGAGCCCCTGCGTCGGCTCCAGCGCCCGGATCAGCACGGCCTGGCCGGCGCCCTCGGTTCCACAGACGATGTTGAGGCACCAGTGAACGCCGTAGATCCTGTAAACATAGGCCCGTCCGACCGGCCCGAACATGGCGGCGTTGCGGGGTGTCGGTCCCCGGAAACTGTGCGACGCGGGGTCTGTTCGGTCATAGGCCTCGGTCTCCACGATGATCCCGCCCATGCCGTCGACCATGAGAGTCCAGCCGATCAGGGCGCGGGCGCCGCCGGGGGCGTCCAGGGTGAAGACGACGGTCGGCGAACCTGTTTCGACCATGAAATCCGTGCGCTCATGAAATCTGCCAAACCGTCCTATACCCAGTTCGCGCGGACGGCCCCCAAATCTAGAGTGAGGAGAAATAAATGCGCAGGTCGATTGTCGTGGCAGCCGCGCTTTTGAGCGGTCTCCTGGGCGCCTTGCCGGCTCTGGCGGCCACCCGTCAGGTCGATCCAGAGCCGGCTGTTGAGGTCGCCGTCGAGCGCGACGGCACGCTTTTGCACATTGACGTGAGCTTGCCGGCGGACGCCCCTGTCTGGGCCTTCGCGCGCTCGTCGCTGATCATGGAAAGCCGCCAGCCATGGCGGCTGGAACAGTGGCGCGTCCTGACGCCGGGGGTGCTGCTTGAGCGGATCGGAGACTATGACGTGCTGCGCGCTGAGGGCGGCGGGCCTGTGCCGCGGCAAATCGAAATCGAGGCCCGTCCGCGACACGAGACTTTGGAAGCGGACTATTCGATCCTGACCTTCACCGATGGTTCCATCGCGGTTCCGACTGGTATCTTTGACCTGATCGCGCTGGATTCCATGGAGGCCGCCGCAGCCCTGCCCGCCGATCTGAACGGTTTCGACATCGCGGCCGGTCCGGCTCGGATACGCTGGTCAGATCGGGCCGGACAAGTTCTCTTCATGGGCGAGCGATATGACGGCGTGTCCTCGCAAGGTGCCGAAACCTATATCCTGTTCGGGCAGGCCGAGATGACGCTCGACGAGCGGATGGCGACGGTGGTCGATCCCGAACTTCCCGGCTGGATCACACAGGAAATCCAGACACTGTCGCCGCGCGTCGCTGATTACTATGCGGATCGGCTGGGTCCGGGGGCCTTTGACCGCCCGACGATCATGGCCAGCTGGAACGGCCCGACGCCGAATCTGGTCTCGCTGGGCGGCAGCGTCATGCCGGGACTGATCGTCATGAGCCTCGAAGGCGAGGGTGTTGTCGAGGAGCAGACGGCCATACGCTCAGAACTATGGCGCTTCATAAGCCACGAGGCGGCGCACTTCTGGCTGGGCCAGACTGTCCGCTATGCCTTTGCACGGGACGCTTGGATCACAGAGGGGGGAGCCGATCTGATGGCCTATCACGCCTCGGTCGCCCTCGATCCCGATTTTGACGCTGCCGCCGAGATTCAGGGCGCTCTGGACAACTGTGAGACCCTCGCGATTGCGCCGGTGAGCGAGGCTGGCCAGCGCGGAGAGCATCGGGCCTTCTACGCCTGCGGTGCCGTTTTCGCTCTGGTGGCGCAAGGCGTTCAGCGGCGGGCCACGGGTGGCGACTGGTTCGATTTCTTGCGACCGCTGATGGAGCAGAACCGCGAGGACGGAATTCTGACCCGTCAGGAATGGCTGGATCATCTGACCCAGGTGTCGGGCGACCCCTCCCTGGCCGCCGACATCGCCCTGCTGCTCGATCAGGGGGCGACGGATCCACAGCCGGTACTGGCCGGACTGTTCGCGCGATCCGGTATCGATTTTCACGTCGAGGACGGCCGGCTGCGCCTCGACTAGCGCCAGATGCCGCGCCCGAGCTAAGGCGCGATCGGCCAGGGGCTGACCGACTTTGACCAGTCGTCGATCTGAAGCTCGGCATGGACCGGCGGCGCCGCCCGCTCGGCGCAAGGGTGGCGCGGGCACAGCCGACAGGCCGGCCCGATCATCGTAGTCTCCGGCTGGTCCAGGTCCAGGCCCCGCGCATAGATCAATCTGTGGGCGTGGCGCAGCTCGCAGCCCAGGCCGATCGCCAGATCGCTGTCGCCGGCACCGCCCTGGCGCGCGACGGTGCGGGCCAGGGTGAACCAGCGACCGCCGTCCGGTGTCTCGACGATCTGGGTGATGACCTGTCCCGGTGTGCGGAACGCCGAATGAAGCCGCCAGCGTGGGCAGGCCCCGCCAAAGCGGGAGAAGGGAAAGGCGTCCGCAGCATAGCGTTTAGAGACGTTTCCGGCCTGATCGACCCGCATCAGGAAGAAGGGGACTCCCCGCGCGGTCGGTCGACTGAGCGTGGTCAGGCGGTGTGCGGCCTGTTCGAACGACACACCGAACCGCTGTTGCAGACGCGCCAGGTCATAGGCTGTCTCTTCGGCCAGGGCCTGGAACGGCCCGTAGGGCATCAACACCGCAGCGGCCAGGGAGTTGGTCAGGCTGACCTTCAGGAGCCGCCGGGCGGTGTCGCCGGGCGATCGCGCCGTCTCGACCAGGCCGTCGAGGTCGGGGCCGTATTCGGCCAGGACCAACTGGTAGAGAATGGCGAAGACGCGCGACGCTGGCGACAGGGCCTCGGACAGCAACAGACGCCGGCGATGTAGGTCCAGCCGCCGCGTCCACTCGACCATGACCTCCACCGGCAGGGTGCGGACATTGAGGTCGTGCCGGGATTTCAGACGCGCGCGGGCGGCCGCTTCCAGGCCGAGAGGATCGCCGGCCAGTTCGGCGTGCAGGGCCTCACCCCAGGTGTCCAGGTCGGGGAAGTGGTTGCGGCGGCTCTGGATATGATCCCGCACCCAGTCCGCCGGCGTGTCTTCCAGCCCGCCGCCACCGCGTTCGGCCTCGGTCTGGGCGCGGGCCCGCTGGTCCGTAAAGACACCATAGAGGCGGGTGAGGGCCTCGGCGGCGGCGGGGTGGTCGTCGGCCAGGGCCAGCACCTCGTGGCGCGGCACGTTCAGGCCCTTGAACACCGGATCGGTCAGCAGCTCGCTCAGGGCCTCGGCCGACGCCGCGTCGGTCTGACCCAGCGCCCTCAGATCGACGTCATAGGTGTCGGCCAGCCTGAGCAGGAGTTGCGCGGAAACCGGCCGCTGGTTGCGCTCGATATGGTTCAGATAGGACGGGGATACGCCCAGATCGGCCGCCATGGCCGTCTGGGTCAGATTCATATCCCGACGCAGCCGTTTGAGTCGGCCGCCGAGGAAAAGCTTCTGATCCGCCGCCCGCGCCATATCGCCATTGTGTCACAATGTGTCTGTGTTGCAAGTGGCATATCATGACACAATAACAAATAAACACCTGCTGACTGAGTATGCAATGTGACTGTTTTCGGGCTTTCTGATCAGGACAGCGGCCGCGCGCCGCCCCACTGTTCTTCAGACGAGACCTCCATGACCAGCTTCCAAGACCTCGTTCCGTCCCCCGCAGGCCGCTTTGATGGCATCGAGCGTCCCTATAGCCCGCAAGACGTCCTGCGTTTGCGTGGCTCGGTCACCCCGGCCCAGACTCTCGCCCAGCGCGGGGCCGATCGCCTGTGGGAGCTGCTGCACACCGAGCCCTATATCAATGCTCTCGGTGCCGTCACCGGCAATCAGGCCATGCAGATGGTCCGTGCAGGGCTCAAGGCCATCTATCTGTCCGGCTGGCAAGTCGCGGCGGACGCCAACACCGCCTCGGCCATGTATCCCGACCAATCGCTCTATCCGGCCAATGCCGCGCCTGAGCTCTGCCGCCGGATCAACCGCACCCTCCAGCGCGCCGACCAGATCGAACACGCCGAGGGCGGCGCCAAGCGCGACTGGTTCGCCCCCATCGTCGCCGATGCCGAGGCCGGGTTTGGCGGACCGCTCAACAGCTTCGAGATCATGAAGGCCTTCATCGAGGCCGGGGCCGCCGGCGTCCACTTCGAGGATCAGCTGGCCAGCGAAAAGAAATGCGGTCACCTGGGCGGCAAGGTGCTGATCCCGACCCAGGCTCACGAGCGCAACCTGATCGCCGCCCGTCTGGCCGCCGATGTCATGGGCACCTCGACCATCACCGTCGCCCGCACCGATGCGGAGTCGGCCCAGCTGATCACCTCTGACATCGACGAGCGCGACCATCCCTTCATCGACCGCGAAAACCGAACGCCCGAGGGCTTCTTCCGGCTCAAGCCCGGCACGGGGCTGGACCACTGCATCGCGCGTGGTCTCGCCTATGCCAATATCGCTGACCTCCTGTGGTGGGAGACCTCCCACCCCGACCTTGACGACGCCAGGAAGTTCGCCGAGGCCATCCAGAAGAAGCATCCCGGCAAGCTTATGGCCTACAACTGTTCGCCGTCGTTCAACTGGGAGGCCAAGCTCGACAAGGCCACCATCGCCAAGTTCCAGCGCGAGCTGGGGGCCATGGGCTACAAGTTCCAGTTCGTGACCCTGGCCGGCTTCCACAGCCTCAACAACGGCATGTTCGAGCTGGCCCACGCCTACAAGGACGGCGGCATGGCGGCCTATTCCGAGCTGCAACAGCGCGAGTTTGCCAACGAGGCCGCCGGCTACACCGCCACCCGTCACCAGCGCGAGGTCGGCACCGGCTACTTCGATGATGTCGCCACCGTCATCTCGTCCGGCCAGTCCTCGACGACGGCCCTCAAGGATTCGACCGAAGCCGCCCAGTTCGCGGCGGAATGATCAGAACACGGAGGATTGATCATGGACCCGATCTCCAGCCCCAAGGCCATTATCGACTACTGCCTGGCCCCGCTTGACCTGACCCCCGGCACCGAGGCGGAACGCGAGGCCCGTCGGCGCCTGGAACACGCCATCAAGGCGTTCCGCTCGGCGGCGGCCAGGCCAGTCGCGGTGGACTTCTCCACCATGCCCTCGGTCGTCATCAATGAGGCCGCCCACGGCTACGAATAAGCCAAGCTCTCCTCCCCATGAGCGTAGCGATATGGGGAGGTGGCGCGGCGCGAATACGCGCCGTGACGGAGGGGGCGGCGCTGACCCGAGCCACCGTGTAGAACATCCTGACCGGCGGAGGCGCCCCCTCCACCACTTCGTGGTCCCCCTCCCCATCGCGGGCGATGGGGAGGAGATTACAAATGCCCCTCGACACCCTGCCAGACACCGTCCGCATCCTTGGTCCCGTCGAGGGGCGAGCCTGCGAAGTCCTGACGCCCGACGCCCTGTCCCTGGTGGCCGAGCTTCACAGGGCGCTGGACGGGCGGCGCAAGACCCTGCTGAAAGCGCGCGAGGCCCGGCAGGACCGCTTTGACCAGGGCGAGGTCCCCGACTTCCGCGCTGGCACGGCCGAGCTCCGCGCCGGCGACTGGCGTGTGGCCCCGATCCCCGCCGACCTTCTGGACCGCCGCGTCGAAATCACCGGCCCGACCGACCGCAAGATGGTCATCAACGCCCTGAACTCCGGCGCACGGGTCTTCATGGCCGACTTCGAGGACGCCACCAGCCCGACCTGGGAGAATGTCGTCGAGGGCCAGATCAATCTGAAGGACCGCTGGTCCGGCGATCTGGGCTTTACCGATCCGGCCACCGGCAAATCCTATGCGCTGGGCGACAAGCCGGCCGTGCTGCTGGTGCGGCCGCGCGGCTGGCACCTGCTGGAGCGCCACGTTGAGGTCGACGGCGAGCCGGTGGCAGGCGGCCTGTTCGATTTCGCCCTCTACCTGACCCACAACGCCCAGGCGGCGCTGGATCAGGGCTCGGGCCCCTATTTCTATTTCCCCAAGCTGGAATCGATGGAGGAGGCGGCCCTTTGGGACGACGCCTGCCGCATCGCCCAGGCGCGGCTGGGCCTGCCGGTCGGCACGATCAAGGCCACCATCCTGATCGAGACGATCACCGCCGCCTTCGAGATGGACGAGATCCTTCACGCCCTGAAGGACCACATCGTCGGTCTGAACTGCGGACGCTGGGACTACATCTTCTCGACGATCAAGCGGCTGGGATTGAACCCCGACTTCCTGACCCCGGATCGCGGGCGGATGGTCATGGGCGAGGCCTTCCTGAGGGCCTATTCGAAAAAGCTGATCGCCACCTGCCACCGTCGCGGCGCCTTCGCCATGGGCGGCATGGCGGCGCAGATTCCGATCAAGGGCGACGAGGCCGCCAACGCGGCGGCCTTCGCCAAGGTCAAGGCCGACAAGGAGCGCGAGGCCGGCGACGGCCACGACGGCACCTGGGTGGCCCACCCGGCCCTGGTCCCCGTGGCCATGGAGGTGTTCGACCGCCTGATGCCGGGCCCGAACCAGCTGGACGTCATCGGCGACGGCGCCGACATCGGCCAGGCCCAGATGCTGGACATGCACGATGGGCCGCGCACCGAGGCGGGCCTGCGCGAAAACATCCGCGTCGGCATCCAGTATATCGAGGCCTGGCTGCGCGGACGGGGCGCGGTGCCACTCTATAATCTGATGGAGGATGCTGCCACCGCCGAAATCAGCCGCACCCAGGTCTGGCAGTGGCTGAAGCTCGAGGCGTCGCTCGACGACGGTCGGCGGGTGGACGAGGCCCTGGTGCAGACGCTGATCGAGGATGAGGTCGCCCGTATGCCGGCCCATCTGGATCGACTGGGTGACGCGGTGTCCCTGTTCGTGACCCTGTGTTTCGCGCCGACCTGCGAGAGCTTCCTGACCCTGCCCGCCTATGAGGCGTTGGCCGACTAGGCAGCGTCGCTGTCGAGCCCCTCCGCGCTTGTGGCGGTCAGTTCGGCTATGCCGTCGAGCAGGGCCTGGACGCTTACGGGCTTGGAAAGATGGCGGTCCGCCCCCGCCTCTCGCGCGGCCTCGACGTGTTCGGGCAGGGCGTTGGCGGTCAACATGATGACGGGCGTGCGTCCGCGGTTCTCGGCCAGTTCGATGTCGCGGATCGTCCGGGTCGCCGTCAGGCCGTCCAACACCGGCATCTGCATATCCATGAGCACAAGATCAAATGCCGTGGCGTCGAAGGCCTGAACTGCCTCGGCCCCGTTCACCACGGACACCAGTTCGGCGTCGATCTGGGTCAGGATGAGCTCAATGACCCGGCGGTTGGTCGCGTGGTCGTCGGCCAGAAGCACACGCACCGGTCGGTCCTGGCTCGTGGCGACGGGGGCGGGCTCGACCTCGGGCGCGGGAGCGTCGGTCAGGTCCAGCGGCAGGGTCACCAGGAAGGCGGAGCCCCCGCCCGGTTCGCTCTCGCAGTCGATTTCTGCCCGCATCAGGTCGCAGAGCTGGCGACAGATCGCCAGCCCGAGGCCCGTCCCGCCGAAGCGTCGGGTGATGGAACCGTCCGCCTGCTCGAGTCGAGTGAACAGCCGCTCGCGCGTGGCCGCATCGAAACCGACGCCGGTGTCCTCGACCGAGAACCGGAATATCGCCCGACCCAGGCGGTCGGCCGCCCGCCCCACGGTCAGGCGCACAAACCCCTTGTGGGTGAACTTCACCGAGTTGGACACCAGGTTGGTCAACACCTGCTTGACCCTAACCACATCACCGACCGCCCAGACCTCGGCGTCCTCGGCGATGTCGACGAAGAACTGCAGGCCCTTGTCGCGCGCGGGCGCTTCGTAAAGCTGCCCCGCCTCACGGACGGCCTGGGCGAGGTTAAAGGGGGCTTCGCTCAGGACCATCCGACCGGATTCGACGCGGGCGATATCGAGAATGTCGCTCAGCAACTGCTGAAGGGTGACGCCCGAGGCCGAGATCAGGCCCAGCATGCCGGTCTGTTCGGGGGTGAGAGGCGTCTTACCCAGAACCTCGGCGACGCCGAGAATTCCATTCAGTGGGGTGCGGATTTCGTGGCTCATATTGGCCAGAAACTCGGACTTGGCCCGGTTGGCCGCTTCGGCGGCGTCGCGCGCCCGCTCGAGCCCGGCAGCCGCGGCCTTCATGTCGGTCACATCGACGATGGTCGAGACCGTGCCCCCACCCGGGCTGCGTCGATCCTGGACCCGCAGCCAGCGCCCATCGGACATCTTTTGTTCAAACGCGCCGCCGCCGGCCCGGCGCTCCGCCAGCCGCTCGTCCAGCCATTCGTTTTCGCGCCCGACCGCCTCGGCATAGATGCCGCGTTCCAGCTCCAGTCGCAGGATGGCCTCGAACGCGATGCCTCGGGTCAGGAAGTCCGCAATCTCAGGACAGGTGCGCTGATACTGGGCGTTCCAAAGGACCAGCCGGTCCTTGTCATCAAAATAGGCCAAGCCATCGGTCATGGCCTCCAGCGCCTCGGTCAGGCGCTCATTGGCGGCCCCCCGATGCCAGCGGTCGAGGGCCGCCACCAGCATGGCTGATGAGATCAGAAGGCTGGCCACCCCAGCGACCATGACCGCCATCAGGCCCCGGTCGATCGTCGCCAGGCCATTGACGTCACCTTCCCAAGGCAGGACGGTCACGGCCGCCATGCCGGTGAAATGTAGCGAGCAGATCGCCAGGGTGAGCAGGCCCGTAGCTGCGAGCGAACGCCGCCAGCGCTTGTCGCGCCCGAGGAACAGGGTGCCCAGTGGTGCGATCAGCGCCGCCAGGACCACGGAGGCGGTCACCATGACCGGATCCCAGACGATGATCCCCGACGTGCTGAACGCCGTCATGCCCAGGTAGTGCATTGCCGCGACCACCAGGGCCATGACCGCGCCGCTGGCGATCCGGCCCAGGCGGCCCCCGCGTAGATGCATGACGCTGAACGCGCCGGCGGCACCGATCACCGCGATCAGCAGGGAGGCGAGCGTTCCGATCGGCTCATAGGCGGAATTCAGCTGCGGGCTGTAGCCGAGCATGGCGATGAAGTGGGTGGCCCAGACGCTCGCCCCGAGGACCACGCCGGTCAGGCACAGCCAGGCCAGGGCGACCAGACCTTCGGCGTCGCGGGACTGAACGTACAGCCGCACTGCCGCACCGACGCCGATCATGCAGATGGCACCGGCCAGTGCCACCAGCCACAGATCGTGCTCGGTGGTCAGGCAGGTAAAGACTGTGAGCATACGCCCCCCATTTGACTCCTGATAGGATGGCGCAATCGAGTGAATAAACGGTGTTTGCGCTGCCCGGTGGTGCGGATTCACCTGGGGCCGCTATAGTCAGCGCCATGGCCAAGACCGCCCCCGACCCCCAACCGACCAGCCGCTGGGCCGCAGCCATGGCCGCATTTCGGGCCTGGCCGTCGGCGATCCCGGTCGAACAGCCGGTTGGGACCAGCGACGTGGGCCAGTCGGACTTCCGGGCTGCCCTGGAAAGCCTGCCTGATCCAGTCCTTATCGTCGAAGGTGGGCCGGCTGACGACTATTCCGCCCGGCGTATTCTTTTCGCCAACGCCGGTGCCCGCGCCCTGCTGAAGACGACCGGCCGCAGTGAACCGCTCGTTTCGGCGCTCCGCGACCCGGAAGCACTGGAGGCGGTCGATGAAGCTCTCTACGGCGGCAAGGTGCGTGAAGTCGCCTATGAGCCCGCAGGGGCACAGGACCGCTTCTGGCGGATCTCGGCGGCCCCGCTTCCCCATGGCGACCGGTCGCAGGCTCTGGCGGTGGTGCGGTTCCGAGACGAGACCGACAGCCAGCGCATGGAGCGAATGCGCGCCGACTTTCTGGCCAACGCCAGCCATGAGCTGAAGACACCGCTCGCCTCGCTTCAGGGATTCATAGAAACGCTCAAGGGCCATGCCCGCGATGATGAGCGCGCCCGCGACCGGTTTCTGGACATCATGGCGGCCCAGACGGCGCGGATGAACCGGATGATCGCCGACCTGCTGGTGCTCAGCCGCATCGAGCTGTCGGAGCACATTTCGCCCTCGGGCCTGGCTAACATCGCCCTGGCGGTTTCCGACGTCACCGACGCCCTGGCGCCGCTGCTGGCCGATCAGGGCGCGCGGGTGACGGTGGCACCCGTCGAGGGCGACACCATGGTCGTGGGTGACCGGGACCAGATCATCCAGGTGATCCAGAACCTCGTCGAAAACGCGATCCGCTATTCCGGACGGGGGGCGCAGGTCGAGGTGACCCTCGTGCCCGGATTGACTCTGAGCGAAGTCCAGGCCCCGGTCAGTCCCCATTCGGCGCGGCTGGCTATCCTCACACCGGACCGGGACGGTGCCAGCCGATATGTCGCCCTGCGTATCGCCGATCACGGCCGCGGCCTGGCCCGCGAGCACCTTCCGCGCCTCACCGAGCGATTTTACCGGGTCGAGGGCCAGAAGAGCGGGGAAAGTCCCGGCACGGGCCTGGGCCTGTCGATCGTCAAACACATCGTCAATCGCCACAAGGGCGGGCTCATCGTCGAGAGCGAGCTCGGTGAGGGCACGACCTTCAACGTCTATTTTCCTGCCGCCGTTGATGTCGGGGCGTCGGATCTGCTCGGCGATGCAACAAAACTGTCACTGAACGGTCGTATCGGGATGACCTCCTGAGGGCAGAGGCCCTGAGGTCATGCTCGGACTGGTACTGATCTTGTTGGCCGCCTTCTCGGCAGCGACCTATGGCTTCGCGCGCCGTCGCGTGGTGCTCGCTGTCGAGGGCGGATCTTCGCGCCCGCGCTCGCTTCCGACGTACTACGGAGTCCAGGCGGTGATCTGGGCCGCTGTCCCCGCCCTGCTGGTCGTCATCGGCTTGTCGGTCGCCGGACCGCGACTGGTGACCACACTGACCTGGTCGGAGCTGCCGGACCAGGCCCCAGTGACCGAGCCCTTCCGATCCCAGTTCCAGCTTGACGCCCAGGCCATTGCCACCGGGGGCGCGCCCTCGGCGGTCATCTATTCCCCACCTCAACGGCAGGCCCTGGAGGTTCATGCCGAGCGCATCCGGACGCTGACCGAAACCCTGCGTTTGGCCGGTCTGGCCCTGGCGTTCCTGGTGGCCTTGATCGGCGGGGCGTATGGCTGGCTTCGATCCCGACCGGACGTTCGGGCCCGCAACGGGGTTGAGCGGTGGATTGCGGCGGTGCTGTTCGGGTGTTCGGCGCTGGCGGTGCTGACGACCGTGGGGATCGTCCTGTCTCTGGTGTGGGAATCGGTCCGGTTCTTCCAGACCATATCGCCGTGGGAATTCCTGACCGGCACTCACTGGAGCCCGCAGATCGCCATTCGGGCCGACCAGATCGGCTCTTCGGGCGGCTTCGGGGCTGTTCCGCTGTTCGTCGGAACCTTTCTGATCATGGCCGTCGCCATGCTGACGGCCGCCCCCATCGGTCTGATGGCGGCCATCTACCTGGCCGAATATGCCTCGAAGTTTCAGCGCGCCTGGATCAAGCCGGTCTTGGAGGTTCTCGCCGGCATTCCGACGGTGGTCTATGGTTTCTTCGCCGCTCTGACGGTCGGACCGGCCTTCCGTTCGAGCTTCAATGCCCTGGGCGCGATGCTGGTCGACGGTCCATTCCATGGCCTGGGCCTGTACCTGATGGGTGTGCAGAACCAGATGGCGCTCGTCGCCGGATTCGTCATGGGCATCATGCTGATTCCGTTCGTGTCGTCCCTGTCAGACGACATCATCAATGCGGTCCCGCAGTCGCTCAGGGACGGGTCCTACGCCATGGGGGCGACCCAGTCCGAAACCATCAGGAAGGTGGTTCTCCCCGCCGCCCTGCCGGGTGTGGCCGGAGCCATGCTGCTGGCCGTCAGCCGCGCGGTAGGCGAGACGATGATCGTCACCATGGCGGCTGGGCTCCAGGCCCGGATCACAGCCAACCCCCTCGACAGTGTGACCACGGTGACCGTTCAGATCGTCACTCTGTTGACCGGAGATCAGGAGTTCGACAGCCCCAAAACGCTTTCGGCCTTCGGCCTGGGCCTGACGCTCTTCGTGGTGACCCTGATCCTCAACGTCGTCGCCCTGAAGATCGTCCAGCATTATCGGGAACAGTATGACTGACCGGCTCGCGCCCCGTGCCGCGGTCGAGCGGCGACTGAAGCAACGTCATGCCGCAGAGCGTCGGTTTCGCCTGTACGGCGTGCTGGCCATCGTTGTGGCTGTGGCCTTCCTGGCCATCCTCCTGGGCCGGATCATCGAACAGGGCCACTCGGCCTTCATCACCCATTCGATCACCCTGGACGTCGCGGTGGACGCGTCGCGTGTCGATCCCGCCTACCCGCAAGGGGCCAACTACGATCAGATGGCGGCCGAGGCGCTGATGGCCCGTCTGGGCGTCGATGCGTCGGACCCTCAGAATGCCCGCGCCGCGCGCGACCTGCTAAGCCCTGACATGGGCTTCCAGATTCTGGCACGGGTGCGGGAGGACCCGTCTCTCGTCGGCCGCCCCGTCACCGTTCAAGCCCCTGTCGGCGACGGGGCTGACCTCTACTACAAGCACGAGATCCGTCGAGAGACGCCAGAGGATCAACGCGTTCTGTCCGACCTTCAGATCAGCTGGCTCGACCAGCTCGAGGCCGAGGGTCTGGTGACGTCGCACTTCAACAGCGGCCTGTTCACGCGCTCGGATTCGACCCAGCCCGAGACCGCGGGCCTGCTGGGCGCGATCGTCGGCTCGGCCCTGATGCTGATTGTGACGGCCCTGCTGTCGATCCCGATCGGCGTGCTGGCGGCGGTCTATCTGGAAGAATTCGCCCCCAAGAACCGGCTGACCCAGATCATCGAGGTCAACATCAACAACCTGGCCGCCGTGCCATCCATCGTCTACGGCCTGCTCGGGCTGGCCGTCTTCATCGGCTGGATGGGGCTGCCGCGCTCGTCGCCTCTGGTCGGCGGCATCGTGCTCAGCCTGATGGCCATGCCGACGGTCATCATTGCCACCCGCGCGGCCCTGAAGGCGGTACCGCCGTCGATCCGCGATGCCGCCCTGGCGCTCGGTGCCTCGCGGACCCAGGCGGTTTTTTCTCACGTCCTGCCGCTGGCTATGCCGGGGGTGATGACGGGCTCCATCATCTCGATGGCCCATGCCCTGGGCGAGACGGCCCCGCTGCTGATGATCGGCATGGTCTCGTTCGTGCCGGGCGTGCCCGAAGGATTCCTGTCGGCCTCCAGTGCCCTGCCGACCCAGATCTTCATCTGGGAGAACGCCGCCGAAGTCGCATTCCATGAACGCACCGCCGCCGCCATTCTGGTGCTTCTGGTCTTCATGGTGGTCATGAACGCCGTCGCCATCGTCCTGAGGCGCCGGCTGGAACGGAGATGGTGACACCGATGGAGTCCCCCGTGATCGATACCCGCCCCGTCGTCCAGGCATCCGCCGGATCCGCCAGCCTTGAGGGCGACCCCAAGATCCGCACCCGCAACGTCAGCGTCTTCTACGGCGACAAGCCGGCGCTGAAGGACGTGTCACTGGACATGGCCGACCGGGCTGTGACCGCCCTGATCGGGCCGTCCGGCTGCGGCAAGTCGACTTTTCTGCGTTGCCTGAACCGGATGAACGACACCATCGAAGGGGCGCGCGTCGAGGGCGTTATCGAACTGGACGGAGAGGACATCAACGCCCGCTCGGTCGACCCGGTGGCCCTGCGAGCGCGCGTCGGCATGGTCTTCCAGCGGCCCAATCCGTTCCCCAAATCGATCTTCGAGAATGTCGCCTACGGCCCGCGTATCCATGGCCTGACGTCCTCCAAGGCCGAGCTGCAGCATGTGGTTGAACAGGCGCTTCGTCGCGCCGGGCTGTGGGATGAGGTGTCCGACCGCCTGGACCAGTCCGGCTCCAGCCTGTCGGGGGGACAGCAACAACGCCTCGTGATCGCCCGGGCGATCGCGGTCGATCCTGAGGTCATCCTGATGGACGAGCCCTGTTCGGCGCTGGATCCCATCGCCACGGCCCGGATCGAGGAGCTGATCGACGACCTGCGCCAGCGCTACTGCATCGTCATCGTCACCCATTCGATGGCTCAGGCCGCGCGCGTGTCACAGCGAACGGCTTTCTTCCACATGGGCCAGATCATCGAGATCGGCCGCACCGAAGAGCTGTTCACCAATCCGAAGGAACAGCGCACGCTCGACTACATCACCGGCCGCTTCGGCTAGGGAACGACGCCATGATGGATTCCACCAATCAGCACACGGTCCGCGCCTATGGCGACGAACTGAACCAGATCACCGCCGATGTCGCGCGCATGGGCGGCCTGGCCGAGGCCCAGATCGCCGACGCCATCGAGGCGGTCTCGCGGCGCGACGCTGCCATCGCCCAGGAAGTCATCGCCCGGGACGCCAAGCTGGACGAACTGCAGCGGGAAATCGAACGCAAGGCCATCCGCCTGATCGCGCTGCGCCAGCCGGTCGCGACCGATCTGCGTCGCACGGTCGCGGCCATGAAGATCGCCACCGATCTCGAACGGACTGGCGATCTCGCCCGTTCGGTGGCCAAGCGCAGCCTCAGCCTGGCCGACGCTGAACCCCTGGCGCCGCTGACGCGATCCATCGAACGCATGGGCAAGCTGGTCGCCAAGCGCATGAAGACGGTGCTGGACGCCTACACCACCTCTGAGCTGGCCGGGGCGGTCGACGTCTGGTCGCACGACGACGACATCGACGAGCACTACAATGCTCTCTTTCGCGAGCTGCTCACCTATATGATGGCCGACCCACGCACGATCACGTCGTGCGCGCACCTGCTGTTCATGGCCAAGAACCTCGAGAGGATCGGGGACCACGCCACCAACATCGCCGAGATGATCCACTACGAGATCACCGGTGACGAACTGGACATCACGCGTCCGCGCCAGAGCGCCGACGACGTGGCCGATAAGGAGCCCTCATGACGACGCCCCGGGTTCTCATCGTCGAGGACGACGACGCCATCGCCACCCTGATTCAGTACAATCTGGAGAAGGAAGGCTATGAGGTCGCCATCGCCGGCGACGGCGAAGAGGGGCTGGTTCAGGCCGATGAACGCCTGCCGGACCTGATCGTGCTGGACTGGATGCTCCCCAAGGTGTCGGGGATCGAGGTCTGCCGGCGGCTGCGCGGCCGGGCCGAGAGCCGGAATGTTCCGATCATCATGCTGACGGCCCGCGGCGAAGAGAGCGATCGGGTGAGGGGCCTCGACGTCGGAGCCGACGACTATCTGACCAAGCCTTTTTCCGTCCCTGAGCTGAACGCCCGCATCCGGGCGGTTCTTCGGCGGATTCGCCCCGGCCTTGCCGATGATCGGCTGAGCCATGGTGACATCGTGGTGGACCGTGTCTCGCACCGCGTCAAACGCGCCGGCAAGGAGGTTCACCTCGGGCCGACCGAATATCGTCTGCTCGATCACCTGATCCAGCATCCGGGGCGGGTCTTCAGCCGCGAACAGTTGCTCGATGCGGTCTGGGGTTCTGATGTCTATGTGGAGGCCCGCACGGTCGACGTCCATGTCGGGCGGCTACGCAAGGCTCTGATGCAGGAGGCCGGACCCGATCCGATCCGCACGGTGCGTTCGGCCGGCTATTCACTGGATCTCGAGGCCTAGGTCTAATCGACATTCAGGTGATTCACGCTGGAGCGGATGCGTGTTTCATAGGTCTCCGTTTTGGTGGAGGTCTGTGATGGTTACGAAGCGTTACGAGCTGAATGAGGCTCAGTGGTTGCGGAT